>ENA-OSEO01000221-OSEO01000221.1-sediment-metagenome-genome-assembly--contig:-NODE-221-length-162820-cov-7.830168_pt1 | contig 162820 bp, 147 predicted proteins | sample MGYA00237883_ERZ534232 | MGnify/ENA metagenome assembly ERZ534232
TCATCAGATGGTGTGCCAAAAATTCCTTCCGGGCCATTATCCCGATCCGAAGTAATGAAAGCAGATGCGGTATAATGTCTTTCCAAGACAAGTTTCCGGCAGAAAAGTTCATAGCGTTTCATATAGGATGCGCCCTTAAATTCGGGAAACACACTGAAGTGCGGTTCCTTTACACGAACGGGTCGCTGAGAAGACTGGCAATCTTCGAGCATAAAAAAGTACCCCAAGAAGGGTTGTGGACTCGTATGGAAGGCACCCTCTCTGTATGCAGTCCACAGATCAAGAGCGCTCCCCATGGCCTCTTCGGTCCGATTATTGAAATTGTTCCCGAATGACGGGCCCACCTGTGATTTGGCTTCAATAGCAGCTATAAGTTTTCCATCCTTCACGACAAGAAGATCCCACTCCTTTGTTGGTCGGAAATAGCCCGGTAATTCAAGCGACCGTTTTCTTTGAACAAATTTGGCGTTCAAACCCGTGGAGGTGACAAGACGCGTGAAAAGTTCAATAAAGCCATCCATCTGGGCTCCACCTGTGACAGCACCGCGAAGGCCATAGTCAACTTTTCCCCTTTTCTCTTGTTTTTGCTGTTGTGAAAGCCTGGTATCCCAATAGTGGGAAACGGCAGCCCCTATCATGTTTTCCAGATTTTCTGGTAATTTGTAATTAATCATTATGATGTCCTATCACATCGCCCAAATTATACCAAGGTCGAAAGAATCCGCTCCGGCCAAACAATGTTTATATGCTTTCTTCATAACACCTTCTGGCCGTAACATCCCGGTATAGGACCCTTCCGGTAATTCCCAAAGAAAGCCCGTAGTTGCAGAGCATTCTGTCATGGCCTGCGATGGACGCGGGAGATATACGGTTTCTGCATAAAACGCCTTCATTGCCCCCCAACAAATCCTCAACGGGACTCATCCCCCCCTTGACGCCTCGGTTCAGAATATGTCTGCAAATCATGGCGGTCTTGCCGTCTCTCTGGCAAAGTTGCTCCTGAACCGTTCCTATACCATAGCCGGCCTCCGGAAGCTGCGCTACAGAGGAACGGCTAAAGGCGTGGCAGGCGGCGCGTTCGGCCCGGCCGGCCTTTGCCGCCGCACCGTCGACGGCCTTCCGGATGATGGATTCATGAAAATAATTTCAAACAGCAACAAAGCCGTCGGCCGTTTTTTACCGGAAATGTCCGCCGGCGCGGCCTTGACTTCGTCACGGGTCATGACGGCGGGCAGGCGTTTGGGCTTGCGGGCGCGGATGATATCGCCCAGATCGCCGATTTCGGGGCCGAGAGTAGGATGGTAGACAAATTCAGCTATTCGGCCGATTCACTACCGGTGGGCCATTCAGCTTTGATCATGATCTCCCACCGGCGCGCCGACGCACGCATCAATTTAATCATCTATGTTGACATCCCTTTGTCAAGGGAAATATGGGAGCAATATGGGAGACAACTATGGGTGAGGCTTGAAGCTGATACGCTGTTTCCGTTCCGCGACGAGCAGGACATTGCCCACTTCGAGAGGCCGGACGGCGGGCGTAAGGGCCTCCGCCGTTTCGAGACTTTCAAGGACGGCCTCCGCGTAGCGGTTGCCCTCGTCCTCGAAACACCCCGACATCACGATGGAATTGTCGACCACAAACCGCGCGGGCATCAGCGTCTTCCTTCCTCCATCAGGTCACGAATGGAAAGCCCTTCGAGGCGGCGGCCGCTCTAATTGAGCCCGCCCCGAAAAGCAAGCCGATGTCTCCGCGCATGGATCACAGAATCCCCCCCCCCGATTCCGCGGCAATTCCCGCATCGGCTGAACTGAGGCTTAGGCAGCGCTCCGGATCCCCATGCCCCGGAACCGCTTTTTCCTTGACAATACCGGGGCGGATCTCATAACTATAATATAGTTATAATATAGTTATGTTGTAACTTTCCGCGGCTCCTGTCTACTTGTGGATACACGCAACCGCGGCGAGGCCGGTAAGAACCTCAAGATGCCGGGCGTATCTACCGTACGCCGCAACAACCGAGGATGAAGCGTCACCCCAACGCCGTGAAAGCACATCGCGTTTTCAACCGCCTGCTTGACAGCCCGGCGATCAACCCTATCTCCGGCAGGCTGTTCAAAAACGATGAGATGCAAGCCACGCCTTTGGCGTGGGGCGAATCCTGAGGAGTGAGGCGCACCTATAGTACGCCGCAAGGACGAAGGATGAAGTCCAACGATGCAGATCGCGTTTTTCAACAGCCCGCCAAGGAAACTCGTTCATGAAGCTTCTTAATAAAACCGCCATCGTCACCGGCGCCGGGAGAGGCGTCGGCCGGGCCGTGGCCCTGGCCTACGCCCGGGAAGGCGCCCACGTATTGGTCAACTACGCAAGCAACGACGCCGCGGCCCGCGAAGTCCTGGACTTGATCGAAGCCGGGGGCGGCAAGGGAATCCTGTTCAAGGCGGACGTGTCGCGGAAAGACGAGGTGGACCGCATGGTGCAAGCCGCCCGCGACGCCTTCGGGAGGGTGGACATCCTGGTGAACAACGCCGGGATCACCCGCCCCAACCTGCTTCTCAAGATGGAAGAGGACGAATGGGACCGGGTGGTGGACGTGCACCTCAAGGGGGCCTTCCTCTGCACCCGCGCCGCCGGAATCCTCATGAAGGAACAGCAGTACGGCAAGATCGTCAATGTGACCTCCGTGGCCGGGATCGTGGGAACCGTCGGGCAGGTGAACTACAGCGCGGCCAAGGGCGGGCTCATTTCCTTCACCAAGAGCGTGGCCCGGGAACTGGCCCGCTTCAACGTATGCGCCAATATCATTTCGTTAGGTGTGGTGGCCACGGATATGACGGACAAGATCCGCTCCGATGAGAAGCTCAAGGAAATCTATTTGAATCGGATCCTGCTCAGACGGTTCGCGGAACCTCAGGATGTGACCCCGGCCTTCGTATTTCTGGCTTCCGACGATGCCGACTACATCACCGGCCAACTGCTGTGCGTGGATGGCGGCTACGGCATGATTTAGACTCCACCGCATGGTTTCAGGAGGATCCCCATGGGAAACGTTCCGGAAACAATACAGACGTGGCAGATGACCCGACCCTGGACCCTGAACAAGGACACGGGAGAAAAAGTTCCCGGAGTCCTCGAGCGCACGTCGATTCCCACACCGGATCTCGGGGAAGACGAGGTTTTGGTGGAAATCGCGGGATGCGGCGTGTGTCACACGGACCTGGGGTATTTCTTTGACGGGGTTCCCACGGTGAACTCGCCGCCCTTGACCCTGGGCCACGAAATCAGCGGCGCCGTCGTGGCCGGGCCCTCGGGACTCGTGGGAAAACACGTCATCGTGCCCGCGGTGCTTCCGTGCGGGACCTGCGAAATCTGCTCCCGGGGGCGGGGCAACCGCTGCCTGCGCCAGAAAATGCCGGGGAATTCCCACGGGATCTTCGGAGGATTTTCCTCCCACATTCCGGTTCCCGCCCGGGGATTATGCGTCATCGAGGATCTGAAGGGCATTCCCTTATCCCATTACGCCGTGGTGGCGGACGCCGGGACCACGCCCTACCAGGCGGCCCTTCGAGGACAACTGACTCCAGGGGACGTGGCGGTGGTCATCGGGGCCGCCGGGGGCGTGGGAATCTACATGACCCAGATCGCCAAGGCCCTGGGGGTCTCCGCACTCATCGGCGTCGAGCACGGCGAAGACAAGGTGCAACGCGCCCTGGAGGCCGGCGCGGATTTCGGCATCGACACTCGGGGCAAGGACCTCAAAGCCCTCCGGAACGAGTTCAAGGAAACGACCAAGGCCCACGGCGTTCAGGCCAACTTCGGCCTCAAGATTTTCGAATGTTCGGGGACGACGGCGGGCCAGGAAGTGGGGCTCACCCTGTTGACGTTTGTCAGCAAGCTGGTGATCGTGGGATACACCACGGGGACCCTTCCCTTCATGTTCAGCCGCTTGATGGCTTTCGACGCCGAGATCATCGGGACCTGGGCCTGCCTGCCGGAACACTATCCCAAGGTGCTTGAACTGGTTCAAAGTGGAAAAGTGACCATTGAACCCTACGTTGAAACCCGCCCCATGAGCCAAATCCGGGAGGTGTTCGACGACCAGCATGCCGGCAAGTTCGTCCGCCGCATCGTGTTGACGCCGGACTTTTGACCCAATGCACGCAACAGCCCGTTCATACACACCCTTTCGAGCAGGCTGGTGCGAACCGATGAGATGCAAGGCGCGCGAAATCAGAGGAATGAGGCGTACAACCCGTACGCCGCAATGACGCAGGATGAAGCGTAACGAAGCAGGTCGCGTTTTTCACCGGCCTGCCGGCAAGGGAGACGCCATGAGTTTAGACTGGATGCATCGGGACGACCAGATCAAGGACCATACCTACGTCGATGACCGGTATTGGGGCGCGGACCCACCCTGCACCGTATACGAAAAGAAGCCCATCCTCGACGCGGGCGGAAATCCGGTGCAAGATCTTTACAGCGCATGGATCCGCCTGAACAATCCGGCGCAGTACAATTCGTATACCACGGAGATGGTCAAAGGCGTTATCGCGGGCTTTTCCGCGGCTTCCCAGGATCGAAGCGTCGTCGCCGTGGTCTTTACGGGCACGGGCGATCGTGCGTTCTGCACGGGCGGCAACACCAAGGAGTACGCCGAATATTACAGCAAGCGCCCCAACGAATACGGCGAGTACATGGACCTGTTCAACGCCATGGTGGACGGTATCCTGAATTGCAAGAAGCCCACCATCTGCCGGGTAAACGGCATGCGCGTGGCCGGAGGCCAGGAAATCGGCATGGCCTGCGACCTATCCATCTCCTCGGATCTGGCCGTGTTCGGACAGGCGGGACCTCGGCACGGCTCCGCACCGGACGGAGGGTCGTCGGATTTTCTCCCCTGGATGCTCTCCATCGAGGACGCCATGTGGAACTGCATCTCCTGCGAACTTTGGTCCGCCTACAAAATGAAACTCAAGGGTCTCATCACCAAGTCGGTCCCCACGCTGAAAAAAGACGGCCGCATGATCCGAAACCCCCGGGTCATCACGGATCGGTTCCTGGAAGACGGTGAAATCGTTTACGGGGAGTTCAAGCAGGGAGAGGAACTGGAACAGGCCAAGTCCCTTCTGGAAAACACCGAGACGGATTTCTCGCTTCTGGACCGTGAAGTCCATTCGATTCTGTGGACCTTTACCAACCTGTTTCCGGGATGCCTCATTAAATCCGTAGACGGGATCCGCGCCAAGAAGAAGTTTTTCTGGGATCAAATGAAACTTCCCAACCGGCATTGGCTGGCCGCCAACATGATGGGCGAGGCGTTCTTAGGCTTCAATGCCTTCAACAACAAGAAGGCCACGGGCCGCGATGTGGTGGACTTTGTGAAGCTCCGGCGGAAAATCGCCCGAGGCGGCCTCTTCGACGACGGCTTCTTCGAAGAGGTGCTTCCCGGGCCCAAATGATCCCGAGACCTGCGCCGGCAACAGAGATACACCCGTTTCCGGCCGGCTCGAATCCCGCGCGCCTTTAGGCGCGCGGTTTGAAACAGGCGCTTCCGTCCGGACGGAATCCTTGAATACTCCGTTCCCGGAGGCGCCCCTCGATCCCGGAAGCAACACCGGAGGTTATTGCATCCCAAGTCCCGCCCCGGAAGGCCGGGCCCCCCAATCCGGAGGAAATCCCATGAACTACCGCCACATCATCGCGAACACGGAGAACCAGGAGGCCGTTATCATGCTGAACCGGCCCCCTTTGAACGTGCTCAACATCGAAATGATGGACGAAATCAACACGGAGCTGGATTGCCTGATGGAAGCCCCCCCGAACCTGCTCGTCTTCAAGGCGACGGGTAAGGCGTTTTCCGCCGGCGTGGACGTGGGGGAGCATGTGGGCGATCTCATGCCCAAAATGATCCATGCGTTCCACGGCATGTTCCGTCGCATGGACGCCCTGGCCGTTCCTTCTCTCGCCGTGGTGCAGGGCGCCGCTTTAGGGGGAGGCTGCGAACTGGCGGTGTACTGCGACATGGTCATCGCCTCGGAACGGGCCAAGTTCGGCCAGCCCGAAATCAAGGTCGGGGTCTTTCCTCCCATCGCAGCCCTCGCCCTCCCCAGGATGATCGGGATGAAAAAGACCCTGGAATTCCTGCTGACGGGGGACGTGATCGACGCAGGAGAAGCCCTGGCCATGGGACTCGTCAACCGGGTCGTTCCTCCCGAAGCCTTGGAAACCGAGGCCGAAGCCTTTCTATGCAGGCTTCGTGTCAACAGCGGCGCGGTGCTCAAGTTGACCCGAAAGGCCGTCCTGGAGGGACGTCACGACGACGTGGAAAAGGGGCTCCAACGGATCGAAGACATCTACATGAATCGGTTGATGAAGACCCACGACGCCCACGAGGGACTGACGGCGTTTCTCGAAAAGCGGACACCCGCATGGAAAAACGCTTGATGCATGTCGTAACAGCCCGTCGAAAAACAGCATTTCGGACAGGCTGTTCAAAAACGATGAGATGCAAGGCGGCCGAATCCTGAGGAATGAGGCGTACCTATAGTACGCCGCAAGGACGAGGGATGAAGCCCAACGCCGCAGATCGCATTTTTCAACAGCCTGCCATGAAACGTAACCCCACCGGCACGCCTTCGACCCACCTTTCCGATCTTCTCAACCGCTGACTCCATGACGCGGGAGGATCCGTTTCCGTCCTGAGATGTTCCCCTCGCCCGGTGCGCTGCATTCGTCTTTATTCTCCCTGAAGACCGATGTATAAGAGTACGTTTGCGTGGAGGACCGGTTCGTATGAATCACCGTAACTTAGTTTACCTCACCGTCTTTTTCGCGGGGATGCTGGTATTGCTCAGCTGGATGCTGGGCGTGCGGCCAAACAACATCGTGCAGAAAATAGCCGAGTTGAAAACCACGCTCCGCACGGATGAAGAAGTTCTGCTCTACGTCACGTTGGTGTATGCGCTGTGCTTGTCCCTTCCCTTCGTCCCGGGAGGACTGGGCTTGTGCATTCTCATATTCACCGGACCCAAAGGGGCCCCGTTCTTCATGGCGGGGACCCTGCTCTCCCTGGGTCTGAATTTCCTGATCGGACGCCGATTTCCGGTGGTCATGAAACCGTTCAAGAAATTGCTCGGCAAACGCCTGGACCGAAAGGCCTGGTGGCCCTCCGGAGAAGATGTAAGCATTTTTCTTATCCTCGAACACTATCTGAACCAGCATCGCGTCGGAAAGCGGATTCGGAACGTGTTTCTGCGCCTGCCGTTTCCGGTACCGCTCAGTGAAAAGACCTTCATTTTCATCCTGATGGTCACTCCCATCAACCTGGTCATGGGCGGGGGGGGAGGCGCGGCGCTGGTGTGCGGGGAAGAATCCCAGCTGTCGCTGTGGGAATTCCTCGAAGTCGTGTTTTGGGCCCACTTGCTCTACCTCATCTTTCCCGTGGGCCTCTCCTTTGTCATCCCCTGACAGCCCCCCGGTGAAAACCGCCGTCCGAGGGTTCCTTTACATCCGTATGCTCGGCGTATCCGCCGGAATGAATGAAGCGGCCGCGCCTTGGGACGCGGCCGCTTCATCGTGTTCATGGACCTCGTGACGGCCGTGTCGGCCGCTCGAACCACCTGAGTCCTACAACAGATGAGCCAGGGGAGGCGCCGGGGGCACCCCGGAAACCACGCTTTCCGCCCTGTGGACGCCCCACAGACCGGTTTGAACGTATTGCTGCAGGGAATGGAACAGCAGGTCCAGATTATCGCGCAGCCACTCGGGTTCCTCCTCTCCCGGCTTCACCATGTTCTTCACGGCTTCCTCGATCAGGACTTCCGCGGAAACGCCGCCGTCTCTCAACCCGAGTATGCGCTCTCTCATAACGCCGGTGACGTCCTGTGCGTTTCGAAGCATCTGTTCCATGTGTTCCGGCTTGATTCGGAGGTATTCATCCCGGAACAGGCGTCCCGTATCGAGCAGGCGCTTGACGTCGATTCCCGTATCGATACCCATGCTCTCCAACATCACCACCACGTCTTCGGTACTCACCAGACCGCTCAGCAAATGTTCCTTGTGATAGTACTTCCCGGTCCCCCGAATGAGGACCCCGTCCATCATGTTGGCCGGTTGTCCCCCCAGGCTGCTCATGGTGCACTCGAAACGGTCGATGCCCGCCAGCAGGGCCGCCAGCACGTTGGCCAGACCCATGCCCCGGCTGGTATGGAAATGGGCCAAATGATACTTGGGGTCCGCCCAGGAACCCATGAGGCCGGGGTCCAGGATCATGGAAAAGTATTCGTACACCCGCCGGGGATCCGCCGATCCGTCATGATCCGCCTGCTCGATGTAATCCACTCCCAGGTCCAGGTAGATCTTGGAAAACTCCACGCCCTTTCTGAGGTCCGTGACGCGGCTGCCTTCCATGGGGCTTCCCCAGATGGTGCTTACGGTGCCGCACATGCCCATTCCCTGTTCGGCGGCCATCTTGGTGCAGCGCTCCGTCACCTTCCAGTAATCGTCCAGATCCATGCCGGAATTGGTCTTATGGTGCACGGGGTCCGTGGACACCATCTGGAGGAGGAAGTCGGGGCCGTATCCCCGTTTCGCCTTGTACTCCAGGGCCCGGTTCACCGCACGCTCGTTGATGGTCACCACGTGGATGTACACATCCCCCCCGTGGGCCCGGAGTCGGGAAGCGATACGTTCGCTGTTGAAGATCCCGTCCAGCAGCTCCTCGGCATCCTTGAACTGGGGGAGAAACTTGGGATGTCCGAAATTGGTCACCTCCACATGTTTGAATCCGGCCAGAACCAGCTCCTCAACCAACCGTAACTTTTCCTCCGTGGTAAAGTAATGTTCCAGGGCCTGGAACCCGTCCCGTACGGTGATGTCACCCACTTCCACGAAACTCGGTAATCGGAAACGCCCGAAGTTCATTGTTCGTCCTCCTGCGACGTAACGGACAGATCCATCCTCCGAACCGCTTCAGCCCCGAATGCAGCGCGGCAGTATCATCTGATGATGGGGACAGAAGCTTTCGGGGTTTTGATAGGCGCATCGAGTAAATCCCACCGCGTAGTCCCGCATGCGGGCCAGCGAGACGATCTCGTCCACGAAGCCCCTCTGGGCGCAGTACAGGGGTCTGGATTTCTCGTAGTATTCCCGCGCCAACGCGTTCATCTTGTCGATCACGGGGTTCAAGTCTCCCCCGCCGTCCTTTTCCTTGACCAGACGCCGGGCAAAGGCCGCCACGGCGGCGGTCTCTCCGTGCATGACATAGATTTCCGTCGTGGGCGCCCCCAGGGTGAACGCGTTGTTCCGGGTCCCCTGGGGACCTCCCATGATGTAGTGGGCCGCCGCGGTTCCCTTGCGCAGCACAATGCACATCATGGGCAGATTCGAATGTTCGATGGAATAAATGAGGGATTGCCCCAATCCCAGAAGCTCCGCCTTTTCCGCCAGGTCCCCCACATCGATGCCGCTGGTGTCCTGCAGCCAGATCATGGGAATGCGGTCCCGGGCGCACAGGGTGACCATCTCGCTCATCTTGATGAGTCCCTGCCGGTACAGCTTGCCGCCGATCCCCGGATACGGAGCGTAGGGCGGGTATCCCTTGCCCAAAAAACCTTGATAATTGGCGATGACCCCCACCGGAAAGCCGTCCATCTTGGCCAGACCGCAGTACACTTCCGGCCCGTAATCCGGTCGATATTCCAGATGTTCGCTGTGGTCGAAAAAGCGGGCCAGCACCTGCTCGATGGAATACGTTCGTTTCTGGTTCATGGGGACGACATAGTCCAGCTCGTCGAGAGGAAACCGGGGCGCACGAGGCGTATCCACTCGGAAGAACTCGGGATCGTACATGGGCATGCCCGCCATGCACTCCTTGATGGCGTCCAGGACCCCCTCCTCCGTGTCGAATACCTTCCGAAAGAACCCCGTCTCATCGTAGTGGATCCCCACGCCGCCCGGGGGCGTTTCCTTGAAGGATCGGGTGGCCCGGATGATCTGCTCCGCCCCGTCCAGGTCGAAATAGCCCTTGGGACTCATGCCGCTCACGATGCCGCCCCCGCCCACGGCGATGTTGGCCTTTTCGTGGGCGAAAATGACGGTCGGACTGATGCCGTGATACCCTCCCCCGGCGGGATTGGTGCCGAATACGCCGCAGATCACGGGAACGCCCTTCTGCATGAGTTGATCGTGACGGAAAAAGGTGCGCCCCCCCGATCGCCGTCCCGCGTAGACTTCCTCCTGCTGCGTAAGCTTCACTCCGGAACAATTCAACACCCATACCAGGGGAATACGCAGGCGTTCCGCCATATCCTGCGCGCGGAAAATGTTTTCCATCTGCCCCGGAATCCAGGCGCCGGCCATAACCTTGTTGTCCGATCCGATGATGGAAGCGTACCTCCCGGAAATGCGGCCCAGACCGTTGACCACCCCCGTGCTTCCCTCTTCGTTGAATTCCGGATCGTACACCGTGTTCATGGGCAGCCAGGTACCGGGATCCACCAGGTACTCCAGGCGTTCGAACACGGTCCACTCGCCCCGGCCCTTGAGCTTGGCGGCGGGAATGCCCGCGTTCCTCACCTTTTCCGCCTGCCGCGCGACCTCGTCTTCCACCGCACGAATCTCGGCCGGGTTTTCCTGCATGCGGGAAAGGTCCGAGTCGCTCAGCGCTTTTCCCACGGGCGCCATGTTCCGGAAATACGGTTTCATGAATCACACCTCCCTGAAATCAGCCACCTTCTGTTCCAGTGTAGCCACAATCCCCGAACGAAGTCGCGGGTCCCTGTACAAAGCCGCATCGGCCCGCATCTCCCGTTCCACAAAGCCGTCTTCATCCCATGGGGCGTCCCGGACCTCCTCGATCAGGGTCTCGATGGCTTCCACGGATTGGGGAGCCAGCGGACGCCCCAGCGCTTCCAGTTCCCGGGCCGCTTCTTTCAGGGACTTCCCCCACAAGTGGGCATATTCATAAGGATTCTTTCTCCGCAAGACTTCCTCCGCGGTTTCTTCGTCCGAACGCAACCGCCGCCGCTCTTCGGGCTTCACGCCGGGAAGCGCCGCCTTGTCCGTCACGGCTAATTCCAGGGCCCGGGGCAGCATGCGGGCGGCGGTCCCATCGTTATGCTTCCGGAGCGCTTCCTGGTAGTCCCGCCTGTCTTTTTCCGAATCGCCCGTCTTCCGAGGCCTGGGCAGCGGATCGCTGAATTCCGCCACCTCATTGTAAATCCCCACGGCCAGGAGATCGACCGCGGACACTTCCCGGGCGGTAAGCGCCAATGTCCGCGCATTGCTCCATCCCGCCCGGGTAAGGCATCGCCCGATACCTCCCCATCCGGGAATCAACCCGATTTGAACCTCGCTGAAGCACATGGCGGAACGCGAATCCCCCAGGATGACATCCCCCATGAGGGCGATTTCCGCGGACCCCCCATACCGGGTTCCCCCGCTGCATACGGCCACCACCCGAAGCGCTTCCGCCGCCTTCCGGATGCCCCGGTACAAAGCCAACCCCTTATCGAGACGGGCGTCCCCCCATGCGTACAGGGCGTCGATGTCCGCCGCCGGAGCACCCGCCGCCTCCAGTTCTTTCCTGCGGGCCATCGTGGCGTCCAGACGCCCCAGGGTTTCTTTCAGGTCCCCGCCTGCATGAACCGGATCGGCGGTTCCAAACAGGATCAGGAAATCCAGCGCGTTCCGATCCCGGTTCACGTCCTCCATGGCCTCCAGATAGGCGTCCAGGCCGGGGTTTCCCACCTGGTGGACCGGGGGATTGGAGTAGCATACGATGTCGCCGCGCCGGCCCTTATAGGCGAGCCGCAGCCGCACCAGATAGGAGGCATCCTGACTCCAATGAGTCACCACATCATCGCACTTCAACCCTTCCTGACTCATGAGACGAATCAGACCCATGGGTTCACTCATTCGCCGTCCCCCTGTTTGGGTTCGTTCCCGATATGCTTCGTCTTCGCACGTGCGGCAACCTGGTGCAAAACGCGATCTGCGGCGTTGCACTTCCTCCTTCGTCATTGCGGCGTACGGGTTGTACGCCTCGTTCCTCAGGATTCGCGCGCCTTGCATCTCATCGTTCCGCACCAGCCCGCCCGAGGCATTCTGTCTCAGAAGGCCGGCGGGCCGGCCCCCTTTCCCGACATTCCACGACTCACTTCCGCTCCTCCAAAGGCCACTGACCCCGTTCCTCCAGAAGCCGCCTGAGGGTCTTGAGTCCCATATTGACCGCGGGAATCCCGGCGTACACGCCCACCTGGAAAATCACTTCCGCCACTTCCTCGGGGGTGCAGCCCACATTGAGCGCCGCGTGGATGTGCAGATGCAGCTCCTCGGTGCGCCCCAGGGCCGTCAGGGCGGCCACCGTCACCAACTGGCGCGTGGGGTGGGGGATGCGTTCCCGCGAGTACATCCCGCCGGAAATGAACAGGGACAAATCCGCGGCCAGTCCACGATCGAAAGAGGCCCACAACTCGTAAGGCCGCTCGCCCGTGTAGCCTTGGAAATAGAGTTCGGCCGTTCGTTTGGTCCGCTCCTTCAATGGCTTCAAGTACTCGTCCGACACGACAGGCATCCTTTCCTCGATGGGGTATGGGTCCACACACGGCAAGGGAATCACGGTGACGCTTGTATACAGAGAGGAGTCTAATGTAGGCTATGATGTAGCTATTATCAAGACAAATCCGGCGGAGCGGTCCCGGTTCCGGGCGGCCCGTTCACGCACGGTCCATACCGGGCGAGGGGCTTGCGGAGAAGCTTCACCGCGGAGAAACGGGACCGGCAGGATCGGGCGGCCGGCGTCCCGAAGAGTATTTCAGAAACCGGGCTCGGATTTCATCCATGGACCATGCTTCGAAGTCCTCGGGGGAGGAGGACCGATAGTTCCGGCACCGCCGGGAAGGATCCATGCGCTCCCTGCGGTGGCGCCCGCATCCCGCGCCTGCACGGTATATGCATCCTTGACACGTCATACGGCCCACACCGTGTCCGGCGGACTGTTGAAACACGCGATCCGCTTTCACGCCTTTGGCGTGACTTCATCCTTCGTCCTTGCGGCGCACTGGGCGTACGCCTCATTCCTCAGGATTCAACCACGCGAAAGGCGCGCCTTGCATCGCATCGTTTTTGAACAGCCCGCCTGAAATCCTGTTCTTCAACGGGCTGCTGGAAAAGAGTTCCAACGGCCGGGGAAAAACGCCCTCTTCCGGACAGCCCCTGGATCAATCGTATTGCGGGCAGGCGAGGTCCGGCGTCCTCCCACCGCGGACGCCTCGGAGGACGATCCGGCGTTCCGGGCGCCCGATATCAGTTATCGGTCAGAATGTGTTCATCGTACTCCACTTCGAAGTAGAGCTTGTGTTTGGCCTCCTCCTGGGCGAGTCCCAGGAACAGTTCTTTGACCTCCCGGTCCTCCGAGGCGGCGGCCAGGTCCCTGTACAACCGAAACGCGGCCTTCTCCCGGTTCATGGCGATGACCAGAGCGTCCTGGTAGTCCAGGTCCTGCACGCTTACACCGGCGGCGTTCACATCCCTTTCCACGATGTAGTCCGCAATATGCAGATCCATGACCCTTTCCCAAGCGGGCAACGGCCGTTCGCCTTCCTTCACTTTGATCAGCTTTGCTTTGTGCCCCTGCTCCTCCCGGGCGAATCCCCGAAACAGCTCCTGCATGGGCCGGTTGTCGATCCGATCGGCAAGGTCCGTGTAAAAACGGGAGGCTTCCTCTTCTTTTTCGATGGCGAAATCCAGAATTTCCTGAATGGAACTGAGCGTCATGAGTTCTCCTTTCGGCGGGCCGGCGGCGACCCGCGAAACCACACATCCCGGGTCGGGCGGTTCGCTGTCTCGCATGGCGCGTTTCGGCGCCGGTCTCCCACTCGGCTTCCTCGGGCCGCATCCCCAATACGCTTGGCGGCCCGTTGATAAAACAGCATTGCGACACGCTGGTGAAAAACGATGCGGTGCAAGCCACGCCTTGGGCGTGGGGCGAATCCCGTAGAGTGCGGCGCACCTACGGCACCGCCGCAGTGACGAAGGATGAAGCCTCACGTCGAAGGCGCGACACCACATCGCATGTTTCACCGGCCTGTTCGGCCCCAAGGCGGGGCGCGGGAATTCCGATCTACTTGAGTCTGCCACAAAGCTCGATGATTTGAAAGTCCTAACAGGTCGGTGATCGCCCGTATTGGGGCCACGCCGAAGGCGCGACGGCATCGCGCCTTAAACGCCCCGGCAAGGCGGATTGCGGACATGGGACCGGTTTACTTTCGGACTCGGGACTGCTAAAGTGATTGGAGTCAGGAACCTTGTCCCTGGGCGCGATCCCCCCTATGCAGCGGGTTGGGGGGACTGAATTGGCAACAGGTGAAGTTCCGGATTGAAACCGCGCTAAGACCGCTGACGGATGTGCGGGTAATCGTCTATGAACCCAAAGGCGGCCTCCCACGGAAAAAATGTCTCATAATCGGGAAGCGCCCAAAATAACGGCCGGACGAGCGGCCTTGGTGGAGTTGATCCACCGCTATCTTGGCGGTCTGCTCGATCCGGTCGTCACCCTCCTGGAAGTTCACAAGCTGATGTATTTCATGCAGGAAGCCGGAGAACCGTTACGTCTTAAATTCCAAAAAGGTTCGTACGAGCCTTATGCTGAAAATCTTCGACATGTGTTGAACGCCATCGAGGGGCATTTCGTATCAGGCTATGCCGACGGCGGGGATGCTCCGTACAAGCAACTCGAGTTGGTAGAGGGGGCTGTTGAGGATGCTGAAGCTTTCTTGAAGCACAGCGACGAAACACGGAATCGATTAGACAGGGTGGCGACGTTGGTCGAGGGATTCGAATCCTCTTTCGGTTTGAAATTGTTGTCCACAGTGCACTGGGTGATGGGGAAAGAAGGCGCACGCTCTAAGAGCGACGTGCAGGAACAGACCTATGGCTGGAGTGAGCGCAAGCGTCAATTCACCGAACGTCAAATTTGCCTCGCTGTTAACGTGCTGGCGCGTAACGGTTGGGTGCGCGAGATTGAATATCACGGGAGCGAATGAAGACCGCCGACACCAGCGATAGAGCCCTCGAAGCCCTCATCGTCGACTCTCTGGGGAATGAGCCGTTGGCACTGCCTCACCACAAGGGAGATGCCCCATTGTTTCCCAATGACGTTCGAAAGCATCTTGCCGTCCCAAGAGCCTTCGAAACCGTATTCCGAGGGATACTTTCAGAGTGCCGTCACCAACTCGGCCTTCCGCTCACTGCTCAATCGCGCCGGGGGACCCGGGCGTTCCCCATCCATCAAGCCGGCAAATCCTTCCTTTTCAAATCGGCCACCCAGTACGCTATCGTCCTTGGGGCATCGCCCAGCATCTCTGCAGTCTGGCGAGCGCTCATCCCTCGGGCCTCCAGCAGGATCACGTCCAATCCGTGATCGTGAAGAGCCTCCTCGGAACGACGAATTTCGTCCTGGATGGACGACACCATGTCCTCGGCATCCGATATAGCCAATGCTTTCATGTGAACAAGATGCCGCAGGCTATCTATATTCGCAACTATATAAGACGTTGTGTTTAATGGCTGCCTGAACCTGCAATCTTTCGGAAGTCACCCCCATTTCAAAGAGAGGTTCTTACGAAGCCATCATCTCTTGCTTCTAAGCCAGTTGCCTTTCAATTAATGAAGCGACGCCTCCCGCGCTCCCCGGTAGCCACTAAGCACATTGGATCGGGACATTTAAGTAATTCTCCATAGGCATAAAATTTCTGAGCCATACATCCGGAGTTACACTCCTTCAACTTATTGCAGGATTTACACTCTTCAGCAAAATCAGCAACCAGGTACTCCCTCACCGCATTAAAATAAGGCGACTTAATCCAACATTCCTTTAGGGAATGATTCTTGAGGTTTGACAATTCACTCCTTTCTCCGATGTCGTCAGGTGAAATATGCTTGAATGCATCACAGGGGAATATACAATAGTCTGGGCTAATCGTCATCCTGTCACTTCCAGCTCGACATTTAGGGTTCTTCCGAAGCATTAGAAAATTATAAGGAGAGCCTACACGTATGTCATGTCCCTTTTCCCGTAGGAGTTTTATCATATTCCGTAGTTCGATATTTTGGCAACGGTTTAACTGACCCTCACAGATATCACTGGCTCTACCTTGAGGCACCAACCGCAGAATACTGATTCTTTCGACATTTAATTTCGCCGATAGCCTTGCAATAGTCATTAGATTTTTATAATTACAAGACAGAGGTACGAAATGCACCTCAGTCTTTATGCCAATATTAAAGCAATATATCAGGACTCGTATGGTTTGCTGATAACTTCCCTTATATTTAGTGACGGCTTCGTGCTCTGCAGCGCTGCTTCCGAAAATACTGAATATTGCTCTACGTAATCCTATAGAATATAACTCTCGCAGCCTCTTTTCGGCATTTGTAACATTACCGGTCGTGTAAAGGATAGTCTCTATCCCATATTCAAGTGATCTTGATATAGCTTTATCAATATAATCCCACAGCAGAGGCTCACCACCTGAAAACACAGCCAACTTTACTCCCATGTCATAAGCTTCGTCTAAGATTCTCTCGTAGGTCACTAAGTCCATACTTAGCCCCGAATCGGGCCTGGACTTGCTTGAACAATGCGCACAATTCAGAAGACAGTCGTGCGTTACTTCAAATTTGATCTCTTTCAGATGAAATGAAACATCTTGTGCATTCAATGTATTTGTGATCCTTCCCTAATTGTTTGTGAGATTTTATCGTTGATATTCCACTTTGGTGGATAAAACAACGACATCTTCTTATCAGTGGCTCGAAATATTCGCTTTATTCTATTTCTACCACTAATACCTCTTATCTCAGGATGTGCCACCCTTGCATATTTATCTACCTCACAGAACAGGTTCTGGCAGTCGATGAGTTGCAATTTCCGTCCCCAAAGGTCTTGAAAATCCAATCCCAAACGGGCAAATTCATCGTCCTGACGATCAGCTACCAGTTTTATAAGATCAATGTCGCTTAACCCTCCTGGATCCGAACAGCATTTCCTTAACCCATCTTTTGCGCCTGGACCAGGTACAACAAATGACATCTCACTAAAATTAGTCAGTTCACTGTAGTTAATATCTGTCGCATATTGATAAGCCAAAAAATCGCCTATCATAGGGTAGTCTCGAAGCATCTTGAACACCTCTTGCATGGATTTGGCATCACACACTTTTGACGGTAAATTGTCATTCATCATTGTCTGCACAAGAGATAGGTGATTGCTATGCTTCGACCTATGGCCGAATGTGCTGGTGCCGGAAGGCATGATATATGCACCGGAATAAATGCCGTTTTTTTCGCTTTTAGCTTGAGTTAGAACGGCATTATATGCCTTGAAATCGAATTCATGCCACGTTATTTGCCCGAAACTCTCCAAAAGCAGCTTCCACGTCTCTATCTTATTGAAAGTTTTAAAAAGAATCGTCCTGAAAAATATTTCCTCGGGACTGGCGTCCCCCTCGTATATGACATGGCGAATGAGATATTGACTGACCCTATCGGATGCGCGATATGCATTCGTAAATTTGTACTTCCGTAAAATATGATCGTCAGTCCATGGAGCATTGTCTCCTTTACAACGTTTGAAGAAGACGGCTTGCCTTTCAGCCGCGAAACGCCAGTATGTATCGAATACCTCGGTTACTTTTGTAGGGATCCAGTGATGTCTTGGGGTGAGTATAGAGGCCTTCGGTTGCCGCAACTTAACAGTAGTCTGCTCACACCTATTCGAGATATTTTCTCGCAATCGCTTGTTGGTAATTATCCGGATGACTTCACCACCAATGTGCTCTATCGACTTTGCATTCTCGATTAAGCTGACAGGGTAATTACCCTTTTCCATTTGATAAAGTGTCTTATATGCACTGCACATCCTGCTCCAAATCTTCTTATTTAACACCGCATGAAACGGTTCAGAGCGAGTAATCAGAAACACTGTTTCCGGTAATATGGCTTTCCATACCGTCTTCTCTAAGTTTACCATGGCATCAAGAATGTTTCTTGAGATACCTGATGCCAACCCATAAGCCACTGTCGACCACCAATACCGATCCAGTAATATGATTTTCCGGGCTAACACTGCGGGGATGATACGGTTCTCGATACAGTCGATATGCGCTGCAACATGCAAAGTTTGCATGCTTGCCGCTGAAATTCTTGAAATGCCGAACTCTTTGCTGTTATGATCTATTTTATAAACCAACCCTCCTAACGAATCTGGTTCTTTGCCGGGAAAATTCAACGATAATACATCAAATCCCATATTCTTCAGCCGCACGGCTACATTCTCAGAAATCGTTGATTTGCCAACACCATCGGAGCCCTCAAAGACGAACAATCTTCCAAGCAGATTAGAAGTCGATTGAATACTAGTTAGCATTGGGGAGTTCCTTTCTCAGCCCAGCTACTAGTTCGGCAATATCTCTTTTATTTCTCCTTTTACAGTTCAGATGGGTAGCGATACACGTTACGCTTTTTAAAGTCAGCCCCATCTCTCTAGCCATGAATCTTCCAAGTCGATACAGACCAAGGTAATTTCCGTATGCCTTTTCTATTAGCAGTTGATTCGCATAGAGCGCAACTACAATCATGCCGTGTCTCCCTTTAGGTCCATTGGGATGGAAGACTACTTGTTGTAAACAAGGAAAACCCAAATATGGCTCACCTCTATGGTCTTGGCATGGGTCGAACACACCTGCTTGTAGAGCGCTACGCCGATAAATACCATTATCCCATGCTTGAAGAATGTGCTCCAGTTGGTTTATCCCTTCATCGCTAAATGAAGTCAACCGTCTGAAATATGTTCCCCTTTTATTTGCTGAACATGTTCTTATTTGAGGCCACATTTTGTCGTATTTTTCAAATAGTCTTTCCCTGTCACCGCCGCATCGATTCCAAATTGATTCAGGAAAGATTGTCCCTGCAACAGTCTCTATGTTGCTTTGGTTGGCGGATCGTATATTAAAAGCCTCAAGCTGGTTTTCTATCGCATCGCGAATGCCAGGTGTTTCAAGTTTCCATTTAATTTCATTCTCATAAACCGGGAAAGACACGATGCCAGGTGACAGGGCTGCTCCTACCGATTCATAGCTCAAAATGAAAGCGCGTGCCCAAGCTTCTGATAGGTTCCGTCCAGTGATAGGTACAAGGCTACTTACCATTATGTTTCCTCCTCCGGATCCACAAGAAATCTGAATCTTGCCAAACCCTCATAGTGTTTAGACGCTATGCGAATGTTAACTGCCCAGGTTGCTTGCTCATCGAAAGCTCGGGAATAGCCTCTTGCGACCGCCCTGTATGTTTTCTGGCCATCAACTGTCCCAAGGAATGACAGTCGCGAAGTTTCTTCTAAAATGGCATTGTTACACAATACGAGGATATCACCGGTCTCAAGGTCAACTGCCCGCTCTCTCCACAACCCATCGACTATTACGACCTCGCCCTGCGGGTCTCCCCCAAACTGAGCCTTTATTTCTTTGGGCTGAGTCCGAAGTAGCACTTCGCATTGCTCCCTATTCAGTAGATTGAGAGTCCATGTCATGTGATTGATCAAGCTACCATATCCAACATTTAAAAGTGATGCTATCTTAAAAATATGTAAAGATTGAATTCGTTCCGGTTGGATTTGGCGATCCTTGAGCGCTTTCTGAACAGTGCTTTTTGGCATCAACAGGAAAGCCGCAAACATGTTTGCGAGGAACTCATCAGGATGATCAGCTTCTGGAGTACTGTGATTAATCAATTCGTCGATGCGAGTTCCATGATCGAATTCATTATGGCCAATCTCGTGGGCACATGTGTATGCCCGTCTGCCAGCCGGACGCTCCGATCCAATGATAATAATGGGTCTTGGGCTTGGTGAATATACGCCATCTAGAGATGGGAGCGCCATGAATCGGACTTCGCATCCAAGTGTTTCCGCGATGGATATCGGATCGATTGCCGCACCGCGCTTGATCTCGCATTTCGCGCGAACAATCTGGGCCCGCGAGGCGGCCTGTAGGATGAGCCCATTGCGGGTAGCCACATCCATTACCTGTCCTCCTTGCTTCCCAATGAAGTCAAGAGGTCAATGACCTTTTCGAGGTCTTCTTGTTTCAGCCCTGCAACTTTTCTCGCAGCTAACTGAAATTTATCCCGAATGATGTCAACACGCTGTTCATCTCTTCCGGCAAGCCAGTCCATATCTACCGAATATAATTCCGAGAACTTGAGAAGCTCATCGGCAGCCACACGCCGACGTCCTGATTCTATCTCAGATATGGATGGTCGGGGTAATTCAAGCTCGATTGCGACTTGTGCTTGCGACAGACCGGCACGCTTTCTCGCCAACGATAGCCGTGACCCCATGAGTTTCCTTCTTTCATCTGTGTTATTCTGCACTTGATGTCTCCTACTTACAAATTTCTAGAATACGGTCAGCGACCTCACCCACAGTTAGGGCGCTTTGCTGCCCGCTGATAAAGAGACTTGGAAAGGATGGAAATTCATCAACTCCAAACCCCAGGCGGGCCAGAACAGCAATCGTGGCCTCGACACTAGCCAGGCTGTCAAAATTCTGCAAGTCGCCTATAGGCACGGTGTTCTCACTGATTGGCTCAGGCTCTTCAACAATATCCTGTTGAATATCCTGAAGAACAGCGATCAACAGATCCAGTATCCTCTCGCGTGCAAGCTTCATCTTACCCTCCAATTCTTACGTTATGTAAGAGATTATTACATCTGGTAGGGATGTTGTCAAGGGGTATGATGGCATTTTCGCAAAGCCAACATCTCATTGGAAGTGGTTTCAAAATTCCGGATATTGGGTTGCCTCGCGAGTTAAACAGAACATATGGTATTATCAATAAGTTACAAAAAAACTAGACTTTTTCAATGATTTCGGGTAGTAAGCTGTTGGAGGTGATCCAATGGCCAAACATACCCAGTTTTTTCCCCTCGTTACACCGCTCCTGCGGTGTAACGTTCAAACCCCGGGGCGCTCCCGCGCCCGCTCCGATTACCAAGCTCTAAGAACTCCACCAACCCCTCGCGCCCCAGGTAACATCGCACACTGGAGCAACGCCGATCCTCCGGTGCATTCACATAACCCCGCCTCACCGGGTCTTGATCCAAACAGTCGAACTTCTGCCGAAGGATTTCTTCATTCCCCATAGCTTGCGGATGAGATCCCTCCCGCCAAAATCGATGCTCGCGGCGGCCTTCTTCGCCTTTAAATCCAACTATCATGCGCCGCAAAAGCAGTTCCGCGCGACGCTCCTCCAACCACTCAATGGCTCTCAGGGCGCTGAAGGATTTGAAGCATGCCCAAATTCGCGGCAAATAGCGCGCTTTGCCAATCGCGTGGAGATGGTTCTTGAGGAGAACAAACCCGTCAAGTCGTAACCCCGCCCGGCGCTGCTGATGGATCCGTGTATCGAGCACGATTTGCACGACTTCCTGACACGTGAAAACACGCAGCCATTCCACAACGGCGCACGTGAAGAAGTGCGATCGGCCCGGTTCCGCAAAACGATAACGACGGCGGGTCATACCAACTCCTGCACCCGGAAGTAACAAGGACGGCGCAGAGCGCCGCGATATCCTCCGTGACACCGCAGGAGCGGTGTCACGAGGACGGGGAGCGGACGTTGAACCGCGCTCCCCCGACGCCATGACGAAAAACGACGGTCTCTGTCATTTCGACCACGCTATAGGCGTGGGAGAAATCTCACCTCCGGGAGGCCACGGTCACGTTCATCCTGAATACGAAGACCAAAATCACCGGTGGGGAGATCTGTCCCTTCCGCCCGCCTGGAAGCAGGCCGATCGGTCGAGATGACCGGAGCGAAGGATCTTAACGCCCAGCCTCCGGGTGGTTCGCCAACCGCCCCTACAAAGAAAAACTGTCAAAGACGAGTACTAACAGCTGGTTTGGAGTCGTGAATCTTGTTTCGTCGCCAAATTTGGTATACGATTGATTTTATACAAATGAATCGCTGTGGAGGTGATATGATCCTTATGCACAGGACCGTAACCAAACCCCGGAGAGAAGGAAATGACCGATCCGTTATCACTTATCGCGTTGGGTGCCGCTGTTGGGGGTGCAGCTGGGAAATTTACTGAGAAAGCCTTGGATGCAGGCACAAAATGGATTGCTTCCTATTTTAAGGATCATAAAGAGAAGACTCAGGCACAAGCCGGAAAGAACGCCACTGATTTTCTCGGGGAACTTGCCCAACGAATAGAGCAACTTGAAGCATGCCGTCAGGTATCGAAAGAAACCATCGAGTCGGCACAAGATCATCCAGACTTTTCTATTCTTTTACAGAAAGCTATTCTGAGTGCGGCACAAACAGATCTTAAGGAGAAACATCAACTCCTGGCTCGATTAGTAGCGGAACGGCTAAGAGCTTCACCCGAGAGCTTGCTTTCGCTGGCGAGTAAGTTGGCATGCGAAGTGATCTCCCATACGAATGTGAGCCAGCTGAGGATACTAGCGCTGCTTGCTGTGGTTACCCTAGTTGCACCAAGTAGCTTATTGACGGCAGAAGACTTTACAGAATGGCTTGTGAACAGGTTGTATCCGATTATAGATATAGAGCTTAGGCCTCTTGACTTGATTCATCTTGAGGCATTGTCCTGCGTCAGAATGCGATTAATTATAGATGATGATATCGGACATGTGATAGCATCAAAGAACAACAATACTTTCAATAATGACTTTTTAACCCGAAATGAAGTAGGAATAAAGCTATGCGAAACATGGAAGAGAAACAGGATCGGTGCAATGTCTTTAACATCTATAGGGCAAATAATTGGCGTATACGCTTATGATATGGTTACTAATACAACTAGTGAATTCACCTACTGGTATTGATTCAAGAGAGGTAGCGGAAACCGAACTCAAGTGGAAACGTTGTTTCTCAGCAATGCGATAGTCAAATGAAATACAGTTATTTCTTTGGGAGGGCTACATGGTAACGATTAGATTCGGCAGCAACTTGTTTATGGCAGGAAACGATTTTACAATCGTTGGAGTAGATGATAATAATCATATTATTCTAGGTGGATTTGGTCCTCCACCAAGGACTCCAATTGTATGGATACGTATCTTTCAGGATGTAGCATTCTTGAATGCCGACATATCTGATACAGAAGGAGATATTGTTGTACAGATAAGGGATAATATTATAACTTATAATAAAGATAATGTGTACAGTGTGAAATATTGTCCAGAGAACCAGATACCTCCAGACAGAGTAGTCATAATAAATAAGTATGGGGAGACGGCACTGGATTTGAGACGTGATGGTGCTATATGGGATTTTAACTGTGACTTTTACCACGGAGGCTGGCATGTTGTTGCGACTCCGCAGGGCACGACGATCAATCCAAAAGTTCCCCATGTATAGTAGGCTGTCCGAACAAGCGAAGGGGCGTAAGGCCGAAGCACCCCCGGGCGGCTTCGGCCGCCCCGTCTCTCCAACCCCCGCGGGGAAAAGCCGCCCTCGACATGGAAGCGTTTCGGAAGAAGATCTGGCGTTTGGAGGAAGGCCGCTCTTTACGGCAGAGGCGGTCGAGTACGTAAACCAACCAGCCTCGTCCTCCCTGAAAAGACACCTGCAGCCTGAGTTGAACCCTCCGGGTTCCCCGTCCGAACGAATCTCCCGGCTGTGGAACCTCCGGCCGCATGCTTTCATCGGACTATACAGACAGGGACCTCCCGCGACCGAGAGACAACCTGCATCTTGGGACGTCCTGAAAGCTTGATTCCAGACAAGCACCCCGATTTTCACTCCACCCATATTTCCACTTGACCCCGAAGCGACCCAGTGCCTAACATCTACTACGAAAACACCGTTCGGTGGTTTCCATACCCTTCAGATCCAACGGGAGGTCCCGCGTGTCCAATCCGTTTTCCGACAGAGATCTAAGAATGTACGGCGAACGCACATGGTCCCCCTACGTGTGCGGAGTCATCCTCGGGTTGGCGCTTCTCTTCGCCTTCTACACCATGGGCCGGGGTCTCGGCTCTTCCGGCGCCTCGGCGCGGGTCGCTATCGCGGCCTTCCAGGTGTTGGCTCCCGAGACCACGGCGCAGAACGAGTACACCGGATCCTATGTGGAAGGAGGCGCCCATCCCCTTAACGACTGGCTCGTATGGGAGGTCTTCGGAGTGATTCTGGGTGCGCTGTTCGGCGCCTTCGTCTGGGGAAGGTTCAAGGGCGAAGTGGCCCGCGGGCCCAATATCGGCCGCAACCGCCGGCTGTGGTGGGCCCTGCTGGGAGGCTTCCTGTCGGGTTGGGGGGCGCGCCTGGCCACGGGGTGCACGTCGGGGCAGGCGTTGACCGGCGGCGGCTCCCTGGCGGCGGGAAGCTGGGTCTTCATGTTCTGCATCTTCGGGGGAGCCTATGCCGCGGCTTGGTTCTTCAGAAAGGAGTGGCTCTAATGGGACCCCTGGCCAATTTCGGGGCCTTCCCGGACTGGTTCGGCATGCATCTGGCCGTGCTGTGCGGCGTCTTCTTCGGCCTGGCCCTCGAACGGGCCGGATTCGCCAACCCGAGGAAGCTGGTGAACATCTTTTATCTGAGGGATTTCGCCGTGCTCCGGGTCATGTTCACGGCCATCATCACCTGCGCCGTGGGTTTGAATCTGCTGTGGGCTTTGGGCCTGTATAAGCTGGAACTCATGTATCTCCTCCCCACCAAGCTGCACGCCCAGATCATCGGCGGATTCGTCATCGGCGTCGGGTTCATCGTGGGCGGATATTGTCCCACCACGAGCGTCGTGGCCGCCGTGACGGGACGCCTGGACGGCCTGGTGTTTCTGCTGGGCATGGGCCTGGGCGTAGCGGGCTTTTTCCTCCCCTTCCGTTGGTGGAAATCCCTCTACGAACCCACCCAGGGGCAGATTCTGCTGTCCGAAGCCCTGGGGCTGAGCACGGGAGTGCTCCTGCTCCTCATCGTGGGTATGGCCGCGGTTATGTTTCTCGCGGCGTCGGCCGTCGAAAAGAAGATGAACCGGGAAGACTTGTTTTCCACGGACCGTTGAGCGGGAGGCACTCATGACGCTGCGAAAAACCACACTGACGGGACTCCTGCTGTTACTGGCGGGTTCCGCCGCCGTCGGCATTCTGAACCCCGACAAACGCACTCTCCTCGAGCGGGACGCCCGACTTATGGAACTGAAGGAACAGATGGAGGAAGTGCGGCGATCGCCCCTCAACCCGCCGGAGCTGTTGCCCGCTTCGGACCTGGAGGCGCTGCAATCCTTCGAAGCATACCTGCAATCCTACTCCCCGCCGGATCGGTATGCCTTCGAAGACATGCGCCAGGGGCTGGTGCAGATCGCCCGGGCCGAACCCATTGTGGAGTACCTGGTTCAGGTGGTGGAGGAAAGGGCTTTCCTTTCACCGGATCCCGCATCGCCGCCCGCGGCGGTCCCGCCGGTGGTCGAGACCCCGCTTTCGCGTCCGGCCGAACCGCGAAGGCCCGCCTTCGTCATCGTGGACGACGAAGGCTGTTAGCGTCTCGAAGGGAAAATTTCGGACCTCTCCGGAGAAGCCGTTTACCGGCCCCTTGATAAACCGTTTTTCAACGGCCCGCCGGGGGATATCACGGCGCTGAGGGCTTGCCGGTCCGCTCCTTCAGCTTGGCGTACTTGACGAACGTATAGTGGGAATAGAGGCGCGCCAGCAGAAAGCCGTGATATCCGTCCAGGAACCCCAGCTTGAGTACATACATCTGCAGAAACGTGAACAAGGAATGGCCCAGCATCCGGAGCGGACCCGTCCGCCGGCCCTGGCGCGCATATTCCTCCGCGCTCAATGAAGAGTACCGATCCGCTCTCCGGAGAAAATCCGAAATGCCCGAGTAGGTGTAATGGAGCAGTGGATGGCGCAGAGTCCCCACCACCCCGTCCACCCGGACCCGCTCATGCACCGCCCGTTCTTCAAAACGGCCCGCCCCGCGCTGAAACAAGCGAACCGATCGATCCGGATACCAACCCCCGTACCGGATGCGCCGTCCCGCAAAATAGTTCTTTCTGGGTATGGAGTAGCCGCGCGCCGGATTGGGGCCGCCCAATACCCGGCGCATCTCTTCCGCCGATTCTTCGGTCACGCGTTCATCGGCGTCCAGGGACAGGACCCAGGGCTGTGACGCCTTATCCAGCGCGCTGTTCTTTTGCGCCGCGTAGCCCTTCCAGTCCTCCTCGAACACTCGGGCGCCGAATCCCCGGCAGATATCCGGCGTTCCATCCGTGCTCCCGCCGTCCACCACGATGATTTCCCGGGCCCATTGCACCGACCTCAGACAGTCCGGAATTCGAGGCGCTTCGTCATGGGTGATGATGATGACCGACACACCGTCCTGAAGGTCCCGGCTCAAGAAAACCCCCTTTTCAAACCATGGAGGACGATTCAGACAGGATAGATGGGGTCAGGGTTGCTCCTTGAGAAGCACGGGAACGCTGGTTTCCCGGCCCCCGCGGACGATACCGAGATTGACGGTCTGATCCGCCTTCTGTCTCCGGATGACCTCGATGAGCTGTTCCATGGTGTGGATCCGGGTGTCCCCGATGCTCACGATGACGTCTCCGCCTACGGGAAATCTCAGGTTACCGAACACGATCTCCCGGTCCCCGCCCCGGATGCCCGCCTGCTGGGCCGGACCTCCCTGAATCACTTCCACCACCAGTACGCCGGACCACGCACCCAGTTTCAGCGCTTCGGCAAGTTCCCTGGACACGGTAATCCCCGTGATACCCAGCCAGGGCCTGGTCACCCGCCCCTTGGAAATCAACTGAGAGGCCACATACTTGGCTTCGTTGATGGGGATGGCGAAGCCGATGCCCTGGTAGCCCCCCGTCATACTGAAAATGGCCGTGTTGATGCCGATGACCTCACCGCTGGAGTTCAGAAGCGGCCCCCCCGAATTGCCCGGGTTGATGGCGGCGTCCGTTTGAATCAGGTCTCTCATGCCCCGATTCTGAGTGGCCCGGATTTCCCGATTCAGGGCGCTGACGATGCCGGTGGTGAGCGTATGGGACAGACCGAAAGGATTTCCGATGGCGATGGCTTTCTGGCCCACCCGCAACTTCGAGGAATCCCCCAGGACGGCCACGGCTTCCACATGGGAAGCCGGAATCCGGATCACCGCCAGGTCCGATTCGGGATCCCGGCCGATCAGGTCCGCGGAAACCTTCCGGCCCATGGCCGTTGTTACGGCGATCTTCTGCGCGTTTTCCACCACGTGATTGTTCGTGAGAATGTATCCTTCGGGATCCACGATGAAACCGGATCCCTGACCCTGCTGGGGAATCACTTCCATCCAGAAATTGTAGCGGAGCGTGGTGGCCACGATATTCACCACCGCGGGATGGGCTTTCTCGAACACGTCCTGGTTGATCTGCTCGTCCGTGGAAACCACCGTGGGCCGTGGCTGGTCCCAGGTTACGGGCTGGTTGAAGGCCAGGTTTTCCGGTTGCGGGCGGCGGTCCCACAGAGTTCCCCCTCCCAGGAACTCGGCGAGCCACAGACCGGCCAGGATCGCCACGGCCAGCCAGAGCAACCGCCTGACATTCACGCTCCCCTGATCCCTCCGGACACGCTCCTTATGGACACCGTTCCCATACCCATGCATCATGACGCCTTTACCAGGCTGTCGAAAAACGCGATCCGCCGTGTTGCGCTTCATCCTTCGTCGTTGCGACGCACGGGTTGTACGCCTCATTCCTCAGGATTCGCGCGCCTTGCATCTCATCGTTTCTGAACAGCCTGTCCGAAATGCTGTTTTTCAACGGGCTGTTACACGCGAAAGCCGACCGTCGCCCGTCTCAGGCTGATAAACACCCGCACGGTCCCTTCCAATTATCATCACCACCATAGAGAAGACTGTCAACCTGAAAAGAAAACCTTTGGGCCGCGTTGGAGAGGCGTGGCAAATGGAGGATCACCCGTATGTGTACCTGTTCAGCCGAGCACCTCGATGGGAGCATACGGGAGTTTCAGAGTCGTCATCCCCTTGTCGTCAAACCGGACCACAATTTTGTCCGTTCCCTGACAGGCCACCACCACGCCCAATCCGAATGTGGGGTGTCGAATCCGTTTGCCGGTCAGATGCGTGCCCCCTTCCTTCCCCAACAGGGGGGAGACTTCCCGCGGCGCCCGGGGTTCGCGGAGCACCGAACGCGGCTTCCGGAACCGGTCCCCGGATTCCGCATCCTGCACGGTCCCTCCCGCCACGGAAGACAGGAAACGGGACGGATGTACGGAGATCAGTCCCTCCCCCCACTTGTAAAACGTTCTGGGATACACGAGGTACAGGCGGTCGTGGGCCCGGGTTACGGCCACGTATAACAATCTCCGCTCTTCCTCCATCTCCTCGGAACCTTCCTTGACCATGCTGTGAGGGAACCACCTCTCCGCCACCCAGATGACGAATACGGCCCGCCATTCCAACCCCTTCGCCGAATGCACCGTGGACAGGGTCAGGCCGTTCCTCACTCCCCACCGGCTGGATTCCCGGTTCGGGGGATCCAACGTCACTTCCGCCAGAAAATCGGACAGGCGCGTAAACCGGGTCGCCAGATTCAGCAGGTCATCCAATTGACGCACCCGCTTCGGATGGTCATCGTACTTTTTCTCCAACAGCGGGAGGTAATAGGCTCGCGCCAGTTCCAACTGCTCCCTGGGATTCCCTCGTACGCCCGCCATGGAACACAACAGTTCGTTGAGATTCGCGAGACCCGGAGTGGAACCGCTCTTGGGGAAGGAAACCAGGGCTTCCACCCCTCCCCCTGCATTTCGGACATGTTCGGTGATCCGGGAAGCCCTCTTGAGTCCCACGCCTTCCAGGAGCTGCAAGACCCTTTGCCACGAGAAGGAATCCCTGGGATTGGCCACCAGGCGAAGATGCGCGAGCAGGTCCTTGACGTGCGCCGCTTCCAGGAATCGGGCCCCGCCGTGTTTCACGAAATCGAGTCCCCGCCGGTTCAATTCGATCTCTAGATCGTAGGAATGATGACCTCCACGAAACAGAACGGCGATGTCTTCCGAATGATATCCCTCCTCCAGGAGGCGTTGGATTTCATCGGCCACACAAACGGACTGGCTGTGCTCGTCCTCCACCGCCCAGATCGTGGGCCGGACCCCCTGCTCCTTGCGGGTGAACAGGCATTTGGTGAACTTGTATCGGGCCTGGGCGATGATCCGGTTGGCCGTATCCAGAATGGATTGAGTGGATCGGTAGTTTTCCTCCAGCTTCACGATCCGGGTGGACGGAAACCGTTTCGGAAAATCGATGATGTTCTTGAATCGAGCCCCACGGAACGAATAGATGGACTGGGAATCGTCTCCCACCACCATGACATTTTCTTCCGCTCCGGCAAGAAGGACCACGATCTCGTTCTGCAGGGGATTGGTGTCCTGGAACTCGTCCACCAGCACGTACCGGAAGCGGGAGTGCAAGGCCAGGCGGACCCATTCCACGGTTTCCAGCAATTTGTGGAGATATACGAGGAGATCGTCGTAATCCAGGAGCCCATTCTTGCTCTTGTGTTCCGCATACAGGGCCTGGATCTCCGCCATATCCTCCAGAAAGGGGGCCAGATGCTGGAATTGAGTCTCCATGAGCCGCTCCAGACTCACTCCCACGTTCACGGCCCGACTGAATACGTCGACCAGGGCGCCTTTCTTGGGAAAACGCAGGTCCTTCCTGGAAAGGCCCAGATCCTTGCGAATCCAGGACACGATATCCTCCGAGTCGGAACGGTCCAGAATCGTGAATCCGGAAGCCAGGCCCAGCTCCGGTCCGAAGCTGCGAAGAAATTTGTTGGCCGCCGAGTGGAACGTGCCTCCCTCCACGGAGCGGCATCGTCCGTCCAGGAGCAGGGAGGCCCTGGACAGCATTTCCTCCGCCGCGCGACGGGTGAAGGTGAGAAGGAGTATGGCTCCGGGATCCACGCCGGTCTCCACCAGACGGGCGACCCGGTACACCAGGGTGCGGGTTTTTCCGCTGCCGGCTCCCGCCACAACCAGGGCCGGACCCCGTTCGTGCAGGACCGCGGACAACTGGGCCGGATTCAATGCGTGTTCATAGTCGATTTTCATACGGGCTTCCCAGGACTCCGGGGTGGACCCGGCGTGTCGCCTCCTGATGTGGCACTGAAATTGCTTCTGGAATGCGTAACGCCTTCAAGAAAAGGGGCCTGAAGTGATCGTTCCCATATCCTCCGGAGAAGGTCCGCCTCCGGAACCGGCTTCACAGCTGAAATCCGGGGAATCCGATTTCCAATACGAACTGATTCGCAGCCAGGCGGACTCTCTTCTCAAGACCACCAAGCAGTATGGCAGATGGCTCCGCCTGCGTCAAAATAATCCCGCCGGCGCCAACGAAGCGGCAAATTTGGTGCTGGAGCGCCACACGCTGCTTTCCCAGGCGCGCGCGAGTCTGCCGGTGAACCCGGATCAGTTCGACGCGCTCACCCGCCGTCTGGAAAAACTGGGGATTTACCTGTATCGAAGCGGGCAATTCAGAGATCCCGTCTTCAGGAAAGGGGCGTCGCAGGCGCCTGTTCCTTCGCGTCCGGCCTTCGCCCCACAGGCTTCGGACACCCCCGGATCCACGGTTCTCGAAACCCCTGTAGAGACCCGGAGAATCGACCCTCGCGCCCCCCGGACGGAACTGGAGGTCCACTCCCGCCGACAAGGCGACACCCTGGGATCCGAACTCATTCGGGTCTCCCGGGAACGATACCTGGGAAGGTCTTATTCCAAACGAGACTGCTACACCTTTCTGGTCCGTGCTCTCGAAGACATCGGTGTGCGATACTACGGTCCCGAGGGGCTCCGCAGCGAACTGGTTCAGAAAGCTTTGAACGACGGCCTGAGCCCCTATCGCTATCTCACCGGAGAAGCGGTGACCCATTCCCTCACCAGTCGGCCGGTGGAAATTCACATCCCCAATGCCCGGGAAGACGCACTGGAATCCACCTGGAAACAACTGGAGCGCGCATTGCTTCCCGGTGCGGTGCTCTCCATTTCATCCCAGACGTTTGGCCATACGGGCATTGTGGCCGAAAGCAACGCTCAATGGACGTTTCTGAATTCCTCCACCCAACGGCGATCGGCGGGAACCGGGTACCGGATCCAAGAAGAAGATCTGAAGAGCGAACTGAAAGAATGGCTTCAACGCGCCCGAAAGCGCAATTCATTTCTGACCATCACCCTGGGAGTTCCCGAACGCCGCCTTGCGGCCCGCTATGGAACCCCCGGCGACTTCGCTGAAAACCCGTTGACATCTGCGGCTCCACGACCCAAAGTATGAGAGGAGTTCGGAGCGAACTTTGGGAGGAAGGGATGAATATACCGGAAAAGGACCGGCGGATCCTGCAGTCATTGGGCGTGCAGGGGGACGAGTTTTCCCTCTTCGACGGGGTAAACCTTACCTACGAGAGCGACCCTGAAAAAGGGATCCGCTTGTACGACCCATATTACCGGACGTCATGCACGCTGTATATCGCCGTCGATGGATGGACCTCCTGGTCCGGCGAGGACGATCGGTTCATGGAGCAGCTCTTCCCGGAGGGTTTGCCTTCCAGACCGAGCGACGAGGAAACGAGACTCTCTCCGGCGCAGGTGGAGGAACTGAAAAAGAAATATCAGGACAAGACGAACCCGTGACTGCCCGTGGTGCTCCCATCGAGCGGAGGGAGGCGGTTCCGATGGAACACCGAGTACGCCTTCTGTTGAGTAAGTCGTTCAAGACCCTGCAGGCCGTGGATTACAACCAGGTCCGGTACCTCATGACCAACGCTCCCGGAGAGCGGATGGCGGTGTGTGAAACCGCCATCCCGGAAGACTCACCGTGGGAGCATGTGAAGGAACACCTGTACCCGCCGTTGTGCCGCTATCTGAGAGGGAAACGGTTCGATCCCACGAATCCCCGCGTGGTGGTGGCTGTTTTTTACGGTGACTCCTGCCACCTGATTCACGGTCCGGATTTCATGCAAGCCTACCGCGAAATCGAGTGTTTGGATCCGCCGGACTTCAAAGCCCTCGTCGGCTCCTGGCTGAACCCGGCCTGAAGCCCCCTCACGCCTCCGGATTTTTCCTCAAAACGTGAATACCTTGTATTCGGGATCCGTCATCATTCGCACCAGAAGAGGCGCTCCGGAAATGACCGCGCCCTGGATGAGGTCGTCCGGAGATACCAGCCGCTTGTCCGCGCACGCTTTGCAGACGTGGATGGGTGTCTTGTATTGGATCAGTTGATCCAGTAGATCCTTCATGTGCTCCCCGGTGGACGAACGAATCCCCTCGGCCATTCCGAGTTGAGCCCAATGAATGGCGTCGTCGATCAGGAACACTTCCACCGCATGGCCCTCATCCGCCGTCATGGCGGCAAATTGCATGGCCCGGGTGGCGCCCCCGGATTTTTCGAACCCTTTGGACATGATAAACAGGAATTTCTGTGACATCCAAGCTACCCTCCGTGGTTTGAATGCGGGTTTCGTTCAGCTCTCCGTCCGGGAGCGCCCGCCCGCGATCTCACAGACCGCCGTCGCTTGTCAGCCTGTTGATACACCGTATTGCGGGTAGGCCGGTGCGGGACGATGAGATGGAAAACGGGCGAATCCTAAGGAATGAGGCGTACAACCAGTACGCCGCAATGACGAAGAATGAAGCCCAACGCCGCAGATCGCGTTTTTTAACGGCCTGCCATGGATTTTTTCCGGGCATCCATCAATCGTTCTTTCAGGAAACTGTACCTCCTTCGCGTGCGATCGTTCTGGATGGCCGTCTGTAAGGCCCGCTTTTGGCCCACCAGAACCACCAGCTTCTTCCCTCGCGTAATCGCCGTGTACAGAAGGTTTCGTTGAAGCAACATGTAATGCTGGAGAGTTATGGGACAAACGACCGCGGCATACTCGCTGCCCTGGGATTTATGAACACTGATGGCGTAGGCCAGCGACAGCTCGTCCAGCTCCGACAACGCATAGGAAAGAACCCGCCCTTCGAAGTCCACGCGGACTTCGCCTTCCTCCCGGTCGACGGAAAGGATCCGCCCTATGTCGCCATTGAATACTTCCCTTTCGTAATTGTTCCGAAGCTGCATCACCTTATCCCCGGTGCGGAAGCCGCTTTCTCCCCGCTTGATCTCGAGTTCGCCCGGATTGAGGACCTCCTGCAACCGCAGGTTCAGATTGAGTACTCCCAGGGGTCCTCGGTTCATGGGAGTAAGCACCTGCACATCGTTGGCCGGATCCAATCCGAAGCGATCCTTGAGACGTTCGCTGCAGAGTTCCACCACCAGATCCAGGATCTTCTCTTCATGGGTTCGCTCGATGAAATACCAATCCGGCGCCGCATCCTGCACCTCGGTTTGCATCAAGGGCCACTTGCCCGCGTTGATCCGGTGTGCGTTCACCACAATGAGACTCTGTTCCGCCTGACGATGGATTTGATTCAGCCGGATGACCGGAACGGTCTTGGACTCGATGATATCCTTAAGGACGCAACCGGGGCCCACGGAAGGAAGTTGTTCCGCATCCCCCACCAGCACCAACACGGTCCCCTGCGGGAGCGAGCTAAGGAGACTGTTCATAAGGCTCACATCCACCATGGAAGTCTCGTCGACGATGAGCGCATCCGTTCTCAACGGATGATCTTCGTCCCGCTTGAACACGAGTTCGTTGGGGCTGAATTCCAACAGGCGATGAATGGTCTTGGCCTCCTGTCCCGAGGACAGGGCCAATCGTTTGGCCGCCCTGCCCGTAGGCGCCGTGAGAAGCACGGTGCGGCCCTTTTTCTTCATAATTTCCAGGATCGCCTTGACCAGCGTGGTTTTCCCCGTCCCGGGTCCACCCGTAATGATCGTCACCTTGCCCGAAAGCGCCGCCCTCACAGCCTCACGCTGTTCCGGCGCCAACACCAGGTCCAATCGACCTTCAGCCCAGCGCTCCAATAATTCCCAATCTTCCATGGCAACGGTGTTTTCCGCGGACAAGAGGCTCATGATACCCTGGCACACCCCCCGCTCCGCAAGATACAGCCTCTTGAGATACACCAGGGGCGGGTCCTCGGTTCCGAACTCCTCCAGGGCCGCCCATCCCCTGTCCACGAGTCCGCGCACCGCCCGCTCGATGGTGTCCACATCGATTTCGAGCAGGGATACACAGCGCCTGAGCAGCGCTTCCAGTGGATAGCATACATGCCCTTCTTCCGAGAGCACCTGAAGCACGTAAAGGACTCCCGCTTCCGCCCGGAGGACGGAGGTGAGATCGAAGCCCAGACGCTGGGCCAGACGATCCGCCGTGCGAAATCCCACTCCGTAGATATCCGTGGCCAAACGATACGGATTCTTCCGGATGATACTCATGGCGCGGTTTCCGTATTCCTTGTAGATCCTGGCGGCCAGTGCGGGACCGATGTCATGCTCCCTCAGGAACATCATCAACTCTCTTCCCTCATGCTGCCGGTTCCAGGCGGCCTTGATCATTTCCACGCGTTTAGACCCGATCCCTTCCACTTCCGCCAGCCGATCCGGCTCTTTATCCATGACGGCCAGCGTGGCTTCACCGAAGGCACCCACGATCCGTTCGGCGGTGACAGGACCGATTCCCTTGAGGATCCCGGAGGCCAAATACTTCCGGATGCCGTCCACGGTGGCGGGAACCACGGGTTGAACCCGCAAAATTTTAAGTTGCGGTCCGAAGCGGGGGTGATGGGTCCATTCCCCCACCAGTTCCACGTGTTCTCCGGGATTGATCCCCACGAGATAGCCTACGGCCGTGACCCCACGGCCGTCTTCCAGGGTGACCCGGGCTACCGTCCATCCGGTATCCTCCGCCTGAAACGTAAAGCGATCCACATGTCCTGTGAGGGTTACGGGCATGGTCCGAATATACCCGTGGAAGGAGCGGGTTGCAATACGGCGGCGCCATGGCGACAGAAATAAGAAGGCTGCGGCGCCAAGACCTCGAACGCGCAGGCCGCCGGTGCGCTGAAACCGGCCCTCCGGATGGGATGTCTTAACCGTTGACAAACCGTGTTGTGGGGAGGCCGGTACAAAACGATGAGGTGCAAGGCGGGCGAATCCTGAGGAACGAGGCGTACTACCGTACGCCGGGGATGAAGCCCAAAGCCGTAAATCGCGTTTTTCAACGGCCTATTAATCGGAATCCAGAAGCAGTTGCAGTATAGGCGGCAGAATCGCCGGATCGAAAGGTGGAGAGGGAGTATCCGGAGGAGGCTCCTCGGAACCCAGGGCGGAGTCCAATTGCATCCTCGGCTTGGAACCGCTTTGCCCCCAACACAATGTAAACACGGCGACCCCTGTCGAGGTAAGCCGCTGAATCAGCGAATCCGCTCCCATGGAGGCGAATTTCTGTCTAAGAACGGCGACGCCTCCGGCCACGTGCGGAGTGGCCATGGACGTGCCGCTCCAGGAACCGTATGAGGAATCATGGGCTCCGGTGGCGGAATACACATACGTCCCCGGCGCGAACATATCCAGCAGACTGGCCTGCCAGTTGTTGAATGAAGCCTCGGTATCCTGGTCCGTGGATGCGCCCACGGCCAGCGCCGACGAGATACAGGCGGGCGCCGAGATGCTGCTGCAATACCCGTCGTTGCCCGAAGCGATGGCGGTGACGATACCCACGGCGCGCAAATTGTCGATGGCCGTCTTGGTGGCTGCATAATCCAGATCGCAAGTCTGCTGGCTTGAATACGCGCCCCCACCCAAACTCATGTTCACCGAAGCCACGGCATGCGTGCTCCTCAACTGGTAGACGTATTCCAGGGCCTTGATCTGATCGGACGAGTAGCTCATGACACACGGCGAGCCGCCGCACTCGCCCGAAGTGAAGCGTGAAAACACCTGGACGGCGATCAAATCCGCATCCGGAGCCACGCCGGACAGGCCATGGCCGTTGCTTCCCGCCGCGATGCCCGCCACATGGGTACCGTGATCATACCCCATGTACAGGCTTTCGTAATGCTGAGCCGATCCCACTCCGTAAGCCTGCGTTTTTCCACCGGGACAATTCCCCCGGGCCGAAAAACAGGCCTCCGTCAGGTTCTTTCCCTGAAACATCTCATGGGTCCGGCGGATCCCCGTATCCAGGACCGCCACATACCATCCGGCGCCCGTGTATCCCAGATTCCACGCGTTCGGACCTCCCACCAGGTAGACGGTCTCCGCCAAAGCCGGAGGCAGCGCTTCGCCCCATTCCCAAGGATTTTCGAGGGGCGCCTTGGGCTCGACAACCTCTTCCAGCAGCCCATGCAGCCGATCTTCCTGAATGCGTTCCACGAGACCGGAATCCTCCAGTATCAGAAGCGCCTCCTGCGTGATCTCCATGGCCATCAGCGGCAGCGTATCGTACGTGTGAACGAGCCGGTGCGCCGCCTTCCCCAACCCGGACAGGACCGCTTCCCGAACGCTTTGGATCGCACCGGCCAATGCGGCGTCCGCTTTCAATCCTTCCTCGGCAAACATGCGGGAAGGCGTACGAACCTTGTGGGATCGCGATTTCGACATCAGTTGGTTGTATTGGGGAACCCGCAGTTCGATGAGCACGTTCACGGATCCTTGCGTCCGCGCCAGTTCCATGAGCCGATCACGATCCTCGGTCTTGGAGGCGGAAGACGACGCCGGAAGACCCGCATGCAGCGGAGAAAGACCCACTAGTAAAAGCAGAAAAAGAATCGTGAGCCCGCCCGTTCGGAGAAGCCGACTCGAGAAAAACCGGATGCCGGTGCTCATGTCGCCTCTTTCTTCCCAGATCTCCCCGCGCCCCATTCGGGGCCGATGCCCCGCATGGGCCCGACAGGATGGACGAAGCCGCAGAGCGCCGGACACCTATGCCCCTGGGGGATTTTTTCCATGACGATGATCTTCATTCCAGCAGGATAGAGATGATTCCGGGTAAAATCCGCTCGATGGCGCCGGCCGTCAGCCGGGCGCCCGAGGTCCAGGCAACGGGAATGGTGCTAAGGTCCCCATCGAACAATTCGGCCTCGGTGATCGAGAGCTTGCCGCTCTTCGTTTGGAGCACCGAAAAGGTCAAACGGGCCAAGACCCCGCTGCCGGTGGGCAGTCCATTATCCTGGATCAGGCCCGCTTCATACTTGACGGATCCAAGACCGACATGGACCTCTTCCCAAACCTGACCGTAAGAAGTCATAAATTCGCCCAATACCACGTTGCTCTTGGTAATGGATACGACGGTGGGATCGAAGGTGACCGTGACGGAAAACGCCAGAAGATTTTCCACATCATGAACCCGCAAATCCACCGTGAATTGAGCGCCTGCCTTTGTCAGGTCCACGGTGGCGGGCTCAAGCTTCACTCCGGTACTCGAATGCACCGAAGCAACCGATCCTCCTACCCATGTGATCCATAAAACAACCATAACAATAAGTCGGTGTACACGCATACGATCACTCCTCCCACGGCGAAGGTACGGCCGTTGCCGCACGAACGTCACGGGATCCCGAGAGCCCTCCCGTCATTTCGAAGCGCCGCACGCAACGGGACTTCCAAGACTTCTTTCGAGCGGCCTTCGCAGGCCTAAGCGCAGGACATCCCGCCCCCGGCATGGATTTATCCGCCTCCAAGATATGAGGTCCTGAATCGGAAATCGCAACCCGAAACCGTGGAAGATGATCCAGGGATGGTGTTGTGGGTTTCATTGTATCCAGATATCGGCAGGCCGGCGAAAATCTTGACCGTTCGGCAAGAAAGGAATGCCCGGAAACGACGCGATCGCTCCGGCGGTTATCGCACGCGTTCCACTTCCAACGGCGCCCTGTTCTCGTACCGTTTGCCGCAGTCGGAGCATATCGCCGAGGATTTCTCGAACCGCAGGGTGATCCCGCATTCGCAGACCCAACCCTGGATCACGGCGGGCACTCCCACCACCAACGCATAAGGGGGTACGTCCCGCGTCACCACGGCGCCGGCGGCTACAAAACACCATTCTCCCAGGGTGACGCCGCAGACCACCGTGGCATTGGCGCCCACCGTGGCTCCCCGTTTCACATGGGTCACCCGATAGTCGGCGCTTTGATTACGGGGATATGCGGAACGAGGAGTCCGCACATTGGTGAACACTGCGCTGGGCCCGCAAAATACATAGTCTTCCAGGATCACGCCTTCGTATACGGACACGTTATTCTGGATTTTCACGTGATCCCCGATACGGACGCGGGACGCCACGAACACATTCTGACCCAAGGAACAGTGCTCCCCGACGACGGCTCCGGTCATGACATGACTGAAATGCCAGATCTTCGTGCCGTTTCCCACCAGGGATCCCGGATCCACGAACGCCGACTCGTGGGCGAAGTAGGACATGCCCAAACTCCCTGAAAGACAATCAGCGCATGAGAAACGGATGCGCGTCCCCGGACGGTGCATGCGCTTCACCGTGACGGATGGTATACACCAGATCGATGGAAGGTCTGGCGTCCTCGATGCCGAACCCGCGCCCACTCAGGATTTCCTGGTACACCCGCGTATGCAGGTCCGTGAATCCTCCCGAGAACTCGAGTTCCTCGCCGTCAATGGTGATGGAGCGGTAGGCCGGACGGCCGCTTTCCAGATACCCCGCGGGAAGATCTTCGGCATCCACGGACAGGTACCACCTGACACGCGCCCATTCCAGTTCCAGGACCCCGGCCATTTTTTGAGGGGAATTGAGGTGCAGTCTGCTGCCGAGGGGAGCCCCGAACAACCACAGGAGCATATCGAAGAAATGGATCCCGATGTTCATGGCCAGGCCCCCCGACTTGGTTTCGGATCCTTTCCAGGAGATCTGGTACCAGGGACCTCGGCGCGTGACGTACGTCAGACAAACTTCCGCCCGCTTCCGATGAGTCCGGCCTTCCAGCTCCTTCTTGAGACTCATCAGCGATGGATGGAGACGCAACTGAAGCACCGTATACACGCGGCATCCGGATTCGGCCTCGATTTCGGACAAGGCGTCCAGGTTCCAGGGATTGATTACCAGGGGTTTTTCACACACGGCATGGGCCTGAACCCGCAAGGCCAACCGAACATGCGCATCGTGCAGATAGTTCGGGGAACAGATGGTCACATAATGGACCCGTCCCTCATGGGACTGGCGGCGGAGTTTTTCAAGGTGCCGGTCGAAGCGCTCGATCTCGGTGAAAAACCGCGATCCCAGGAAATATCCGTCCAGCACGCCCACGGAATCGTTCGGATCCACGGCCGCCACAAGCCGGCCGTTCACATCCCGTATGGCTTTCATATGACGGGGGGCAACAAAACCCGCCGCACCGATCAGCGCAAAGTTGGGCACATGACTCTCCTGACAGGCCGTTGAAAAACCCCATTTCGAGCAGATTGGTCAAAAACGATGAGTTCCAGGCCACGCCTTTGGCGGGGCGAATCCTTAGGAATAAAGCGTAGTTACAATACGCCGCAATGACGGAGGATCAAGCGTCACGCCGTTGGCGTGACGGCAGGTCGCGTCTTTCACCAGTCTGCTAAGGAAGAGAATATCGGGACCCGATGCGTTCCACATTTCAGTACCAAAGCGTGGTTGAGGATTCAAGGCGTTTATGAGACCCTGCGGAACGGAAGGATTACACGATATCGAGCGTTCCCGGTTTCCGGGCTCGCACCCGACGAACCAAAGGGACTTTTTACTCCATGGCCGTCACCGGACGGCAAAAGCCGCACAAGGAGCGGCTTTCGATCTGGAAAACGGCGCGCCGCGAACCGCCATCGCTCGGGTCGAGCACGGGGACCTTATTCCATGAAATCCGATACGATTCCCTCAAAGTGGATCATCGCCCCGCTGCTGATCACCGGATCGGCCGGAACGATCTACGGCATGATCCGCGCCGACCATACGATCTTCCTGGCCGGTATCGCGCTGCTGCTCGCGGGCTACGGGTTCCTCCGAAAGGAATTGAAACGGGCGGCGTCCAGGGACTCGGAAGAATAGCCCGTACCGTTGAAAAACAGCATTTCGGACAGGCTGTTCAAAAACGATGAGATGCAAGGCGCGCGAATCCTGAGGAATGAGGCGTACCTACAGTACGCCGCAATGACGAAGGATGACGCGTCACGCCAAAGGCGTGAAACCAGATCGCGTTTTTCAGCAGCCTGGCAGGACCCGGAGAGACTCCTTTACCCCCCGATGAACATGTGGTGGGGTGGATACCTGCAAGCGCATATCGGTCTGTGGTCCCACCGTTTTCCCTGTCTCGTCGTATCGCAAGCTTCGTAGACATCTCGACCGGAGGACGGCTTGGCCGCGGTCCAAGGCGTCGACGTCCTCATGCCGGGTCTCTTGAGCGTTCCTTCCTCAGCCGCCCGCAATTCGCCGGGTGCGGCGCCGGACCCCGGCAGACTTTCGTATGAGCGGGCAATGGTCGGCCATGACGGGTTTTCGCTTCCCCCGGTAAGGGACATCCAAAAAGTCGGGAACAGGCACATAATCTATTCAGAACAGTTGACAATTTGACCGTTTGACTGTAATTTGGTCAATAGGAACGCATGATACCAAGTGAAATCTCGAATCAAACGCCGGGTTGACGGCAAAGCGTTGTAAGAAACATACACGATCGCTCCGGTGAAGCCGGCTGAGGTGACATCCATGAAAGCTTTCTTGAGTACGGGAGAAGCTGCGGCGATATTAGGTATTTCACGCTCGACGGTTTCCCGGAAATTTGACCAGGGCGTCCTGGAGGGCAAGAAAAACCCAATTACCGGGGAACGGATGATCAGTCGTGAGAGTGTGCAACATGTGCTTGAGGAACACGATCTTCCCACCCCCAAGGTGGGCGTCTTTTCCAAAAGATTGAGCGTGGTGAGCCAGGACAAGGCCTTTAAGCGCATGGTGCGAACGACCCTGGAAGGAACACCGGGTGTGGAAGTGGAGTATTTCTCGTTCGGCACGGACGCTTTGGTCTGGTGCTCGCAGAACCAGACGGATTTGCTCATTGTGGACGATAGTATCCAGGACGTGTCTCCGGAGGAATTGATTCGTTCCATCCAGAGATGGAAAGAAATTCCTCAGCCGAAATTGCGGTACCTGCATTCCGGCGAAACACCCATTGCCTCCGCTGTGGACAAGGAAATTGTTTGGAGAAAAGATGCTCTGGATACGGCGTCTCTGGCCCGCACTCTGTATGAAACTTTAGGAATCGGCCGAAACCACTCGAAAAAGGCGCGTACGTGGGAAGGCAATCGGCGGGCCGCTCCCCGCTACCTGGTTCATCTGCCTGCTCAACTGTCCGTCTACAAAGTGAGTGCTCCCAAAGAAGCGGAAACTGGACAGGCGGTAGTCAAGAACATCAGCGTCGGGGGGGTGTTGCTGGCCGACATCCGGACGGGAAAAGGCGTCCTGCCTGCAGAAGCCTTCCGAATTCGGGTGCACGTCGACGAAAGAGAGCTTCCCGACTGGCATGCGGACTGTCACGTGATTCGGCTTCACTCCAATGGATCCTTAAGTGCGGGACTTCAATTCATGCCGCTGTCCGGGCCCAATCAAAAGAAAATCCAGACGTTCCTGGAACGCCTTGAAGGAAGCGGTCAAGCGGGATAACACAGGTTTGGCTCCGTTCCCGCATTACGCGGCCCCCTTCGGGCGAGGTGTCCGTTCGAAAGGGAAGAGACCGATCTCTTCGAAGAGCCGGACGATACTCACACCGAATGCGGAGCAGGATCTCTTAACGCCAGCGCCAGCTCCAATCCGCCTCGGTAGGCGTCATCGAGAGCATCCGGTCGCTTCAGCACGTCGCCTTCGGAATCGACCCCCTTCACCAGCACCGCACGCCATAATTCCATGTCCAGGGCATCGAAAAAATATCGTGCAGTCAACAAGGCCCCGTCGAAAAGCTTTTTTCCCCCTGTGGCGCCCGCCGCGATGAACAGCCCTTTTTTGGCGGACCGCCTCTCTCCGAAACGAGCCCTGTCGATCCAGTATTTCTTGACCCACAGGGACTGGCATCGATCCATGAATGCCTTGGTATGAGCGCTGACGGTATAGAAGAATATGGGCGAGGCCAACATCAGCCCGTCCACGCTGACAAGCTCGTCGTACAATTCCTGAAAATCGTCCTGGATAACGCACCGGCCCGTTTCCCTGCACCCGTATATTTCCAGACAGGGAGAAATCCTGCGATCCCGGAGGATCACCTCCCGAACATACGCCCCTCCGTCTCGTGCTCCTTTCACGGCTTTCCCGAGCAACTGCACCGTATTCCCATTGCGGCGAGGACTTCCATAGACGGCCAGAAGATTCACTGCGGCCCCCTTTCTCCATCGAGCAGGCAGTCCCTGGAAGCGAGGAAGCGGAGACCCAAGACTGAGTCCATCTCGCCGGGACCTGATTCGGTTTATATCCGGCCAATCAATATATGGCTTTTCGCCCCGCGATGCAACACGATCGAGGGAGCGCGGCATGGTCTCCCATGCAGTGGGAGAGAATATGGGCAGAGGCGGTTGACCCAAGGATGCTTCTCTGTTAGAACCGGCTTCATCATGAAAGACTAACCCTACCCCGACACTCCGATAGATGTCTCCTCATCGGGATTCGTGTTCCTGATCCGTGTGCCGGGGCTCTTATCCCCTGCTGCCGCGGGACGGTTGTTCTGCAGGCGGGAACAGGTGCTTCCATGAAGTGGCTCAAACGTGTCGGTTTGGTTCTGTCAGGCCTCTTGGTTCTCGCTCTCGCCGCCTTGATCGTCGGTCCGAAGATTCTCCCGCTCAAGCGCATCCTGGAAGAACGGGTTCAATCAGACTTAGGAAGACCCGCTCATGTAGAGCGCGTTTCCATGAGCGTGATAGGGGGCTTGTCCATTCACGTCTCAGGGTTGCTGGTGGAGGAACTCCCGGAATTCGGAACTCGGCCCTTCCTGAAAGTCGAACGTCTCGATCTCCAAGCCCGGTTGCTGCCGCTGCTCCTTTCCAGAGTGATCGTCGAAGAACTGGCCATCGACGGCATCGAGCTTTCGGTGGTTCAAAGTGAAAACGGTATCCTGAACCTCCATTCCCTGCCCAAGCGAAATCCTGTCGCCCTCTCGGACAATCCGGGACACCTCCGCCACAGCGCTTTGGGCTTGAAACAGGTGGTGCTGCAGGAAGGCCATGTGACCGGGTCCAGCGTATTTCTCGAAAATCTGGCCACGGGCCATGCGTCTGAAATCCCTCTTGAATCATTTCGGATACAGAGTACCGCCACCCCCAGGGAGGCCCGATTGCACTGGAACGTCCGGCTGCCGGGAGTCGTGCTGGAAGCCGACGGTGAACTGCTGAATGTCGCCACGGTTCCTACCATCCGGGAGGCGCGATGCTCTTTGCGCGTGTCCCTGGACGAAGTCGCCCAAAGACTGGCTCCGGTCATGCCGCAACTCGAAGGCCGTGGCACATTGGACATCCTCCTTACCGCAACCGGTCCCAGGGATCGCTTGCAAACACAAGCCCTGATTTCCGCCGAACACCTGTTTCTCTCGGCCGCCCGTTTCCCGGATGGAAAAACCGTGACGGTGGACGATCTAATAATCCGCAGCGACCTGACCATCGATTTGCCTGGGGAAGTCGCGGAGGTGCACACGCTGGACCTGGTCTCACACTCCGCAGGAATACGCTCCAGTATCCAGGGACGCTTCGGCCCCATCCATGCCTCAGAAACTCTCCACGGTGTATTTTCGCTGGAGGCGGATCTCGGTGAAGCCTATGCCTCACTGGGACCGCTGTTCCCTTCCCGCGCGCCCCTTAAAGGGGAACTCACGGCACAGGGACGTCTCGACCTGGATCTGGGGAAAAAGCTCTCATCCTCGATAACGGTGAACGTACACCATTTTGAACTCGATGCACGCCCTGGGTTTGGACTCTTCCAGGATCCGTATCTTCGAATGACTTTCGAAGGCACTCTGGACGGCAAGGCGCGACAGATTGAAACACTCGACCTGGATGTCTCTTCATCGTCCCTCAAAATGAATGCGCGCGGTCGAATAACGGCGGACGACACCGAATTCGCCGTGAATGCCAAGGCCGAACTGGAGATGCTCCAGGCTCTCATTTCCACCATCGCCGATTTTCCACAAGACTTGAAGCTTTCCGGTACTGCGGTTCTGACCGCCCGTTTGAACGGCTCTCCGCTCGAACGGCGCATGGATGCCCGCCTGGCTTTGGCGGACACCGGCATCCATTACAGCAACCGTCTGGACAAACCCAGAGGAGTTCCCGCCGAGATCCGATTCAGCGGAGCCGACAGGCCGTCCCTGCGGAGCGGCGAAACCAGCGTGGCCTTGGGGCCTCTGCGATTCCGCGCCAAGGGATCCGTTTCCCCGGAGGGATTGGCCCATCTACATGCCGAAATGGATCCCGTTGAACTGGCCCGGTTGGCCGGTCTCTTTCCCGAGTTCGCGGCTGTAAGTCCTTCCGGAGTACTGAGTTTCGACATGGGCGCCGACGAATTCCCCCTCCCGAAACGCGCTTCCGCCGCGCCCCATATCCCGGTACTTACGGGCCATGTATCCTTCCGAAATCTAACCTTGTCACTGGGCCCCAAAGATGCCCCACTCCGACCGATGCTCACGGGATCCTTGGTTGCGGATCCTCGGGAAATTCGCCTGGATAACGTCATCCTGACTTTGATGGATCAAAACATCCGGATCGCCGGAGCCGCGGAAGAGTACACTCAGTGGCCGGCAGGCGGGGTTCGGCTGAGCCTCACGGCGGATATCCTGGATTTGGATACCCTCTCCGCCCTGTGGTCCTATTCATTTCCACCCGACACTTCGCCCCCTTCTTCCGAAAGGATTCCCGAGACAAACGGTGAACCTTCCCTCGCCGAGGCCGCAGCCGGGCTGTTGGCCGACTTCGAGGCCTCCGTGGAACGATTGCTCTACAGGGGATACGAGGCTCGGAATGTCCGACTGCAAACCCGACTCGAGAACAGCCGGCTGAATCTTGAGGAAGCTTCCTGCCGGACCCTGGGAGGTTCCCTGGAAATGCACGGGCGCGTGGATCTGAGTATCCCCTCCCCGGAAACCCGTATCCACGTGGATGCCGGAGAAATCCGTATCACGCCCGAAATCTTCGCCCAGTTCAAGAAGGACATACCTTTCTTCGCCCTTCCCATAGACAGCCTGAGCGGAACGTTTCACTTGGTCTCGGATACCGTCATGGCGGGCACGAACGCCCAGGACATGCTGAAAACCCTGACCGGGGCGGCGCGGATTAGAGCCCCCGAGGGCGTAAAGGTGGACTTTGGTGTCTTCGGGGAAGCATTTCCACTGAGGGGTATGTTCCGGGGAAACGTCATGCAACAACTGGCCGCAGGGGAGTTTTCCCGCATGGAAGGAACGTTGGAGATGGTCCGCGGGACCGCGGACTTCGATCTGCTGTTCCTGCTTGGGGACGACGCTCTGTCCGCCCGCCTCGTGGGCTTCACCAAGCTTCCGGACCGGTTGGTGGAAGCCCGTCTCAGACTCGGCGGACTTTTGATCGGAAGAGACCTGAGGCGTATTCTTGGAGAGGATGGAACACTTCCGGTAAAGATCGAAGGAAGTCTGGACGATCTCCGTCCGAGTTTCGAACTTCGCGGCACACCCGTCGAGCGCATGCTGCGGGAGCTGTCCGGTTCCCGGGATCCCCATGGATCTTGAACAGAAACCATTATCGGATGCGCCGCCACAACCTATCACCCCCGGTTCTCGAGGGTCCCATGAATGGACTCCGCCGTAAGAAGCTCCTGCTGCCCCTGGACGGATCGGAGCAGTCCCTGCAAGGAATCCGGTACGCAGGAAGCATGGTTCATCCCGCCCGCACGGAACTCGTACTCCTGCATGTGGTGAATACGATCCCAGACGCCTTTTGGGACCTGGGTGTCCATCAGGCTCACCGCGAGCAGATTTCCCGGGAATGGGTGAAGCAACAGACCGCTTGCGCCCGCGGTTTCATGGATGAAGCCAGGCGCACTCTTCTCGAATCCGGTTTTCCTCCGGAAGCCGTTCACGTCAGGATTCAGGAGCGGAAAAACAGCATCGCCTCGGACATCGCGGATGAATCGCTGGAAGGGTACAGCGCCGTGGTCATGGGGCGCAGCGGCATGAGCAAAATCAAGGATCTCGTACTGGGCAGCACGGCCAACAAGGTGATCGAGAAGTTAACGTTCCTTTCCACATGGGTGGTCGGCGGCAGTCCCAAACCGGGAAAAATCCTCGTGGCCATAGACCCTTCCCAAGGATCCATGCAGGCCGTTAATCACTTGGCTCACATGGTGGAGGGCATGGATATGGAAGTCCGTCTCCTCCATGTGATCCGCGGCTTCGAGACCCATCAGCCCGCGCCCATCCCCATGATGAACGCCAAGGAATGGATGGCGGCCGCCCGGACTCGGATGGAACGGGTTTTCCTGGTTGCGGGAAAGGTGTTGCTCCAGGCCGGAATTCCAGAGCACCGAATCAGTACACGCATTGTATCCGATGTGGTGAGCCGATCGGGAACCATTATCCGGGAAGCGCACGAGGAAGGATTCGGAACCGTTGTGGTGGCCAGGAGAAAAATGTCCAAGGCGGAGGAATTTCTCATGGGAAGAATGAGCAACAAGTTGATCCAACTGGCCAAGGATCTGGCGGTATGGGTTGTGACATGACGGAAGCACCGACCTGCTCAGGGATTTGGGGAATGTCTGGTCACTCGGCCGGGCCGCTCATTTGACGACGAGGACCGGAACGTCCGAGAACTCGATCACCCGTTCCGTAACACTTCCCAGCACCATATGGGAAACCCCTCTCCGGCCCAGCTTTCCCATTACGATGAGATCCGCCTTCCAGGAAAGCACTTCCTTCAAAATGGCGTCATGCGGAACTCCTTCCTCGATGTGCGCCTGAGGATCGGCCCCATGGCTCGCGGCCTCTCTTTCCATGTCTTTCAGAAATCCCTCCGCCCGTTGTCTGAGTTCCTCCAGGGTGCTCTCCTGATCGATTCCCGAAAGACGTTTCAACTGATCCACCAACAAGACGTCGATCACGTGAAACAGTTTGAGCTGCGAATCATGGAACGCAGCCAATTTGGCCGCAAGCACCACTGCATCCAGTGAATAACGGGAACCATCCACCGGCGCCAGGATCTTATCAAACAGCCCCATGCGTCTTCTCCCCACGCTGCATCTTACGGCGTTTCAATTGAAACAGAGATTCCCGTTCCTTCTCCTCCAGGTTCTCTTCGATATACTTGACCGTAGCCTGATACAAGGGAATATGGGTATTCTGCAACGCATTGATCCGCCGAAGAGTCTTCTTGATCTCAGCCACAAGCCGATGCATGCCCACCTCGATCTCGACAAGCTCTGCCATAGACTCCAGGGTGTCGTGCACGGTCTTGAACACTGAATCCATGGCGGCGCCCGTTCCGTACAATCCATAGGGGGGGGAGATGGGCGGCGCCTCAACCGCCACGCGAGGCAGCGGCACTCCCATGAAACTCTTTTCCCGCACCATCACGGATTCTCCCAGAAAGGGAACCAAGGAAACACGCTCGCAGCGCAGGCGGCCATACCGCATGAGGGATTCACGAAAATCGCCGTAAACCGTTTCCAGTGCTTTCATGACTCGTTGGCGCGCGCGTCCCGCCTTGATGGAAAGCATGTTCAGATGCACCATCAAGGCGTCTTTCTTTTCTTCCAGCAACTCCAGCCCCTCCCTCGAAAGGGCCAGTTCCTCCTGAAGCTGGAACAGATTGCTCTTGTTGACGGAAACGGACAGCCGCTCCAAAATCCACTCCTCCGACTCAACCGGTGGTTTCCGGACCGGATTTCACCCTGGCGCCGTATTCCTGGATCTGCTCGGGTTTAAGCCGGGTCAGTTCCCTACCGGACAACATCATGACCAGGCGCCAACCCAGGTCCAGGGTTTCCCATACGGTGCGGTTTTCATACTCCCCCTGGTTCACAAAACGCCGCTCGAATTCCCCGGAGAATTCGAGCACCATTCGGTCCCGGGCGGACAGGTCCTCTTGACCCACGATGGAGGCCAGCTTCTCCACCCGTTTGGCCTGGGAGTAAAGCGCATACAACTGACTGGAGAGATTCAGATGATCTTCCCGGGTTCTGCCTTCCCCAATGCCGTCACTCATGAGACGAGACAAGGAAGGCAACACACTGATGGGCGGATAGATTCCCTTCTGGAACAAACCGCGATCCAAAACGATCTGTCCTTCCGTGATGTACCCGGTGAGATCGGGAATGGGATGGGTAATATCGTCATCCGGCATCGTCAGAATGGGAATTTGGGTGATGGAACCCCGGGCCTTGGAGATCCTGCCGGCACGCTCGTAAATGGAGGCCAGATCGCTGTATAAATACCCGGGATATCCCTTCCGGCTGGGAATTTCACCCTTAGATGTGCACACTTCTCTGAGGGCTTCACAGTAGTTCGTCATGTCCGTCAAAACGACCAGTACATGAACATCCTCTTCAAAGGCCAAATACTCCGCCACCGTAAGGGCAATTCTTGGTGTAACCAAGCGCTCCACAGGGGGGTCGTCCGCAAGGTTGAGAAACATGACCACATTGGAAAGGCTGCCGCTCTCCTCGAAGTCCTTCCTAAAATAATCCGCCTCCTCGTGCTTGACGCCCATGGCGGCGAATACCACGGCAAACCTTTCCTCGGATTCCAGAATCTTGGCTTGCCGCACGATTTGCGTCGCCAACCGGGCATGGGGGAAACCGCTCCCCGAAAATATGGGCAACTTCTGACCCCGTACCAACGCATTCAAGCCGTCGATGGCGGAAATACCGGTTTGAATGAACTCCCGGGGATAACTCCGGGCCACGGGATTCACCGGAAGTCCGTTCACGTCCCGTGGTTCCCCGCCCACCGGAGCGAGCCCCCCGTCCAAGGGCCGCCCCAATCCATCGAATACGCGTCCCATCACTTCTTCCAAGGACACCCGGAAAACGAAAGGATGGCCCAAAAACCGTATCTTCGTCCTTCTGGAATCCAGCCCCGCCGTGCCTTGGAACACCTCCACCAGGGCCCACGTCTCCGAAACGGAAAGCACCCTCCCCAGCCGGGAGTCTCCATCCGGGGCCACGATTTCGGCCATTTCCCCATAGCCCGCGTCACGCACCCCTTCTACCAAGATCAAGGGACCTTTCACATGACTCAGTCCCCGATACTCCAATCCCGGCCGGAATGACACGTCACACCTCGCGATTCAACAGCTTCCCGAATTGATCGTCCAGACGGAGCGCCAACTCCTCGAAAGGTTTCAAATCGTCCCCCTCGTAAGCGCTACTCATCCGGCGGATGTCTTCCAGAACGGGAAGCTCCAGGATCCGGTAGTCCGGAATCCGATGAGCCACGGCATCTTTCATCCAATCAACCAGCCGCAGGATGATCTGCAGCATCACGGCCTGCTTCTCCGGCGGACAAAACGTATCCACCGGGTCGAAGGCGCTCTGCTGCAGAAAATTCTCTTTGAGAATTCGAGCCCCCTGGTACACGACCTTCTGATCATTGGGAAGGGCGTCTTCTCCAATGAGCTTCACGATTCCTGCTATCTTCGCATCTTCTTTGAGAATCTCCAAGACCCGTCTTCGCAGCGATACATATTCGATTCCCGCTTTGTCCTTCCACCAGGAAGCCACGGCATCCACGTATCCGCTGTAACTGCTCAGATAGTTCACCGCAGGGAAATAGCGGGAGGCCGCCAACTCCTTGTCCAACGCCCAATACGTGCTGACGTACCTCTTCGTATGTTGGGTCACCGGTTCGGAGAAATCGGAACCGGGCGGCGACACGGCTCCTATCAAGGAAACCGAACCCGTCCACCCCCCCAGGGTGATTACCATGCCGGCTCTCTCGTAAAAACCGGCCAGCCGCGACGCAAGGTACGCCGGAAAACCTTCTTCGGCGGGCATCTCCTCCAGACGGCCCGAGATCTCCCGTAAGGCTTCCGCCCATCTGCTGGTGGAATCCGCCATCAGCGCAACATGGTATCCCATGTCCCGGTAGTATTCGGCCATGGTGATCCCCGTATACACGCTGGCCTCTCGGGCGGCTACCGGCATATCCGACGTATTGGCGATAAAGATGGTGCGTTCCACCAAGGGTCGGCCGGTTCGGGGATCCACCAGGTTCGGGAAGTCCGCCAGAATTCCTGCCATTTCATTGCCGCGCTCCCCGCATCCGATGTACACGATGACATCCGCGTCGGCCCACTTGGATAACTGGTGTTGGGTAATGGTTTTTCCGGTTCCGAACCCTCCGGGTATGGCCGCGGCGCCTCCTTTGGCCAGGGGAAACAAGAAATCAATGACCCGCTGACCCGTAAACAACAGGTCGCTTGCCGGAAGCCGTTCGGCAAAAGGCCTCATGCGTCGGACCGGCCATCGATGCATCATCCGGAGTTCTTGGGATCGCCCGTCTTCGCCTTCGATCACCGCCAGCGTTTCGTCCACCGTGTAGGCGCCCTCGGGTACGATTTCCAGTACTCGTCCGTTCACGCCAGGCGGTATGAGTATGCGGTGCATCACCGTTTCCGTTTCCGGAACGCGACCCAATGAGACGCCCCCGTGCACCGTGTCCCCGGAACCGAGTTCCGGAATGAACGTCCAGACCCGGTCGCGGTCCAAAACCTCTCCTGTCTTACCCCTTCGAACAAAGGCCCCCCACCTTTCATACATGGAAGAGAGGGGACGCTGGATGCCGTCAAAAAAGCGGCCCACGATTCCCGGGCCCAACTCCACGAACAGGGGAAGTCCCTGCCCGTATACCTCTGTACCCGGCAGCAGCCCGGTGGTGTCTTCATACACTTGTAGAACGGCCTCATCGCCTTGCAGCTCGATCACTTCTCCCACCAGGTTTTCTTCACCCACGAGAACCATTTCATTCATGAACAAACCGCCGGCCCCGCGAACCCGTACCACCGGTCCACTGATCTCCGCCACCGTGACGCCGTTCCGTGTCTCGTTATTCATGACCGAGTACGGTCCTCCAAACGGCGCTTTGGATCTCATCCGTTCGCCTCTCGAGGAGGGTATTTAAGGTGCGGTCGAGCAGGCGTCCGTGGTCGGGCGTTAAAATCCGCACCCCACCCTCCACACCCGCATTGGACCGCAGTTCCAATTCGACCGATAATTCCTCGCCGACGGCTTCGAGGCGACCCTTCAAAGCATCCAGATCTCGAGGCCTCAGCTCAACAACGACGGCATGGGTCGAAAGGATCGTGACCCCCTCCCGAACAGCGGCCATCAGAAACTCCGCATAGTCCGGTCGTTCGCCCATCTCTTCGAACCGGTTTCGAAGCGCCGCGAGGATCTGACGCATCATCTGCTCCCGAAAGGTAACCGTCTTCTTCCTGGCCTGGAATTCCGCTGAATCCACAATTCGCTTCGCCTCCAGCGAGGCGGCTTTTCTCCGGGACCGCTCATGCTCCCGGCACTCTTTCTCGGCCTGACTCCGGGATTTGGAGATCCAGGTTTCCGCCTCCTCCCGGGCATGAGAAACGATCTCATCGGCATGCTGCCGGGCTTCATCGATAATGGCCCGGCACAGCAATTCCACTTCCCCCCAAATGGGCACCCCTACCTCCTCAATAGAGATACGATACGTTCCGCCGTATCCGGTCTTCGTGTCCCCCCGCCATCCACACCGGGGATCTCTAGAATGAGGGGGTTCTCCGAGTCCAAGACCATGCGATCGATGACATCCCGGACTTTTTCGGCCAAGTGCTCCGTAATCAGGACGAGGCCCGTGTTTCGGCGGTCCAGGTGTTGCAGCGCATCCAAAACTTCGGATTCCGTTTTGGCTGTTTTGCCCTCGATGCCGGCCAAGGCAAAAGCCAGGCAGGTATCCGCGTCACCCAGCACCAGTATTCTCATAGTTTGCCCAGGATCATGACGGCTACGATGAGACCATAAATGGCTATTCCTTCAGCCAACCCAATGAAGATCAAGATACGACCCGCCAACTCGGGCTTTTCGCCCAAGGCTCCCATGCCTGCCGCCCCCACGACGGCCACGGCCAAGCCGGCCCCAAGAGCCGCGGATCCCACGGCAATGGCCGCCGCCATGTATCCCCACGCCTCCGCGCCGCCGCTGCCCGCCGCCTCTTCAGCGGCAAGGGCGACCACGGGCCCGAGCAGGCACGCCGCTGCAACCGACGCCCCCGCCAGTAAACGTTTCCGGTTGAACTTCATGCACACCTCCCCTGCAGGAACAGCCTATAACAACCCGTTGAGAAACACTATTTCGTACAGGCCGGTGCAAAACGATGAGATGCAAGGCGGGCGAATCCTGAGGAATGAGGCGTACATGCAGTACGCCGCAATGACGAAGGAGGAAGCCCAACGACGCAGATCGCGTTTTTCAACGGCCTGTAACCATTCAGCCACGTTTGATTCCGGATTCGATCTCACGGTCAAAGGGCATGAACTTCTCACCGCCCCCTCGGAAGAACTTGCTGAAGAATTCGTAGTATTGAAGACGAATCACCTGGATGGAAACCACGAGACCCTCCAAAAGAATAATGAGCGCGTTCCCCACTACCAGCACGACCCAGTAGGAGATACCTCCTCCTTGATCCGCCGCCAAGGCCTCGGCTACGGAAAAAACCGCGATGAACAGGGCCGCGTGGGCCAGCGCAAAAGCGGCCACGCGGATAAAGGATATGGTGTTAGCGAGGTAGCGCAAGAGATCGTCCAGGGATTCGATGACGGATTCCAACAGCTCCGTAAAGAATCCTTTCCCTCCGATGACGGTCCTCAAGCGGCCCTTCCGAAACAGCCATCGATATAACGGACGATGGAAAATCATCACGGTTAGAAGTCCGGCGGCGGACCAGCCGAAGAACACGAGTTCCTTGGACGGCAGTCGACCCGTTAAGGCATACTTGACTCCCAAACCCACGAGCATCCAGTAGAAGACGGCCCCGGCCGCCCCCCCGGCGCCCAGGAGGTCCTCGTACTCCTTGAGACGTATGGCGTTGATCACGTTCAGGATCATGCCGACGCTGACCAGGACGATACCCAGCAACAGCGCTACCTTGACCAGATACGTAATATGATCCATGGGCTTAAACCACAAGGCCGGTAGAAGATCTTCGATGCCGAACACACTCCCGTACAATAAGCCGAAGATCGCTGAAACCGCACCGCATTCCATTAGAATAACACCATAGTCCGTGTACTTGTACATACGACGGAAAACGACATATCCAAGCAGGAATAAAACGACGCCGTGGCCGATATCCCCGAACATCATGCCGAACATCAGCAGGAATCCCAGAGCGAACAGCACCGTAGGCTCGATTTCCTTATACCTTGGAGTGCCGTAGAGATCGGTGAGCTTTTCGAAAGGGCGCATCAGCAAAGGATTGTTCAACAGAATAGGAATTCGGACGATGCCGCCACGCACTTCTCTCAGGTCTTCCGGATTCACCTGATCGAACGCCATCTGTCCGTTGGTGACGGCGGCCAGTTTTCCCCGCAACGAGTCCACCAGACGGACGGGTATCCATCCCGTAATTATGGCTCCCTTGTCCACCTTTCCAAAGAATTGACGGGCGGATAGAATCTGGCGGCAGACAATCGCCCTTTCCCTGAGCATCAGCAATTCGGAAGCGAACTTTTCCTTCAGGGCGTCCCGTTCCCGATACACCCGTTGTTTTTGAGACTCGAGTTCTTCCACTCGCCGTTCCAGTTCGTCGATCATAGGACCCACCATCCCAGAAACCTGAGAAGGAATTTCGATTTCCTCAAAAAAAGCCCCCTTCAAAGCCCGTTCGAACACACTCCAATCCTTCACCAACCCGAACACCAAGATCACGGCCCGTTGCTCGAACGTCCCGACATGAATGCACGCGTACTGGACTTCGGCAAGGCTCTCTTCGAGCTTATCCAGGGACCTTCCAGGGACCAATCCCGCCGTCCAGCGAACAAACGTGCAGGCCGCTAGGCGGGACAAATCCAAATCACGAGGCAGCAACTGAAACTTCCTGAGGAGTGTACTCTGCTCCGCCAGATTTCGCTCGGTTTCTCGGGCGCTTTCCAGCACTCCGGTCACTTGCCGAAGAATCGTTTCGAGACGCTCCCGAAGAAGGTGAATTTCCGTTTCGGGAATCAGGGTTTCTTCCGAAGGAACCGAGGTGCGCGCCACCCCCAGGGAATCCAGAGTGTTCTCGATCTGTCGGCTCACCTGCTCCAATTCATTCAGAAGTCCCTTATCCACTTTGGCCACATACCCCATATGGCCCAAATGGGTGTCCCGGACTTTGATCAGGTGAAGAAGGCGAAACTGAGCCAGAGCGGCCGTTACCTCAGAGATATGATCCTCGGGAACCTGTATGGTCACCCGAACCAGGTTTTCCGGCCTAAACATGAGACCCGGCCTCCTGGAAAACATTCAACCGAGGGAGAAATTCATCGGAAGATTCACCGAGTTCCAGCATGGACATCCATCCCTCGAGAACTCTCACTTCGATTTCCTTAAGCAGCAGGTAGGCCGCCTCGACTCGGATCTGGAACGGGTCACCGAAAAATGCCCGGCGCAATTGAATATGGAACCAACGATCCAGTAAAGGCTGAACCCCGGCCCATTCCCGAACTCCTTCCAGGGCCTTGCGGTAGACTGCGGGCAGCATCCCGAGAAACGAACTCAGAGCCGTGCTCCTGGCCAGATTGGAGAGATCCTTGAGATGGAGAAGCCGGCCTCCCCGGAGCACGTAATGAATGACTTCCTCGGAGGAAAGGTCATAATAAAACCGGAAACGGACCAGCCAGGTAATGTTCTGAACATCGATCCAATCACCCACAAGGGGCCGAACCCCTTTTCGATCCCTCGGAGACAAGGCTTCCACTGCCTCCAGAATGCATTCGAAAGCGGCCGTGTCGACGGCGATCTCGAGAGGGAACGCCGTCCCCTGCGCCTTGAACTGAGGCAACGCGTGGAGGAGAGGGCGATAAAACCCCGTGTGTTTCAAACGGTTCACAACTTCCGGCGCATGGGGAGCCGACAGCAGATCCGAAATCGGAAGTCGGGAGAGTGCGCCCAGATGATAGAGCAGGGGGCGAACCGTCTGCGCCGGCCTCCCCCCCGTGACGCCCCTCAAAATGGTCTTCAAGTTCTCACCCTCGAACCTCGAAACCAGTGCCTTCAACAAGCGCGCGCTTCGCCCCGGAACGGAACGGATCAATCGGTAGTATTTCAGAAAAAGATCGTCATACAGAGCCAGGGCGATGACATCGGCCCCAGGCGGGGTTCCCGGAATATGGAGCAAAGCGGGGGCGTAAGCGGTACGGGACAGGTATTCATGAACGTCTTCGAGTATGCGGCACCTCTGCAGAATATGCCAATCCTCCGAGTCCAGAAGCCCGCTCTTCAGTGCTCGGGTCTTGGCCTGAGGATAAGCGTATTGCAGCATCGAGGTTATCACGACCGTAACAAGATGCCCAGGAGTTCAGGGATAAGTTCGGGAAGCCGTTCCTGTAATCGGATCTTCATCCGCTCCGTATATCGATCCGCCTCCCGCTGGATGTGTTCCGCCTTGCCATGAGCTTCTTCCAGGATCTTTCGGATTTCGGGTTCCAGGGTCTGATCGAGTCGCCGCTCCAATTGCAGGCGGATCTCTTCCGCTCGTTCGCGGGCTTCGGCCGTCATGCGTCTAGCCCTGTATTCGGAGTCCTTCACAAGATTCCGGGCCACTTCGTCTGCCTGCAGGATTCTTTCGATTTCCTCTTTCATGGAACGGGAACACGCCTTACGGTTATTCACGGAATAGATGCCGGTCTTCGACGAAGTCCGTCCTGCCCCCCACCGGCCTTGGAAAATAGATGGAACGGAATGCGGAATCGCGTCAGGGCGTCGAACCGCCCGGAAACCTGACGTACCCGATGGTTTTGGTTCTCCGCGGTTCGGCGCCGTGAAAAAACCCGCGTGTACCGAAACCACCCGGAGCCGAGGTTCAAGACCTACTGCAAGGAAACGCGATGGGAGCGACCCGATCAGGATATCGTTTCATACGGATGAATCCTACCGGACCTCCGGAAGGCCGTCAACACCTCGGGAAGAACATGCCTTGCCGCCGGGAGGCCTTCGCTGACCGGGACGGGATATGGGTGAAGGAGCATGGGAAAAAGATCGGGCGGAGCTTCAGGAAGGAAACGGGAACGGAATACGTGAAGGATCCGATGTTTCGGCGGTCCACCATGCCGGTGCGAACTGCTTCAGGACCCGTGTCGCATCCTGTACGCCACGAAGCAACTGCATACCGCCGCCGCAAGAAACGCCGCCGATACCGAGATCAGAAATCCGTGAATCCCTAAGAATCGGACCAGAACAACCCCCAATGCCGCGGACCCGATGACCGCACCGGTCCTGAGACCGGTGCACGCCGTCATGATTCTTCCCAGAAACGCACTCGGACTCCGAGCTTGAATCCGAGTCTCCAGGAAGATCTGTTGGGCTCCCAGGGCCCAGCCTGTGCACAACAAACCGCCGGCAAACAACCACCCCCAGGACAGCGATATCGAAAGAACCCCCAGGGACACGCCCTGGACGGCGAAACAGCAGGGCGCCACGAATCGCGTGCGAAGATGGTTGAGGCGCGAGATCGCCAGCGCACCTGCAAAAGAGCCCAGGTTGAACACAGACAGGGCCGCTCCCAGTTCTCTGGCGATGCCGAGGTTTTCACCCCGGATCCACAAGGGCATACCGTACTGAAGAAGCCCCCCGAGCCCGCTCATTAACAGCAGCAACCCCACCAGGCCGGTCAGCTGTCTGCGGTTTCGCAACGCGTCACACGCATTTCCCGGTGAATAGGATGGGGTCTCCCGTACGTGTGATCCGCCGGGATCCACGGGTATCAACCATCCCACATAGGCTGCAATTATCCAGAGCAAACCGGCGGCGCCCAGCCCCGCAGTGGAACTCAGTGCGGCTACGATGTGACCCGAGAACGCCGGCCCCAGGATGTTGGCGCCCATAACGAACCGGAACCGGAGAGAGTTTCCCCGTATCCACAGCTGTGGATGCAGCAAGCGGGTCACCATCACGGACCTTGCCGACAGATGAACGAGAACGGTGAACGCAGCGGCCGAACAGAACAGGAGAAAGAGGGGCTTGATCGCCGCAGCCGCCGCGGCCGCAACCAACAGCGCCGACCCCAGACTGCACGCGTACAGCACCTTGCGGCACTCCACTCGATCCAGGATAGACCCGGCCACGGGAACCATGATACACGCGGGGCCATGCAGAGCCGCGAATACCCAGAACAGGTCGACCGGCGGGACGTCGCTTTGCTGAATCACCTGGTGAACCACTGCCAGGACCAGGAATTGGTTGGCCAGAGCCGAACAGCATTCCAGGCCCAGGAGCAGTCGGAACCCCCGGTTCATGCCGCCCGTGGGACTTGGGTCACCTCCCGGTTCTCCTGCAGAAAACCGGCTACCCTCAACTCGAGATGTTTCAGGAGGATGGCCATCAGATATTCCCGGTGACAGTCGATTCCATGAAAACCGTCCCCTTTCACCAGCGATTGCTGCCTGCAGCCTCCATCGCACAGGGGAGCAAGAGAACAGTCCATACAAGAATCCGTCTGTGGTGGAGCCATAATCTGGGATTCCCGCACAAAATCCACGCCGCTGAACACGTTCCCGTAAACCCATTTCCCGTGTACCGCCGCGGAAAAGGCGGGACATGAGAGGAGACTGCCGTCGGCATCAATTACATACCGGCCCCGGTAGTTGGCCATGCATTCGTTGATGGGAAACTCGGAAAGACGTTTCAGTCCTAGTACGCGCGCTTCCTCTTCTAGAAAGAAAAACACTTCCGGGCGGGAGAAGGAACCGCACAAAGCCTTTCGCCGATCGAAATCATGCTCCCTGGGAACGAGGGGCGCGAATTCCATGTCTTCCACGACCCGGTCCAATCCAAGTTCTCGGAACCTCAGAAACAGTTCCGGAAAGGATCGATAGTCCTCCCGGGTTTCGTCATACTGACACGCGATTCGGAATCGAAGAATGTCCGAGACTTCCTGGAGATTCTCCTCGATGCTTCGGAAGGATCCGGATCCGTTCTTGAAAGGGCGGTGACGGTCATGAACCTCTCTCGGTCCGAAGAGAGAGACACGCACGGTGGAAATGCCCAAGTCCCGGAGTTCTCGAGCCGCCGCCCTGTTCAGGAGGGTCCCGTTGGTGACCACGGACATGTCCAGCCTGGCGCCGAGCCCGGCGCAGAAATGCCGCACGCCTTCAAACACCTTCAGGGCCTTCCTGTTCAATAGAGGCTCCCCCCCGGTAAACACCAGACCCGCGCTCTCCGCCCCGGCCTCGGAAATCCGTTCCTGTATGAAGCGCACCGATTGGCGCGCCACCAGCTCCGACATGGACACGGGACGCTTTACGCCCTCCTGGATGCAGAAGTCGCAACCCAGGTTGCAGTCTTCGGTGAGTTTCACCTTGAACGCCAGGTGTCGGGTGTCGAAGTATCGTCCCGAGCGCCACGTCGCCAGAACACGGCTTTCATCCAAATCCCGGCTCACCAGGAAATGATCCCGAAACAACTCCTCCCCGAGTCCGCGGTGCGATTCTTCAACCCGAACGGCCCGGAGACCGCGCCATACCTCCGCATCCACGAGTTTGAGTCCCCGATTCAACGTATGAAATAGGATGCACCCTTCTTTGCCTTCCCAGGCGAAGGGGTGTTCCACCACGAACTTGGAAATCCGCATCTCTTCGGGAAGCATGCTCCCTTCCTTTCGGCCGTGCGTCCCGGTGTCGGAATGGGACCGGGGGTCCGGAACTCCCCGATCCCAGCGTAACCGGGACACGTTTATCATCCGGAACCGGACGGGGTTGGTCGAGCTTACATGGTAATCGAGGGGCCCCAGTAGCAGCAGAACGTGCGTGCCCCGGAAAGCCTGTAATCGGCCTGAACAATGGTCACATGGGTCATTCGCCTGTACCTCCTTTCCATCGAAAGAGTTCACGCGTGTGGACCCGAATCCTCTGCAAGCAATGCCAAGACGGAGAAAGGCGCGCCTTCCGACGAGTGTATCGGGAGGAATATAAAGATATAAGGGTGTTACAGAAGGGGAATGTCGTTATGGTGTCCGGATGAGGATTTCCAGGGGGGTCCATTTGTCCGCCCAGAAGCCTCGATGCCCGGCCCGCTCGTGGGCGAGTAACTGGAAGGATCCCGGCTCCGCCCCTTCCTTCAGGTAGACTTCATGGTATCGGGGACGCTTCGGAAAGGACATCCGAATGTGTTCGAATCCACCGAAATAGTTGGACAGAGTGGAAACTACTTGCTTTCTCCCCAGAACCATCCACGCTTGATCTTCCGTGATCCGCCGGACGAATTCCGCATACAGCTCCCCTCGAACCCGGGAATCCGGTTCCCGGAAGAGATGTTCGAGGATACGGTCCACGAAGGGATTCGAATACCCGCCGAAGTTCCAGATTCCGGAGCTGTGGAAGTTGTTCGACAGGGACTGGGGCTGTTCCGGATTCAGCCGAACCAGGGAAAAGACGGCATCGAAATCCCGCGTTTTCAGAATGCCTTCCAGCATCTCACGCTGGTCCACAAACCGCCATTCCATCCGGACCCCGATCCGAAGCAGATCTCTCATGACCCGCTGGATCATGTCCTGCTCCCAAGTCAGGCCGGCAGGCGCCACAAGGCGCAACGTCAAGGGGATTCCAGCCCGGTCCAGATACCCGTCCCCGTCCCGGTCCTTCCAGCCGGCGCTTTCCAACAATTCCAGGCTCCTGATGACTTGGTATTCCTCCGCATGAAGCAGCCAGGGATCCTCCGGTTCCGGATTCCTTTCCCCGGACCTTGTCCCCGGCCGGATTCCGGTCCGCACGTTTTCGCTGAGGCCGTCCCGTTTCACGGCCAGGGAAAGGGCCCGCCGCGCCCGAACATCGTCCAGGGGAGGCCGGCTCTGATTGAACAGCAGGACATGGTACTGAACCGTGTCGGAGACGGCGGTACGCATTAGATAGGAAGAAAACTCGTAGTACTTGCGATCCTTGGGTTCCGCCTCGAGAATAATATCCGTTTGCTCCGCGAAAATTCGCCACCAGACATCCTGCCATCGATCGCACCGGCTGATTCTCACGCCCTCAAGATGAGGTTCGCCCCGAAAGAAATCCGGAAACGCCGCCAGAAAGATCTCTTCATCGCCCTTTCTCGAATTCACCCGGAACGGACCCGTTCCCACGGGCCGGTTAAACCAGTCGTGGTCGGGAGTCAGGCACTCCGAGGGAACAATGGGGATCTCGGCGGCGACGTCGAGGAAAGAGCCCGTGGGACGGGAAAAGACGACCTCCACCGTGTAGGGGTCCGGCGTCTCCACCCGAAGGATCTGATCGAGGTAAACGGGCGCCAGTTCCCGGAAATACGTCATCAACGACATGGATACATCCTCTGCAGTCATTTCTCTCCCATGATGAAACCGAACACCCCGGCGGAGGCGGAAGGTCCACTCGAGGCCGTCGGGGCCGCTTTCCCACGCCTCGGCTAATTCGGGCTCCACCCCTCCCCGGTCTGCTCGGCGGCACAACGAGTTGTACATCATCTGCATGGCGTACGTGGAATACCCGGACGCGCCGGAAAAGGGATATAGGTCCCCGATGGGACCCGGCACGTCCATACGCAACACGCCGCCGGACACAGGCCGATCCTTTATGGGGTATGGCGGGTTCTTGGGGGGAAACAGGATCGGCATGAACACCAGGGCCAGAAAAAACGCGCTCACGGCCAAGGCCGCCCAGAAGGACCCCTCCAGCACCCATTCCTTGAATCCATCCCAACCCATGAATTATTCCGAGGGGCGCTCCGCACCGGAGTCAGGAATTAGAATCCCCCGCTGTTCCAGCAGCCGGATCAGGGGCGTCAGTTTTCGAGGACTCAAATGAATACGTCGTTTCAAATCCCCGTGAGTTAAAGGGGCGCCCTGTTTACCCTGTACTTCGTCGAACAGGTCGAAAGACAGACTTCTAGGGAGTCCCGCGTCGCTGACCGCCTGGTCGATTACGTGCATGATTTTCCGGCGCGTCAAATCCAGGTATTCCGGGCGAAGCCGGTAGCGAACCGCCTGGCCTCTGAGACCGTTTTCATCGAGAATCCGGCCCTTCAAGGGAGCCAGGCGGCGGCGGGCATGACGCTTCAAACTTTCCAGGTTCAATCCGCCTTTCCTCCGGAGGGTCCCCAGTTTGGCCGCGAGTTCCCTCGTATCGAAACTCCGGCCGGCGGATTCCATCAGAAAATCCTGCAGATCCAGGTCGGCGACTCCCTCTCGAGCTATTTCCAGGCGGTGAACATACTCCTCGGCGGCTTTCCCGGGATCCGTCCATTCTTCGGCTTCCAAAAGTTCCGGAGGCAGATGCCGCAGTTCGATATCCCCCGGCCGAGCCAGGGCCACGGCTCGGTGGAGCACGTTTTCCAGCTCCCGAATGTTACCGGGCCAGGCATACCGCCGGAAGCGTTCCAGTACGGCGGAAGACACGTTCACGGGCCGAATCCCTTCCTCGCGACCGATCTTGGATAGGGCCTTGTGCACCAGACCCGAAAGGGAATCCGTGCGTTCCCGTAACGGAGGAACCCGCACATGCGCTCCTTTGATCCGATAATACAGGTCCTTGCGGAATCGTCCTTGATCGACGTCCGCTTCCAGCAAGCGGTTGGTCCCGGCCAGGAATCGCAGGTCCAAAGGAACTTCCTTCAGCCCCCCCAAAGGAATCACGGTCTTGGTCTCCAGGACCGCCAGGAGCTTGACCTGATCCTCCATGGCCAATTCGCCGATTTCATCCAGGAACACCGTTCCCCGGTCCGCCGACTTGAGCAAGCCCGTCTTGTCATGGGCGGCGCCAGTAAAGGCGCCTTTCCGGTATCCGAAAAACTCGCTTTGAAACAGGCTGGAAGGTATCGCCGCGCAATTGATGGCCAAAAACCGGTGTGCGGTGCGTCTGCTCATCTCATGGATCCGCTGGGCCAGATAGGTTTTCCCGGCCCCGGTCTCCCCCGTAATCAGTACAGGCACCTCGGAGCAGGCCAACCGTTTGACCTGGTCGAGCTTGTCCGCGGCCTCCGGACCCGTTCCCCAGATGAAGTCCAACTCATCGTGGGATTCGGAAGGAGATTCGATCCGGACATCTCCAGCCCGGATGTGTCCGGATATGCGGTAGAAATCCAGGGTGATCCTGGCAAGCTCTTCTTGAAGCAATCCCAGATCTTCCCGCGTAACCCGCGAGGTGGGTCGGTAATAGGCGTCCACAAACAACGGGAGTTTCTCTGAAAACCGCTCTTTCAAAAGCGGGAAATCCCCTGCGGGCGCCGTTTTCAGGAAGTCCAGGAACATCCCCGCCACCACGAACTGATACAACTTCCCCCGAACGGCGGGATTCGCCTCATAGGCCGCCGCCAGGTCCCGGGTATTCTGAAACCCTCTGGAACGAACACGGCGATAACGCAGCGTGAGCCATGCGCGTTCCGTGGACTCTTCCCGGGTCTCCCAAGTCCGATCCCGGCTTTCTTCTTCGAACCAGGCCCGCACGTGGTCCTCGAAGGAACCCAATTCATAGGGGACCAGGACTTCGATGAACCGGAGGGCGAGCTGAGCCGCATGCGCCAGCCGCACCTCATCCAGAAGCGCTCGGGATTCGGCGTTCATAATCGGCTTTAAAACTCGGGAATAAGAACCTACATGCGGAGCTTTGCGAACGCTCATCGCTGTGCACCGGTGGAAGCCGTGCAGGGATCCGTAACCTTTCCGGCGCGCACCTATTCAACGGTCCCGGCGGCATACAGTTCTTGGACCCGAACCAGGGCTTCCGGAGTATCTACTCCGATCACTTCCCGTTCATCATCGCACAAGACCCATCCAACAGACCACCCGCGCGCAGCGGCAAGCTCCACCAAATCCGTGATGAAATACTCGGACACAGACACCCGGCGACCTTCCCTCTCCTTGGTTACCCGATGGGGTCTCTTGCGCAGCTCTTCGGCTATTTCGAGCACACACGTGCGGCGGCCGGCGTAAATTCCAGCGTTGAACAGGGACAGATGCTTCTTCAGCTCCGGGGGGTACTCCTTCCAATATTCCCACTCGCGAATCCGCGTCACGCGGTCTCCCTGCACTTCCAGCGCTCCGTAACGTTTCGGGTCACGGGGACGGAACGCCAGCACCGCCAAGGGTCGAGTGGAGAGAGTTTCGAGCAGGGCTTCATACGAAGCCCGGCGAACAAGAGGCACATCGCCCATGGTGATAAGAACCCGGTCCTCATCCACCCGTTCCAGCAAAGGAACGGCGCTCAGCAAAGCTCCTCCCGTTCCGTTCGTCTCGGGCTGTTCCGCGATGAGAACCCTGTATGGTTGAACGGCTGCAATCAGTTCCTCTTTCCTGTGGTGGACCACCACAATTTTGGAGCCGGATGGCAGGTTCTCGATCACGTGTTGAATTAAAGGCCGCTTACCGTGATACGGCCCCCTTTCGGGAATCAACGGCAGCAACGTCTTATTGCCGTCATACCCGATCATGCGGGTCCCCTTTCCCGCGGCGAAGACCACTGATGCCGCCTGCATGAACAACCTCCATTCACAGAGAATTCCGGGAACACCGCCGGGAGTCCTCAACCCGTTGAAATCCAACGAAAACACCTTAGAAGAAATACGCGGTTAGATCAACCCACCGCCTTAAAAGGCGCCGTTGTTCTTCTCGTTGCGCATCCCTCGCAACCGTCCCGCGAAAGGATTCGTGTTTTATCTTGACAACTTCTGGGAATTGCTGTTACCAGAGACGAACTTCGGCTCAGGCGCGTAGCTCAGTGGGAGAGCGCTACCCTGACACGGTAGAGGTCGCGAGTTCAATCCTCGCCGCGCCTACCACGAGCCCTGCGGCGGCCTGCCTGACATCTCGAGCGGAAAAACGTCACGCCGTCCATCTCGTGTTTCACCCGCCCGTATATCCGCATCTTTTCCCGAGGAGAGATCATGCGTCACCCTCTTGTTGCAGACCGTAAAGAAAGCTTGTTGCTCGTGGTGGATGTTCAGGAAGCGATGTCCAAAGCCGTTCCCATCTGGGAATCGTCTTTGAAGAGAATCTCCCAGTTGATCCGCGCCGCCGCGGCGCTGCAGATTCCCATGTTGGTCACGGAACATTACAGAAAAGGCCTCGGCGGAACATTCCCCGAAATCGCCGCGTTGATGGAGGGCGTTCCCTTTTTCCAAAAGGAGCATTTCAGTGCGTGCGAGGAAGACGGTTTTCTGGAAACCGTACGTTCTTTTCACCGGCGACAAATCATTCTTACGGGCATGGAAACCCACGTGTGCGTGTTGCAGACGGGGCTGGATTTGTTGCAGGCCGGTTACCAGGTACATGTCCCCGAAAACGCCGTAGCCTCCCGATACAAGGAGGATTGGCGAACGGCCGTGAACCTGTTCCGCAGCTCCGGAGCCGTAATTACCACGGCGGAGATCGTCATCTTTCAATGGGTCCACCGCGCCAATACGGATGAATTCCGCCGTATTCTGCCTGTCGTGAAATAGGGCCTTCAAAACAGCTGGAGGTCTTGGGAAGAGTGGACACGTTTTGAACTCGAGAGTGCTTCCCGAGAATTTCTCAACGCTCCAGAGTCAACCCTGTTCGCACCGGCGCCGAATCCGCCTGGGTCTTGCCGGAATGTCGGAATTTGTGGTATTCTCCAACTGCGAAGGTTGTGGCGAGAAACCGGGATGGGCGTTCAGACCGCTCGCCCATCGACGGAAAGGAGGACCTCATGGTCAGATATCCAGCGGTGGCGGATCAATTCTATCCGAAAGATCCGGGATCGCTTCGCAGTGAGGTGCTCGGTTATCTGGAAAAGGCGGCCCATCGAGAACACGCGATGGGAATTGTGGTGCCCCACGCGGGATACATGTACTCCGGAAGCGTGGCGGGCAAGGTATACTCCCGTATTGTGATACCTCGAAAGGTGATCCTGATGGGTGTGAATCATCGGGGGACCGGGGAGCCGGCCGCCATCATGGACAGCGGCTTCTGGCGAATGCCTAACGGAGATGTGGAACTGGATACAGAGGTGGCGTCCCGCATCATAAATCACTGTCCCTTAGTCCGAGCGGATGCTTCGGCGCACCAGTATGAACATTCCCTGGAGGTGCAGGTTCCCTTTCTCCAGGCTCTCCGGCCGGACTTCAAACTCACTCCCCTGGCCCTGTCATTTATGTCCTATGCGGACTGTCGGTCCATCGGTGAGGCCGTCGCCCGAAGCATCCGGGATACGGGAGAACCCGTGCTCATCGTGGCCAGCTCGGATATGACCCACTACGAAACCCAGGACTCCGCACGAAACAAGGACAAACTGGCCATGGAACGCATCGCGGCTCTGGACCCCGAGGGTCTTCACCGGACCGTGATCCGGAAAAGCATTTCCATGTGCGGAGTGATTCCCGTGACTACTACCCTGGTGGCCTGTCTCGAATTGGGCGCCACGATAGGCGAGGTGGCCGCCTATGCCACGAGCGGGGACGTAAATCGCGATTACAGCCAGGTGGTGGGATACGCCGGGGTGATCATTCGATAGAACCGCGCCGCGGACGAGAGTGCGACCCTGCCTTTCTCCGCACGAAATCCTTACATCCCGTACCATTTCAATTCAACGTGATTGTGAACCGTTAGATCGAATCCACCGAGGATGTGAACTTGGAATCCGTGGTAACCCGTTTCCCTCCCAGCCCCACCGGGTATCTGCATATCGGCGGAGCCCGCACGGCGCTGTTCAATTGGTTGTTCACCCGGCAACACGGGGGAAAATTCATTCTGCGCATCGAAGACACGGATGTGGAACGGTCTTCCGATGAATTTGTGGACGCCATACTGGAAGGCATGAGATGGCTGGGTCTGGACTGGGATGAAGGACCCTATTTCCAATCCAGGCGCTTGTCCGTGTACCGCGAAACGGTTGAGGCGCTGCTGGAATCGGGTCAGGCCTATTACTGCCACTGCCGTCCCGACGCACTGGAAGCGCAGCGAAGCGAAGCCCTGGCCCGGGGTCGGAAACCCATGTACGACCGTCGATGCCGCGACAGGAGGCTGGGACCCGCCGAGGGAGCAGCCGTTCGTCTGAAAGCCCCTTTGTTCGGTGAAACCTCTTATATGGATCTGATCAAAGGCTCCATCGCGTTCAGCAACGAGGAGTTGGACGACCTGATCATCCTTCGCAGCGACGGACACCCCACCTACCATCTGGCCGTCGTGGCGGACGACATCCACATGGGGATTACGCACGTAATCCGGGGAGACGACCATGTGAACAACACACCCAGGCAGATTCTGATCTATCGCGCCCTGGAGGTTCCCCTTCCCCGGTATGCGCACGTACCCATGATCCTGGGTTCGGATCGAACCCGTCTCAGTAAACGGCATGGAGCCACCAGCGTACTCGCCTACCGCGACATGGGATATCTGCCCAAGGCTCTCCTGAATTACCTGGTACGATTGGGATGGTCCCATGGAGATCAGGAAATCTTCTCCGTGGAAGAACTCCTGGAAAAATTCCGTCTGGAGCAGGTGGGGACCTCGGCAGGCGTCTTCAATCCCGAAAAGCTCCTGTGGCTGAACAGCCAGTACATCAAGGAATCCCGTCCCATGGACCTGGTGGATCCAGTCAAGCCTTTCTTGAAGGACCTGGTCCCGCAGAATCCGGAGCCGGAAACGCTGTCTGCAGCCATCGCGACACTGCAGACCCGGTCCAAGACCCTGCGGGAATTGGCTGAGGGGACGGTATTCTATTTTCGTGAACCATTGGATTACGATCCGGGAGCCGTGGCAAAGTTTCTGACGCCCGATCGGATCCCTCTGTTCCGGACTCTTTCGGAGGAATTGGAGTGCGAGGTATCCTGGAACGAAGAAACGCTGAAACCCGTTTTCGGAGTTTTGATGGAACGGTTCCAACTCAAGTTCGGCAACATTGCCCAACCATTGCGGGTGGCTCTCACGGGCAGGACGGTAAGTCCCGGGATCTTCGAAGTAATGGAGGTGTTGGGCAGGGAACGGACGTTGAAACGAATCCATAAAGCCCTGGATCTCATGCAGGGTGGCTGAGTCCCTGGGATGGTTTTCTTGGGTCAGGCCTGAAAAGAGTTGACATTCGAAGCGGTTCTGTTTACAAATCTTGTTTCACCATACCAGGAGGGTTCCTGCATGTTCGCAGTAATCAAGACAGGCGGCAAACAGTACCGGGTATCTCCCGGAGAAACGGTACGTGTAGAGAAAATCCAGGGAGAGCCGGGTACGGAAGTGGAGTTGGGACCCGTCCTCCTGCTGTCCGCAGACGACCGGGTCCAAGTGGGCCTGCCGTTCCTGGACACAGTATCGGTCAAGGGTCTGATAGTGACTCAGGACCGCGCCAAGAAGATCCTCGTGTTCAAATCCAAGCGAAGAAAGGGGTACCGTCGCAAGAGAGGGCATCGCCAGTCCTTCACGGAACTCCGAATTACCGAGATCAAGGAGAACTAATCATGGCTCACAAGAAGGCGGGCGGAAGTTCTCGAAATGGACGGGACAGTCACGGACAACGCCGGGGAGTGAAACGGTTCGGCGGTCAGTTTGTTCGCGCCGGCAACATCCTGGTGCGGCAGTGCGGGACCAAATTCCATCCCGGCAGCAACGTGGGCTTGGGACGGGATTACACCTTATTCGCGCTGGTCGACGGCAACGTGAAGTTTGAGTCTTTCGGTCGAAAGAGGCAGAAAGTCAGCGTGTATCCGGTCCAGTAACGAGAGTCCTCCGGTGCGTCCGGGGGCGCCCCAAACCCTCGCAGCATGTCCATTCTATTGGGATCCCCCATCCGCTCGGAGCCGGCGCGGGACGGTCGATTGCCCCTTGTGGGAGAGGATTCCAGACCGGCCGGCTACCGCCGCACCCGATCCATTCCGGACTGCATGTCAGGCAACCGAAACAGCCCGTTGATAAACAGCCTTTCGGGCAGGCTGTTCGAAAACGACGAGATGCAAGGCGCGCGAATCCTGAGAAATGAGGCGTACAACCAGTACGCCGCAATGACGAAGGATAAACTGCAACACCGCAGATCGCATTTTTCAACAGCCTGGTAAGAGAGAAACCACCTGCGGGTTTCGCCCGTAGCGTGTTGCCCGGCGATTCCGAACCGGGAGAATTCCGGGGAAACGGACCCGGTGAGTTCGTGGGGCGGCCCTTATGAAGTTTGTGGATGAAGCCAGAATTTGGGTTCGATCGGGACCCGGAGGAAACGGATGTATCAGCTTCCGGAGGGAGAGATTCGTTCCCCGGGGCGGTCCGGACGGAGGAGACGGAGGCAAGGGAGGGGATGTCGTTCTCACCGCCGCTCCTGAACTTCGCACGCTTCTGGACTTTAAGTACCGGCGGCATTTTAAGGCGGAACGGGGCGGGCACGGCCGCGGCAAGCAGCAAACCGGCCGAGGCGGTCGTGACCTCGAGATCCGCGTACCCATGGGTACACAGGTGTACGACGACGAAACGGGTAAACTCCTGTATGATTTCGTGGAACCCGAAGAGAGATTCGTCCTTCTGGAAGGGGGCCGCGGAGGTAAAGGGAACATGCACTTCGCCACCCCCACCCGCCAGGTACCCCGATTCGCACAGAAGGGGCAACCCGAAAAAGAGATGCGGATCCGGCTCGAGCTTAAGCTCCTGGCCGATGCAGGCATCGTGGGAATGCCCAACGCGGGCAAATCCACGTTGATCGGCCGGATATCGGCGGCCCGACCCAAAATTGCGGAGTACCCTTTCACTACCCTGGCGCCCCAGTTGGGAGTGGTTACGGTGGCGGGAGCCGAGCCCTTCGTGGCGGCCGAAGTTCCCGGTCTGATCGAAAACGCGCATCTCGGCAGCGGATTGGGTTTGCGTTTTCTCAAACACATCGAACGGACTCGACTTCTGGTGCATCTGATCGACTTATCCGCCCCCCAAGCCGAGAATCCGTGGACGCCTTATCGGATCATCCGCCGGGAACTGGCCGAGTACGGCCAGGGCTTGGATCTTAAGCCCGAGATTGTGGTATTCAGCAAGGTGGATATGCCTGAGGTCCGAGAACGCATACCCGCCGCCCGAATCCTTTATCAGGAAAGAGGAGTATTTCCCTTGACCGTATCCGCTGCCACGGGAGAAGGCGTGGAAGACCTGAAGCGGGCTCTGACGGACAGGCTGGCCAAACTCTCGGAGAAGTGAGCGATATCCTTGGAAGCCTTCGATACGACTCAGAAGGGTGAAGATCACCGGCAAATGCTGAGACACGTGCGCCGGATCGTGATCAAGATCGGGAGCGCGGTTCTGGCCACGGATACCGGGCTGGACACTCGGATCATGCAACAACTGGCGGACCAAATATCCCAGGTGAAGCAGGCCGGAGTGGAATGCATTATAGTCTCTTCAGGAGCCATAGCGGCAGGTATCCCCAAAGCGGCCCAAGGGCATCCGCCACGTTCCATTCCGGAAAAACAGGCGGCGGCGGCGGTGGGACAGCCCGCTTTGATCCATGCCTGGGAGGATGTGTTCGGTGTGAAAGGAGAACGGGTGGCGCAGATCCTGCTCACCCGGGACGATCTGGCCAACCGGGCCCGGTACCTCAACGCACGGAACACCCTCTTCACCCTCCTTCACTGGAGCATCGTACCCATTATCAATGAAAACGACACGGTGATGGTGGAGGAAATCAAGTTCGGCGATAATGATAACCTGGCCTGCATGATGACCAACCTGTCCGAATCTCAGGCATTCATCAATCTGACTCATATCGACGGTCTGTATGACAGCGATCCTCGAAAGAACCCCGACTCTTGCCTGATTTCTTTTGTTCCCAGGATCTCCAAACGCACCATCGGCATGACCAGCAACGAACCGGGAGCATTCGGCCGCGGAGGAATGCGCTCCAAACTGACTGCGGCGCGCAAGGTGGCCATGGCGGGCATACCCACAGTGATCGCCAATGGGAAAAAACCCGAAGTGATTCCGGACATACTCAACGGCCTCCCCGTGGGAACCCTGTTCGCCGGGGAACCGAATCGTATGGGAAGCCGCAAGTACTGGATCGCCTTCACATCCAAGTCCGAGGGCCGGCTCGTGGTGGACGACGGGGCTTGCTGGGCTCTCACACATCGGAGAAAAAGCCTCCTCCCCTCGGGCATCCGGGAGGTGGAAGGACAGTTCAAGGTGGGAGCCAAGGTGCGTGTCGTGGGACCGGAAAACCAGGAGATCGGTGTGGGATTGGTGAATTACCCTTCAGAGGAAATCGAGAAAATCAAGGGTTGCAAAACCTGTGACATTCAGAATAGATTGGGGTACAAATTCTACGACGAAGTGATTCACCGGGACAACTTGGTGGTGGACGCTGAAGGGTGCCCTGAAGTTCAGGGATAACGCGAAGGGATACCGGCAAGATGAATGTAGCCGAACTTATTACAAATATGGCGTCGGATGCCCGGAAGGCAGCCCGCGGACTGGCCCGGGCGGGGAACGAACAGAAGAACCGGGCGCTGCTTTTCATTGCGGATGGGATCGAGAAGCGCGCTCCTGAAATTCAGGCGGAGAACCGGAAGGACGTGGAAGTCGCCCGTGAGCAGGGAATGAAACCCGCGTTTATCGACCGTCTGATGCTTTCGGATCGAATCATTCACGAAATGGCTCAAGGGTTGAGGGAAGTGGCCGGTTTGCCGGATCCCGTGGGAGAGGTCACCCGAATGTGGACACGACCCAACGGTCTCCAAGTGGGTCGGATGCGCATTCCCCTGGGAGTCATCGGCTTCGTATACGAATCCCGACCCAACGTCACCGTGGACGCGGCGGCTTTGTGCCTCAAGTCGGGAAACGCCGTAATCATGAAGGGGGGCTCCGAGGCGCATCATTCCAACATGATGCTGGCCCGGGTCATCCAGCAGGGCATCCGTTCCGCCAGGCTGCCGGAAGAAGCCGTCCAGGTCGTTCCCACCACCGATCGGCAGGCGGTCATCGAACTGATCCACAAGGACCGGGAAGTGGACCTTCTGATCCCCCGAGGCAGCGAGGAACTGATCCGGTATATTCTGGATCATTCCAGGATACCCGTACTGAGACATGAAAAAGGCGTTTGTCACGTGTTTGTAGACGCATCCGCCGATATGGATATGGCCGTCTCCGTCAGTTACAACGCCAAGGTGCAGCGGCCCGGAGTGTGTAACGCCATGGAAACCCTTCTGGTGGATGCACGCGTCGCGGACGTGTTTCTCCCGGTAATGGTATCCCGTTTCCAAGAAGCGGGGGTATTGCTCAAAGGGTGCCCCAAGACCGTGGCTCGCTTTCCCGAAATGCAAAAGGCGGAGGAAGACGACTGGTTCACGGAGTACGAGGACCTGATTCTTTCCATTCGGGTGGTGGAAGGAATCGAGGAAGCTATGGATCATATCGCCGATTACGGATCCCGGCATACGGAAGCCATCATAACCGACCACTATGACCGGGCGTTGCGGTTCGTCCGTGAGGTGGACTCGTCCCTGGTCCTGGTGAATGCATCCACGAGATTCAACGACGGCTTTCAACTGGGCCTGGGAGCAGAGATCGGGATCAGTACGGTCAAACTGCATGCGTTCGGTCCCATGGGACTGGAAGAACTCACCACCACCAAATTCTTTGCGTTCGGGAACGGTCAGGTCCGGACCTGAACGTATTCTTGTTCCCCCCGCGGGATCAGCCCACCTCGAGGTCCGGCGGGAAGGCCCACTAGTTCGACGAAATCATGACTCAAGGTCCCAACGGCTTTTTGCCCCGTCAATATATTTCTTAGGGAGAGAAGCCGAACACCATTTGGGTGAAGGAATATCGGAACGCGCATAGGAGTTTTTGGAGGATCTTTCGACCCACCTCATCTCGGACACCTGAGATCGGTGGAGGAAGTCCGAGAGCGCCTTGACCTGGAAAAGGTGCTGCTCGTCGTGGCTTCCGTCCCCCCGCATAAGGAACGCGTGTCCGACTTCGATACTCGTTGTGAACTGACCCGCCTGGCTGTTGAAGACATTCCGTGTTTCGAGATTTCCAAAATCGAGAACGAACGGCCCGGGAAATCCTACTCCGTGGAAACGCTGCGAGCCTTAATGGAACTGTATCCACGTCCGCGGTACTCGCTGTTCTTTATCCTCGGCGCGGATTCCTTTTTCGAAATCCAAAGCTGGAAATCCTATCCCTTGCTCCCCGAATTGGCCCATCTGGTGGTTTTGAACCGTCCGGGTTTTCCCAGCGATCGTTTCCATCCGTTTCTGCAGGAGACGTTTCCCGGCTTTCAACCGACTCGGACGGAACACGTATTCCGTCACCCGACGCTGTTGTCCGTATTCTTTCTTGCAACCACTCTAATGGACATCTCTTCCACAGATATTCGGAGGCGCGTTCAGGATGGACGATCCATCCGTTTTCTGGTTACCGGGAAGGTAAGACAAACCATTCTGAACAGGGGGTTATACCGTTCGTGAGTATGGATTCTCTCGAAAAAGCCCGTAAATCGGCCCGTTTGATGTTAAGCAAAAAGGCTCGGGAATTGTCTATATTGGATGTGCGGGCATTGACTTCCTTTGCGGACTACTTCGTGATCGCTTCCGGCCGGTCCGCTCGTCAGGTGCAGGCCATTGCGGAGCACGCCATGACGCTGTTGAAGAAGGAAGGACTTCTGCCGTTGGGAGTGGAAGGGCTCAAGGAAAGCCAGTGGGTGCTCCTGGATTACGGAGACGTGGTGATCCACGTTTTTTACGATCCCATCCGCGAGTTCTACGATCTGGACGGACTCTGGGGAGACGCCGGGCGGGTGGCTCCGGAGGAGGATCCGGAAAACGGATCCGCTCGAAAAGAGAAAGTGCAATGAACAGGCCATCCCTCATACCGGGAACCAAGAATACCGCAGTCCGAATCGGACTGGCGGCGCTTTTTACGGTACTGCTCTGCTGCGGGGCGCATGCCATGATGACCCCGGCCGAGGAAGCCCGAATGGGCCAGAAGGTCCTGGATGAGATCCGCAAACAACTTACGCTCATCGAGGATCCTCAAATCGTGGGCTACGTGGACCGGGTGGGACGGGGTATCCTCGAACATGTGGGATACAAGGATTATCCCTACCAGTTTTATGTGGTGGACAACGCCACCATGAACGCCTTCGCCATACCCGGAGGACATATTTTCGTATACCGGGGGCTCCTGGACATCATGGACAGGGAAAGTGAACTGGCGGCCGTTCTGGCTCACGAAATCGGTCACGTTCAGGCCCGTCACATCGCACGGCGCCTGGAGCAATCCACTCCTCTGAACATAGCCACCATCGCGGGGGCCCTGCTGGCCGTTCTCGCCGGTGGGGGCAAAGCCGCAGGCGCCGTGCTAATGGGAACTTCCGCCGCCGCATTGACGTACGAGTTGAAATTCAGCCGCCAGAATGAGGAGGAAGCGGATCGACTCGCTGTGAAATACCTTACCAATGCGGGCTACAATGTGGAAAGCATGGTGCGCGTCTTCAAGAACATGGCCTACGGCCAGTTCCTGGGCCCGGATCAGACCGCGACCTACTTGTCCACGCATCCGGGGCTCAACGATCGCATCGTGTACCTGGAAAACATGATCCATGCCCATGAATTCCAGAGTGACTCGGAAAGGGACGCGGTTCCCAAGAACGCGTTCTTGAAAGCCAAGATCCGACTTATCGCCTTGTACGACAACCCGAACACCGCCGCAAACAAGCTTTCCGCCCTGGCGGAACGGGAAGAGGGGCCGTTGCCCCATTATGGAATGGGACTGCTGTTGGAACGGGTCCGCAGAGTGCATGCGGCCATGGAAGCCTATCGGAACGCCGTCCGCCTGGATCCGGGGAATGCGGAATTTCTTACCCAATTGGGGGTAGCCTGCTACATTACGGGGAACTGCAACGAGGCGGCCGGTTACCTGGATCGGGCTCTGGAGGTTGATCCCGCGAAGGCGGAAGCCCTGCTGTATATGGGGCGGATTCATCTGGATGAAGGACGATACCGTCAGGCCCAGCAATTCCTGGAAAAGCTTAAATCCGTGAATCCGGATTCCACCGAAGTATATCAGTACCTGGGGCTGGCTTATGGAAGAAATCAGGAGCTCGTTGCGGCTCACGAGTATTACGGGGTCTTTTTCGAAAGAAGCGGAAACCGACGTAACGCTTTGTATCATTACGAACAGGCCTTGGAATACGCCCGAAACTCACAACCCGGTCGTGCAGGGGAGCTGGAAAAACGGATTGAAAGACTGAAATCCCGGCAGGACACGTCCCCTCGGCCGCCGGAAAAAAAGGTCGGCTCCATGGAACGATATCGATAGACGCTCGGACGCCCGCATGGAGTTTGAATCATCTGAGCAGGCTGCGGCAAATGATCTCGAACAAGTCCACCACATTTCGGGAAAAGGGTCCAGGTCCCTTGTACTTGCATTGACTCGTCATTTCCTCCAATAGCAACCGATCTCCCTCCGCAAGATAGCCATGGCGCCTCCACCACTCCTCATGAAGTCCCACGGGAAACGACGCATGCATCCGTTTGAGGGGACACAATGGCGCCAGATCCTTGAGCTTCCTTGACAGGAACAACGCCCGGCTCCAGGTGTGCGACATAAGTCGCTTGTACGTTTCGGAGTCCCCCGGCTCCCCACTGTCCTTAAAGAACCGGTAGTGCGCCTGCGGAAGTCCGTGTCCGACCTGGACGGCCAACTCCGTCACCCAATGTTCCTTGACCGCATCGATCAGAAATTCCACCAGGTGTCGCATCAACTGGACGGCGGACCCGCTCACCGGAAACAGCGGCAGGATCTCGTTTCTGAAATGAACCGTTCCGAAACCGTCCTCCTGCTCCAGCAGAAAGAATCCCACCTCCCGATCCAGCCAACCCTGGAGGACCGAACTCGGAATGGACAGTAATTCTTCTTCCACGAGGTGGAGGAAGAGCGTGCCTCTATTCCGGCTGGAAAACAGGGATTCCAAGGCCGCACCGGGCAGGGACGATGGCAGGAGGCGGCGCTCCGGGTGAAATCGCAGTTCCACGACGGGAACCGGAAAAGATCCGGAACGTTCCAGAAAGATTTTGACATGGTCCAACGCGTTCTGTCGGAGTTCTTCGGGGGACATGACACCTTCGCCATAACAGGCGGTTCAAAAAGAAACGGCCCGGAGGTTTCTAGGACCTCCGGATAAGATACTCTGAACCCCCTCAGAATAAACGGGTTGCATACCTCGGGTCAAGCAAGGGTAACAGGCCCTTGAAAAAGCGAACTGCTGTGTTGCGCTTCATCCTTTCTGCCTGTGCGTCCCGCGCAGACAGGCGTCATTGCGGCGTACCGTATGTACGCCGCTTCCTCAGGATTCGCGCGCCTTGCATCTCAACGTTTTGCACCAGCCCGGTAAGCAAGGGGTCTCCCCGCCCCGGGGGAAAATATCCCGGAAGCAAGACCACGACAGAGCGTCTTTCTCCGGAGCACAGGCTGAAAACCCCGAGAATCGTTCAGCCGCCCGATACTCGTCACGTCGGGAAAGAAAACCTCGCGGCGCAACGGCTTCAAGAGGAAAACACGTCCGCTGAACCGACTCGCCTCATGAGGATCATTTCCCGGTAAGCGGCGCCGTTCACACCTCCCCGGCGCCCTGTCGGCCCAGTAGGACGGCGGCTGCACAGGCGTTCCAAACGCAAAGGAGAACCAATGTGCCGGAGATACCGAACAAGGGGAAGAGCACCAGCGCCACGGTAAGGGAGCCTGCGGCGGACCCGGCCAAATCCACGCCGTAAATCATGCTCCCCGCTTTACCCGCCTCACGGACATGCAGCGTATACAGCTTTCCGGACAGGGAAAAATGCATTCCTCCAACGAAGCCGCATACGAACGCCTCGGCGAAGACCACCGTCTCCAACAGGTATGGAACATGGAGATCGAGCCCCTGAAGGAAGTACGTCGTCCCAAGGAGACCCAGGGAGCACAGAGCCATGGCCGCCTGAATGGTCCCCAGGAGAATCCAGGGACGCCGAATTCCGTCGAATCCCCGCAGGATCCATGCGGTTCCCGCCGCCAGTCCCGCCATGAACAGCGTGATCAGAAGGGCGAGTTGATGGTACAGAGAGCCGCAGAATACCTGGAAAACCAGAATCAATAGGAACGTGAGGGCCAACTCGGAAAACCCCATAACCAGGCATCCATAGATTAACGCGGATTTGCGCCGCGAATGCTCCAGGCGCCTCATGCCCGCCGCCCAGAACAGGGCCGAAAGACCAACCAGCGCCCAAGCGGCCTGGGGCGCCGTCAACCGGTCCAGAAACAGGAACACCTGATGAAACCCGCGGGCGTAGGTGGCGCTCCAGTGGATGAGGTCGTAATAATAGCTCGATGGGTGCAGGTCTGTGTTGACACGCGGGTCTTGCACCGCATCCAGAACGGCTCCCAGATACGCCACGCGCCCCGGGCTCAGATGAGAGAACAAGGTATGTTCCCGCACATAGGTGGTTTGAAGCCCGCGTTGCGCAATCCGTCCCGAAAGCCGTACCGGGTCCGGCGCCGGGACTCCGGGATCCGCGGAAGCAAAGAAACGGGCCGTGGAACCCGGAACGACGTTCACGTGGGGATACACCGCCTCCAGTGTTCTGTACAGGGATGCCAGGGTTTGGGCCAGAGTAGGTCCGACGATATCCGCCGACGAGCTGAGTCCGACGGCCAAGAGCCCATCGTGTCGAAGCATTCTCCGGGTCTCGGCAAAGAACTCCCGCGTGTAGAATCGGTTCAACTGGATGGTCGTCGGATCCGGCAGGTCGATGATCACCACATCGTACAGTGCGGCTGCGGTTTGTACATACCTGCGCCCGTCCGCATGAATCAAGCGCACCCGGGGATTTTTCAGGACACCGACCGCAGAATCCGGCAGATGTTCTCGGGCGAATGAAACCAATCCGGGATCTAATTCCACGTAATCGATCCCGGCCACGGAGGGATGCTTCAGTACCTGAATCAGGGCGCCGGAAAGGCCGCCGCCCACCAGCAGTATCTCCTTGGGTTCCGGATGGGCGAGGAGCGCGTAGTGCACCGCCTCCTCGGCGCTCTGAGCATCCGGATAGGTGAACATCCATAATCCGTTCTCGAAAAAGCTGATTTCCTTCCGGGTGGTTGCCGCGGACAAATTGCCGTAGGGAGTGTCCACGGTTCCCACGAGATCGTGCCCCAGCCAAGTCCACTGCCTGGACGCCTGTTCCCATCGGTCTCCCTGGAGCAGGAGCGGCAAGCAAAGTGCGACCAGAGCCAGTCCGGCGACCAGACCCCCGACACGCGCTTTTCGCCCATGTGCTTCCTCGAGAAACAACCGGGCCGCCGAATGAGCCAGCACCAGAGAACCGAAGAAGGCGGTTTGAAGATGGTTGAACAGGTGCATGAATAACAAGGCGAACAATAGACCGCCCAGTCCCGAACCCACCACTTCCAACAGGTATACTTGAGCCGTGGATCGTTCCCGGACCGGGGATCCTTCCGCATGCAGACTGCAACCCAGTGCGAACAAAAACCCGGACAAGAAACAGAAAGGGGCCGAAACCGTAAAGGAGACAACCATCATTCCATGGAAACCGATGGTCTCTCCCACCGGAATCGCCCAGAACACTCGGGAAAGCCGCGCCGCCAGGATGGACAAAGGCAACAACAACGCGACGGCGGCTTGGACCATGGCGAAAACCGCCCGTTTCCGCACCAGGGTGTCCGCCGTTCGGCCCGACACGAAACTGCCTGCGGACGTCCATACCAGCCACGCGGTGAGAACCACCGCCGTGGAAACTTCGTTACCGTGAAAGACGACAAGGAGTTCTCTCAGTAGGACGATCTGCCCGGTAATCGAAATGAAACCGATAAGCACCAGGGCTTGTGTGAGCGGATTCGGCATGATTCTGATGTGTCGGAGCGGATTTGGGTGTTTCTCCGGCCCGCGGGCGTGACCCGAACGCTTCGGGTTCCCGGGAATTTTCCGTGCAAATGCACCCCGATATCTACCTCCTTCCGATAGAACGCCCGCGTGTTTCCGGTGGCGTCGCCCGCACAACTTCTTGACACTTGGGACGTCCCGTTTTATGCGAGAGAACAGCACGGTCTGAATGGGGAGTTTATCATAATGATTTGGAATTCGAAACCGAACGACACCTCCATGACCCGAAGACAGTTTCTCAAAAAGACTCTTTGGGCCGGAGGGATTTTGTGTGCGTCCTCGAATTCGTCGTTTGCCCATTGGGCTCCTGATAAACAAAGGTCCGCCTATCAGACGGCCGAAGAAGAAGGGACCTTCGCCCGGCGGGTGGAACAGGCCATGACCTTATTCGAAGCGTGTGAGCTTTGCCCGCGCCGATGCGGAGTCAATCGGCTGAAAGGAGAAAAGGGATTCTGCCGGGCGCCTTCGAAAGCCGTCATATACAGCGCTCAGCCCCATTTCGGGGAGGAGTCGCCTCTGGTGGGACGCCGGGGTTCCGGTACCATCTTCTTCTCCCACTGCAATCTGCGTTGCGTCTTCTGCCAGAATTGGCCCATCGCGCACGAAGGGCGAGGAAATCAGGTGGACGAGAAGGAGCTGGCCGACATGATGCTTGGGTTGCAGGCCATGGGTTGCCACAATATCAATCTCGTGACGCCAACCCACGTCATGCCGAACATCCTGAAAGCCGCCCGCATTGCCTGTCTGAACGGACTCCACGTACCCCTGGTTTACAACACAAGCGGCTACGAACGCACGGAAATGATCCGGTTGCTGGACGGCTTGGTGGATATCTACCTTCCGGACATCAAATACGCCGACGGAACCCAATCCGCCGAGTATTCCGCCGGCGCCGAAGATTACCCGAAGATTGCGCGGCAAGCCGTACTGGAAATGCACCGCCAGGTGGGAGAGCTTCGGAAGGATGAACAAGGGGTTGCACGGCGCGGCCTGATCATCCGGCATTTGGTTATGCCGAATCGGGTAGCCGGAACCCGGGATGTCGTGGCATGGATCGCCGCAAATCTGCCCAAATCCACGTACGTGAATATCATGCCCCAGTATAGGGTCGAGTACAAAGCCTTCGACTACCCCGAAATCGCCCGGGGTATTACGACGGAGGAGTATCTCGAGGCCATGGAATGGGCGGATGAATTCGGCCTGACTAACCTGGACGACCGATCAGGGGCATTGCGGTTCTTGTATCGCGCGGTCCCTCGCCGTTGACGGCCATGGGTTCATAACCAGATCCCAGGAACGGGCGCCTTACAGAACCGACAAGTTCCGTCTTCCAAAAGAACTTCTTCCACCATGAAACCCGTGCGGGAAATGATCTTGCTCTTACACGAGTGGCAAAAAGTGTTTTCCCCCTCGTGGCCGGGCATGTTCCCCATGTACACATAGTTCAGCCCCACGTCCAGTGCAATCCGCCGAGCTTCCTCAAGGGTGGCCGCCGGTGTGGGGGGAAGGTTTCTGAGCTTGTACAGGGGATAAAACCTCCAGAAATGCAAGGGGGTATTGGGCCCCAATACCTCTTTGATCCATCCGCACAGCTCGCGGATCCGGGACCGGTCGTCGTTCTTTGAGGGCACCACGAGATTGGTCACTTCAAGATGAACCCCCGCTTTCTTCAAACCCTCGAGGGTTTCCATCACCGGAGCCACGCTTCCCTCGCAAAGTCCACTGTAAAAGCCGTCATCCAGGCTTTTCAAATCGATATTGGCCGCATCCAGCGTTTGAGACAAACGCTTCAGGGGCTCCGCGTTGATGTATCCGTTGGAATGCATGAGACTCAGCAGGCCGTTTTCACGGGCTCGCCTTCCCGTGGCCGTCATGTATTCGAAAAAAACGACGGGCTCCACGAAGGTGTAGGATACGGAACGGGCGCCCATTTCTCCGGCCCGTTGCACCACGATGTCCGGAGGAACGTCGAAACCGAATACTTCCTCGGGAGCGGCCTGGGAGATTTCCCACGTCTGGCAGAACTTACAGGAGAAGTTGCATCCCGCGGTGGCAAGCGCCAGGGATGCGGTACCGGGCAGCACGTGAAAGAACGGGATTCGTTCCACCGGATCCAGGTGAAAGGCGCACGGATTACCATAAACCAGGGAGGTCAATGTCCCCGAACGATTTTCCCGCACGCGGCACACGCCCCGGCGCCCGTCCTCGATAGTGCACCTTCTGGGACACAGCTCGCACTGGACGGCCCTGTTGGGCAGTGAACGGTAGAATTCCGCGGGGTGGATTTTGATGAGTCCTTTCTGCAGCATCTGCGCGCGGGCGGACGGAGTGGTATCCGCCCACGGAACAAAGGCCGCCGAGCATACCCCGGCCCCCAGAAGTTTCAGGAACTCCCTCCGGCATAACCACCGGCATCCGGTTTCCGTGGTCCTCCGAACGCTCTGTTTCCTCGGGAAACGTTTCAACATGATCCTTCTCGTTTCCGGAACTCACTCCGGCCGGAAATTCCGGAGACAACCGGAACGCCTTTCGGACAAGAGGGTTATGGGGATCTCGCCCCAGACGGCGTCAGGATGCCCAACGGCGCCTGACTCCCACAAAACGGCGCATCCGGCTGATCTCGTTCTCACAACCGGGGCGGGATGAAAAAAATCTTGACTTATGGGACACCGCCTGACATGGATAGGTTTATCGGTAAGATGTTTTAAGTTTTGCGTGCAGCAGGGAAAGCGGTGAAAATCCGCTACGGACCCGCCACTGTGACCGGGGATGTTCTCCGTCCTTCCGAGTGACTCGCATCGGAAGTCGGAGGTTCGAGTGAGCCGGAAGTCAGGGATCTGCTCCACGGTGAATGCGAATCGGCTCTTCGTGGTCTGAGAGCCGGGTATCAGGGATGAAAAACGGCATCCCCGGAGGTCAAAGCTTCCGGGGATTTTTTTCTTCCCGACATCCCGTACCGCTCCTCATCCCACCGAACCCGATCCGTTCTCCGGAACGCGGAGCCTTTTTCCTCCGGTTCAACACGTCTGCTTGGGACGGCTCGGCAGCTCCCGGGCACATTCCCCCGGTCCGGTTCGACGGCCGATGATTCATGTGCTGTCGGACTTTCCGACGGAGCGGAGGCTCGATTGGCTGTTCGTTGTCCCAGAATCCTTATCGCCGGCGCCCACAGCGGCGCCGGAAAGACGTCCGTATCCATCGCCCTGATCGAGGCGCTCAGCCGGAGAGGACTCCGCGTCCAACCTTTCAAGGTGGGACCGGATTATCTCGACCCCACCTATCTGACCATCGCCGCCGGAAGACCCTGCTACAATCTGGACGGCTGGATGATGGGGAAGGAATATGTCCAACGGCTCTTCTCGGAGAAAACCCGAACAGCGGACATCGCGGTCATCGAGGGGGTGATGGGTCTTTTCGACGGGATTGATCCGGTACACTCCCAAGGTAGTACGGCGGAAGTCGCAATGTGGCTCAATGCTCCGGTGCTGCTGGTGGTGGATGCGCACGGGATGTCACGGAGCGTGGCCGCCTTGGTGAAAGGCTACGCCACGCTCGAACCCGATATCCGAATCGTGGGCGTGGTCGCCAATCGATGCGGTTCGGAGCGGCACGGCCGGTGGCTCCAGGAATCCCTCAAAGCCTTCGGCCTACCTGAGTTGCTGGCGGCCGTCCCCAGAGACTCCTTTCCCGAACTCGGGCAACGCCATTTGGGGTTGATCACCGCCCACCCCGGGAATCTGCCTGCCTCTACGCTTGAATCCATGGCCCACGTTCTGGAACGGCAAGCGTCGGTCCAACGTGCGTGGGCGCTCGCTCAAACGGCCGAAGATCTGCCGGAAACTCCGACCGAAGACTCCGAAGCGCCCGTCTCTAAGTCCGTTCGCCTGGGCATCGCCCGGGATTCGGCTTTCCACTTCTACTATCCCGATAATCTCGAAGCCCTTGAACAGGCGGGATGCGAACTCGTGGAGTTCTCTCCCGTTCACGACTCCGTTCTCCCCTCGGGACTGGACGCCGGCTACATCGGAGGAGGCTACCCCGAAGAACATGCACAGGCGCTTTGCGAAAACAGAACCATGATCGAATCCCTGCGCCGGTTTGCCGCCGCCGGCAAGCCCATCTACGCGGAATGCGGGGGTCTCATGTACCTTTCCCGCGGAATCGAATCCCTGGATGGGAAACGATATCACCTCGTGGGGCTGATCCCGGAATGGACCCGGATGCTGGATCGACTCAAGTCGTTGGGCTATGCAGACATCCAGCTGATGGTGGATTCCCTTTTCGGTTCAAGGGGTCAACAGCTCCGCGGGCATGAATTTCATTATTCGGAATGGACCGGAGACCCGGCACGAGACCCGCGATGGACCCGGGTGTATCGAATCCGCGCCAGCAGGACGGACGACTACCGCTACGAGGGATTTCAAAGCGGTCGCGTGCTGGCCGCCTATGTCCATGTTCATTTCGCTTCGAGGATGGAATCGGTGCGTCGTTTCGTTTCCATCTGCAACCCCGCCAACCAGGCTGAGGCATGAGTGGTATGGATGACACAAATCTCGATTTCCCTTCTCGAAAACAACCCCATCTACGTCAGCTACTGGAGAATCCCGTCAGTGGGGAAACCATCGAAATGCTGTCCCTGCAAATCATTGACTCCGAAACCACCTCTCAAGCCTATTCCGCGGAAGAATGGGAAGTGGTGCGACGGATGGTGCATGCGACGGCGGACCTGGGTCTGGTTGCCTCGAGTCGTTTCTCTCCCGGGGCCATCGAAGCAGCCATGGGTTGTCTGGGAACCGGAAGCAAGATCTACGTGGATTCCAACATGATCCGTGCCGGTCTCTCCGTCCACCGCCTGAAACAGGCATGCCGTCGATACACACGTGACGACATCCTGTGTCACGTAGCGGATTCCGATGTCGCGGAACAGGCTCGACAGAGCGGTCTCCCCCGTTCTCTTTTCGCCGTTCGAAAGGCTCGGTCCCATCTGGATGGCGCTGTCGTCGCGTTCGGGAACGCACCCGTAGGACTGATGGAGTTGAACCGGCTCATCATCGAGGAGGGATTGAAGCCCGGGCTCGTGCTCGCCATGCCCGTGGGATTCGTCCACGTGCTGGAAAGCAAGGAGGAACTCATGGCATTGGATGTACCTTTCATCGGCGTCGCCGGACGCCGCGGCGGCAGTCCTCTGGTGGTGAGCGCCATCCATGCGTTGTGTGGTCTGGCGGCTCGGGATCGGGGATTCCAGAATATGCCCGCCGGGGAAAGCCCTCCCAACGGCAAAGATGTCGAAACCAAGAGAAAAGCTCTGGATGATCCCGAAAACCGGACCGACCGGACTTGATCCGGTGACATGCCCACGAACTCCGGAAATCTCCGACGCATAGGAACCATGCAGCCTCGGAATTAACGCATTGTTGAAAGGAAGGTGACGCTGTTGGATTCTTCGCGCTTGGCCGTCATACTTTTGGGACATGGAAGCCGTGTTCCCGATGCGGGCAGAAATATGGAACGAGTGGCCGAGGAATTGATGGCGCGAGGGCGGTACAGAACCGTGGAGACCTGCTATCTGTCCCGCCTCGGCCCCCGCTTCCACCAGGCCTTCGAAGCATGCGTCCGCCGGGGTGCTTCTGAAGTGCTTGTCGTGCCCTATTTTCTGCACGACGGGTTGCATCTGCTCCTGGACATTCCCGAGGAGATGCAACGAACAGCGGCGCTGCATCCCCGTGTGAAAGTGGTGTTGGGGAAAAACCTGGGCTTTGACGATCTCCTGGTGGAACTGGTGGAAAAACGGATAGCCGATTCCCGAAGCTTCTCCGATGTGCGGAGTCTCATCTTGCCACCGCGAACCCGTTTTCCCGTCCCGAGAGGACAGCCCGTGTATGTTCCCATGAGTTCGGAGGAAGCATCTCGTTACAACAACCATGATCGCGAGGACCACACGCAAGGAGAACCGTAATGATCTATTCCATTCGTTCGGCTTGTTTGTTTCTGGTGGTGCTATTCTGGGCGATGCCTTCACCCGCTTGGGCCATGCATGTATCGGAAGGAATATTGCCCGCCGGTTGGGCCGGTTTGTGGTACGCCGTGACCCTTCCTTTCATAGCCCTCGGATTGAGGAATCTGAGGCGCAGGACCGACGCGGAACCGCATGCTAAGCCGCTGGTGGCGCTGGTGGGTGCGGGGGTCTTCGTGATTTCATGTATGCCGATACCGGTTCCCGTCGCGGGGACCTGTTCCCACCCCGTGGGAACCGGCATTGCGGCCATCCTCATCGGTCCCACGCTTACCACAGTGGTGGCGAGCATCGCCTTGGTCCTGCAGGCGCTGTTCCTGGCGCACGGCGGACTGAGTACGTTGGGCGCCAATGTTTTCGCCATGGGTGTGGTTGGAGCGTTTTCCGGATACGGAGCATTCCTGCTTTGTAAACGACTGGGGGCATCCCCCATGATAGGCGCCTTCTTTGCCGGCCTCGTCGGAAATTGGTCCACATACGCCGCCACATCCTTCGTCCTGGCTGCGGCACTGGCGGGTGAGGGCCAAATGACGTCCATGATGAGCGGCATCCTGCTGGCTTTCACACCGACCCAACTCCCCTTGGGTATTGTCGAAGGATTCGTGTCCGCCGGCGCCTACGGGTTCATCCGGTCCCGCCTTTTCGGGCTGTATGGACCGACGTTGGAGGGTCAAAAAGATGCGTAACAGAAATTCGATGCTCTTTGCGGCGCTGATTACACTACCCATCCTCTTGCTGATAGTCGGAGTGATATTACAGCCCGGCGCCGAGTGGTCCGGTGTGGACGAAACGGTGATCGAGCTGTTCGCGGAAGAGGCGGGGCGTCCTGCCAGGGAACCGTTTATCAACACGGATCAGGGGGATTTGCTGCTTCTGCTCTTTCTGATGGGCGGAGCATCCGCGGGTTTCATCGCCGGATACAGCTTCCGCAGGCTGTTTCCATCCGGATCCGAACGGTAGATGGAGTGCCCGGTGTTCGATCTGTTCTCGGACGTGTTCGCCGGTAAAGACAACCTGTTGACCCGCATGGATGCCCGGGTGAAGATGCTTGCGGCCTGCACCCTGATTCTTTGCGTGCTTCTTTCAGGCACGATGCGGATGCCGGCGGCCGCCCTGCTGCTGGGCCTCGGAACCATGGCGGCCGTCGGAGTGCCGGCGCGGATCATTCTGCTGCGATTGGCCGCACCCTTAAGCATTGTCCTGGTGCTGGTCATGCTTCAGATGTTTCTGACGAAAGGCGCGGTTCTTTTTCGTGTCTCCTGGTTGGATATCACCTTGAGCGCCTCCAGGGAAGGATTAATGCAGGGCTGCGCCATGGGGATCAAGGTGCTGGGTTCCGTCGCCGTCGTAACGCTTCTGGGTTGCGTCACCCCTGCCCACACGCTGTTTCATGCGCTCCGCTGGTTTCGGATACCCCGCAACTGGGTTGAGATAGCGCTCTTCATGTATCGGTACACCTTCATGCTCCTGGAACAGACCGCCGACGTGGCGGCGGCGCAAAGGCTGAGGCTTGGATATTCCGGTTGGCGCAGAGCGATCAGATCCCTGGGGGTTCTGGCCGGAACGGTCCTCACGCGATCCATGGATCAGGCCATGAGAACATACGACGCCATGGTCCTCCGGGGCTATAACGGTCGCTTCCCTTTCGCCCCCCTTCCCCGCATGCGCCCGGTCGAGGTCGCGGGGGCTCTGGCCGTCGTTTGCGGCATAGGCATCCTGTTTTTCATACTGGAGAGATGGCTCCCTTGAACCGACCAGCGATGATGGAAGCCGTTCGAGTGAGCTTTTCCTATAACGAGGGAATTCAAGCCCTTGAGGAGGTGGATTTTTCCGTCCAGGAAGGGGAATTTACGGCGGTCCTCGCATCCAACGGCTCGGGCAAAACCACTCTGATCAAGGTTCTGGTCGGCCTCCTCCGACCCCAAAAAGGAATCGTACGGGTCGATGGGCGGGATATCCGCCGGTGGCCCCGCAATGAGATCTGCCGCAAGGTGGGTCTGGTGTTCCAGTCTCCCGCAGACCAACTGTTCGCCGCCACCGTCGAAGAGGACGTGGCTTACGGCCCTCGCAACCTCGGCCTCGGGGAGAACGAGGTACGCCGCCGCGTCCTGGAGTCATTGGACTTGGTGAACGCCTCCCGCCTCCGGGAACGTGCGGTGCACCGTTTGAGTTTCGGCGAACAGAAACGAGTGTGTATGGCCGGGGTCCTGGCCATGCGCCCGGCTGTTCTGATTCTGGACGAGCCTACGGCGGGACTGGACCCCGCCGGGGAAACGGCTATGATGTGTCTGTTGAACAAACTTAACCGGGAGCAGGGCATTACCGTTGTTCTGGCAACCCATTCCGTCGATCTGCTTCCCCTCTTCGCGGAACGGATCTATGTGCTTCACCGGGGACGCGTATTAGGGGAAGGTCCTGTGGAACAGATCTTTTCGGACATGGGTTTAATCGACGCCGCGTGTCTCAGACTCCCCTACGTCGCCGAGTTGCTGCACCTCATGAAACATCGTGACGGAGTGCCCATCCGCGGACTGCCCCTGACCATTGGAGAAGCCCGCAAACGCCTGTTGGAGTTGATCCCGGAGGACGTGCTTCTCAAACACTGGAGAGCCGAGAGGAAATGAAACACGGTCGCACCGGATTCACCACCGGGAGTTGCGCCGCCGCGGCCGCCAAGGCCGCCGCCAGGCTCCTGTGCGGCTTTCCTCCCCGGGACGAAGAAGACATCCGCCTGCCGGACGGCGCGCGGGTTCGGATACCAATCACGTCGGCACGGTGCGACGGTTCCTCCGCCCATGCGTCCGTCACCAAGGATGCCGGCGACGACCCGGACGTCACGGATGGATGCGTGGTCCGCGCAGAGGTCGAGTGTGTTCCCGGAACCGAAATCGTTTTCATGGCCGGAGAAGGAGTCGGAACCGTCACGAAGCCCGGCCTTTCCGTGGCTCCCGGCGAGCCCGCCATCAATCCCACACCCAGAAAGATGATTCATGACGCCGTCCGGGAATTCACCCATCGAGGCCTCCGCGTAACCATCTCGATTCCGGAGGGAAAACGATTGGCCGATAAGACCTTCAATCCGAAATTAGGCATTGTGGGAGGTCTTTCCATTCTGGGAACCTCGGGAATTGTCAGGCCGTTCAGCGCCGCCGCACTTAGGGATGCATTACGGTGTTCCTTGGCCGTAGCGGTTTCCTCCGGTGTATCCCACCCTGTCTTTGTTCCCGGGAAGATTGGGGAAAGAGCCGCGCGAGCCTGCTTTGATCTGACCCCCGAACAGGTCGTGGAAGTAAGCAACGAATGGGGTTTCATGCTGGACGAGGCCGCCTGCTTGAACTTGGCCCGCCTGTTGGTAATGGGCCATCCGGCCAAACTGGCCAAGCTTCCGGAGGGTTGGTGGGATACCCATTCATCCCGATCGGGCAGCGCCATGAACCTCATACAAAGACACGCGCTTCAAGCGTTGGGGAGCTCGTTGCCCGAGCACACCACCGTTGAGGGCGTCTTCCAGGATCTCGACGGCACGGACCGCGGGAGACTGGGGTGTGCTCTTGCAGCCAGTATCCGGCGGGCGGTCCTGGAGCGGATCCGCGGGCGATTCGACGTGTCGGTGGCGCTGATCGACATGAAGGGGAATCTCCTGGGCTCGGAGGGAGAATTGGATCCATGGAAGAAACACGAAGCATCTCCATCGTAGGTTGTGGACCCGGGTCCAGGGAATACCTCACCCCTGCAGCCTTGCGCATGGTGGAACAGGCGGACCTCCTGGTGGGCTCGTCCAGATTGCTCGATCTTTTCCCTTCGGGGGTTGCCGATCGCATCGAAATCGAGCCGGATTTGGAGAAAACCCTGGACTACCTGGAGGACTACCTGGATCGCGGACGTATCGCCGTTCTCGTATCGGGCGACCCGGGGCTCCACAGCCTGGCCAGGCGTATTATCCACAGGTTCGGACGTTCCCGTTGTCGCGTGATTCCGGGAGTCAGCTCTGTGCAGGCCGCCTTTGCGGCCATCGGCCTGGACTGGACGGATGCGTTGATTCTGAGTGCGCATTCCGGGGATCCTCAATACGGTCCCGCCTGCGCCTCCAGCGATAAGATCGCGGTATTGTGCGGTCGAACTACGGCCCTCCAGTGGGTGGCCTGCGAACTGCTTCCCACGGTCGACGATCCTGTGGTAATTGTTTGCGAGAACCTGACCCTGGAAAACGAACGTGTTTTCGAAACGACGCCGGAAACACTAGGCACACTGAGCGTGTCCACCTTAACCATTGTCCTCCTGATCAAGAGAAGTCTCCTGAAATGAACAACGGCACTTTGTACGGCATAGGCGTGGGACCGGGGGATCCCGACCTGATCACGGTAAAGGCGGCCCGGATTTTGGAAACGTGCCGGCACGTGTTCGTGCCGAAGTCCCGTATGGAACGGGATAGTCTGGCACTGTCCATAGCCCGCAAGTTCATCGACTCGGAAGCTTTGATTCACGAAATCCTGTTCCCCATGACATCGGACCGGGTGGAACTGGAAACGCACTGGGCACAGGCGGCGACCCAGGTGGCGGAAGTCATCGAGCGTGGCGAAAACGCCTGTTTCCTTACACTCGGAGATGTGTTTCTGTATTCCACCTACATTTATCTGGTCGGAGCATTGCGAAAGCGCCTGCCCGATGCAGCCGTCGTTTCCATTCCCGGAATCACCGCTTTCAGCGCCTCCGCGGCGCTAGCCGAGTTCCCCGTGGGCAAGGGCAAGGAGTCGGTTACCATCCTTCCCGCCGCGGAAGATTCCGCCCTTGAAATCCGGCGCGCTCTTGCCGCCGGAGGCAGCCTGATTCTCATGAAGATCGGCCGCCGCCTCGAGCCCATACTGGATATTCTCGAGGAATCCGGCGCAATCGGTCGCGGTGTATTCGTGTCGCGGGCCGGAATGCCCCAACAGCGTGTTGTCCGGAACCTGGCGAGCCTTCGGGGGGCGGAGCTGGAAACAGGGTACTTATCGTTGATTCTTGTCGGAGGCACGGACGAGGAGACGCCATGAAGGTCTATTTCGTAGGCGCGGGGCCTGGAAACCCGGAACTTCTGACCATCCGCGCCGAACGCCTGCTCCGGAACTGCCGGAAATGCATTTATGCGGGTTCGCTGGTGAATCCCGCGGTGCTGGACCTGCTGCCCCCGGATGCCGAACGATACGATTCGTCGGCCCTGGACTTGAGAGATATGGCGGCGTTGTTCCGGGAGGCCGAGAGAACGGATACCGACGTGGTTAGACTCCACTCGGGAGATCCTTCCATATACGGGGCTATCCGAGAGCAGATGGTCGAGCTGCAACGACTGGGTATCGAGTACGAGGTCATCCCGGGGGTCAGTTCCTTTCAAGCCGCGGCGGCGGCCTTAAAGGTGGAGTTGACGGCGCCCGAGGTCTCTCAAACCATCATACTTACCCGAACTTCCGGCCGGACACCGGCGCCTGAGGAACAAGACTTGCAAGTTCTGGCCCGGGCGCAAGCCACTCTCTGTATTTTCCTTTCGGTACACAGAGTGGAGGAAATCACCGCTACGCTGATCCGCCACTACGGTCCCGATTGCCCCGCCGCGGTGGTGTTTCACGCCTCCTGGCCCGATCAACAGCTTATCCAGGGAACTCTCGCGGACATAGCCGGCAGGACGGCGGATTCGGGAATCACTCGGACGGCCCTGATTCTGGTGGGCCGCGCCCTTTCTCAGGATATGCCTCCATCAAAACTGTACGATCCGGCCTTTTCCCATGGCTATCGGACCGCCTGAACCCATGAGCACGGCCCTCATCACGCTGTCCTCACAAGGTGTCCTCCTGGGGCGCCGTCTTGCCGCCCGACTTCCTTTACAAGGAATGTACGCGCACGAGGAAGTTTGTCCGGGAGGGGAGTGGGAACCGTTCTCTCGAATCATAGAACTCACGGGCGCCGTTTTCTCTTCCTGCTCCGGCATCGTCTATATCGCGCCATGCGGCGTGGTGGTTCGGGCGCTGTCCCCCTGGTTGAAACACAAGACCGTGGATCCGGCCGTGGTGGTCGTGGATGTGGGAGGCCGTTGGTGTATAAGCCTTCTGAGCGGCCACGAGGGAGGCGCCAACTCGCTGGCCGTAACCGTGAGTAATATCCTGTTTTCCGAACCCGTCATTACCACCAGCACCGAGGCTGTAAGAACGCTGGTTGTGGGAATCGGGTGCCGGCGGGGGTCCCTGCCGGAACCTATAGTGAAGGCCGTCCAGGGGACGCTTCGGGATGCCCGTTTGAATCTGTCGGATGTCCGCGTGCTTGCTTCCGCCGACGTCAAATCCAACGAACCCGGGTTGTTGGAGGCGGCGCGCGACCTGAATATCCCCCTCAGATTCATCTCTTCCGAGGACATCCGAAAATGCGTCTGGGCATTTCAACATTCTGAATTCGTGGAGGACCGGGTCGGCTTGCCGGCGGTGGCGGAGCCGGCGGCTCTCCTGGCGGGAAGGAGGACCACATTAATCGTCCGGAAAACCAATCGCAACGGAGTGACGGTGGCCGTGGCCAGGGAAAATTGTACGTGGTGGGAATCGGACCCGGAAATCCCCTGGACAGAACGCGGAGGGCGGAGCAGGCCATAAGTGAAAGCAGCGTCGTGGCCGGTTACAGCCGGTATCTGGATCTGATCCGGGACTTGACCCAGGGCAAGGAACTCGTCGTTTCGGGCATGACCAAGGAAAAGGAACGGTGCCTTGCAGCGCTCCGGAGGGCCGCGCAAGGAGAAATCGTATCCCTGGTGTCCTCGGGCGATCCCGGAATATACGGTATGGCGGGATTGGCCCTGGAGACGGCGGCCTCGGAAAATATCCGTGTAGCCATAGAGATCGTACCGGGAGTAACTTCCGCCTTCGCCGCGGCCGCTCGGGTGGGGGCCCCGTTGATGCTGGATTTTGCCTGTATCAGCCTGAGTGATCTTCTGGTGCCCTGGGAAGGGATACGGGAAAGATTGGAGGCGGCGGCGCGCGCCGACTTCGTGGTGGCTTTGTACAATCCTCGCAGTCACAAACGGACCAACCAACTGGAAGAAGCCGCGCAGATCCTCCGAAGATACAGATCCGGCGACACACCCGTGGCCATAGGCACCGCCGTTGGAACGCCCGAGGAGGTCATCGTGTGTTCCAGACTGGACCGATTCCTCGACCATGAGATCGGCATGCGGAGCCTCGTGCTCGTCGGGAATCGTTCATCACGAATGATTCATGAGTTTTTCGTCACGCCTCGAGGCTACCGACTGTGATTCTTCTGTTAGGCGGCACAAGCGAAACGGCCGCCCTGGCCGTGGCTCTGGCTCATGCGGGACAGGACGTTCTGGTGTCCACGGCCACGGACATCCGTCTCGATACGGGAAACCACCCGCGGATCCGGCGTCGGATCGGCATGCTGGACACCGAAGGGATGATAAAGACAGCCGGAGAAAGCAGGGTGCGGCTGATCGTGGACGCCTTACATCCTTATGCGGAATCGGCGCGAAGCACCGCACGGCAGGTCGCCGCGCGGCTGGGCATTCCGTACCTCTCTTGGTTACGGCCCTCCTCGCTGACGCCGGAAGACGGGGTGATTTTCGGGCAAGACCACGAAACGGCCGCCGGGCTGGCCTGCTCCTTCGGACACACCGTGTTTCTCACCACCGGCTCCCGGCGCCTGGTTCCCTACGTGCATGCAGCGGAACGGGCGAAAGTGGACTTGGTGGTGCGGGTTTTACCGTATTCCGAATCGTTGAAGGCGTGTCTCGACATCGGTATACCCCCGAATCGAATCGTTACGGGTCGCGGTCCCTTTTCCGTTGAGGACAATCTCGGCGTACTCCAGCGTTTTCAGATCGGCGTATTGGTCACCAAAGACAGCGGTCACGCCGGAGGACTTCCGGCGAAGCTGGAAGCGGCCCGTGTTCACGGATGCCCCGTAGTGGTGGTGCAACGACCTTCGGTTCCCATGGAAGGAGCCTACTCCGATCCGGAAGAACTGCTGAAGGCCGCCGTCACGCTGCTGCAACCGGAAACTGCATCCACAAGCCGGGGCAACGAGGGACCCTGACAGGAAAGCCGTAGGAGAGAGCCGGTGGACTCCGTCCCCGGCAGCCCGGTGATAAACGGTATTTTGGATAGGCTGTTCAAAAACGATGAGATGCAAGGCGCGCGAGTCCTAAGGAATGAGGCGTACATACAGTACGCCGCAATGACGAAGAATGAAGCGCAACGAAGCAGATCGCGTTTTTCAACAGCCTGTCAGGAGGAACCCGTCTGAGATGGATCGGCGCCCTTGCTGAAACCCAGTCGCCGGTAAAGGCGGGTGCCTGCCGCGAGCAGCGCGGCCGCGATTCCCAAACCTGCGGCGCCTACGGGACAGGCGGCTTGACCGCAACAGGGGCAGCGGGATTGTACCCGCCAGGAACCCGAAAAACGCGGCCCAATGCAGCAGAAAGCCCTTTAGCTCGGCCCAGAGGCGAAAATACCCTCTCTTCAAAAGGTCTCTCATCATTTCACCCCGGGCAGGAAGGGCATACCCCGACAAGGTATATTTCGTGGTCCTCGACCACGAATCCTTCAGGAGCCGCTTTATCTTCATTCAGTGCGCAACCGGGAAGGTCGAAGACACGGCCGCAGACACGGCAATGGAAGTGATGGTGATGTCCCTTTCCCGTGCGCTCGTACAATGTACCGAGAATCGGATGGTGGATCTGTCGGAGCCACCCGCTCTCGACCAGGAGTTTCAGATTACGGTAAACCGTCGCCTGGTTTAAGGACGTCACGATTTCACGGCTGTGGTTCAGGATCTCCTCGACGCCCATGGGGCGGTTCACTTCCTGCAACACGAGTTCTATGGCCGTTCTCTGGGAAGTTTTTCGTCTCATTGCCCACCCAACCTTGCACCAACCCCTCAGAAGAAGGGGGCCGGACCGCCGGTGCATGCAGGCTCGTGCGATGCAGCGCCCGTTTCTTCGATAACGAGACGCAGTCGGAGTGCTTCTCCGTGACAACGAGTGAGCGCATCGCCGCAGTTCGGCTCTTTGGACAACCTGCTTTTCGGAATGTAGCTCATGGGTCGGCTTAGTGCAAATGATTTTGCATCCGCTGTTGACTCGGCCGCCGAACCGAGCTATAATGCATTTGCATTCGCATTCGCATAAACAGGATACGTTCCGAAAAACATGCCATGAAATCCCTGTCGATCTTCAAGGCTGCGGCGTCTCATCGCCGGGCGTTCCCCGGCCGCACCGGCCGGCGGCCTGCATACGCCCTCAGGCTGCTGTTGGTCTTCCTCCTCTACCTCTCCGCTCCGTGGCTGCATCATCTGGAAGTCCATGGTCGGCGCTCGAATATCCCGCATCCGGCGGCTGTCCCATGCGCGGGAGGGAATCCATGCTCGGCGGACCGGGATCATGAGTCTGAACAGCCGGCACACGATCCTGCCACCTGTCGGCTCTGCAAGCATTTTTCAGCGCACGCATCCCTGCTTCTTCCTGCGGAAGTTTCCTACACCCTCGTTCATAAGGCTCAGAAGTGGTCCGGTATCGAACCGGCCCTTCCAACCACCCGGCAAGAAAGCGCTCATTCTTCCCGTGACCCTCCCCGGTTTTCCTTCTCCTGACACTGCGACGACTTTCCAAATACAGGGCCACCGGGCAGGCTGCTCTTAACGCACTTCGGCCAAAACACACGGTTCGGGAAGTGTGGGTCTACATCCGGCGCCCACTGCAGCATCCTATCCGATCCCCGGCTGCGTATTCCGGGAATGGAACCAGGCCCCGGTGCGGGCGAAAAGGATCAAGCGCCGCGGGGTGGCGGGACCGGGAGTCGCGTTTCACGGCAGTCTGACAGGAAATCCTATCAGAAAGCAGGAGTAAAGAATGACGAAATGGACCTTCGTTTTCTATATGCTGTTGGCTTTATTGCTCTGCGCGGGAACCGGGGCGGTGGTCGAGGCCCGGGATTCATCCGCAGCAGGTCGGGCGGACGATTATGTGCGACTGCTCCAACAGGTGGAAGAACTCCAGCGTAAAATGGAGGAAATGAACCGGACGTATCAGCAAGAAATCCAGATGCTGAAGTCGGAACTCGCACGGGTCAAGGGACCGGATGAGGAGATTCTGCCCGTGGAATCAGCCACAAGCGAGCCGACAGACGAGGAATCCCTGTATGGCGTGATCCAGTCCCGCACACAGAGGCTCCTGGAAAAGGACGGGATAGTCAAGGGACTCGAACTGGACGTATCCGTGGTCGTGGACACATTCTACTATCACGACACCAGTGACGAAGGCATTGCCCACATAAAAGAGGAAATCTCCGGGTTCGGGCACAGTCACGCCACCGAGAACCACGGTCATCATCACGACGGGATCGAAAACGGATTCAATCTGAGGCATATCGAATTGGGGCTTTCCGCCGCAGTGGATCCCTATTTTCGTTCCTGGACTACATTGGCGATTGAAGACGGGAACAGTGAAATCGAAGAGGCGGTCATCCAGACCTCCTATCTCCCCTACGGCTTGACCCTGTCCGGCGGAAAATTCTACAGCGGCATCGGGCGCATCAATCGCCAACACTCCCATGAGTGGGATTTCCTGGATCAACCCCTGGTATATGAACTCCTGCTCGGCCCGCATGGACTGCAGGAGAAAGGCGTCCAACTGACTTGGCTCGCTCCGACCCCTTTCTATCTGCTCCTGGGGGCCGAGGCACTGAACGGTGAAAACGAAAAGCTTTTTCAAAAAGTCGCTTCGGAAGAGGTTCCCGATAAAGACGGACCGCGCTTGTGGACGGGATTTCTCAAAGCGGGGCCGGATTTGGGAGATCGTCATGCCATGCAGTTGGGGCTTTCACTGGCCACCGGGTATCATCAGGAAGCTCACGACGGCGACGGCGACGGCGCCGATGACCACTGGCTGCATGGAAGGACCCGCTTGTGGGGCGCGGACTTCGTATACAAGTACGACGCCAAGAGATCCCACGGGTACGGCGATTTTGTGCTCCAGGCGGAATACTTCCACCGGAAGAAGGACCTGGAACTGGTCCAACACGATCTGAAACCGGATTTGGCCGGCAGGGATCGGATCGATCGTCAGGACGGCTATTACGTCCAGGCGCTGTATGGTTTCGCGCCCCGCTGGCGTGCCGGTTTGCGATGGGAACAGGTGGGTCTCACCAATGATATCCGGCTTCCCAGTTCCAAGACCGAAAGCTATGACTCCAGTAATCGCGCGGCAGCCATGCTGGACTGGAAGCTCTCCGAGTTCTCGCTGCTCCGTTTCCAGACGGCGCGAGGCGATTTCAAGGTTGAAGAGGGAGATGAAAGACTTTGGGAACTCGCACTCCAGTGGCAGGTGACCTTCGGCAAACACGCAGCTCACACTTTTTGACAACCCGTTGAAGAAAAGGGTTGCCGACGGATGGCGATGCACGCAGGGCAACAGGCCTCCTCGGGCGCGACATACCCGGGACGCGCCGCGCGGGGACCTTGGAACACGCACAAGGTTGTGCATCGCCTCCTTCACAGCCCACCGGAAGGAGCAAATCGTGAGGTCCAAGATCATTCAGTCCGTCATGGTAATCTTTCTGTTTCTTGCCGGGTTCTCCGGAGCTTCGGCGGAAGAAGCCGACCGGCCGACCATACTCGCCACCACCACCGATCTGGCCGACATCACCCGACGCATCACGGGTGATAAGGCCGTGGTTACGAGTATCGCCTCCGGTAAGGAGGATCCCCATTTCATCACAGCCAGACCCGGGTTCATCGTCCAGGCCCGTGAGGCCGACGTCTGGATCCGGATCGGGATGGAGTTGGAGGTGGGCTGGGAAGACCCGATCCTGCGTGACTCCCGGAACCGAAAGATCCAGGAGGGAGCCGGGGGGCATATCGATGTTTCAGAACAGGTGTTGAAACTGGACGTTCCAAAGGAGCGGGTGACTCGGGATATGGGCGACGTCCATCCCGCCGGCAACCCGCATTACTGGCTGGACCCACTGAATGGTCGGATCATGGCCCAGACCATTGCGGACCGTCTGAGCGACTTGTATCCCCGTCACCGAGATGTTTTTCAGGGCAATCTACAAGCCTTCCGGGATGCGCTGGACTTTCGGATGTTCGGAGAATCGCTGGTGGGCCGATACGGAGGCGCCCGACTCTGGAAGTTGCTTTTGGAAGGAGCGTTGATGAAGACCCTGGATGCGGATGGATGCCTCCATGAATTGGGGGGTTGGTACGGAATGCTGGTTCCTTACCGGGGTCGATCGATCGTAACCTATCACCGGAGTTGGGTATACCTGGCCGAACGCTTTCATCTGAAACTGCCCATGGAACTGGAACCCAAACCGGGCATACCGCCGAGTTCGCGGCATCTGGCCCGGGTCATGGAGACCGTGACCAGGGAGAAGGTCCGCGTCATTCTACAGGAACCCTTTTACAGTCGGAAGGCCGCCGACTTCATCTCGGAAAATACCGGAGCGACCGTTCTGATCTTGCCCAATACGGTGAACGGCACGCCGGAAGCATGTTCCTATCTCGAACTCATCGACCTGGTTGTCCGGGATCTTTCAGGAGCGTTGGAAATCGAATGACGGCGGATTCGATCCTGGAATGCTCAGGCCTTTCGGTAGGATACGGCTTGGAAGAAGTTCTGGCCGCGGTTCATATGACCGTGGCGAGAGGAATCATCCTCCCGTTTGTGGGACCCAACGGAAGCGGCAAGACCACTCTGCTGAGGGCCTTCCTGGGGCTGATTCCCATTCGAGCCGGCAGCCTGCGCCGCCGCTTCGGCAAGACACCGCCGGCCTATGTTCCTCAACAGAAACAGATCGATCCGTTGTTTCCCGTTTCCGTCCGCCGCATCGTCACCATGGGATTGTATCCGGAGTTGGGGTTCTGGCGCCTTCCCACAAGGGAACATAACAGAAGAATCGATCACACGCTGGAGCGGTTTGATTTACTGGGCCACCAATCCAAGACCTTCGGCGAACTTTCGGGAGGAATGCGCCAAAAGACGCTGGTGGCCCGCGCGTTCGTCTCGGATTCAACCGTGTGGGTTCTCGACGAGCCCACCGCAGGTCTGGACGCGGCCTCTGAAGGGTTCGTACTGAACACCCTCATCCAACTGAACCGCGACCACGGAAAAACGATTCTTCTGGCGCATCACCGGTTGGAGGATCTTTCGCTTCTGGCCGAGACGGTCTGCCTGGTGGACGAGGGAACAACCCGATATGCGCCCGCCGCCGAGATCCGGACGAGCATGCCTGGAAGCTTCCGGGAGGGTCACCCATGATCGAGTCCTTCTTTGAGGTGTGGCGTCTTTTCCCCAACGCATTGATCAGCGGTATAACCATCACGGTGGTGTGCGGAATCATAGGCGTATTCGTCGTTTTAAAACGTGTCGTCTTCATCGGCGTCGCCCTCTCCGAAACCGCCGCATGCGGCATTGCGGCGGCCATGCTGCTCCGTCTGCCCCCGCTTCTGGGGGCGGCGACATTGACCCTTCTGGCGGTTTGGCTTCTGTCGGTCCAGTATGAAGCCAGCCGTATACCTAGAGACGCGGTGCTGGGCGTCTTGTTTCTTCTCGCCGCCAGCGTCAGTATCCTCTTGGTCTCAAAGAGCGGATTCGGGCTCCATGAAATCAAAGTCATGCTCTATGGAGATCTCATTCTATCCGGGAAACAGGACAGGACGATTCTTCTTCTTACCAATATCCCGGCAGGTGTGTTGTTCTTGCTGTTCATCCGTCCCATCACCTATACGTTTCTGGATAGGGATGCTTCTCAGGTCATGGGAATATCATGCAGGTTCTGGGATACGCTTTTCTTCCTGCTACTTGGTCTGATTGTATCTTCAGCTTCCACAAACGGAGGAGTGCTGCTAGCTTTTTGTTATCTGGTAGTTATTCCTTCAATAGCTATGTTACTCACCAAAAGCCTTACACGGATTATTATTCTGTCCCCATTATTAGGTATTGTGGCCACACTATCAGGCCTTACGCTGTCTTATCATGAAGACATTCCATGTAATCAGACCATTATAGCCATATCCTGTACGCTTTTCGGAATACTGCTTATCATTTGCAGGCTTGCGGGCTTTCTCAATCGGATCAACTACGGATCGCTGTTACCTAAGAAGCCCCAAGCGTAACGGCCTTCTCAACGGGAGCCCCATCCGTTCGGAGGCATGGCGCGCAGGGAGAACGGTTCATGGAAGGCGCGGGGGAGTTGATGGGTTGAGACATTTCATGTACCCATAGATTGGCAAACAGGAGTTGGAGACCGGCGGACAAGCCGCCGTGAGATACAGGGGATACGGATTCCGGGAAGGGAAACGCACCGTGCACCGCGGCCGAAGGCTATGCAACTCAATCAGGCCGGCCGTTCCGTCGCCGGCTTGGTGAAGAGGAGAAAGTCATGCGCAGAATCATGTTCGTATGCCTCGTGTTCGGAGTTTTGGGGCTTCGGGGAACCGTTCATGGGGAACCCGTTCCGGTGCTCGTGAGCATCGCTCCCCAAAAGTACTTCGTGGAGCGGATGGGAAGCGATCGGGTGCAGGTGTCCGTTATGGTGCTTCCCGGATCGAATCCCCATGCGTATGAGCCCAAGCCCAGGCAGATGACCGAATTGAGTCGGGCCAAGCTGTATGTGGCCTCCGGGATGCCTTTCGAGGAAGTCTGGCTGCCCCGGTTTATTCGGATAAATCCCTCGCTGCGAGTGGTCCATTCGGATGATTGGATCCGGAAACGCCCCATGGAGGCGGGACACTCCCATGACGAGGACGGCGCCGGACATACGGGGAGGCGCCACGAACATGAGGAAGGAACCGACCCGCATACCTGGTTGTCACCCCCACGGGTCATGCTCCAGGCTCGTCTTCTGCTGGATGGATTGACGGAAGTCGACCCGGACGGAATCCTACACTATGAAGGAGGATACCGCCGCTTCATCACGGAACTGGTGGAACTGGACTTGGAACTTCGCCGAACACTGGGGACGATGCGCGGATCTCGACGTTTTATGGTGTTCCATCCGTCCTGGGGGTACTTTGCGGACACCTACGGGTTGATCCAGATGCCCATCGAACTGGAAGGGAAAGAACCCAAGCCCGCGGATCTCAAACGATTCATCCAGGAGGCCCGGAGGCTGGAAATCAGGACCGTTTTCGTTCAACCTCAGTTTTCCGCCAAGACCGCGGAAACCATCGCCGGAGCGCTGGAAGGCCGGGTATCCGTTGCGGACCCGTTGGCGGAAAACTGGGCGGAAGCATTGCGGGGCTTTGCCAAAGCACTGGCGGACCCCGGTTCCGCCGTCAACCGACCCTGACGGCCGCGGCAAGCCACAGAACTCCGCCGGCCACGAGCAAAAAGAACCGTCGTTGAACCACGTGCACAAGCGCTCCGGGATTTAGGACCCGGATCAAGATACCGACAGCGTTTCTTTCGGTCACCGGCAAGAGAGGCAGCATCGTATGAACACGGAATCCGGCTCCACGCTTCGCCGTCGCATCCGGTCGATCCTCCTGGAAGACTCCTGCTCTGTTCGGGATCTCTCGCAACTGCTTCGGGAATCCGAAAAGGAAATCCTGAGCCATCTTCCTCACGTGGCCCGAAGCGCCGTGGCTCCCAGGCGCTTTTCCATGGAGCCCGCCGTGTGCCTCCAATGTGGTTTCGTGTTCCGGAAGCGCGGGCGACTCACCACACCCGGTAAGTGCCCCATATGCCGCAACGAGCGTATTGAGCCTCCCCGGTTTCGAATCCGGTGACACCCGCTGTGTCTAATCACGGCCGGTTCCGCCGGATCCGTTCTCCAATTCCATGAGAAGCAGGTATTTCTTGCGGGAGTTGCACTCCTTGCATACCGGAATCACGTTGTTCTTGACGCTTTTCCCCCCTCGGACCAGCGGAACGATGTGATCCATGGTGAGTTCCTTGGGCGGCGCCTGCCTGCCGCAGAGGCGGCAGACTCCGTCGCTTTTCTTTCGCTTCCACCATTGTGTTCTGCGGAGGTCCCTGGCCTTTTGCCGTTCCCTGGAAATGTCCGCTTCGGAAATTTCGGAATAAAAGAGATCTTTGGATTTCACATTCCTGTCTCCAGTTACGGCTACGGTCTGCCGATATATATCATGATTATAGCCTTTCGGGAGTCTTGTGGAAACCAGCCTCACGGTGATCCGGCTCAGGAATCGTGGATACGGATACCTCGTGCGTTCCGGCTGGTCCTCCAAGGGCGGTCGTGAAGAAACATGCTTGAACAACACAGCCGTTCTTTGGGATCATAGCGTACGCTGGATCGCTAATGGATGGAACAAAAATTGCTCCTTTAACAGCCCGTTGACAAACCGTATTGCGGGCAGGCTGGTGAAAAACGATGAGATGCAAGGCGCGCGAATCCTGAGGAATGAGGCGTACATCCAGTACGCCGCAATGACGAAGGATGAAGCCCAACGATGCAGGTCGCGTTTTTCAACGGCCTGTTAACGGTTTCACGATGGGGACAGGCGTTCCCGTCGGGATCCGTGTTTGAAAGACCCCGAAACCGGAACCATACGCAGAGCAGCCCGCTAAAGCCCGCTGCGGGCGAAACTCCGAGGGAAACAGGGCGCCATGGATATCATCTGGAAATCGCCCTGGACGCTGATTCCAGGGACCCTGTGGATCGTAACGTTGACTTCCCTGGGCGTCGTGTTGTTTTTCCGGAACCGACGAGAATCCGGCCTCAGGAAAAAACTTCGCGACCAGGAGCAACGAGTGCGCAAGCTCACCAAGGATCTCCAGGAAGTGGAAGAAAGCAAGAACCGACAGCGGAGTTCTTTCGAGAAGTACCACAAGGATTACGTGGAACGGTTGAGGAAAGAAGTCAACCTCCGGGAACAGCGAATCTCCGAACTCCAGGTTCAGCTCAAGAGCCTGAAAGATAAGGGCCATGCGGAGGATGTGGCTCAGAGCATCCGTGTGCTCGTCTCGGAAAGGGATGCCTTGAAGCGGGAGCTGAGCCTGGATGAAACGGAGCCCGCACACCCAAAGATGACGCTGGATCTGGAACTGGTCTATGCTCTCAAACACGAAATCACCCGTCTCAAGGTTGAGAACTCCCGTTTCCATTCCTTGTTCAGCGAGTACAAGAACCGATACCAGGACATGTTGCAGTTCGGGAATAAGATCAAAATGGAAAACCGGAACCTGCAGGAACAAATCCAGAAACTCATGGAAAAAATGGCCGGTCCCATTCGCGGCAAGAAGCGCGGGGGATCCGGATAATGAGGCGAAACAGAGGACGGCGGAATCATGGCTCGCATTGACGCGTTTTTCAAACTCATGCACGAACAGGGCGCTTCGGATCTCCATCTGGTCTCGGGATCCCAGCCCGTGCTCCGGATACGCGGTGAAATGGAGCGGGTACGCTACAAGGAACTGGGGCACGAAGAACTCAAGGCCATGCTGTATGAGATCGCTCCGGAAACCAAGGTGAAGGAATTCGAGGAGTCGGGTGATGTGGACTTCGCGTACGCCATTCCCGGCCTGGCCCGATACCGGGCCAACTTCTTCATGCAACGCAACGGCGTTGGAGCCGTATTCCGGGAGATTCCCAGCCGGATTCTAACCATCCGGGAACTGGGTCTTCCAACGGTGCTCGAGAAGATGGTCCTTCTGCCGCGAGGTCTCGTATTGGTCACGGGTCCCACGGGAAGTGGAAAATCGACCACCCTGGCCGCCATGATCGACTATGCGAACCGAAACCGCAAGGACCACATTATCACCATTGAAGATCCCATCGAATTTGTCCATACACACAAACAATGCATCATAAACCAGCGTGAAGTGGAGATTCATACCCGGAGCTTCTCGGCGGCGCTCAGAGGAGCCCTCCGGGAGGATCCGGACGTCATCCTGGTGGGAGAAATGCGGGATCTGACCACAATCTCCCTGGCTCTCGAAGCCGCGGAGACGGGCCATCTGGTCCTCTCCACGCTTCATACGAACAGCGCGTCCAAGACGGTGGACCGGGTCATCAACGTGTTTCCCGATCATCAGCAGGCGCAGATTCGGGCCACGTTGGCGGATTCCATTCGAGGAGTGGTTTCCCAGACCCTGTTCAAACGGGTCGATGTCAAAGGCCGGGTGGCGGCCGTGGAAATCATGGTGGCCACGCCGGCCGTACGGAATCTGATTCGCGAAAACAAGACCTTTCAGATTCCTTCTTCCATTCAGACGGGGCGAAAATTCGGCATGATTTCTCTGGATGACTCCATTTTGGAGTTGCTTTCCTCCGGAAAGATCAATCCGAGAGATGCGTACAACAAGTGCGTGGAGAAGTCTAAATTTCGCCATCTCTATCAGGGAGAAGCGGAAGATTTCACCGAGGTGTAAATCGTGCAACGGGCGGAGCTGGACTACATTCTGAGCAGAATGATGGAATCCTATCCGGGAGTTTCGGATCTCCTGTTTGTGGTCGACCGGCCTCCCCAGGTGGAGGCCTTCGGGGAACTCAAACCGGTGAGACTGGCCCCCCCCATATCCCGACTGGTGCCGTATCATACGGAAATCATCGCCCTGACCCTCTTACAGAACAATCCACGCCTCATTCAACATCTGTATGAGTTCGGTTCGTGCGACCTTTCCTATTCAATCCACAGAAAGGCGCGGTTTCGGGTGAATATCTTCTCCCAACGCGGACACTACTCCGTCGTGATGCGCAAACTGGAAAGCCGAGTGCCTTCCATCAAGGATATGCGTCTGCCCACGGTATTCGAACGTATTGCCGAGGAGCGTACGGGTCTCGTACTCTTCACAGGGGCCACGGGCACGGGAAAGTCCACCTCCCTGGCCGCGCTTATCGACTATATCAACGAACGAAAAGCCATTCATATTATCACGCTCGAAGACCCCATTGAGTTCAACCATCCTCACAAGAAAGCCACGATGGATCAACGGGAACTGGGACTGGACTTCGACAGTTTCGCCAGCGGTCTTCGGGCGGCCCTTCGCCAGGCGCCCAAAGTGATCCTGGTAGGGGAGGTCCGGGACAAGGAGACCGCCGTTGCCGCCATGAGAGCTGCGGAAACGGGTCACCTGGTCCTCAGCACGCTGCACACCATTGACGCGGGACAGACCATCAACCGCCTCCTGGGCATGTTTCAATCCGAAGAAGAGCGAGAGATCCGGATGCGTTTCTCCGATGCCCTTCGCTGGGTGGTAAGCCAGCGCCTGCTTCCCCGAGTCGGAGGAGGACGTCATGCGGTTTTCGAAATCATGCAAAACAACCTGCGGGTTCAGGAACTGGTTTTGAACGGGGAAACGCCGGACAAGACTTTCTATCAGATCATTGTCGACGGGGAGGGTCTGGGCATGCAGACCTTCGAGACAGACCTTCTCAGAGCATTCAAGAGCAACCTGATCACCGAAGAAACGGCCATGTCCTATTCGTTGCATCGAGCGGACATGCGGCAAAAACTCGACCATGTGAAGAGCCTGCGAGGCGAGAAGACCTCGGATATCGAGGTGCTGGGATTGGATCGGGACTATGGAAAGTACTAAGGATGCGAGGCGATGCCTGATCGTGACGGAGGATGAAAAGAGCGCGGGTCGGTTGGTGCAGCAGGTGCGCCTGACCAACTTTGACGCCGCAGTGGTGCTCACCACGGATGAGGCGCTGAAACTAATGGCCTTCGTCAATTACGATCTCATCATTCTGGACGAAGCCAAAGTGCGTAAGGATAAGCGGTTGTTGGCTTACATGGCCACCATACCCATGTCCTTGAGAAGGAAGAGCCTCTTCGTGCTCATCGGGGATACCCACCAAACGGGCGACGGCCTCAATGCATTCGCCATGGCGTTGAACGGTTTGGTTAACACCCGTGACATACCCAGGCTTGCAAGCCACATACAGACACTCGAAAAAGAACATGCCCAGTCTTACCGCGTGTTCCAAAATATCATCGGATAACGGCCGAGGCGTTCCGTATCATGAAGCAGTCGATGAATTCCGGAGCAAGAGAATTCAGTTCGTTTCCCAGGGTGGACATTTCCCAGATCGACCCGGATGCGTCCCTAACCAGCCTGATCCCTTACTCATTAGCCAAACGCTACCAAGTGCTCCCCTTGTTCAAGAAAGACCGGGAACTCACTCTGGCCATGCGGGACCCCACCCAACTGAGTACGCTCAACGACATCGAATTTCTGACGGGGCTTCACATCATTCCCGTGCTGGCGGACGAAGAAGAGTTACGTCTGTCCATCGAGAAGAGCTATTCATCCCAAGAAACCACGGCCTTCGACGATATGATGGAAGGCATGGACTTCCATGGCGACGTGGAGACCCCGGGGGGGGACCTGTGGGAGCAGCACGAACTGGACGTGGGAAAGCTGCGGGAGTCCGCCGAAGGAACCCCCGTGGTGAAGTTGGTGAACATTCTGCTTTCCGAAGCGATCCGAAGAGGGGCCAGCGATATTCACCTGGAGTCCTATGAGAAGAGCATGCGGATCCGGGTACGGGTGGACGGCGTGCTCCAAGAAATCATGACGCCCCCTAAGGCGTTGCAGAGCGCCGTAGTCAGCCGACTCAAGATCATGAGCCGTCTGAATATCGCCGAACGGCGTCTTCCCCAGGACGGACGAATGAAGGTGAAATTCCAGGGGAGGGAAATCGACTTCCGCGTGTCCACCCTTCCCGGACTTTATGGCGAAAAGGTGGTGCTCCGGCTTCTGGACAAATCCTCTCTGAACCTGAGTATCGACGTACTGGGACTCGACGCGCAGGAAATGAACGAGTTCGTCCGGGCTATTTCTCTGCCCTGGGGAATGTTGCTGGTGACGGGACCTACGGGAAGCGGCAAGTCCACCACGCTGTACACGGCCATCAGCCATATCAGTCACGAAGGCATCAACATTATGACGGCCGAGGACCCGGTGGAGTATAACATCGGCGGAGTGAACCAGTTCCAAACCCACGACAAGATCGGATTGACCTTCGCCCGGATACTGCGTTCGTTTCTGCGCCAGGACCCGGACGTAATCATGGTGGGGGAAATGCGGGACCTGGAAACGGCCGAGATCGGCGTAAAAGCGGCCCTTACGGGACATTTGGTGCTGAGTACGCTCCACACGAACGATTCCCCATCCGCCATCACTCGTCTCATGGACATGGGCATCAAACCGTACCTTATCGCATCCTCCGTAAATCTGGTCATGAGTCAGCGACTGGTGCGAAGGATCTGTCCGGAGTGTAAAGAGCCCGTTCGAATGGAACCGGAATACCTGAAAAACATGGGGTTCCGGGAAGAGGATCTCCAGGGCGTTACTCTGTATCGTGGAGCCGGTTGCGCCAAATGCAACAGTACGGGATACAAGGGCCGGCTGGCCCTGTTCGAGGTGATGCCGGTTCGGGGCGACATGGTGAGGCTCATTTCCGGCGGCGCCACCACGGAGGCCATCCGGGACGCGGCATTGAACGGCGGGATGAAAACCTTACGCGCCAGTGGGATCGAACGCATCAAGCAAGGGACCACCAGTGTGGAGGAAGTGGTCAAGGTCACCGCCGAGGTTAACTGACCATCGAAGGACCGAAAGGAATATGCCGCCCCTGTTTATGCATGTGGACATGGACGCCTTCTACGCCTCCGTAGAACAACTGGATCGTCCCGACCTGAGGGGAATGCCGGTAATCGTGGGCGGAGAGCGCCGCGGCGTTGTTTGCGCCGCCTCCTACGAGGCCCGGCGCTATGGCATTCATTCAGCCATGCCCATGTTTCAGGCCCAAAAAAAATGTCCTAAAGCCGTGTTCCTTCCCGTCCGAATGAAACGGTATCGGGAGGTTTCCCGGAAGGTCATGGAAGTGTTGGACACCCTCTCTCCCGCAGTGGAACAGATTTCCATCGATGAGGCCTATCTGGACCTGACGGGTATGGAGCGACTCTGGGCGGTTCCCTCGGAGGCCGGACGGGAAGCCAAGCGGCGGGTTTTGGCGGCCACGGGCATTACCTGTTCCGTGGGAATCGCATCCTTGAAGTTCTTGTCCAAGATTGCATCGGCATGGAACAAGCCGGATGGATTGACCTGGATTCCAGCCGAAGAAACGGAACGCGTGTTGAGGTCTCTTCCGCTCCCACTGCTGCCCGGTACCGGCCGGAGAACGCTGGACATCCTGGGAAAACTCGGGGTTGAAAGCGCCGGAGACCTCCTGAAGCTTCCCGAATCCTGGATCCGGGACCACATAGGACGCCATGGCCTGAGGCTCCTGCGTCAGGCCCGGGGAGAAGAGATCGGCTCGATTCAACCGGACCATGTCCCCCGGTCCGTCAGCGCCGAGGACACTTTTGATCGGGACCTGGAGGACGGAGACCAACTTCGCCGGTGTCTCCTTTCCCAATGCGAACGGGTGGCCTCCCGCCTGCGCAGAAAGGATGTAGTGGCCAGGACGGTGGTGCTGAAGATCAAGAAGGCGGATTTTACTTTGCTGACGCGACGTCGGACTCTGACCGCGCCGGTGGATGACGCCAAGGCCCTGTACGACGCGGTGTTGGCGTTGCTGCAGCGCCTTCCCCCTCAAGGAGGAATTCGCCTCTCCGGCGTGGGGGTAACGAACCTGTCGGGCCGGGAAGATCTTCCTTTCTGGGACGCAGGCCTTGTTCACAAAACAACAAATCGGGCTTTGAACCAGGCATTGGATTTCGTCCGGGACCGGTACGGGGATCGAAGCATCCGGAGAGGCAGCCTGCTGGATCTCGAATAGATGAGGACGGCAACCCCGAGATATTTCACGGACCCTTGTTCCGGGGATTTTCCCGGACGATGCGAATAGACGGAGCCGAACGGTCCCACCCGTCATCGTTGGGATCGGACAGGCCGGGAACATGGATCATAGGAGGGGTAACGACATGCAACAGGCAACCGCCGAAAGGGCGACCCAGGAATCCAGGATCCGCAAAGAAGGCAAGTATCTGACTTTCGCCCTCGCGGACGAGCAGTATGGAATCGACATCCTGAAGATCAAGGAAATCATCGGGATGATGGACGTGACTTCCGTACCCCAGACGCCGGCATACGTCAAAGGCGTGATCAATCTTCGGGGCAAGGTGATTCCCGTCATTGACCTCCGGTTGAAATTCGGGATGTCCTCCAAAGAGTACGACGCCCGTACCTGCATCATCGTGGTGGAGGTGCAGGGCGGTCGCTCCGAATCCCTCCGCATGGGCATCGTGGTGGATTCCGTTTCCGAGGTGGCCAATTTCAAGAACGAACATATCGAGCCCACTCCGGACTTCGGCACAAGCCTGAACACGGATTACATCCTCGGCATGGCCAAAGTGGACAAGAGCGTCATCATTCTGCTGGACATCGATCGGATCCTGGCGCCGGATGAAGCCAAGGCCCTCATGAAAATGGGGTAACCCCGGCGTGTTCTCCAGGTATCGTCTCCCGAGACGATGCCTGACGTCCGGACCGGAATACGCAAAGGGGCTTAGGGCTACCTTCCATCCGTCCGTTCATGCGGAGTCAGCTTCGTCGCGCGCCTCTCCGGACCCCCGCCATGCGGTGCGGTATTTCATTAGTTCGCCCTGGCCACGCCGGTTCTTCCCGCCGCACGCCCAAGAGATCTCAGCACCCGGCCCCCGGAAACCTCTCTGCGCATTTCGAGATCCATAACAGCCCGTTGATACACAGTATATAGCGTTTGTCAGAAATAGGTTCCTTTTGGTTGGAGATTGTGCACAAGCGAAACTAGACATTTGTGCTAGCGTGTGCCATTAGATGGCGGTATGCCGCGACGATTGTTGGAACCCAATCCGGAGAACGGGAGCCTTCTTGAACTCAAGGAGACGGGCCGCATTGGCTCCAACGAAACCGCGTTGAGGTGCACGGCGATTCAAATGCTCCTGACGGGCCTAAGACGGGATCAGCTAGTCCAAGCCCTTTTGGTGACGGAGCGAGCCATTCGAAAATGGGTGAAGGATTTCAATGAAAAAGGCGTAGACGGCCTGATCAGCAAGAAACGACCCGGCCGCACCGCCATCTTTGGGGAATCCCAGGCCCGGGAGTTGGTCGAACTGCTCGAACAACCGGAAAAAGCGGGACGCACGTTTTGGACCGCCAAAGCGTTTCACGGGCACATCAGCCATGAGTACCAGATCCAATGCAGTTATGAAACGGTTGTTCGGTTTTTCCATAAAAGCGGGTATGCCCTGAAAACGCCTCAACCTTGGCCGGACCGCCAGGACGAAGCCCAACGGAAAGCTTTCCGAAAGCACGTATCCCAACTTCTCGAGAATCCGGACATCGATGTCTGGTTTGCCGATGAATCCGGATTCGAAGGAGACCCCAAGCCTCGACGCCGTTGGGATCGAAAAGGGAACAAAACCCGAATCACCAAAAACGGCGACCACATCCGAATGAATGTCATGGGCATGGTGTGTCCTCGATCGGGCCGCTTCTTCGCCCTGGAGGTCTCTCATTCCGATTCGGAGATGTTTCAGGTCTTCCTGGATCAGGCCAAGGAATTCGTGCCCCTTGAACGCGGCCGAAACATTCTGGTCATCGATAACGCCTCCCGGCATCGAAAACAATCCATAAAATGGCAGGGATGGGACCCCCTCTTCCTGCCCCCCTATTCTCCGGATCTGAATCCCATCGAACGAATATGGCTCACCATGAAAGCCAGATGGTTCAACCATTATGTCTCAAAAACCGTAGACCAGCTCCTCGAAAGGCTCGACCAGGCTATACTCGACGTCATCAACCATCCCCATCAGACCAAACAAACCGCCGCAATCGGAACGTTATTTTGAAAAATACTCTATTATCTGCCGCATGCGGCCTTTGTGGAAGGGCCTGCGGATTGCACCGGCAACCGGATCCCCCGGGAGGAGACATACGATCTGACGCTCATCACGTACAAGGCCATCACGCAAACCAAGAGTCGCACTTCCGGTAACTACTGGCTCAAAGCGGTTTACCCGGAGAACGCCATCGAGATCTCGGCGGTGGATGCCCAACGACTGGGACTCCGGGAAGGCGGCAAGGTCCGCGTGGTTTCTTCGTCCAACCCCAAAGGGGTTTGGGATTTGGGGCACGGTCGGATCCTGGACATGATAGGCAAAGTGCATGTCATCCAGGGCATTCGCCCCGGAGTGGCGGCCTTCTCCCTCGGTAACGGACATTGGGCCTATGGATCCTCCCCGGTGACCATCGACGGAGTCACCTATCAATCGGATTCGCGGCGGGCCACCGGAATCCATGCCAACGCAGCCATGCAGGTGGATCCCGTCCTGAGAAATACCGGGCTCGTCGACACGGTGGGCGGCAGCGCCGTGTTCTACCAGAGCCGGGTCAAGCTCATCCCGGTATAACGCAACCGACCTCCAATCCCGGAAGAAACGCCCACGAGCGGCTTATCCGGAATGAACGGAGGGACACCCGGCGCAATGACGAAGGATGAAGCCCAACGAAGCAGATCGCGTTTTTCAACGGCCTGCTTAGAGAAAATGAGACATCCCGAGGACGTCCCCCTAGTATGGGTTCGTCTCCGGGATGCGTTTCGGTGAATGCGCTTCATCGGCAAGACCGGATAGGGGATCTCAGTCGGAACTCAGACAGATCCCCTGAAGCCGGCTCTCAATACCCCCAGCAGAACCCCGGTCCGCCGCCCATGCCTTTGCGCATGCCTTTACCCATGCCCGATCCTCCGTACCTCCGGAATTCCTTCAGTTCCGGGGCAATCTTCTCGGCTTCCAGCCGGTATTCCAGGCGTTTCTGCTGCATCTGCCCCATCAGCTGGGAGATTTCGGCCTGGAGTTTCTTGGCGGCCTCGGGATCCGGGCTGTCCGAAGCCATCAGGTTCTTAAATTCACCCCGCTTCGTCCAGTGTTGGTTTCGCAGGTCGCGGGTTTCCTCGAAAAAGGTTCGATCCAACTCGTCCAGTTGTTTCCGGGTCTCTTCAGGGAGTCCCAGATAGGCCTCCCGGCAGGCGCCTTGTCCGGGTCCGAATCCGTGCCAGCCCGGCTCTCCTTCGCTCGAGGCCGGACCGGGCCCCCAGGCGGAGGCGGAATACGCCGCAGCGCCCAGTGCCAGTATCGCCAATCCGATGATCCATGTCCTAGTTTTCATAGGTTCCTCCTTGTAAAGGGTGGTATGCTTCGAACCTTCCATGGGGTCCGTGTTTGCCCTCAGGTATAATCAAGGAATGTGCCAGATCTTGAGTTCAGGGCCGGATCGCCGATAACCCTCCGACATTCCTCCGTATTAATGATACGGGGCGCGGACGCCCGCGGGACCATGGGATGGGCGCCTCCCGGCGGATGGATACAATTTATACACTTGTGAAGCCCGGATGCATACTTATTATGCGCATCGACCCGCGCCGTATCCTGAACCGCCTGATGTCGCACCCTCTTATCCGCTCCTTTTCACCCACTTCACCAGAAGAAGGAAATACGCTTGTCTCGATGGCGGATTCCGAACATAATATCGAAAAACGGCTCAAAAACCTCGAATCCGCCAACGCGAACCTCAAGCAACGCGATACCGACCCTCTCAACAAGCTCAGGGAACAGAAAAGGACCGCCTCCAGCAAGAGATTGAAGTTGAGCACGAAAAAAATCCGCCTCCCCAGGCAGTTGAAACCCTCGTCAAACGAACCGCCGGCCTACTGGAAGTACTCAAGACAATGCTTCGCTCAGCAGCGGAAGTCATCGGGAAGTCACCCTACCTGCTCGATTCCAGGAAGTACCTGCTGAGAGCCATAGAAATCGAACAAGAAGGCCAGCGAGAGCTGGATAGCATTCAGCGCCTTGAGAAAGAGATTGGAAAGCTCTCGAAGATGGAAGAGGATGCGATAAGGAAGGATCGGTAAGTAAATCATACTTGATGAGTTCGTAAAAACCTGTTAGCAAAGCCATCTAGTTGAAAATATGAGTTAAACTGGCATTTAAGGGTGTTCACCTGAAAAAGCTTGACGAGCCCTCCGGAACCGTATATAGACTGGATATCGAATGTAACGGATGAATCGGCGGAACGAATCTGTGATGGAATACCAGGTAACTACCCTGTCCCGGATCAACTGGTGGTGGCGCGACCATAAGGGAGGGGCGTGCCGGTAGTTTCTCGTTCCAAGTAGCATCCGAATGAAACGGGCGGTCCCTCCAGGGGGGCCGCCCCTTGTTGTTTTCGGAGAACGCGGGTGGCCATGGCGCCACCCGCGTTTTTTTATTCAAGGAGGCATGCAGTGGACGTGAAACGTTTCATGGAGTTTGCGGGCGCAGCCAACGTCATTCCCGTATTCCGGGAGGTGCTGGCCGACCGGGACACCCCCGTGGGTCTCCTGTACAAACTCGGAGACCGGGTGCGGTTTCTCCTGGAGAGCGTCGAGGGCGGGGAACGATGGGGCCGGTACAGTATCCTGGGGCTGGAGCCCGCCGGTCACGTGGAGCTGTATCCGGACAAGGCCTACGTGGAATTCCTGGGCCGAAAGGAAGAAGAACTCCCGGAAGGCGACCCGTTCCGGGTCCTCCGCCGATGGATGCAGCGGTTCCGGCCCGCCGAGGTCCCCGGTTTGCCTAGATTTTCCAGTGGATTCGTCGGGTACCTGGCCTATGAACTCGTGCATTACCTGGAGCGCATGCCTCCCATCAAAAACGAGGCCTTACGGCATCCTCTGGCATACTGGTTCCTCACCCAGGAACTCATCGTCTTCGACAACGTACGCCACACCATGAAAGTCCTCGTCAACGTCTATTTGGAAAACGGAGAGGATCCGGAGCATTGCCACCGGCAGGCCCTGCATCGGATCGACGCCATCCTGGAGGACATCAAATCCACCGCTCCATGGACGGACTCCACGGAGAATGAAACGGAGCCTCCTCGCCCTGTTCCCGACGACTCGGCGTTCATGGAGCAGGTGCGCACCGCCCAGGAGTATATCCGGGCCGGAGAGGCCATCCAGGTGGTGCTTTCCCGGGAGTTCTCCGCCGCCGCTCACGCTCCATCCACAGACCTGTACCGGGCTTTACGGCACGTGAATCCTTCCCCCTACCTCTTTCTGATAAAGACCCCACATCTGGATCTTATCGGGTCCTCTCCCGAAGTCATGGTGCGCAAGGAACGAAACCGGGTCACCGTTCGCCCCATCGCAGGAACACGGCGCCGGGGCGCATCCGAGCAGGAAGATCGGGAACTGGCCCACGAGTTGCTCAACGATCCCAAGGAACGGGCCGAACACGTCATGCTGGTGGATTTGGGGCGAAACGACCTGGGAAGAGTGGCCCGCATGGGCACTGTACAGGTTACGGAGTACATGGCGGTGGAGCGTTACTCCCATGTGATGCATCTGGTGTCCAACGTCAGCGCCGAACTGGATCGGGACAAAGACTGTTTCGATGTGATCGTTGCTACCTTCCCGGCCGGCACTCTCACCGGAGCCCCCAAGGTCCGGGCCATGGAAATCATCCATGAAATGGAGGATCGGCCCCGAGGCCCCTATGGCGGAGCCATAGGGTACATAGGCTACAACGGAGAAATGGACCTGGGAATCACCATCCGCACCCTGGTCCGATACCCGGATCGCCTAACGTGGCGCGCCGGCGCAGGTATCGTTTTCGACTCCGTACCGGAACGGGAATGCGAGGAAACGATGAGCAAAGGCAAAGCCATGGAGCGGGCGCTTGTGTTGGCGCAGCGAGGCTTTCGCCTGTGAAAGGAGCGGGTTATGGTTTTTCTGCTGGATAATTACGATTCCTTCACCTTCAACCTGTACCAATACTTGGGAGCCATGGGCATCCAAGTACGGGTGGAACGCAACGACCGGGTTACTCCCGAGGAGGTCCTTGCTTCCGGGACCCGGGCGCTGGTCATTTCGCCGGGCCCCGGGGCCCCGGACAGCGCGGGGATCACCCTGGATCTCATCCGCGCGGCGGCGGGCAGGATCCCCATCCTGGGGGTCTGCCTCGGCCACCAGTCCATTGCCCAAGCTTTTGGGGCCCGGGTGATCCGCGGGGAACGCATCATGCACGGAAAAACCTCCCAAATGACCCATGACGGCAGAACGGTGTTCGCCGGCATCCGGAATCCCTTCATTGCGGGACGCTATCATTCCCTCCTCGTCGAAGAAACCTCCCTGCCCTCCTGTCTCGAGGTTTCCTGCCGTTCCGAGTTCGGCGAAATCATGGGTCTTCGACACAGGACCCATCCCGTGGAAGGGATCCAGTTTCATCCGGAATCCGTGTTGACCCAGAGCGGCAAACGGCTGCTTCGGAATTTCCTCAAACTCGCGGGGACTTATCCCGCGGAGGCGGAAGTTTGAAGGAGGAAAGCGTATGGACGTGATGAAGAAGACCATGGCCGTACTCGGGGAACGACAGGATCTTCCGGCGGTTCTCATGGAACAGGCTATGGATGCCATCATGGATGGAAAGGCCACGGACGCGCAGATCGGGGCGTTTCTTATGGGATTGCGGCTCAAGGGGGAAACCGCCCTCGAGGTGGCGGCGGCGGCCCGGATTATGCGCGAAAAAGCCGTTCGTTTGGATTGTCGCTCCGGGGCCGTGGTGGATACGTGCGGCACCGGCGGGGACGGCCGGAACACGTTCAACATCTCTACGGCGGCGGCCCTTGTGGCCGCCGGAGCCGGGGCCGTGGTGGCCAAACACGGAAACCGTTCCGTGTCCAGTCTCTGCGGCAGCGCCGACGTGCTGGCGGAACTGGGGGTCAACCTGGAGGCGGATCCGGAAGTGATCGAGGAATGCGTTCAGGAGATCGGAATCGGCTTTTTGTTTGCCCCGAAGATGCACCCGGCCATGCGGCACGCCGTCGCACCCAGGAAGGAGTTGGGAATCCGAACCCTGTTCAACCTGTTGGGACCCTTGACGAATCCCGCGGGCGCCACGGCCCAGCTCCTGGGAGTGTTCGATGCCCGGCTCACGGAAACCTTCGCCCGTGTGCTCGCCGAATTGGGAAGCCGGAGCGCCCTGGTTGTGCACGGTCTGGATGGACTCGACGAAATCACGGTCACCGGGCCGACGCGCGTCAGTGAACTCCGGGACGGCCTGGTGCGCACCTACAATCTCCATCCGGAACCCTACGTGGATCGGCTCTACGATATAGGAGATCTTGCGGGAGGAGACGCCGTGAGAAACGCCGCCATTATCCGAGGAGTTCTCCGGGGTGAACCGGGGGCGCCCAGAGACGTTACCGTGCTCAACGCGGCCGCGGCCCTGTACGTGGCCGATCGGGCTCCGGATCTGGAAAGCGGGGTTTCCATGGCCGTGGAAAGCGTGGATTCAGGTCGGGCCATGGAGAAACTGGACGCCTTGGTGGAACGAACCCGAAGCTGAGGCCCCGTTGACTGGACCAACGACTACTCGAGGAACCACCATGAAAACAGACCTTCCTCACCAAGGCGTTCGGGATTCCATCCTCCACCGGATTGCGGATGAACGGCGCCGGGACCTGGAACAATCCCGCAAACGAGCCGATCTGGAGGCTCTACGGCAAAGAGCGGAATGCGCGGACCCGGTCAGAGACTTGGTCCGTGCACTGAACAGGCGCCGTCCCGCCGTCATTGCCGAGTACAAGAGGGCTTCCCCATCCCGTGGAATGATCCGGGAAGACAGGTCGCCCCGCTCGGCGGCGGCGGTTTATGAAGCCGCCGGCGCCGCCGCATTGTCCGTGCTGACCGAACCCCGCCACTTCGGAGGTCGCCTGGAACATCTCTCGGAAGCCCGCCGGGCCGTCAAGATTCCCGTTCTTCGCAAGGATTTTCTCGTGGACCCTTTCCAGGTGTACGAATCCAGGGCGGCCGGAGCGGATGCGTTCCTGCTGATCGCGGCGCTGTTTTCCACGCAAGGGCTCCATGACATGGTGGACTTGGGCCGGCGTCTGGGAATGGCGGCGCTGGTGGAAGTGCACGACGAACCGGAACTGCGCCGGGCGCTGGAAGCGGGCGCCGAAGTCGTGGGCATCAACAATCGATGCCTTCACACCCTGACCGTTTCTTTGGATACTACACTCCGGCTGGCCCCCAAGATTCCACCCGAAAAGACCGTGGTTTCCGAAAGCGGCATCCGGTCCGGAAAAGACATCGCCGGGTTGACGGAAGCCGGCGTCCACGCATTTCTCGTGGGGACGGTCCTTATGGAGGCCCCGGACCCGGACCGGAAGCTCCGGGAACTTCTGGGAATGGAGTAACGTTGCATGGTTCGGATCAAGATCTGCGGTATCACCTGCCGGGAAGACGCCCTGGCCGCCGTGCGGGCCGGCGCCGATACGCTCGGATTCGTGTTTTACGAACGCAGCCCGAGGCATATCCCCCCGGAACAGGCCGCCGCCATCTGCCGGTGCGTCCCTGCGACAATCGGAAAGGTGGGTGTGTTCGTGGACGAGGATTTGGAAGAAGTGAAACGAACCCACCGGAGATGCGGACTCACGGCGGTCCAGCTCCACGGCTCCGAGTCTCCCGAGTTTTGTGAGTCCTTTTCCGATGTGGCCGTTTGGAAAGCGTTTCGAATCCGGAGTCCCCGGGACCTGGCATCCCTATCCCAATACTCCGGCCTGGACGCCATACTGGTGGACGGATTTCACCCGGACCAGCGGGGAGGATCGGGCGTCCGGGCGCCCTGGTCCCTCCTGGAAGGACTTTCACGCAGAGTGCGGCTCATCCTGGCCGGGGGGCTCACTCCCGAAAACATCCAGGAAGCCGTCCGCCGTGTGGCTCCCTTCATGGTGGACGTATCCAGCGGGGTGGAGCGGGCTCCCGGGAAGAAGGATCCCGGACGGATGATTCGGTTGATTCAAACGGTGCGGGCACTCGAACCGGAAGGGTGACGAAATCTTCCGCATAGCTTGAACCCGAGGCCGCTCGGTGCGTATCCGGAACCGGGCCGAAATCGGAACAACCCCGCGGCGGAATGGATCCGCTCGCCGGGGAAAGCGCACATACGCGCGGAAAGGAATCCATATGCAGGCACAGGACGCTTCACCGGCGGGCCGTTACGGCATCTTCGGGGGACGGTATGCTCCCGAAGTACTCATGCCCGCCCTTCTGGAATTGGAACAGGCTTTTCTGGAAGCGTGCGAAGACCCCGCATTCCAGGGAGAGTTCGAAACATATCTCCGGGAGTACGCAGGACGGGAGACCCCGTTGACCTTTGCCGGGAATTTGTCGCGCTCATCATCCGGCGCCCGTATATACCTGAAGCGGGAGGATCTCCTCCACACCGGGGCCCATAAGATCAACAACACGCTGGGGCAAGCTTTGTTGGCCCGTCGTATGGGACGAAAACGCCTCATCGCCGAAACCGGCGCAGGCCAGCATGGCGTGGCTACGGCCACCGTAGCGGCTTTGTTCGGAATGGAATGCCGTGTATTCATGGGAACGGAGGACATCCAGCGCCAATCTCTGAACGTGGCCCGCATGAAGCTGTTGGGCGCGGATGTGGTTCCGGTGGAGTCCGGAACCTGCACGCTTAAAGAAGCCATGAACGAGGCCATGCGGAACTGGGCTTCCTGCGTGCGGGATACTCATTATGTGGTGGGCACCGTGGCTGGTCCTCATCCCTATCCCCTCATGGTCCGCTGGTTTCAGCAAGTGATCGGTTTCGAAACCAGAAGACAGATCCGGGAGAAAGAGGGACGCCTTCCGGATCTCCTGGTGGCCTGCGTGGGAGGCGGGAGCAACGCCATCGGTTTGTTTCATCCGTTTCTCAACGACCCGGACGTCCGGATGCTGGGAGTGGAAGCCGGCGGACACGGACTGGAAACAGGCCTGCATGCGGCTTCGCTCACGGGTGGGAGCATCGGGGTGCTTCACGGCTGTAAGACCTATGTTCTTCAGGACGAGGAAGGGCAGATTCGGAACGCTCACAGCATTTCCGCGGGTCTGGATTATCCCGGCGTGGGGCCGGAGCACGGGTTTCTGTACGAGAGCGGACGGGTCCGGTACGCCGTGATCCGCGACCGGGAAGCCCTGGATGCAGCGAGGTGGGTCGCCCGGTGCGAAGGAATCATTCCCGCCCTCGAGAGCGCCCACGCCCTGGCATGGGTCCGGAATCACAAGGACTCTTTCCGGCCGGGACAGATTGTCGTCATCTGCCTGTCGGGCCGGGGGGACAAGGACATGAACACCATCAGCCGGGAACTCGGCTTGATTTAGAGACAGGGGGGATTCATGAACCGTATAGATCAGAGGTTCCAGGCGCTGCGCAGCCACGGCCGTAAGGCTCTCATCCCCTTTGTGGTTTCCGGCGACGGGGGCATGGAAACCACGATCCGGTGCGTGTCGGCGTTGGAAGAAGCCGGCGCGGATGTGGTGGAACTGGGGATGCCCTTTTCCGATCCCATCGCGGACGGCCCCACTATACAGCGGGCCTCGCAGCGGGCTCTCAAGGGGGGATTTTCCTTCTCGTCGTTGTTTCAGACCCTGGAATCGCTCCGGAGGCGCTCTTCCATCCCCTTGGTACTCATGGGATACTTCAATCCGATCCTGAAATACGGGGTACGCCGATTCTGCCGGAACGCAGCGGATGCCGGAGCGGATGGGCTTCTCATTGTGGACCTGCCGCTGGAACAACTGGACGAGCTGGAAGACCCTCAGGCCTCCGCCGGGCTGCACACCATCCTTCTGGCGGCCCCCACCACCGGAATGGAACGCGCCGGGCGCATCTGCGTCCGGGGAGGCGGATTCATCTACTACGTCTCTCTGACAGGCGTGACGGGCACGGAAAAATCCCTGAACATGGAGGAAATTTCCGAAAACGTCCGGAGGATCAAGAGTGGTACCTCTCTGCCCGTGGTGGTGGGATTCGGAATAAGCGCGCCGGCGGAGGCACGGGAAGCGGCGCGCTTCTCCGACGGCGTGGTTGTGGGTAGCGCCTTGGTGCGATTCATGGAACGGCGCGGGGAGGAAACGGATCTCTATCGCCGTATGGCGTCGTTTCTCTCAGATCTGCGCCGGGCTATGGATGAGCCGTCGTAGATGTTGCACGAAACGCCGGCTTCTTCCAGGTACAGGAGAAAACCGCGCCCCAAGATCTCAGTGAGGCCGCCCCTCCCCGCCCTCGCTTCCCCGCTCGATCTTACGGGATTCCAGGGCCTCCAAGGCGGCGGCCTTCATCACGGCCACGGGGGCCTCGAGCCCGGTCCATGTCTCGAACTGGGCCGCCCCCTGCTGAACCAGCATATCCAGACCGGAGAGGATGCGGCATCCCGCCGCTTGCGCTTCACGCAGAAACCGCGTCATCAGGGGATGATATACGATATCGAAGACCGTAATCCGTTCCGACAGGAGACGCTTCGGGACCGGCGTTTCATCTTCCTTCGGAATCATGCCCACCGGCGTACAATTGATCACCAGGTCCGCATCGGCAAAGACTTTTTCCAACTCCCCGTAAGCGAAACCGCAAGCGGACAAGGGTACGTCGGTGTAGGGAGAGAGATCCCCAACCAGAATCCGGGCCTGTTCCACCCGCCGGGCCACGAATGTGAGAGACCGCAGACGCCGGGTGGATGAAAGCGTAAATCCCACGGCCCGGGCGGAACCCCCGGCTCCCAGCACAACCACATTGGATCCCTCCAAGACCGTGCGTCCGGCTTCAATGGTGCGCAAGGCCCCCATGCCGTCCGTGTTCGCGCCGATCAGGAGGTCCCCTTTCACGGTGACCGTGTTGGCCGCTCCCATGCAGCGGGCGGATTCGTCCGTCTGGGAGAGCAGCTCCATAACCGGCACTTTGTGGGGAATGGTGACGCTGCAACCGCGGACATCCATTTCGGGGAAATACGCGAACAGCGAGGTCAGGTCCACTGTTTGTATAGGCACATATACCGCGTTCAGACCGTAATGCCGGAAGGCCGCATTCTGCATGTGCGGAGAACAGGAATGGGCCACGGGATTGCCCACCAGGCCGTAAACCTCCGTGTCCTTTTGAATCCGGTGAACCTGATACACGTGGACCAGCGTGGCGACGTCGATCTGGCCGGGTGCGGCTCGGGCGGCTTCGGGGTAATGTCCGTAGGTCCATAAGGACCCGAACTTCCGCGACAGGATCCTGCTGATGATTCCCAGTTCTCCCATAGTATGGGCTACCATGGCGTTCTTTACATGCTTGAGCATGCGGAAGACCCGGAAGTTGTCCTCCAGATTCCGGGCAAACGTGGTGATCTTGATCACATCAGCGCCGTCGTGAACCAGAGTTCGGGCGAGGCTGAACAGATCCGACGGTGTCTTCTCGAAGTCGTGCCAGGACAGAATCACTCGGGCGGAACCCGGAGCGCAAAGTATCCGGTCTCGATAGTTTTGGGGCGTCCGCCATTCCACGTCGATGTACGCGGCCCCCGCCTGCTTCGCCCGCATGAGAAGGCGTGCCCGCTCCTCTTCCCCGCCCGCAAAGGCGCCTCCCTCTTCGCGGCGTCGGACGGTCAGGATGGCGGGCCGAGGAGAAGCATGCAATAACGTCTCTACGTCCGGATCCGCTATCAGATCCGCTCGGATCTCCACCAGGCCCACTTCGTTCGGAACGGTACTCAGACGCCGGAGCGCTTCGCGGTTGGTCTTTTCCGTTATGGTTTGACAAATCAAGACGGCTTCTCCAATACAAGACTCCGATGGGTCCGGGTTTTCCTTTCCGGAAATTCTTTCCCGCCCCATAACAGCCCGTTGATAAACAGGATTGTGGGCAGGCCGGTGCAAAGCGATGAGACGCAAGCCACGCCTTCGGCGTGGCAAATCCTGCGGAATGATCCAGTACGCCGAAATGACAAAGGGCAAAGGATGAAGCGTCACACCCAAGGCGTGCCGGCGGATCGCGTTTTTGAACGGCCCGATCAGGGCTCATGCTAGTCTCCGCCTTCTTTCTTTGTCAAGGTGAAAGAGCACGGAGAAGAGAGGCGAAGGCGACCCGCGTAAACCGGAAAATCCTCCGAAAACCGCCCGGACATGGAGAGGCTGTCCGCGGCAACGGGACCGGCGGCGGGAGCCCGCTTGCTTTTTCACAAACGCGTGCATAAGGTAAGCGCATGTATATCGGCAAGGTACACATCGACTTCCCTGTGCTGCTGGCGCCCATGGCCGGGTTCACGGATTCGGCCTTTCGAATACTGGCCCGGCGGTTCGGCTGCGGACTCGTATTCACGGAGATGATCAGCGCAGAGGGGCTGGCGCGCCAGGATTCCGGGACCCTCCGGTATTTAGGATTCGATCCCGCGGAAGGACCCGTGGGAGTTCAGCTTTTCGGATCGAATCCGGAGGTTATGGCCCGCTCCGCCGTCATGGCCAGGGAAACGGGAGCCGACCTCATCGATGTGAACCTGGGGTGCCCGGTGCGCAAGGTGACCAAGAACGGTGCGGGAGCGGCCCTCCTTACGGATTTGGACAAGCTGGAAGCCATTCTCCTGGCCATCCGCCGGCGGGTGGACTGCCCCCTTACGGTAAAGATGCGGGCCGGCTGGGATTGCACCCGCCTGAACTATCTCGAAGTGGGGCGTATCGCTGAAGGCTCGGGCGTCGATGCGGTAACGCTTCATGCGCGCACCGCCAAGCAGCTTTTCCGGGGCCGGGCGGACTGGGATCTGATCCGGCGCCTCAAGGAAACCTTACGGATTCCGGTTTTCGGCAACGGCGATGTGCGGAGTCCCTCGGAGGCCGCGGATATGCGGGCCCGAACCGGATGCGACGGTGTCATGGTGGGACGCTGGGCTTCGGGGAATCCCTGGGTGTTCGAACAAATCCGCGACCACGCGTCCGGTTTGCCTCCGCGCACGCCCGGCCCAAGGGAGCGCAGGGAAGTGATTCGGTTTCATTTCGACCGCCTCCAGGAACGATTCGACACCCGCTATGCCCTTCGAAAAATGCGGGGGCAGATCATGTACTACACCAAGAGCCTTCCTTTCGGATCCGAATTCCGGAGAAAGGTCAGCGAGGTAAAAGGCGAGACCGCCCTCTTCGCCCTGCTGGACGACTATTTCGACCGCCTGGAAGCGAGGGAACATGAAGGTAAGACTGGCTAAGACGGCGGGCTTCTGCATGGGAGTGCGACGGGCGTTGGACATGGTATTGCGTGAAGCCAACCGCGCCGTCAAGCCCCTCTATACCTTCGGTCCCCTGATCCATAATCCCCAGGTCTTGGAGTTGCTGGAAAAGCGCGGCATCAAGGCGGTAAACTCCCTGGAAGAGGTTGAAGGGGGCACCGTTTTCATCCGCGCCCACGGAGTACCCCCCGAGGTCAAACAGGAACTGGCCCGGCGCTGCACTCGGGTGGTGGACGCCACCTGCCCGCACGTGCTCAGGGCTCAGATCATTCTGGATCGATACGCCCGAAAGGGATACACCGGAGTCATTGTAGGGGATCCCGGCCATGCCGAAGTGGTCGGTCTGTTGGGCTTCACTCATGGGAAAGGTCGGGTGATTCAGTCCGAAGACGAGTTGAAGACCCTGCCGCCTTCGGAGAAAGTGGTCCTGGTGGCCCAGACCACCCAGCATGCGGATCTCTTCGACCACCTGGTGCAATCCGCCTCCGCCCACTTCAAGGAACTGAAGGTTGAGCGCACCATCTGCGGAGCCACCCATGCCCGGCAGGCCGAGGTGGTGTCTCTGGCCGCCCACGTGGACGGCATGGTGGTGGTGGGGGGTTACAACAGCGCCAATACCCGGCGGCTTGCCCGAATTTCCAATGAAGCGGGCGTCCCCACACATCAGGTGGAAACGGACCAGGAACTGGATTCAAACCGCTTTTCAGGACAACGTGTATTAGGCGTTACCGCCGGTGCTTCCACTCCCAGCTGGATGATTCAGCGGGTGGTTCAGAGCCTGGAGCACATGCGGGGAAGCCGCGAGCCCCTTTGGAGGGTCTGGCCCATCCGACTGGCCAAGCTCCTGATTCACAGCAATCTGTATATCGCCCTGGGAGGAGCCTGTCTCACCTATGCAGCCATAACCGCCATGGAATTGAAGGAATGGCCCGGAAAACCCATGGCTGTCCTGGTTTCCTTTCTGTTCCTATACAGCATTCACACCTTGAACCATTTTCTGGATCGTGAAGCGGGAGAATACAACGCCCCGGAACGCATCGGTTTGTACCGGCGCCACCGTACCTGGTACGTAACCAGCGGGATCGTTTCCCAGGCCGCCGTGCTGGGAATCACGACATCCATGGGTCTCCGGGTGTTTCTGGCCACCGTCCTGGTCATGGTGATGGGCCTCCTGTACAGCATACCCCTGGTCCCCGAATCCCTGAGACACCGGATCCCCTACACGAAGATCAAGGATTTCCCCGGATCCAAATCCATATCCGTCGCTCTGGGATGGGGCGCGGTGACCACGCTCCTTCCCGCCCTGGGGGGAGAGTTTCCGCCCGCCGTCACATGGCTTTGCACTTTGGCCTTGGTCTTCGTCCTGGTGTTCGTGAGATCCGCCATGTTTGAACTCCTGGACGTCCAGGGAGATCTCATCGTGGGCAAGGAGACTCTTCCGATTCTCCTGGGTGAATCCCGCTCCCTGCACTTGTTGACCTTCATGACCCTCGGTCTTTCGATATTCCTGGCCGCGGTCTATATCCTGGGGTGGGGCGGCGGCGTCTTTCTGTGGTTCGAGATCTGCTGTCTCTACGTAATGATATACCTGGGTCTCTATAAGAAGCAAAGGCTGCGGTCCGGCGCCGCCCTGGAAGGTTTGGTGGAATCCACCTTCGTTTTGGCCGGCGTGCTGGCGTACCTGCATAACGTTGTCGGATCGCCCTGAAAGGGTCCATGGACGCCTCTCCCAACACGCCCGCCGTTTCGGTGATCATACCCACCTATAACCGCAGTGCACGGGTGGCCGACGCCGTTCGTTCCGTGCTGCATCAGACTTTCGAGGACTGGGAACTCATCGTGGTGGACGACGGCTCCACGGATGGCACGGCTCGGATCCTGGATGGATGGGACACGCGGATGCGTGTGGTGAGCCAATCCCGATCGGGAGTGAGCAGCGCCCGAAATCGGGGTGTGGAGGAGTCCCGAGGGGACCTTATCGCGTTTCTGGATTCCGACGATCGGTGGCTGTCCCGGAAATTGGAGGTGCAAACGGCTTTTTTCCACCGGTTTCCCGGCGCCATCATCTGTCAGACGGAAGAAATCTGGATACGCAACGGACGTCGAGTGAATCCTCGAGCCCACCATCGCAAACAGGGGGGCGACATCTTTCGGATCAGTCTGGAACGCTGCATGATCAGCCCGTCCGCCGTCATGATGCGAAGGCGGCTCCTGGAGGAAACAGGCGGGTTCGACCCCTCATTGCAGGCCTGTGAAGACTACGATCTATGGCTTCGGGTAACGGCCCGTCACCCCGTGGCGCTTATCCCCGAGCCCCTCCTGATACGGTACGGCGGCCACCCGGATCAGCTTTCCCGCACGGTGCCCGCATTGGACCGGTTACGAATCGCTTCCCTGTGCAACCTCCTGGAAGCCGGGACACCGTTGACTTCCGAACAGCGTGCCTGGATCGAAGAAACCCTTCTCAAAAAAGCACGGGTGTACCTGACGGGTTGTATCCGGCGGAAAAAGTGGCCGGAAGTACACCGGATATTGAACCGGGTGCGGAGCGTCTGCGGGGGATCCGCCCTCATCGGAAGCGATTTTACGCTTCATGAACTTCCGTGACCCATGTATCCCTGTCGGACCCGCCTCACGGGACCTCGTCCGGATCCGCCTCACGCGTTCCTGAAATGAACATACCCTCTTCCGGCGATTTCCTCTTCGGCTCCTGCTTTAATCAGACGCACCCCCGGCTCCGTCGTGATCTCCCCGATCTCGGTTATCGGAACTTTATCCCCATCCCGGAGGGATGCAAGCTCCGGCGCCGGAGGAGATTCCGGGACCGTGAACACCAGCTCGAAGTCCTCTCCTCCAAATAGGGCCCATTCCAGGGGGTCTATACCGCGCTCGCCGGCTCTGACCCTGCATGCATCGGAAATCGGGATTTGCGGGGCGTACACCCGGGCCCCCACCCGGCTCTCCCGACAAATATGGCCCAGATCCGAGGCAAGGCCGTCGCTGATGTCCTGGCAGGAATGAACCCGGCCGCTTCGCGCCAGGAGACGCCCCACGGCGATCCGGGGTTCGGGGGTCAGGTGGCGGTCCCGAAGCGAGCCTTGTTCCTCGAACGATAAATCGGTTTCGGGCGCGGATAGAAGGTCGAGCCCCGCGGCGGAATCTCCCAGAAAGCCCGTCACATAGACCTTGTCCCCCGGCCGGGCGCCGTTCCTCAGCAGAACTCCATTGCGTTCCACCTTACCCAAAAGGGCGATGTTCACCACCAGACGGTCCGATGACACGGTATCGCCTCCCAACAAGTAGGCCCCGTGTCTCAGGCTGCACTCCCGGTACCCATTCAAAAAGGACTCTAGGAATACGTCGTCCGTTTCACCCGGAGCGCCGAAGGAAATGAACGAAAACGTGGGAAGCCCGCCCATCGCGGCCACGTCGCTCAGGTTGGCGGCCATGGACCGCACCCCCAGTTGGTACGGGGAAATGGTTTCCAGGCGGAAGTGCACATTCTGGATCAGCATGTCCGTGGTGATCAGCAGGAGATCCGGCCCCCCCACATCCAATACGGCGCAATCATCGCCGATGCCCCGCACCACCTCGGGAGGTTCCTCGGGCCAGCCGCTCCGGAACAGGTCGATGACCCCGAATTCCCCCAAATCCTTGAACTTCACGGCAGCGCTCCTAAGGCCGGCTGTTGTCGAACTCCATCAGAAACTCCTGGATTAACAGCCCGTTGAAAAACAGAATTTCGGGCAGGCTGTTCAAAAGAGTCGGTTTTCATCCTTCCGGTGTACCGCCGAGCGTCGGCCCGCTCTATAAACCGGGTAACTGCCACTTCGCACCTGTATAATCCTGGTTGAGCTTATCCAATGTGACAGCCGGGTACGAACGATTGGAAGGTGTGAACGAATAGAGTAGCTTGAAGGGGTCGGCCGTGCCGGACCAACCGTGGTTCACCGTGTGGGAATATTTCCCATCACTGTCCGTGGTGGTTTCGCCTCCTTCATTAGAGAAGGTCAGGGTCACCCCGGCGATGGGGGTCCCCCCGGAGGTGGTGATCTTCCCGGAAATCTTGTGGGTGAGGACCACCATGATAAGGCTGCCCGTATAATTCCGACCCGTCTGGTTCGAAGTCACGTTGATATAGCTCAGGGACTTGGGGGTGAACGTGTACAGAAACTTGGACGGCGTCACCGTGCCGGACCATCCCCCGATGACGGTGTGGGAATAGTTACCCTCACTGTCCGTGGTAGCCTGTCCACCATCCGGGGAGAAGGTCAAGGTCACCCCGGCGATGGGGCTCCCCCCGGAGCTGGTGATCGTTCCGGAGATCGTGTGAGCCACGATCACGATCATGGTCCCCGTGTAGTCCTGGCCGGTCTGGTTCGACGTCACGTCGGCATAGGTCAGGGACTTGGGCGTGAACGTATACAGGAACCTGGACGGCGTCACCGTACCGGACCAGCCGTAGGGCACGGTGTGGGTGTATTGGCCCAGATCATTGGTGAGTACGGTTCCCAGGCCTCCCGAAAACGTGAGGGTAACCCCGGTCAGGGGGGTACCGCTTCCCGAGTGGGTGACGGCGCCGGAAATCTGCACGTTGGGCGCCGTGGACACGTGGACGTACTCCGTCCGGAGGGACGTGTAGGCCAGCGATCCCGCAACCACCGACCGGGTGACATCGTAAATCCCGGGTGCGGCGTACGTGTGAACCGGATTCTTCGCCGTACTCGTGGCCCCGTCTCCGAAGTCCCAGTGATAGGACGACAGGAACACCGTCGAGGAGTCCGTGAACTGAACCTGGAGCGGCGCGGGACCGAATCGGGGAGCGGCCTCATAACCGATGTCCAGGACGGGGGGAGCGAATTTCTTGACCAGGGAGTAGGCTACGGCGGCGGAAGGTCTATGCGCTATGACCCCGGGTGTCATGAGATAGATGAATCCCTCGTCGGCGCCCAGGAATTCGATCTGGGCCTGCTCTTCCTCATATCCCATACCTGCGGCTTCAAACAAAAGCTCTTCGACGCGCCCCAGGAAGGCCCGGAAGAAGACCCCGTCATAGGTATACAAGGCCACCGTGGCGCCCGCGGCATAATCCTGAACATAGAGATTGAAGGTCTCCGTGGGGTCTTTCCAAATGCCCGAATGGTCCGTACGAAGGGCTGGAAACACTTTCTGGATAAGGATGCTCGCCAGTTCCGTTGCCGGGAACTGAGCGTTGTCCAGGAGGACGGCGGCGCCCGAATCGCCGGAATCGAAGGTGAGCACCAGCCTTCGAATGTGATCGGGGTCCAGAGAAACCGCGTCGAATACGTTCCCGGCCATTTCCCCCAGAAATGCGTGAAACGTTATGGCGTCCTGCGTGTACACCACCACTGTGGAGCCGGTAGAATAGTGCTGTATGTAAAAATTGTGCGAGGGACTCTCGATGGAGTCTTTCCATATGCCGTGGTATTGGGCGGCGGCGACTCCCCCGGCAATAACTCCATAAACAATGGCCAGACAAATCAGAAAAACCCTGAAATCCCAATGACGCTGAATCGATTTACCCATGCACGGCGCCCTCCTGTGAGCGATTCCGGTGATCCAAAAGATAACCCTTCCTCAATGCGACGCCGGACGATGGCGAATCTAGATGAAGCCGCCTTCCTGCATGAGGTTGCGCTTATGCGTCCACTGGGGAAATAACCGCGGCTTTGCAGGCGTTCACAAAGCTGAATGTACCGTCGATCCATGGGTCGTGTCCACAGATTTCCGCTCCCCCAACCCTCCCCTTCAGAACCTTCCTGCCTTCCTCTGAGAAAACGGGACGCCCCGCGCAACCCACAATCCGGAAACCATGGGCTTGCGGGATGACGGCAGGCCCCCCTTCCCGGAGGCGAATCCTTGGAGATAAATCCGGAAGCGTTCCCATACCGGAAGGGCATGCAATCATGTCCATGCCCGGCTTCTCCGGATACATATCCGGAGTATCCAACGGGGAATGCTGAATCAATCCGCCCTAAAGAGAACAATGCAGCCCAACGAAAAATTATCGATGGATCCCATGTCCGTGCCTTGCCGGCTATCCCGGTTCGCGGCGATCGATCACACGAACCGCCTTCCCCTCCGCGGAGGGCAATTTCCCGGGCTCCACCAGTTCCACCTCGGGGGTGACCAGCAGTTCGTCGTGCAAGGCCCGCACCAGGCGCGCGCCGAAGCGGTCTCGCATATCGGGAGGAAGCAACGCCAGGCGTTCGGACATTTCGATACGCACCTTCAGTCGGTCCGCTTCCTTTTCGCGCTCCAGCATAACCACGTAGTTGTTGCCTACTTCCGGGTACGCCATGAGTACCTGCTCGATTTGCATGGGATAGATATTCACCCCCTTGATGATGAACATGTCGTCCGTCCGACCCATAATCCTGGAAATCCTGCGGTGGGTCCGGCCGCACGGACAGGCGCCGGGCGCTATGCGGGCAAGATCCCGCGTCCTGTATCGAATGAGGGGCATGGCTTCGCGCGTCAGGGTGGTCAGTACAATCTCACCCGCTTCCCCTTCGGGGACGGGCTCCAGGCTCTGCGGATCCAACACCTCCAGAACGTATCGGTCCTCCCAAACATGAAGGCCCGTCTTGCAGGGACATTCGAAAGCCACTCCCGGCCCGTTCATCTCGGAAAGGCCGTACGAGTTCGCCGCGAAGACCCCATAGGACTCCTCGATTCTCCGCCGGGTTTCTTCCGTGTGGGGTTCCGCCCCTACGACGGCGATGCGCAGACGCGTGTCCTTTGCAGGATCCAGACCCAGTTCCTCGAACGTTTCCAAAAGCTTCAACGCATAGCTCGGAATGATGTGGATTACCGTGGTTCCGAACTGCCGCATGAGAGCCACCTGCCGTCTCGAGTTTCCCACCCCCGAAGGAATCACCATGGTTCCCAGCTTCTCGGCGCCGTAGTGCAGTCCCAGTCCTCCGGTAAACAGTCCGTATCCGATGATGTTCTGGAACACATCCCGGGAACGCACTCCCGCCATATACAGACAGCGGGCCACGGAATCCGCCCAGACTTCTATGTCCTTCCTGGTGTGATACACGGCCGTAGGCGTTCCGGTGGTGCCCGAAGATGCGTGCAGCCGGACCACTTCATCCAAAGGCACGGAAAGCATCCCATAGGGAAATCCGTTTCTCAGATCTTCTTTACCGGTCAAGGGAAATCGCGACAGATCCTTCACCGAGCGTATCGAGTCGCTTGAAAGCCCGCACTCAGCGAATCGGGATCGATACCAGGGAGCCTTCCCGGCCCGGCCGATCGTATCCCTTAGACGGCTTGCCTGCAACTCCGCAAGATCCGTTGATAACATGCATTCGTAGGTTTTGTCCCAATAGGTTTCCATTCGTTCAACTCCCATGGCGCCTGCGACTTCGATACCCACCCCGGTCCACTCGAGACCGGCGATGCACTCGCAGAATCCGGTGAATCCATGTCGGGACCTTATCGAAAAAGAGATACGGTGCGTCCTCGAATCCTCATTCAAGACCTCGGACCACCGTGTCCGGAAAACGCAGGCGGATGTAAGCCGGATTATGAGGTCATTTGAAACAACCGGCTCATACCAAAGCAAGCCCGGTAATGGCAAGGCAAAAAGCTGGTGGGATCGCCAGGAAAGCCATCGCGGATCGATCCCACCCGTAAGATCGTCCATCAACGCACCCGTGACAGGCCATCGCGAAACGCGATCTGCTGTGTCGCATCTCATCGTCTTGCACCGCTCCCTCCCCGTAACCCGGTCTATCCACGTGCTGGTAAGGCCTGCGCCCTATTCTTCTCCGAAGATTCGTGTATTTTCTCGTGGAACGGATGCGACTCAAAGTGCACGGTTTTATAATCGAATTGAAACAAGACGGCTCAACACGCCCCCGGAGCGGGGGAATCAAGGATGATTTCTAAAAACCTCTCAGTCAGACAATGCAATCAAGGAGGCTCTATGCGAAAGTATGTACTGATCACGCTGTTTCTGTCGATCCTGTTCTATCCGATACCGAGTCCCGGGGAAGAATGGGTGGATCCCCAGACGGGTATCCGGGTTCGACATAACCCGATTCAAACCCAGGAAACAGGCCGGGAATGGCAAGACCCGCAAACCGGCATTCGCGTGAAAGAAAAAACCACCACGAGTCCCAAACGCACCATGGAATGGGTGGATCCCTACACGGGCATACCGGTCCAAAAACGATGAGACTGCAAGGAAATACCCTTCGGATGGCTCGTGTAACGGGACATCTTCAAAGACCGTATTGCGGGCAGGCGGGTGCAAAACAATGAAGTGCAAGCCACGCAGACGACGACTTTGGCGTGGCCAATCCTGAGGAATGAGGCGTACCTACGGCACGGCGCAATAACGAAGGATGAAGGACAACACTGCGGATCGCGTTTTTCAAGGGTCTGTTCCTGTTATCCGCCGGAGCCGCCTTCGCCCGCGAATCATCCCATCTGCATTCCCGATCGCGCATCCGAGCGTGTATCGTACTTTCCGATTGTACCTGACGGAGGCTCTGAGTGTATTATGAATAAGATTTAATTATTCCGTGAGGAGGAATCGCGTATGCAGACCCTGGACTGCAACGGATTGGCTTGTCCCAACCCGGTCATCAAGACCAAGGAACTCATTGAGAACTCAGGGACCCCCGAGGTCCGGGTCCTGGTGGACAATGAAGCCGCATCCCAGAACGTGGCCCGGTTTCTTCAATCGCGGGGGTACGAAACGCACGCGGAACGCGCGAACTCGGGATACCAGGTCATGGGAAGACGCGCAGAAGGTGCTTCCCCCTGTGCGATAAACGCAGAGGAGAACCCGGAAACCCGCAAGATGCAATGCCTGGTCATGGTGGCCACGGACCGATTGGGTTATGGAGACGACGGCCTGGGTAAGAAGCTCATGCTGAATTTCCTGCTCACGCTCAAGGAGATGGACGGGCTTTGGAGGTTGGTGTTCGTGAACAACGGAGTGAAGCTCACGGTGGAAGAATCGGATGCACTGTCCGCCATCCAGGACCTGGAACGGTCGGGAGTCAGTGTGCTCGTCTGCGGCACCTGCCTTACCCACTTCGACTTGCTGCACCGGAAGCGTGTCGGGGAAACCACCAATATGCTCGATATCGTTACGTCCCTGCAAGTGGCGGACAAGGTAATCAACCTATAACCGGGAAGAAACGGGCCCGGCGGCGCCTCGGTGAACCGCCGAGACACACGGCGTGTCGGTTCCCGTCTCTTGACAGCCCATGAACCGAATCATTATGCACGACTACATGCATGAAAAACTGACTTCCCACGTGAAGGCGGCGGGGTGAGCCTCCAAAATTCCTCCAGGGGTCCTGGAGCAGGTCTTGGCCGATCTCCCCGTCGATGACGATCCCAATCTGATCGTCGGACGCGGCGCATCCGACGATGCCGGCGTGTACAGGATTTCCCAGGAAACGGCGTTGATCCAGACCCTGGACTTCTTTACACCCATCGTAAACGACCCTTTTCATTTCGGCCGCGTCGCGGCGGCCAACGCCATGAGCGACGTGTACGCCATGGGCGGCCGTCCTCTGACCGCCATGAACATCGTATGTTTTCCCGCGAAGACCATGGATGTGGGGATTCTGAAGGAAATCCTCCGAGGCGGATCCGAGATCATCCGGCAAGCCGGAGCCGCTTTGGTGGGTGGGCATTCGGTGGAAGACCCCGAAATCAAGTATGGCCTTTCCGTTACCGGCATCGTGCACCCGGACCGGGTCCTGACCAACGCGGGCGCCCGGCCCGGAGACCTGTTGGTATTGACCAAGCCCTTGGGCACAGGGATCATTTCCACAGCCGTTAAAGGAAATCTGGCTCCGGACTCCCTGGAGAAAGTCATCATCGAGGTCATGGCCGGCCTGAACCGTCAAGCCGCCGAAATCATGGCCGGGTTTCGCGTGCACGCGTGCACGGACATCACCGGATTCGGACTGCTGGGTCATGCTCTCGAGATGGCCCAGGGGAGTCGCGTAGAAATCCGGGTGGAAAGCCGCAACGTTCCCGTGCTTCAGGAGGCCCTGGAGTACGCAGGCATGGGCCTGGTTCCGGAGGGAACCCACGCAAACCGGAATTTCTGCGCCCGCGCACTCCAGGTGCTCCCGGGAGTGGATCCGATCCTTGTAGACGTTTTTGCCGACGCTCAGACCTCCGGGGGATTGCTGATCGCGACGCCGGAAGGAACGGCTTTGGTTCGGACCTTGCGTGAAGCAGGCATTCCCGAAGCCAGAGTCATGGGACGCGTGGAAGCCTCACACCCGAAAGGGCGCCTGCTGGTGGAATGATCCCCCCTGGGGGGGCGGGTCCATGAGCCGGGGTCCACATACAGGAGAAGAGGCGAAATCAGAACCTGAAACCCATAGCGGGCTGCTGCAAAACGCGATCCGCTGTCACGCCTTCGGCGTGACGTTCCATCCTCCGTCATTGCGGCGTACGGATGGAGCCCCCCGGGAAGTAGGCGTCCATGGATGCCAGATGATTCTCAAAGGGGAGATATTCAGATTTTTCCACAAGCCCGGGATTCGGCTTCCCCGATCCTATTTCAGGCGTTTTTTGTATTGGTAGAACCTGTCCGGTAATTGCGCCATCTCTTTCCAATCCGGGTATCGCTGCAATTGGGCCATACACCGGTCGATACGCTGGCCTGTATCCGGATGGGTGGAAAACCACGATCCTTTCCTCTCCGAGGCGGATTCGATGTTCCTGAGTTCCCGGAGGACCTCGATCATGCCGTTGGGTCCGTATCCCGTTCGATACGCGGTCTCCATGGCGGAAAGGTCCGCCTCGAACTCCATGTCCCGGTCCAGACCCCGGTCGAAAAGAACCGTCTGTAGATCTCCAATGACACTCTGGAACTGCTCTCCTTTTTCCCCTTTCATGGACACCGCCGAAATTTTTCCCAATCCTTCGAAGAACTGAGCGCGGCGGATGGACTGAAGCGCATGCCTGTGACCCACATGGGCGACCTCATGCGCCAGAACACACGCCAGTTGCGCCTCCGAATTCATGGTCCGGATCAACCCCGAACTGATGAATATGATTCCCCCGGGGCAGGCGAAGGCGTTCTGCAATGGGCTGTCCGCCACTACAAATCGATAGGGAATACCCGGACGCAGCGAGTTGCGTGCAACAGCCACTCCCACCACGTTCACGTATTGCTGGAGTTCCTCGTCGTCCACGGGAAGACCATAACGATGAAACGCTTCCAGGGCGAGGCTCTCACCAATGGTGCGTTCCGTATCGTAGTCGATCTCCTGGGTACTGCCCAAAAGCGCGCCCAAACCTTCCAGCAGCCTGCGTTCCTTGGAATCCCGCCCCTTCAGACGGTCCAGAAAACCCATAATCATAAGGGGATCGTTTTCCGGTGCATTCACCGGGTCGTGTGAGACACGCGACGGAGATGCTTCCACGGCTCCGGCCGACCGCTCGCCCACCCACCCCGAAAGTACCAGGGACAGAATGATCATTCCATATACTGCGGCTTCCTGAATCTTCATCATGAACCCTCCGGCCCTCATGGGGCGTATTCGCCGATCTTCCCTTCCCGGAGCAGCGTCTCTAGTTCGGTTTCGGTAACGGCCCTGGCAAGGACACGATCCAAGGCTTCCCGGTATTTCTCCGGGGTTTCCCGCAGTTGAGCGTATTCCTCGGTTTCCTTGGACAATCCCCGGATGCTCCGGGCCGTATCGGCCTTATCTGCGGTGATCTGACTCCCCGTCAGGGAAATGAGCAGGTTGCCCATTTCGCCGGGGGCGGCTTCGGCGGGTTTCGTATCGGACAGCCGGCCGCGATACATCCACCCTTCCTTGCCGGCGGCGGTCCTCACCCGGTACCAGCGATCGGACCGATCGAGCACCCGGACCTCGGCCCCCGTGGCCAATTCCTCCAGGGTTTTGGAAGTGGCTCTCTTCTCCGCGTGCACTTTGGACATTTCCGAAGTGACCCAGAAAGTCTGTTGCGCCAGGGCCGGAAGCGCCGACCCCACCAGGGCGGCGATGCACCAACATGCAACATATCGGATCATACTTCCTCCTTGATCTCTCTGAATGGACACCTAATGAGTGTATCCCCATCAGGCTGGTGAAAAACGCGATCTGCTTTCACGCCTTTGGCGTGACGCTACATGCTTCGTCCTTGGGGCGTACTGGTTGTAGGCCTCATTCCTCAGGATTCGCGCGCCTTGCATCTCATCGTTTTTCACCAGCCTGCCCGAAACGCTGTTTTTCAATGGGCTGCTATGCATCTCGTTCTACAAGGTTTCAACTCACAAGTAGTCTCCCACCAGCACGAATCCCCCCCAATAGCCGGGATGAGGGCTTCGATTCTTCACATGCAGCATGGCCCTTCGCAGGCTGGCCGACTTGTCTTCCCGAGCATATTCCCGATAGAAGTGTTTAATCAGAATCCCCGTGGAGATGTCGCTCACCCGCCAAAGACTGGAAACGATGGCGTGCGTTCCCGCATACAGGAAGGCTCGGTTCATGCCGATGACGTCATCGCCGCTCCGAACTTCTCCCAAGCCGGTTTGGCATGCGCTCAACACCACCAAATCCGCGCGGATCCGGAGGCCAAACACTTCCATAGCCTCCAGGTTCCCGTCCGCATGGATGTCGGGAGTAAGCTTCACCGCCGAAAACAGCGGATTGATGGGATCGAACTCTCCGTGAGACGCCAGGTGAATGATCCCGAAATCGCCGATGTTCCGAACCACCCAGCTCTCCGTGGCCCGCTCACGGGTCAGTATTGTAATGTCCGGGAAATTCCACCCGATGGTGGCCACTTCGCGTTCGGCGAAAGGCAGATCCATAGCCGCACTGTCCAGGTCCGGATTTCCGATGGCCAAAACCCGGAGATTTTTCCGATCCATGCGCCGTTCCATCGTGTACCGTATCACACCGGCGCTGGGCAGATGGAACATGGGAAATCGGTCCACCAGATAATCTCTGCCGTCGGACAACGTCGCATAAGACAGATAGTGCAGGGGCCCGTGAGGGACAATACCCAGGACGCGGGTTCCGGCCAGATGGGAAACGACCTGGGCGAACACGCTTTCGTAGATCTTCCGGGAAAGCTCTTCCAGAGGCTCGAGATTCTGGAGCATCCGGCGGTAATCCAGAATGTCTTTCTCCAAGACCTCTCGGGGCATTGCGTTTCGGGTCAAGAAAACCGATTCCCTATTTACCACCCAGCAAAGAATCTCCTGCGGCGCCATGTAGTACGCAAGAAGCGTGACCCCAGGGTCCAGCAGTTCCTGGATCTGTTTCAGACCCAGCGGGCTCACCGATACCAGAGTCGCCAGTTCCGGGTTTTCCCGTTGTATTTTCAGCATCAGGTCCCGGTATTCGTCCTGAAGCCTTTCGAGACCCGATCGGTACACCGCCCGTTCCTGCTCATCCGCGGCCTGCGCCAGTAAAGACTCCTGTTCGCGGATCCTGGACTTGAGCGTTGTCTCTCTGTCATAGAGGTCTTGCTCCACGGCGCCGTGTAAGTTCAGCCTCTGGTTCCCCAGCAAGTCGATGAGATTTCGTGCGCGCGAACGCTCGGCGGTATCAAACGCCTCCTCGAATTCCTCCAAGTCCAGCAGCAAAAGGATCATGGTTTCATACACGGACATCTTGTCGGTAATGAACCCGTCCTTGAGCTGATCCAATTTGATCTCCGCCCTCATCTGCTCTATGACTTCCAAGGCTCGCGCCAGCAGGGGTCTCGCTTCGGCTTTCCGCTGATTCTTGAGATGGATCAAAGCCAGCCCATACAACGCCCTCCACTCGATTTCCGGCGTTCCCACACTTCCGGCGAGAGCCAGGGCCTCTTCGTAGGCCTCCCGGGCGGAGGTGTCCCGATCCTGAGCAAAGCGGGCTTCCCCCAACCCTGCAAGGGTCTTGGCCATATTGACCCGATCCCCGATTCCGGACGCCAGGGTCAACGCTTCTTCAAACAACGGAACAGCCTTTTCGGCCCTTCCCATGTGAAGATAGGTCGCCGCCTTGTTTCGCAGGTCGTATGCCAAAGCCCATACGGACTTCAGTTCCCGATCGATGGCAATGGCCTTGTCCAGTGTCGCAAGGGCCTCCTCGTATCTTCCCCTGTCCCGGTAGACGAGTCCCAGGTTGTTCAGAGTAGTGGCCACCTCGTCCCGCCGGATGCGCAGAGCCCTGGCCTGCTCCAACGCCCGTTCCAGTTCACGCAGCGCCCTCGAGTAATCACCCAGACTCCACCAAATGAGTCCCCCTGTGTTCAGGGCGATCACCTGTTCCAGATCCCACTGCCGGGAACGGGCTTCTTCATACACCTCCTGTTGCCGGTCAAACGCCTCCTGATATCGCGCCTGGAACCAGGCATTATTTCCCTGCTCCATCCGGATTTTGGCCCTGAGACGCTCGCCTTCCTCCACATCCAGGGCGCGCTTCATGGCCATATCATAGTACCGGTCCGCCTCGCGAAAATCGCCCAGAAGCCGATAACACCGCCCCATGTCCAGCAGAGCCTGCGCTTCATCGGCTGCAAGAGCCAGTTCCCTGAAAATCGTGTAGGCTTCCTCGTAATTTTGCCTGGCACGGGCAAACAGGCTCAGGCGGAGGTCCAGAATTCTCCCGATGTTCATGCGCTGGCGCGCCTGAAGCTCCTTTTGATTCAACTCCCCGCTGAGCGATGCGGCGGCCTCGAATCGCACCAGAGCGCGATCGTATTCCGTGGCGTTTTCCAGCACTACGCCCAGGTCCGCCAAAGCGGCCACCTGTTCCGCTCCGAGATCGAGACGAGACAGGATGGCCACCGATTCTTCCAGCTTGGGAATCGCCTCGTCATACCGCTCCGCGCGGGCCAGCAGCAAACCGAGTTTCAGCAGCGCCTCGGCATGGGCCTCCGAACGGGGTCGCGCCGATTCGAAGTGAGTCGCCAGGGTCTGCGCGTGTCCAACGGCCCGGACGACGTCCTGGGCGCCATGAGCACTCTCCCGTGCCCACTTCAACAACTCGGGCGCATAGACGCGGTACGCTTCCGTCTCTTGAGCCACGTTCAAGGCACTCTCAAAGTACGCCGACGCTTCCGGAAACCGCCCCATTCCAAACGCCGAAACACCCCGGTTTACGTATCCGACAAACCGCCGTCCCGCCAGCTCCGACGATTCCTCCGGGTTCAGGCCCCAGAACCCAAGATGGATCATCGCATCGAAAGCTCCCGTTCGATTCCGGACATCTTCCATGGCCTGCCATGCCGAATCCCGGCTGTAGGCATCCAGAAAGTCCTCCATGGCGTCAGCCTCCGGCGGCGCGCCGCCGGCAACCAGCAAAGTCGGGATTCCGAAAGCGGAACATACGTGCCCCACCGCAAACACGTCCTGCGCCGATGTCACGGGAAGCAGAACCAGCGAGGCATGCGCAAGGCGGTGCACCAATTCCACAAGAGGGACCCGTGTTCCACGGCCCCATTCCATCGCAAGAAATCGATGGGGAATCTCGCCGGGTCGAGTGGGAATCGAGGCGGCCTCGAACACCGCGGCCCTTAGAAGGAGGGTGTGGGCTCCCGGCAACACTTCCAATGCCTTATGAAAGGAAATATCGGAAGAGATGCGTCCGGTCCGGTAAAAATCCGGTATGGCATACTCCGACCCGAACTCCACCAGGTTTCTCTTAAAGGGCTTCCGGTTTTCCACGGAACGCACCCAGTAGGTCGCATTGAGGCTTAGCGGAAACCTGAAGGGCTCAGGCAGTTCGGAGGGATATTCATAGATCAGAACGTGCTTCCGTCCATTCTCCACGGAAGGGTACAGATCCTCTCCACCCGCATTCCGTACCTCGATTTCATCGGAAGAGATCCGGAACACGATCCATCGGGCCGGGTCCCCAACGGGATTGAAGACCCGCAAACACGCTCCTCCTTCCGGCAGGGATTCCATGACATCGATAGTCTCGACAGGAGCCGGCGCCAGGATACCCGCCACGCCCGGAGCCGAGTCACGGACCAATTCCGAGCGCAATTCCTCCTCGAATTCCACGTATTGCTCCAAAACCTCCCGGTATCCTCCCGGATCCGGTTTCATCGCCCCTGCAATGACCGAATCTTCCGCCAGAGCTTCCAGGTGAGCGGCCAACCCGAGGTATAGGATCATCCGATCCTGTTTCTCCAGGGAATCCTCCAGCCGAACAACGGAAGGTACATGCTCCCGGCGGGAACCAACCCGTTGATCCAGAAGGGTCCGTTCTTCACGCAACCTGCCCAGGAGATAGGTCTTTTTGTTCCCCTCGGCGGAATCGGCCCTCCGTTCCAGATCGTGAATCCTTCGGATTCTGAGATACGCCTCCCGGAGCAGAGCCCTCTCCTTCGGGGTCATATGCCGGAGGAAGAGGGGAGCCAGTCGGTGAACCCGTTCGATTTCCGAAAGGCGCTCCAGTAGGTTGAACGCTTCTTCCACTTCCCCCGAAACCACCCGGTCGGTCACCAATGAGGAAAAACCGGTGAGGATTTCTCCGGGAGCACAACCGGCGGCCAACACGTTCACGGATTCCAGGGTCTGCAAGGCTTCGTCCAGCCTGCCCAACCCCAGTAGAGCCCGCCATTCCAACTGGGGGAGAAATGCGGCGCGGGCCTTCTCCAAAGCCGTCTCGAAGTGTGGGCCGGCGCTCCACACCGAACCCAGGCTCTGTCCGGTCCGTCCCAGGTTCAGGTGCAGCACGGCCTCCAGCCCCAGAAGCGTTCGATCCCTTCTTCCCGGAAAGGATTTCAACCATTCGAGACCCCGGGTAAAATGGAGTACGGCCCGCTCCGCGAACACCATGGAACGAACCGACGCTTCCAGCGCACCGCTGTCGGAAAGGGCGTCCGCCGTCCGGAGCAGATACACTCCCATCGTGTTATGAAATCCGGGGACCACCATCGGTTCGAACACCTGGGCGGAATCACCCAAAAGCCGCGACGCGCGCCGATCCAATCGGAGAACCTGATTCCACGCCTCCTCGACTTGGGGATCGCGTGGATCCAGAACGGACAAAACCACCGCCATGTTGATCACGTTGACGGCGGCGCTTACCGGATTCCCCATCCTAAGCGCCATTTCGCCCGAATGGCGGAACTGCTCGAATGCTTCCGGAAATCTCTTCCGGGCATAGGCCAAATGGGCCGATCGATGGTAGAGGAGAGATACGCCGAACAGATCGCGGTCAGACACAGGACGATTCGGGGGGTACCTCCTAAGTTGCGTCCGGCTTGCCTCCTCCGCGGGATCCAAGTCCCCCAGTTCCGTATGAATCCGGGCAAGAAACGCTTCCGCCAGACGCAGTTCCTGTTCGGCGGAAAAACCGTACACCGCCTGGGTGGAACCGATGTCGTCCAGGGAAACGGCAAACCGGATCTGCGGCCCGGCCGTCTCGTCTTCAGATCTCCTGGACGGTACTCCGTACGCCCTCACCAAGTCCCTCACCCGCCGGAAACCTTCGGACGCCTGAAGCAGCAGCTCCTTGCGGGCATCGCCCGTCTGCGCACCCGCCTCCATATACACGTTGTACGAGGCGGATCGCAGGTTGGGGACCCGATTCCTATGGAGGCCTAACCGTTCATTCAGCTCGTAGGCCCTCCGAAATGAGTCCCCCGCCTCACGCCATCGGCCCGCTTCCTGGTAGGCCAGGCCGAGACGATCCAGCATTTCCGCCTTGAGCTCCACGAGCCGGGGAGGAAACGCCAACGCATCCCGCACACGTGCGGCCAAATACTCCAATCGATCCGATTCCTCCTGTCGGCGGTCTCCCAGGAGCGGCCCCATCCTGCCGAACACCCGTTCCTGGCGGACGAGCAAATCCTCCACGGCTTTCCGATAGGTCTCCCAACGAGGATCGGGTGGCGGTCCCACACTCGGGATACTGACTTCGAACAATTCCCGGTTGATCTCCGCCTGCTCTCCGGCCAGATTCCGCGCCATACTCCCGAGTTCCGGATGGTTCATGGCGGGTGTTAGAACCCGGTTGACCAGGTCACGATTGATTCGGCCGAAGAGTTCCGATGCCTGGCGCGGCTGAATCCGCGCTTCCAGCAGGTCGAGCGCCCTGGTATACGCCTCGATGGGCTCTTCTCGTTCCCGAACCTGAAAAGCGGCGGATCCGAATCTTCGATAGAAAAGGATTTCCGCCTCGGGCGATTCGAAGGACACCTCCATCCGGAACCTTCGGGAATAGTGTTCAAACGCCGCTCCGTATCGTCCCAGCAGAAAATAAGCGTTTCCCAGGTTCAGCAGGAGGTGCGCATGGTTCTCCGGATGACTTTCCGGATTGTTCAGAAAGTAGGCCTTTTGGTAGGATTCCAGCGCCGATTCGAGGAGCCCCCGCTCTCTGTAAACGGTTTCCAGGTTTTCCTGAACATAGCCCATGGTTTGATGAAAATACTCTACTTGTCCCTGGATCTCGATGGCCCTGGAAATCAGGTTCCGGGCCTCGATCATGGACGCCTTGTTCTCCAGGTACGTGAGGCTGAGGCCTGTGGCGTACAGGATCACGGGATGGTCCGGGTTTCGTTTCAAATGATCCCTATACAGGGAGAGCACTTCGGCGATCCTCTTCCGGGCCGCGGCGCACTTGATGACGCCGCGGTGGGCTTCCACGGCGTCGGGGTCGTCCCGCAAGACACCCGTAAACAAGCTCTCCGCGGAGTCCACTTCCCCCAGCCTGTAGAGAAACTCTCCCGCTGAAACGGACCGCCGGAGGTAGGCCTCCCGAGCCAAACGATAGATACGGTCCTCGTACGGGCGGGTTTCCAGCTCGGTCTCATACAGATCCAAGGCCTGTCGAAACCGCTCTTCTCGGTAGAGGATCTCGGCCAGCGACAAACGCGCCGCAGCCCTCTGAGCCGAAACCCCTGTAAAGCGCTCCAGCACAAGCCTGTAGGCATCCTTCGCCTTGGACCATTCCCCGTCCTCGAAGTATAAGTCGCCTATTCGGTTCCATGCCCCCATGACCAGCTTGGGAAAGGAGTCCCGGTATTCATCCGCCATGGTGGAAAGCATCAGGATTCGATGTTCCATTTCCGTGCTCGACAGGCTTGCCAGCCTCCAATCGAGTATTCGCTGAACGGCCAGATCTTCCCACTCTTCGGCTTCAGGGCTCTCCCGTAGCACCCGCAGCAAATGAGGAACCACCAGTTCTTCACGACCCAACCGCATGTACAGGTTCGCCTGAAGCACCATCGCACGGGCAACCAGCTCGCGGGGCATGGACTTCGCCGCGGCCACCCGGTCGAGAAGTCGCTCCGCATGGGAAAAATGCTCCAACTCACGGCCCAGAGTCAGTAGAAGCTCCGACAGCTCCAGCAACGAAGCCCCCCAAACTTCAGGCTGTCCGGCATGCCTTTCCGCAAGGCCCTCCAGACGGCCGCGGGCCTGATGCAATACCCGGTTTTCGGCGCGACGCTCCCTCGATTCACGCCACTGCTCAAGAGCATCGACGACATGAAGTTGGATTTCGGCAAGCGGTGATTCCACCTGGGAGTCGGCGGAGAGTTCTCTGCACGTCTGAAAAGCCCGTCTCGAGGCTTCCAGCCACCCCCGCCGGAGATAGCTCGCACCTATGGCGTACGCCGCCTGCGATCCGAACGGAATCGCGGATCCAAACCGCTCCAGGACCCGATAGTACCCCAGGACGGATAGATCCCTGTCCGGCGGCGCTTGAGTTTCCAGTTCCGAGGCAAGCTCCATCTGGCCCGCCGCCGTTGCTTTGGAAGGAATTTCACCCTCCATGGGCAGGGACCAAACATGGCTCACCCCCTCCCGCTCGGACAGAAAAAACAGGGTCGTACCCCGGACTTGAGGGTAATAGGCCGAATAAGACGCCGAGGTCACGGGATAGGGAACAGGATGCGAATCCGTTGGCCGGAGACGCTGTATCACGGAATTGTCCGAAGAAGTCACCCTACCGTCGCCGTCCGTGTCCAAGGCAATGCTGCCGAAATAAATAAAGCCTTCCTCCTCGGACCATGTCGGAAACAGATCCACTGCCGGCCCTTGTGTCAAACGAGTTACGGATCCGCTCTCCAGGTCCCCCATCCAGAGATTTGCCCCCCCGTCCTGACCGGAAGATACGAAGACACACCGTTTTCCATCGGGAGACACGGCGGGGAAGGAGCCTTCCCTGCCGCCGAACAGGATCCGAGGTTCCGGAGAATCCTGCTGCAGGTCCAAGACGGCCAACGTGCGATGCCGGTCTCCGGGCCGGGAACGATGATAATACAGGTACCGTCCGTCCGGTGAAAAGGAGGGGGCCCCGTCTTCCGTGTCTCTGCCCGTGAGACGTCTCGGAGGATGCCCTCGCTTCTCGAGGTTCACAACATACAGGTCTCCTTTGGCATCGTGGGCCGTACCCACATAGGCCACCTGGACACCGTCCCTCGAAATCACAGGCGCGGAAAGGATCCCCGCATCAGCGACAAGGCGTTGAGGAATCAGTACCACCGCCGGGTCCGCGGATCGAATCCACAGGGTCGAACCCGTGGACTCGGATTCCGAGGCATAGACCATTTTGGATCCGTCCGAGGACACCGAGACGTACAGCACGGAACGGGCATCGAAGGTCACCTGTCGCCCCCGATGAACCGGCAAACGCGCGGGATGGGGCCGGGCAGCCGAAAACAGAGTCTCGTCGCGCAAGGGGCTTTCCGCCGCCATCACCGCGGGTCCGGGCCGCTCGGTGCTCAAGGGCCGCAAAACCGTACATCCCGGGACGGCCGCCACCGACAAGGTCAGACAAAACCCGGACGCCAGCCGCACGCCCATGGCCGCCCATTTCCGGATACGGGACCGGAACATCTTCAGGGTTTGAGTACCCACGATCCGTCCTCGTTCTGGATCCGTTGGCCGGATGCCGCGTTGTCCCTATTGATCTTGGCGAAAATGCCCCGCACGCCGGGAAGATCGTCCGCCGTGAGAGCAGGGTTCACCTCCAAAACCCGTCTCATGATGCGATCCCGAGCCTCATTCACCTGATCCAGGACGCTCTTGAATTCCTCCTCGGTATACCGATCGGAGAAATCCCCGAGATCCCCCGGCACCCTTTCCCGGCTCATGGGAAACGGTGCGAGGAAACCCTGATTGTCCTCTCCCACCCAGCCCAATTCTTTGAACGATTCGATATCATCCTCATGAAACGCGACCACCTGCATGGCCTCGATGGCGTCCTGTTTTTCGCGGCTGACCCTTGGAGGCGTCTGAATTCGACCCAGTGGATCCACTCCCCGGACGGAAGCCACCAGTAACACCTCATCCGCCAGGGAGTTGTAGGATCCCAAAACCTGATTCTCCAAGGTGGTGCGTTCGCTCACTACATCCACCCGGATTCCCGGCAAGGCGCATCCCCCCGCCAGAAGTATCGGGAACCAGAACCAGAACCCATACGTCTTCATAAGAACTCCTCGTTCCGTATCAGGACCCGGATTCGGGCAGGATAAACCGTAGGCCGCCGTCCTTTTCCAGTCGAATCTCGGCGGCAGCCAGGATTTCCAGAACGGACCGAACGGTCTCCATGCCACTGAATGCCCGGTTCAATCGTTGGATCATGGGTAACCCGGACACATCCATTCGATCTATCCCGGGAAGATCCATGGAAACCCCCTGGACTTCGATACGTCCTGAAAGAGAAAGCGCTCCATGCGCGAGCCTCAGCTGAACGGCGCGGGGGCCTCCAAGACGAAGCAATCTCCGCTGTCGAACCACGGTTTCGTTGCTTTCATAGGGATCCAGGGCATACAGAAAACGTTCCAGAGCCCGGGACCCGATATGGGAAAGCGCCACATCCAGGATCATATGTTGCAGAACTTCCGCAGGGTCCGTGTGAACCGGCGCCCGGATCTTGAACCTGCCGGAAATCTCCGCCTCGGGACCGCTAATCCCCTGCAGTTCCTGGGGGAGCAAGGCATTGGCGTTCAGGCCCGAAAACCCCGCATCGGAGTCCAGAACGAAACGGCTCCCCGCACGCGTCACATAGGCGGACCCAACCAGGGTCCCCCCCAGTACGTCCATGCGAAAAGCGTCCGCGCTGGGTAACCCGTCCAGCCATCGCAGCGACAGTTCGTGATGAGCAATATCCACCGGAAAAGGCCCCGCCGTCACACGGGCCGATTCGAACGAAAGCGTGTGCGCGCCGCCTGTCCGCCCTTTGAGATCTCCAAGCATTCGACGGCGCACGGGTCCCTCGACCACGCGTCGGCCTGTATCCCCGCGTCCGGGTTCGAGCACCTCCCGGGACAGAGGGCGGGCGCCGGGGGACGGCATCCCTTGCTCCGGATGCGTCAGGAGGTATCGCTTGTCCAAGACCACATCACTCCTCAGACCGAAAACGTTCACAAGATCGCCCAGCGCCACATCCAAGGCCGGGGTTTCCATCCAGGTCCTGAACCGAACCTCCCGCGCCGGGTCCCATGCCGCCTCGGCTCCCGCACTCAAACGCCCTGTGAGCACCAGGGACTCCTTTCGTCGGCTCCCTCCGGCGGCCATTCCGGAATCCAGTGTTGCCAAAAACCGGCCTCCGGTATGCAACAGCAGGGTCTGAAGCAGGTCTTCTCCCCGGAGGTCCAGCCATCGGTCCAAACCCTCCAAGCGGACTTCCACCGATTGGGCGACATCCAGTGGTTCCGAGCGGAAGGATTGGGTGAACCGCAAATCCTGAAGATGCTCCTGTCTCCCGGCAAAGGTGAGAACGCCGTCTATCGGCAGGCTCGCCGGCTCTCCGAATCCATGAAGATCGAGGCGGCCTATGTGGATACCCCCCTGGACCGTCGTCTCTGCGAAATCCTTTCCCAGGTCAACCTCCACAGGCTTCGCAGAATCAATGCCCGAAACAAGCACCCATCGGTCCTCTCCCGGAGAGTACCGCACACTCATGTCCTCGAAGCGGACCGCCGCCTGGATGGATTCCATGAATCCCGCCGCTTTGACACGACTCACCAACGGCCTGTCTTCCTCCAGGACAGCCGCCCGTTTTTGTACATCGCGCAGGTTTCCCCGAGCAGCCCACCGGATCTCGGCGGCGCCCGACAGCTCCATTCGGGGCAGCAGATCGGAAAGAAGGCTCCGGATCGGTTGAAAACGGATCGTTAGGAGACCGTCGAGGTTCAGCCTGTCGAACCCCGAATCTCCGATCTCACCACCCAATTCGGCATGCAGGAAATCCCCCATATCCAACCGGAAACGCAGCTCCGGAACATCCACCCGAAGTGGATCCATGAGGATTGTCGCGTCTTGAAGCGTCGCCCGGGCGTCAAAGGAGGGTCCGAAGGAGGCCGCAGGACTCTGTGAAACTTTCACGCCCGCCGCCGAGAGCGAGGCCGTGAGCGTATCCAGGCGGATTCGGCCGTCTTCCGTCAACGCGCACCGGGCGTCCAATGCGTGCTCCAGTCCACGGACGCGGCCGTGGGCTCCCGGAATCACTTCATCAATGGATGCCGCTTGCTTCAAACTGAAACGGCCCGTCATTCCCAGAGATCCACCCCGAAAGGGTCTCAGGTCGGCCGCCGTCACCGTGAAGAAGGGAAGGTCCAACGATGTCCAGCGGAGTTCATCCCCGAGAACCAACCGGCCTCCGTCGCAGCGAAGGCCGCCCGTAATGATTCCCGCCTTGGGCTGCGAGGAATCCAGATCGATCTCCGCCTGGACCAAGCGAAGGACCAATCCCTCGACTTCCACCATTTCCTGTTCCCATCCCACCCGGATGCCCGGCAGAGTCCCCACGAGCCCATCCAGGGTGATCTTCGCGCTACCGCCGCTTAGAGGGCCGGCAAAACGACAGGTTTCGATCCACAGTGCGGAACGGTCGCGCCTCGCCGCGGGGGTGAATTCCAAAAGAAACTCCGGGGGCAGAATCGGACGGACGGTTTCAACCAGTTCCGCCATATCCAGGGACACCGGCCCCAAGGCGACCTCCAATTCGGGCCGGCTCGTCCGGACTCCTCGCAGGGACCCCACCCAGTTCACATAACCGCCGGTTTGGATTTTGACCTCCCCATCCAGCACGCTTAGGATATCTTCCTTCCACTCCCAATACCCGCTGTGATACGCCGCGAAGGAAACAGGGCCGGCCGGCGTGTCCTTCAAACCGCCCCCCTTCAACGCAACCTCGGTCGCCGACAGCCGGGTCTCGAAATCCAGGCGTGATCCGGGGGTCCCTTTGATGGAAACGTGGGACTCCAAAAAACCGGAAACAAAGACGGGTAGTTCCGCACCCAGGAAGGGGGCCAGTATCGCTCCAAGCACCGCCAAATCCACGTTCGCATTTCCGTAAAGAACCTCCGTGCCCAGGCCTCCATGCAGCGCCAACCGGACTCCGGGAAGACTCCCTTCCATTTCCGCCACGGCTTTCCACGCATCGAGACGCACATTCCCATCCAAAAGATTCTGAATCCGCAGGGAAAGATCCACGGGAGGAAGCGGCCGGCCTTGCCAGGATGGATCCATAGACAAACGCATGCGGATCTGCTGCTCCGGCGGCGAAAACATCTCCAAATCCAATTGCAGATCGTGCACTTCAGCGGTGGTTCCCATGAGTCGATCCGTGAGAAACACCGCTCCTCCGTCAAGCCGTACCCTTCCTTGAAGCGGCAGCGGCAGAACGATCGGTTCAAGGCCCGGAGAAACGCTCTCCACCGGTTCCGCGGGAGGTCCGGTCAACTCCGAAACCAGGGCCGTCAGGTTGAGGCGCCCGTCCTCACGACGAACCAGGTGGCCCCTCAAGTCCGCGACGGTCAGATCAAAGGCCACACGCCTTCGCAGCAGTTCGGCCCATCCCGGGACCACGTGCACCCGCTTCACGGAGAACAAAGCCTCAGAAGAAAACGCCGGATCGTCGGGAACGGAAACTCCCTCCAGCAGGAACCCCTCAGACCAGGTCCAATGCAAGCGTTCCACAACCAGCGGCCTGTTCAGGTAGCTCCCGGCTTCCCGCTCCAAACGCGCCCTGAACCAGTCCGTGGAAACCAAGGAGGGCAGCACCAGGATGAACACCATCAAGGAGAGTGTTACGCCGCACAGAATTCCCAGCATCCACACCAGGAACGTGCGAATCCGGGAACGGCCTTGGGAACGAACGTTGTTTGGAGGCATGGCCGGTAACCCTGGTTTTTATTTCCGGCTCAATTCCGGGCCGGCAAGACGACGTGGTCGGCGGTTCTTTGCCTTCGAAACCAACCGTTTCGTCGAGAACGGGAACCTTGTTCGCACTGCTCCGGAACCGGGACCATCAAGTCGTAACCCTACGGAAGAGATAACCCCCATTTTCGATCATTATTACATGCCGGTAAATTCTTACACAACGCACCGGGGGCATCAAGCTCTACCGGGCGGCATCGCGTTCCAAAACCTCCCAAATTCCTTCGAGACGGTGGCGGGTCTTCACGTTTCATCCGGGACCCGGTGAATCGCGCACAGCGGCTTGCAGTTCCACGGTCCCATTGCCGGAAGCCGACTTCCAGCCGGCGCCCTGCTTTGCGGATGTTCCCATATTCCGCCCTTCCCGGAAGCCATTGAACTCCCAGCCCGATTCTGGTAAGAGGAACCGGATTCAGCGGAAAAGGGATCCGCTGGACGCAACGGAACCGGAACAGCCTCCGGTAATCGAGGGGTACACTATGAAGGGCATCATTCTCGCCGGCGGATCGGGCACACGTCTGTATCCCATTACCCAGGTCACGAGTAAGCAGCTGCTTCCCATGTACGATAAGCCCATGATCTATTATCCCCTCTCCGTTCTTATGCTCGCCGGAGTGAGGGAAATCCTCATCATTTCCACCCCGCAGGACCTTCCCCGCTTCAAGGAACTGCTCCGGGACGGGTCCCAATGGGGCCTCTCGTTCTCCTACGAAGAGCAACCCCGCCCGGAGGGACTGGCGCAGGCATTCATCATTGGAAAGACATTCATCGGAAACGACCGGGTAAGCATGATCCTGGGGGACAACATTTTCTTCGGGCAGAACCTGGAAACCGCGCTCCGGAGAGCGGCCCGGCGGGAACGGGGGGCCACCATTTTCGGGTATTGGGTGAAGGACCCGGAACGCTACGGAGTCCTCGCCTTCGACGCTTCCGGGCAACCCGTGGACATCGAGGAAAAACCCGCACATGCCAAGTCGAATTACGCGGTCACCGGGCTGTATTTCTACGACAGCCGGGTGGTGGACATCGCGTCAAGTCTGAAGCCTTCTTCCCGGGGAGAACTCGAGATCACGGACGTGAACCGGGTGTATCTGCAAAACAACGCCCTGTATGTAGAGAAACTGGGCAGGGGGATCGCCTGGCTGGATACCGGGACCCACGACACCCTGATGCAGGCGGCCAATTTCGTCCAGACCATACAGCAACGCCAGGGACTGAAAATCGCTTGTGTCGAGGAAATCGCCTATCGCCTGGGATATCTCGAGCCGGAAGACATTGAACGGCTTGCCCGTCCTTTGCTCAAGAGTGGATACGGCGAATACCTGATGCACATGATCGAGCAGGAAGGACCGAACAACAGCAGCTTTTGAACCTGTCGCAGGTCCGACGGGGCTGAGAACGCCGACACCCTGCGACTTCGAGGGCCGATTCCGGGCCGCACAACGTAAGTCGCGTCGAAAACCGTTGGAGCGTTCCCGGTTCGGGATGGATCTTCCATGAAAGTCCTTATCTTGGGTTGCCAGGGAAACCTGGGGCATCAACTGGAACACGCCTTTTCCAGAGACGCGCGGCATCAAGTCGTTCCCTTTCCCAGAGCCCGCCTGGACGTGACGGACGGCCGCCGGATCCGGGACGTTCTCCGGGACATTCGACCGGATTGGGTGCTCAACGCCGCCGCTTACAACCGGGTGGACGCGTGTGAAAACAACCCTTCCGAATACGAACTCGCAGTGAGGATCAACGGCCGGGCCGTCGGACTCCTGGCCGCCTTCTGCCTTCAGGTCCGATCCGGTTTGGTGCACTATTCGACGGACTATGTGTTTCCGGGAGATCGAGAGAGAGGATATATCGAAACGGACCTACCCCAGCCCGTCAACAAGTACGGCGAAACCAAGCGGATGGGAGAAATACGCCTTCAATCTTTTTCGAATACCCTCCTTCAGTGGTATATCATCCGAACCTCCAAGCTATTCGGCCCCACCCCACCCAGTCCCCGATCCAAGAAAGGTTTCTTTGACCTGATGCTGGAGAAGGCGGTGAGCGATCCGCACCTTCGGGTGGTGGATGAAGAACTCAGTTGCTTCACCTATACGCCCGATCTTGCCGAAGCCACACGAAAACTCGTGGAAGCCCGAACTCCTTCGGGCATCTATCATATGGTCAACGAAGGCCCTTCCACTTGGTTCGACGCGGCTCGCGTCCTGTTTCAGCTGACGGAAACAGAGGTGTTTCTGGAACCCGTATCCAGCCGGGATTTTCCCCGGCCGGCCCGGAGGCCCCCCTATTCCGTGCTCCTGAACACCAAGGTCGAGCGTCTCAGATCCTGGAGGGAAGCGCTCGGGGAATACCTCGCCAGGCGCCGGTTCGAACGAACCCATCAGTCCCCGTAGCCGTAGGGATGGGATAAATGCCAGCGCCATGCGGAGTCCACGATTTCGTGGATGTCCGGAAACCGGGGACTCCATCCCAGTTCGCGGCGTATCTTCCGTGCGGAAGCCACGAGCCGCGGGGGATCGCCGGGCCTCGGCGGCGCTTTCTCGGCGGGAATGGAGACACCGCTCACATCCTCGCACACGCGAAGGATCTCCAGGACGGAAAATCCCTGCTCGTTGCCCACGTTGTACGCCTCGGCTCCCTCATGAGACTCCATCCATTCCAGCGCCGATACATGCGCGTCCGCCAAGTCCAAAACGTGGATATAGTCCCGAACGCAGGTCCCGTCCGGCGTGTCGTAGTTGGTCCCGAATATCCTGAGCGGGGGGGCGCCTTCCGGTATCCCCAGGGCGGCCCGCAGCACCAGAGGAATGAGGTGTGTCTCCGTGGGATGATCCTCACCCATGGTCCCGTCCGGCGCCCCTCCCGCTGCATTGAAATATCGGAGGGATACCGAGTTCAACCCCCAGGACTTCGCGCAGTCCCGCAGGATTCGCTCCACCATGGCCTTGGACCATCCGTACGGGTTCACGGGTTCCAGAAGATGCTCTTCCCCGATGGGCGCTTCCGCCGGATTGCCGTAGACCGCGGCGCTGGAGGAATACACAAGCCGGCGGACCCCCGTCGCCTTCATGGCCTCCAGCAGATTCAACGTCCCCGTGACATTGCCGCGATAGTACAAAAGCGGGTCCCGTACGGATTCCGCCACTTCGATGAGACCTGCGAAATGGAGCACCGCGTCCACACGGTGGCTGGACAGCACCGAAACCAACGGCTCCTTGGACTCCAGATCCGCCTCGATGAGAAGCGCGTCCGCAGGCACAGCCTTGCGGTGGCCTCTGGACAGGTTGTCCAGGATCACCGAAGGAATACCCCGAGCCCGCAATGCCCGGTAAGTGAATGATCCTATGTACCCGGCTCCTCCTGTAATCAGTACTCTCATCCCGCCTCCCAAGCATGTCTCACGGCGCCGTAACAGGATGCCGCTCAATGCGATCTGCTGTTGCAGCCCGTTGATAAACCGTATTGCGGGCAGGCCGGTCAAAAACGATGAGATGCAAGCCACGCCTTTGGCGTGGGGCGAATCCTGAGGAATGAGGCGTACAACCCGTACGCCGCAATGACGAAGGATGAAGCCCAACGACGCAGATCGCGTTTTTCAACGGCCTGTTCTCCGTTGACCCGGCGCCGCAATTCCATTACGATTCCAGGGAAATCGGCGCCATTCCGCTTTCGAAAGGAACCTCCATGAGCCTGACGCCCAAGCCCCGCCCGAACAAGAACCGACGTTCCATCGTATTCGTTGCGTTTGAAAGCGAATTCGCCCCCTGGGGGGGATTGACCGCGGTGATGAAGAAACTGCCCAGGATCATGGCGCGATATGAAAACAACCGCGTATTCACCGTTACCCCATTCTTCCGGAATATTTCCCGGTGCAACGAACGGCTGTTCGGAGACATCGTTTCCACGGGCATCCGATTTTCCCAAGCCTTCGAGGAACGTGTACACGAGGTGGAGCTGTTTGTCCATACGGACGAAAACGGCTATCAGACCTTCCTGGTGGAAGCACGCGGTTTTTTCGAATCCCCCTGTGATTGCGGCAATCCGCCCGACCCTTCCGAACCGTGTAACCCGTACCTGGATCCGTCCAATCCCGGCGGACTGGTGAGAGACGCCCTGTTCTTCTCGGTCGCCGTTCCCGGCGCCTTGCGCGCCCTGGGGCGGACCCGGGACCTGGTGGTTAATCTTCAGGACTGGGAAACGGCTTTCTCGGCCCTCTCCCTTCGGGAAGAGCCGGCCATCGAATCCGTTTCCTGCATATTGACGCTCCATAATCCTTACGACACACCCATCACGGACTCCGACACACTGAACATCTGCAGCGAACCCGTATGGGGATCCACCGCGCTTTCCAAAACGTTGTGGTTTCTCGACGGGCCCGTGTGCACCGTCTCCGAGAATTTTGCGGCGGAGCTGACCTCCGACCCCCTCCACACCCGCGTATACGCCCCCCATCTCCAGGATTTGTTCCATCGCCGGGGTCTGGTGGGAATCAATAACGGTCTGTTTGAGGAAACGGATTTCCCGGCGGATGCCTTGCAGGCGGCCCGGAACGGGAATTTGGAACCCCTGCTGCGTGAAAAGAGCATGCGCCGGAAGGAAGTCCTGGACGCACTCACGCGGTTCCGTCCCAAGGAAGCTTGGGGAACCCTGGATCTGGAAGGCTTCGAAGGCCCCATTTTTCTGTTTACCGGGAGGGACGATCCCAGACAGAAAGGGTACGACGTGTCCGCGGCGGCCGTACAGCGCCTGGCGCCGGGTGCGGCTCGGTACATTTTCGCCCCCATGCCCGGCGAAGAAGGGTTGGATGGATTAGCCTTTCTGAAAAGACTCGCCGTCGAGCAGAAGCCGGGAGAGGTTCTCGTGTTTCCGTTCCGGATGGAGTCCGGCTTGTACCGGATCCTGCAGCGGGGAAGCACTTTCTTGGTGATGTGTTCCCTGTACGAACCGTTCGGAGGAGCCACGGAAGGATATGCCGTCGGGACCCCCGTGATATGCCGGGCCACAGGAGGACTTCTCCAACAGGTGGTTCCCCGTTGGACGGGGTCCCTGAGCGGAGCGGCTCGTAGAGAGGCGGCCCGCTTCCATCCCGGGGCGCACCCCCCTACCGGGTTCCTGTTTCGAGAACCGGACCTTCCTCTGGAAGACCGGATTTCCGGATGGCAGGCCGTTGTGGACTGCGGGTATCGCCGAGGCGTTCCCGTGCAGGATCGCGTGGAGCAGCGTTTAGGCATCCGCTTGTTTCAAGGGATGGTCCAGGAAGCGGCCTGGACTTTCCAGGACGCGGCGCGATTTTACAACGAAGAGCGTCTTGAATACGCCCGCATGATCGTAAACGGTTTTCAAATGCTGGATCGATTTTCCTGGGAATCCACCGTCCGGGAATACCAACGGGTTTTCGATCAGGTGTGCGAAATTTCCTGAAACCGTCCGATTGGGGGAAGCGGCGCACACATCGCCCTTGGAGGAGCCGAACGATTCCTCCTTCCATGATTGACGGGCGGAGCTGAAGCCCTGGTTGAAACAGTCTTCGGGGAAGAACTTGGCGATGCAAAGGCAGGGCGCCCTTTGACTTATACGTGCGCATAATCGATTGTCCCTGTACGGGCTATATACTGAACAGCATATTCCGGTTAAGCGGACCAATACGTAGCAGCCGTCATGAAATGTCCAGGCTTTGATCATACAAGCAGGTTTCATATAACATCATATGAAACCTACTGCATGGCCGTGTAATCCACCATAATATACCAGTTATCTTTGAAATACCAATTATTTACCACGATGAACGCACTATATACCTAAGACAGCAAAAGTACTACAAGGTTAGATGGCTACTTCGATATGGATAAACGTCGCACATCCTGTTATCCGGCATTTACAGCGGCTATATGTCTATGGTCTGTTCAGACCCTTGAGGAGAATTTGTTAAAAATATTATTTATGTAGGAGGCATATCCTTTCCAGGAGCGCTACAAATAGCTATTGAATTATGCTCAACATTGTGTGATATACACTCAACCGGTATTGTTCATAACCGAATAAGTCCACACAATATAATGTATGAATGCACAAACGGAAATGCTGCAGTCTTAGACCTGAATCCGTGACGCGTTTTTCTGCCCAGTCGGTTTTGCAGCTTTGAGGGCGATTTTGGGACGTTTCGTTGGTCTAAGGGCTGGTCAAAAAGCCGATTCGATCCAACTTCCCGAGGGTGGGGGAATTTTCGGCTGTCAACGGGGGTGATTTTTCGGTCGTCATTATGACAAAATCAATGCGTGCTCTTCGTGGCATGAGGTTTCTACATCATAGACGATGAAACAAAGAAACGCGCAAAATCAACCCCGTCCCTCATCATTTCTTTGACAATTTTCAGTAAAGCTGATGCTATCTATGTTTAAGGAAAGATTGCATGAACAACTTCGGTGGAAAAGTAAGCTTCATTTGGTCGGTCGCTGATCTTCTTCGCGGACCCTATCGCCCGAATCAGTATAAGGATGTCATGCTGCCCATGACAGTTCTTCGCCGTCTCGACTGCGTCTTGGAGTCTACAAAGGATAAGGTTCTCGAACAACAGAAGAAACTCTCGGGCGGTAAAGTCAAGAACGTCGATCCTATTCTTTGCCGCGTCACAGGCGTTCCTTTCTACAACACAAGCCGCTTCACTTTGGAGAAACTCAAAGGTGACCCGAACCACATCGTTTCCAATCTGATCCACTACATCAAAGGATTTTCAACCCGCGCCCGGGAAATCATTGAACACTTCGGATTCGAAGAACACATCGCCAAACTCGACAAGGCCGACAGGCTCTATCTCGTCGTGTCCAGGTTCTGCGATATCGACCTGCACCCGCATGTCGTCTCCAATATTGAGATGGGCTATATTTTCGAGGAACTCATCCGGAGGTTCAACGAGGCATCGAACGAAGAGGCCGGCGATCATTTTACCCCGCGTGAAGTCATTCGCCTGATGGTGAACCTCCTCTTTATGCCTGACGGTGACATCCTGACTACCAAAGGCATCGTCAAGACCCTGTACGACCCGGCCTGCGGAACGGGCGGCATGTTGTCCGTGGCTGAGGATTATGTACGCGAACTGAACCCGGACGCACGTCTGGAGGCGTTCGGCCAGGATTACAACGCCCAGGCCTACGCTATCTGCGGCTCGGACATGATGATCAAGGGGCAGGACATCGACCACATCGCCTTTGGTGACAGTTTCACGGACGACCGATTCCCTCGCAACAAGTTCGATTACATGCTGGCCAATCCTCCGTTCGGAGTGGAGTGGAAGCCGGAGGCCGATTTCATCACGAGGGAACATCAGGAGCAGGGTTTCGGCGGCCGGTTCGGCGCAGGATTACCGCGTATCAACGATGGTTCGCTCCTGTTCCTCCAACACATGATCAGCAAGATGAAGGACCCGGAGGAAGGGGGCGCCCGCCTTGGGATTGTCTTTAACGGGTCACCGCTGTTCACCGGGGGGCGGGATCGGGAGAAAGCGAAATCCGCCGTTGGATTATCGAGAACGACTGGCTGGAGGCCATCGTCGCCCTGCCGGATCAGCTTTTCTACAACACCGGCATCTACACCTATCTTTGGATCGTCACCAACCGGAAGGAGCCAAGCCGCAGGGGCAGGATTCAACTGGTGGACGGTACCCGCTTCTTCAAAAAGATGCGCAAGTCTCTCGGCAACAAACGCCACGAAGTATGCGACGACCAGAGGGACGACATCACCCGGCTCTACGGCGCGCTCAAGGAAGGCGAGCATATCCGCGTCTTCGACAACAAAGACTTCGGCTACCGCCGCATCACGGTCGAGCGTCCCCTTCGACTCAACTTCGCCGTGGACAAAGATCGTATCGCGCGGCTTGCCGAGACGAAGGCCTTTGCAAACCTGGCCACCAGCAAGAAGCGTAAGGACACCAAGGCCGCCAACGCGGAGATTGAAGCGGGTCGAAAGCTTCAAGAGGAAATCCTGGCCGCTCTTGAGCCCCTCGCCTCGCTCGGCATGGTCAAAGACCGCGACGAGTTCTCAAAACATTTAAAGTCCGCCTTCAAGAAAACCGGGATCACCGTTCCCACCCCACTTTTCAAGGCGATCCTCATGGCCCTGGCGGAACGGGACGAAACGGCGGACGTCTGCACCGACGCCAAGGGGAACCCCGAGCCCGATCCGGAACTGCGCGACTACGAAAACGTGCCGCTCAAGGAGGACGTGCAGGAGTACATGAAACGCGAGGTGCTGCCGCACGTGCCCGACGCCTGGGTGGATGAAACAAAGACGAAGGTCGGCTACGAGATCAATTTCAATCGGTATTTCTACAAGTACACGCCGCCAAGGCCGCTGGAAGAAATCGAAACCGATCTCAAGAAGATCGAGAAGGAAATCGCGGACATGCTCGCGGAGATGACGGAATGAGCCGCGACTTCTACGAGCTGTGCTACGACCAGTACAAACAGGAGATGGCTGAGGCGGATGCTCTATATCAGAAGGCTGGCGTCATGCTTGGGGTGATCCCCTTGCTCGGCGCTATATCGGTTACGATCGGTCGGATGGACATCGTCAACCTATGCCTGGTGCGAGTTGACGTGTTCATTTTCTTCCTCGCCTTAGTGATCTCCACCGTTGCGCTTGTCGCCAGTGTGGTCTTTTTATTCAAGTGCGTGTGCCCACGAAATTACAAGACACTTGCCAGCATGGATGAGTGGCAGAAATGGCGAGAAGATTACCAGCGATGGCTGGATGAGCGAAAGAATGAATCGAAAGAGAAGTCCTCCCTGGATGACACGATGTTCCAGAAAATATGCTTAATGCTGGCCGAGGCGCAACCATTCAACGCTAAGATCAACGAAAAAAGGCGACAAGCTTTCAAGCGATCCGTGCAATTGGCTGCCATAGCGCTGGTTGCAATCGGCGTGCAGGCCGCGTTTGGCTTTTTACTGACACTGCAGGAAGTATGAACATTTCCGATAATAGGAGGAAGAATGTTCCTAACCCGCTACCAGAACCGCTTGAGAACCAGGATCTCACCGCCGGTGACGACCAACCCATTATCAAAACCGGCAGTCAAGAAGAGCCCAACAAAGGACAGAAACATGGCCAAAGACAGCGGCAGTCAATCCAATGGCGGGCAGACGGAGGGACCGCCCCCGCCCCCGCCAAACAAGGATTCAACAAGGGGCGGTGGACAGGGCAGCACAGCAACGCCCCCGCTGGATAACGTATCGATTACGAAGGACAGCTCCGGCGGCAAAGGAAAGTAAGCATGATTGCATCATAAATCATCTCAGCCGCATTTGCCTGCATCGCTATACCTGCTTTGGTTTAGAGTTGGCTTGCGGGCTGCAAGGTTTCGAATGCCACGGCTGAAACCAACGATCTGAAGTGGATGTACTCCACTGTTTGTGCTTGAGGCAAATTCGCATGACGAGTCAAATCCAGCAAGGCGGTTATGGCACAACAGAGAAGTTCTGAAAGGGAAAGAGCCAGTATGGGCAACAGCCCAGTACAAACACGCAAGCAAGCGACCTATCCGGCGTACAAGCCGTCGGGGATGGAGTGGATCGGCGACATTCCTGAGCATTGGGAAGCGATGGTTCTAAAACGTACGTTTGTCATTCTGAACGGCTCGACACCGAAAAGTACTGAACCAATATACTGGGACGGGGAAATTCCTTGGGCCACACCAGACGACTTGGGCAATCTTAAGGGCGATACTATCGAGATAACCCGAAGAATGATCACGCAGGAAGGCTATAAGAATTGCGGTACATCAATGGTGCCTACAGGTAGTCTTGTCCTGTCAACGCGCGCGCCTATAGGTCATTTGGCGATAGCGGGTATTCCCTTGTGTACAAATCAGGGATGCCGTTGCCTCGTTTTTCGTAACACCGACAACCACCGCTTTTACTATTATCAGCTGATTGCAGCAAAAGGAGAACTTGAATCTTGGGGAGAGGGCTCAACTTTTAGGGAACTTGGTCGGGACAAGCTATGTACAGTGGTTCTTATACGTCCTCCTTCATCCGAGCAGCAAGCCATCGCATCCTTTCTTGACCGCGAGACGGCGCGGATCGACGCGCTTATCGAGAAGAAGCGTCGCCAGATCGAACTGCTCCACGAGAAGCGATCCGCCCTCATCAGCCACGCCGTTACCAAAGGGCTCGACCCCAAGGCCAGGACGAAGGACTCAGGCATTGAATGGCTGGGTGAGATTCCGGAGCATTGGGAAGTGCTCGCCTTCAAACGCTTGGGGGATTTCCAGGGTGGTGCAGGGTTCCCGAACGATGAGCAGGGCTGCGAGGATAACGAGTTACCGTTCTACAAAGTATCCGACACGAACTTGCCCGGTAACGAAATCTTCATGACCGTGCACAACAATTCTGTGAGTCGAGAGACTGCACGAAAACTTCGGGCGTACATATTTTCGACCGAGACAGTCGTGTTTGCAAAAGTTGGGGCAGCGTTATTGCTCAACAAGCGCCGTATCCTCACACAACCGGCTTGCATTGACAACAACATGATGGGGTTCATGCGGCGAACGTGTGAATTGAGGTGGGCATATTTCTGGATGTGCAGTCTTGATCTTGGCGAACTTGCGAATCCGGGAGCCGTACCATCTATCAATGAGGGGCAAATTCGAGAGATACGTGTTCCCGTACCTCCGCTCTCCGAGCAACGCGCCATTGCCGCCTTCCTTGACCGCGAGACAGCGCGGATCGATGCGTTGGTAGACAAGGTCATCGAGTCCATCAATGGCCTCCGCGAATACCGTACCGCCCTCATCTCCGCCGCCGTCACCGGCAAGATCGACGTACGCAAGGAGATTTCCTGATGCGCGTTGATGTCAAACCTAAATTGCTTCTATGGGCTTGCGAACGTTCCGGGAGAAATATTGATGCTTTGGCGCAACAGCAGTCCTTTCGAAGGCTGCCCGCCTGGGTGAGAGGCAAAGAGCGGCCGACCTTCAAACAGCTCGAAAAATTCGCCCAGGCAACCTATACGCCCTTCGGTTATTTTTTCCTCCCGCAACCTCCCGAAGAGTCCGTTCCGATTCCCGACCTCCGCACGGTCGGCAGCCAATATTTAGGACATCCGAGCCCGGGTCTGCTGGACACCCTGTACATATGCCAGCAACGGCAGGAGTGGTATCGCGATTTTGCGCGCTCCATGGGTGAAAACCCCCTGCCGTTTGTCGGCTCCGCAAATCTTGAGAGCGATACGGTGGAGGTCGCGCGGAATATCAGGAAAGCCCTTGGTTTCGATCTCGATGAGCGCCGCGATATGCCAACCTGGACGGAAGCGCTGCGCCGCTTTATCCAGCAGGCGGATGCTTTCGGCATCATGGTCATGGTGAGCGGCATTGTCGGCAGCAATACGCATCGCGCTCTTGATCCTCAGGAATTCCGTGGCTTTGCCCTCGCCGATCCGCTTGCGCCGTTGGTTTTCATCAATGGCAAGGATACCAAGGCGGCGCAGATGTTCACGCTGGCTCATGAACTGGCGCATATATGGCTCGGCGAAACGGCGCTGTCCGATGCGGGGCCGGTAACGATGCCGTCCAATGAAATGGAGCTGTGGTGCAACCGTGTCGCGGCTGAATTACTCGTTCCCCTGCCCGCTTTGCGGGAAGCCTATGAAGGCGGCAGTTCGTTGCGGGAAGAACTGGATCGCCTAGCCCGATGGTTCAAAGTCAGCACGTTGGTCATACTGAGACGGCTCCATGATGCGGGAAAACTGACCCGCGATGAACTCTGGCAGGCATACGATAAAGAGTTGGACCGGCTGCGGGAGATGTCCAAAGGAAGGGGCGGCAGTTTTTATCTGACGCTTCCGGCCAGGGTCAGCAAGCGATTTGCTCGGGCACTGGTCATCAGCACGCTCGAGGGGCAGACCCTGCATCGCGACGCCTTCCGCTTGCTGGGTTTTCGCAAACACGCCACATTTCGTGAGCTTGCCTATCAATTGGAGGTTACCTTCTGATGACCTACCTGCTCGACGCGAATGTGTTTATCCAAGCGAAAAACCTTCATTACGGCCTGGATTTCTGTCCGGCGTTCTGGGATTGGCTGATCACAAACAATCAGCAACAGAAGGTCTTCAGCATCGAAAAAGTCGGCGACGAGATCGAAGCGGGCAACGATGAGCTGGCAAAATGGGCGGATCAGCGCGGGCCTGGATTTTTTTTGAAACCGGATTCAGCCATGCTGTCGGCGCTGGGCAAAGTGAGCGCCTGGGCGACGGACCAAGGCTATGATCCGGCGGCGGTGAACACCTTCTTCCAGGTGGCCGATTATTATCTGGTCGCCTTTGCGGTCGCGCACAACCACACCATTGTAACCCACGAAATCGCTTCCCCATCCACGAAAAAAATCAAAATTCCCAACGCCTGCATCGGTCTTGAGGTTAAATGTGTCACGCCTTACGAAATGCTGCGTCGGGAAAGAGCACGCTTTATTTTGGGACCGAGTGGAAGGAGTACCTGATGCCGGGTCAACATACGGAGTACGCATTTGAGACCGCCATAGAACACTACCTGACCACGGCCGGTGGATATGAAAAAGGCGACCGGGACAGCTTCGACACCGAGCGGGACTTGTTCATCGGCGACGTGATTGCGTTCATCCGGAAAACCCAACCCAAGGAATGGGAGTACCTCGCCAGCCTCCAAAAAGAAAAGGCCGAAGAGACGCTGATTGACGACCTGTGCCGTGCTCTCAACTCCAGCCATGAGGGGTGCCTCTCGGTCCTTCGACACGGGTTCAAGTGCTTCGGCAAGCTGTTTCGGGTGGCCTATTTGGCTCCGGCCAGCGGCATGAACCCGGACACCCAGGCGCTCTACGCCGCCAACCGGCTCACTATTACGCGCCAGCTCCACTATTCGGCCAAGCACGGCAACACCCTTGATGTAACTTTGGCCCTAAACGGCATTCCCGTAGCCACGCTGGAACTGAAGAATCCCATGACCGCCCAAAACTGGCGGCATGCAGTCACGCAGTACAAAAACGACCGCGATCCGTCAGACCTGATCTTCCAATTCAAGAAGCGCACCCTTGTCCATTTCGCGGTGGACACTGACGAAGTCTACATGACCACGCGCCTTTCGGGTAAAAGCACGCGTTTCCTGCCTTTCAACAGGGGCTGCGGAGGCGGGGCAGGCAATCCGGAAAATCCCGGCGGCTACAAGACCGCGTATTTGTGGGAAGCGGTGCTGGAGCGCCACAGCTTCCTGGATATTTTGGCGCGGTTCATTCATCTGCAGATCGAAGAAAAGAAGCTCGGTGGAAAGCGAATCAAGAAAGAAACCATGATATTCCCGCGCTATCACCAACTTGATTGCGTGAGGAAGCTCGTTGCGGACGCACGCGAACACGGCACCGGAACCAACTACCTGATTCAGCACTCCGCCGGGAGCGGCAAGTCCAACTCCATTGCCTGGCTGGCCCATCGGCTCGCCAGCCTCTATACCGAAAATGACGAGAAGGTTTTCGACTCGATCATCGTGGTCACCGACAGGGTCGTCCTTGACCAGCAGTTGCAGAACACCATTTACCAGTTCGAGCACAAGCAGGGCGTGGTCCAGAAGATTGACATCAACTCGTCCCAATTGGCGGAGGCCCTCGCCTCGGGTGTTCCGATTGTGATTACCACGCTCCAGAAATTTCCTTTCGTCACCGAGAAAATGGGCGATTTGCCCATGCGCAGATACGCGGTGGTTGTTGACGAAGCCCACAGCTCCCAAGGAGGCGAGACGGCGACCGAGCTCAAGGGCGTGCTTGCCGGCGCTGCCATAAAGGAAGAGGCCAGGGCAAAAGCCGAGGAGGAAGGGCTGCCTGATTATGAAGAGGAAATCCTCAAGACAATGGCAAAGCGCGGACATCAACCCAACATCAGCTTCTTCGCCTTCACGGCAACCCCCAAATACAAAACCCTGGAGGTCTTCGGCACACCTGGTGCGGACGGCAAACCGCAGCCTTTCCATCTCTACAGCATGCGGCAGGCCATCGATGAAGGGTTCATCCTCGACGTGCTCCAGAATTACACGACATACAGAACGTATTACCGGCTGATCAAGTCAATCGAAGATGATCCACAGGTGGATAAGCGGAAGGCCGCGCGGGCGCTGGCGCGATTCATGAGCCTGCACCCGCACAATATCGCCCAGAAGACCGAGGTCATGGTCGAGCATTTCCGGCACTTCACCATGCATAAGATTGGGGGCAAGGCAAAGGCCATGGTGGTGACCTCCAGCCGCCTGCACGCGGTCAGATACAAACAGGCCTTCGACAAATACATCGCCGAAAAAGAATACCCCGGGATCCGAACGCTGGTGGCTTTTTCCGGAACTGTGATCGACCCGGATGCAGCGGGCGTCGAATATACGGAATCCGGCATGAACGTGGACGCTCAGGGCAAGCATATCAAGGAAAAGGAACTGCCTGGACGGTTCGGGACAGAGGAATACCAGGTGCTGCTCGTTGCGGAAAAGTATCAGACCGGCTTTGATCAACCGCTCCTTCACACGATGTATGTGGACAAGCGACTGTCAGGCATCCAGGCCGTGCAGACGCTTTCGCGTCTCAACCGGACGCATTCCGGCAAGGAGGATACCTTTGTCCTGGATTTCGTGAATGAACCGGATGAAATTCTCAAGGCCTTTCAGCCCTATTATGAGCAGACGCTTATCGGTGAGCGTGCCGAACCCCAGCAGTTATATGAGCTGCAGGCAAAGCTCGACGGCCACCAGGTTTATTACAAGGCGGAGGTCGAGGAGTTCTGCAAGGTCTTTTATAAGCCCAAGCCAAACCAGACGACGGCGGATCATGCCCGGATGAATGCCTGCATCGATCCGGCGGTGGGACGCTATAACGATCTGGACGAGGATGTCCGGGAGGAATTCCGCAAGACGCTTGTGGCTTACAGGAATCTCTATTCCTTTTTGTCACAGGTGATCCCTTTCCAGGACACAGACCTTGAAAAGCTCTATTCGTATATCCGGTTCCTGTTGACCAAGTTGCCGAGAGGCGACCGGGGCCCGGTCTACAACTTCAACGACGATGTGGCCCTGAAGTATTACCGCCTTCAGAAGATCGGTGAAGGGTCAATCCTGATGGAGCCCGGCGCCCCCTACGAGGTTTCGGGTCCCACATCCGTAGGAACGGGGGTTGCCCGGGGTGACAATATCGAACTGTCCAAGCTGATTGACATCCTCAACGAGCGGTTCGGAACGGAGTTCAAGCCGGGTGACCAGCTGTTTTTTGAGTCGATCCGGGAGGATGCGGTGTCAGACAGCAACCTCCGTCAGGCAGCGCTCGCCAACACAATGGAGAACTTCGGCTACGTCTTCCGGAAAGCACTGGAAGGGCTTTTCATTGACCGAATGGACCAGAACGAAGAAATTGCAGCGAAATTCATGAACGAAGATCAATTCCGGGAGGCGGTAAGCCAACACCTTCTCAAGGAAGTCTATGAGAAATTCCGACTGGAAGCCCAAGCCGTGCATGGTGCATGACTTATTAGTAGATTTGCATGTTAGTAGCAAACGGTACTGCTTTGGTGAATCGATTGGGAGAATAACCTATGAAGAAGCCAAGTCAAGAACTAATCGATGCATTTTTTACGTGGTACTCAAACAATGCGCATTCTAGTAGCGAAGATTACTATAGCACTACGATTACAAAGAACCACCTATCCAGGTTATCGAAACGTGATTTTATAGACTTCTTCTTTACCTTCGCCCACGAAGGTGGGAGAGTACAGAGTGGAGGATATAGGACAAAAGGGAGATTCAGAAAAATGGTTGAGACCCGTTATGATGAATTCCGTGCTTTCGTTTTGAGCCCATTTGACCCGAATTTTGATGTAGATAAATGGATTCACCGGATTAAGGAATTCAACCACTTCGGTATCGGTCTGGCAACCATCTATCTGAATCGTGTAGACAAGAGACGTTTCCCAATCGTAAATGACAAGGTTCGCAAAGCATTGGCGCTCTTTGACATATCCCTCCATCTGAACCCGTGAAAAGGTATAAGTTTGTGATTGATGCCCAGCAGCAACTTATTCGTTGGTTCCCCCAATTTGACAACTTTTTCCGTACCGATGCACTGAATCAGTTCCTAATTGGAGAAGAGGATGGGAAGCCTTGGAAAAAAGAATTGGAAACTGCTATGGCTGTTGGTTACTGGATATTTCAAGGCAAACCAAATAACTACGATGTTATAGGCAGTTTGCGAGATAAAGCAGTCAAAACATGGTCTACTAATCAATACAAGGACGAAATCAAGACAGGAGACAGAGTAATAATATGGGTAACCGGCGAGAGTAGCGGTTGTTATGCTCTTGCAACAGTGATTTCTGAAGTGGAACGCATTGAGGAAGACATGCAGGAAGCTGCTTACAGATTACAACCTACTGATAAGCGTGTTTCTCCGCGTGTTAGAATCCAGATAGACCATAATCTATGGAACGCTCCTGTTCTCCGAGAAGAACTCGAAGGCCTACCTGAGTTCTCGGATTTCCCTGCGGGTAAACAGGGGACAAACCTGAAAATGACCAAAGACCACTTTGAAGGCATTCTGAGTCTTGTTTTGGGGAGAACCTGAATCCGTGACGTGTTTTTCTGCGTAGTCGGTTTCACAGGTTTGGGGGCGGTTTTTCGGCTCTTTCATTGAGTC
>ENA-OSEO01000223-OSEO01000223.1-sediment-metagenome-genome-assembly--contig:-NODE-223-length-162636-cov-5.734847_pt1 | contig 162636 bp, 144 predicted proteins | sample MGYA00237883_ERZ534232 | MGnify/ENA metagenome assembly ERZ534232
TGATACTTCTCCTTCTAGAATTTTTATAATTTTGTTACGGACAGGTTTTCCACACAACGATTGAAATATATTTAATGTTTGAATCACCTCCTCAAATTCAATAAACTCTAGGTAGCAATTCATCACTACCGGCCGTAAATTTGATTAAAAAACATCTCCAAAGAGACCAACTACATACATCACCAATGAGGTTTTCTGTTTGCTTACAACATTTCAAAAGTTCAGATTGAACCTCATTAAAAACTAGCAAATGATATCCAAAATCATGAGAGCGCTCCCAATTTTTTTGCTCTTTTTTGATAAAATACATTTGCTTGTCGTGATTTACCATTTCTTGCTTTTCTTCTATCTTTTTTTACTAATTAATTGAGAAAGATTTCGAGTTAGTTTTTTATCTGAAATTTAATAAAAGAAATGTGATGATTTCCTTAACTCAGGCTTTCCTTAGCTTTGCTGTGGAATCTCTGATAATAATTTCTGTCGGTAATTCAATCCGGTTATGTTTCTGATTTGGATTTTTCAGGATGTCAAATAAGACCTGGGAAGCAATTCGGCCCATTTGTTCGAGTGGTTGACGTACCGTCGTGAGCGATGGGCGCACCAATGAAGCTTGTGGAATATCATCAAACCCCATGATGGATATATCCTCTGGGACTCGCAATCCCCTTTCTCTAACTGCATCCATAGCAGCCATCGCCATTACATCATTGGAGGCAAAAATTGCGGTTGGCGGTTTTTTCATATTCAAAAAACGTAAGGCACCTGTGTAGCCATCTAATTGAGCAAAAGTGCCTTCGTATACCAAATCCGGGATAAGTGGGATCTTATTCGTGCGTAAAGCTGCTTTATAACCTTCTAATCGGTCCACGGCTGCGCCTAAATCTAACCACCCGGTGATAAATCCAATACGTTTGTGACCTAATTTGATTAAATAGTTGGTGGCATTAAAAGCGCCCTGCCAATTTGTAGACCCAATAGCAGGGCAATCTTCGCCAGTTCCCTGATGATCAATTAAAACAAAAGGGAAATTCCTTTGAGTCATGCTGCCTATATAATCACTTGGATTTCTGGGTAATACCAGAATCAATCCGTCAACCATCCCCTGAACCAAATTAGATACATAACCTGCTTCTTTTGTTGCGGTTCGGTGTGTGGTATATAGCATCAAGTCATACCCGGCTTCACCTAATTCTGCATCAATACCCCGGATAATTTCACCGATATATCCGGTTCCCAAATCCGGGACTAACAGGCCAATTGTATTTGTTCTCCCCCCGGCCAGACTACGTGCCTGTCTATTAGCCACAAAGTTCAAGCGCTGCATCGTTTCTAGCACACGCTCACGCGTCTGAGGTTTTACATGCACATCATTGTTAATCACTCTGGAGACTGTTCCAAATGAAACACCAGCTTCTGCAGCCACATCAATAATCGTAACTTTCTCTTTCCGCTTGTTCATTGATTATTGTTCAATTTGACGACATGAATCATGATTCATTTTCCAAATTAACCTAATTCTTTTATCATAAAGAAACAGCGTTAGGTATTTTTAAATTAATAAAGTGGGAATGTCATTATTTGCTTCAGTAATTGCCGCCAAATTTTCATAAAATAATCGTGAAATTTTTGGAAGCGTTTACATCAATACTTTAGCACATTTGAAAATCAGAGTCAAGTATGCAAAGTGGAATTAAGAGAAATTTTAAGAATTGGGGAATCTACTTATTGTCTGTTTCTAGTAACATGAAGATAATGCAAAATGAAATATCTTCATCCTCTATCGGAATTTTTCTTCAGGATGTGTATTTAAACCATGCGTTGAACAATCAAATCAGTACTAGCTTACAAGGAATATTAATTGGAAATGGTTCTGAAAGTAACCTTGTAAACGCCAATAAAGTCTTTGAAGTTCAATATTCTTGGATAACATTGGAAGGTAATAATTACAACAATCATATTAATGGTAATTCTGTTACCTGGCAAATATGTAGTGAGTGTTTGATTGTTGACGCAGTGTCAGAATTATTTTTAAGCAATGATATCAGTGGTAATCACTGATCCGATATTTTTGATCAGAAAAATTTCTCTTAAGCCTGCCGTTTATGAAAATTAAACTAAACATATCGCTCGCCAGCTCATCCAATTTAACTATACTCGATAATGGCAAAAAACTGATGTAGCTCATCCGCCATCCTCAGGAACCATCACCTGAATGAATGTTCGATTATATTGATCCAGCACTATATAAACTACCACAGTTCTTGTATCTTTTTCATAAGCATACATAACCATATTCTGGGCAGACATTTCTGATGTGCTCATCAAATTCCAATTTTGCTTTTTCATTTCTTCAGTAAAGAAAGTTGTGACAATTTCACTTTCTTCACTGGTCGAGTAGGAGATCATCAATGTCCCTTCATTGGTAGTTTTCATTACATCCCCATTGTTTGGCGTGAAGACAGGAATATCAACAGGCAATTCTTCGATAACATCAACAGATTGAGATGTATTCGTCGACAGAATTTCTCCAGTTGGCATTGATTGAACATTAGAAGTAGTAGCCGATAAACCAGATTGTGTTGGTTCATTCTGAACTGTTTGTTGTGAAGGCAATTCTGTATCGCTCTGTACAACACTCGTTGGTTCACTTCGATTAAATAAGTCAAATTTTGAAATCCCAATAACCAGCGCAATTACAATACAGGCGACAACCAACAGTGCTCCACCTCCAATTGCCAAAGGCAACCATTTTGGCTTCTTTTTTTGTTCGTCTGCCACTGGTTGTAACGGCTGACTTACAACTGTCGGTTTCCCTGCTATTTGAGTAGCATTGGGATCGATTTGTACCTGGGTTGGAAGCGCATAACTGATCGTTTTACCATGCAAGACAGCATTCATTCCCTGAATAAATTCCTGCATACTCTGAAAACGTAAGGTTGGATCCTTTGCCAATGCCTTAAATAAAAGGGCTTCGACACTTTCAGGTAATTCAGGTATGAATGTTTTGGGACGGGGTAAAGGATCCTGAACTTGCTTAATAAGAATGGCTGCTGGCGTATCAGCCTGAAAAGGGCATCTACCAGTGATGAGCTCATATAAAACAATACCCAGGGCATAAATATCCGTGCGTTCGTCCGCTGTTCCATTCCACTGCTCAGGTGCCATGTACGCTGGTGTGCCAATTCCCAAACCGGTTCCGGTCAATTGTGTTTGTTCTCCCGCATCCAGCATCTTGGCTATCCCAAAATCAGAAAGAATTGGTTCCCCTGACTCACCGAACAAAATGTTTGCTGGTTTAATATCCCGGTGGATTATTTTCCTCGCATGGGCATAACTGAGTGCTTCAGCAATGGGTATGATGATATCAATCGCCTTCTCATAAGGCAAACGCGTTCGGGTATATTGTTTTAGAGTTCCATGAGAGACATAAGGCATCACCAGATAAGGAACACCATTCTCTTCGCCATAATCCAGCACCTTTAGAATATAAGGATGGTCCAATTTTGCTAATGCCCTGGCTTCACGTTGGAACCGGATCAAAAAATCTGAATCAATTTGATTCATTGCCCGGATGATCTTAATTGCCACATACCGTTCCAAAGAAGGGTCAAATGCTTTGTAAACGGTTGCCATTCCACCTTCCCCCAATGGCTCAATAATCTGATACTTCCCTAAAGATTTACCAATCATTCCATCCATACCGGCACCCTCACCTGAGAGAATTGTTTATGTTTATTATATTTAGATTTTCCTTGGGTTACTAAAGTTTTTACCTTTGTCTATTTAGATATATCTAAAATCGTAAATTTAAAAATTTTTTTAGTATTGTGCATTTTAACTAAACAAGATAAGCGATATCCCCAAGAAGCATCAATTTAAAATCCCCAGTTTATGAAGAATAATTCCTCCATAAATGATTATATAATTGACGAATACTATAAGAACTATTGGTTTCGTTTACCAGGAGAGACAAAACTTTGGAAAAATCAATTAAAAATTGGATATTGGAAACCCGTAATTCAGCTTATTGTTTTGGAATTAATGATGACGGTTACTTAATTAATACTTACTGGGGAAAAAGAAAAAATAAAAAAACAGATTACCCTCTCCCAATACATACAGAGGGTTGGGCCTCTTTTGATTCTCCTGCCAATCTTCTTCCGGAAGAATTCCCTGTGTATGGGGGTGCTTTCCATTTTGAGCCATGTCTAAAAATATCATTTGCAGATGGAGTAAGGGATCTCAATTTAAAATTTGATTCAGAAAGTTCATCAACGGAAGAGATAAAAATAATTCTTCGGGACATTTATTATCCATTACAAATAATATTATATTACCGACCGCATACAGACTATGATTTAATTGAACGTTGGGTGGAAGTCATTAACCAAGGGAAAGAATCTATCACTATTGAGCGTATTTTTTCAGCACAATGGCATTTTCCAGAAAACCAGCAATATTATTTATCTCACTTATCCGGAAAATGGAATGATGAATTTCACCTAACCCGTGAAGCTTTGACCACAGGTGTAAAAGTGCTGGAAAGCCGCCGAATAACCAGCAGTCATCATCACAATCCCTGGTTTATGATCGATATTGGAAACGCAACTGAAACAGAAGGCGATATTTGGTTTGGTGCCTTCGCCTGGAGTGGAAATTGGAAACTTGCAGCCGAAGTCACTAATTTTGATAGAACACGCATCAGTATGGGTATAAATGATTGGGATTTTGCCTGGAGATTGAATGGCGGTGAAAATTTTGTCACCCCCTCCGCCTTTGCAGGATACACAGAAAACGGTTTTGGCCAGGCTAGCAGAGCCCTGCACAGTTTCATTCGCGAACAGGTAATCCCACATCGGAACAATTCTCACAAAATTCTTTATAACTCTTGGGAAGCTACCTTATTTGATGTGGATGAAAAATCCCAAGCGCGATTAGCTGAAATTGCAGCTTCTATCGGTGTGGAATTATTCGTATTGGATGATGGCTGGTTTTACAACCGAAATGGTGATCACGCCGGGTTGGGTGACTGGTGGCCAGATCCCAGGAAATTTCCGCGTGGATTACAGCCGCTGATCAAGAAGGTCAACCAATTAGGGATGGATTTTGGACTGTGGATAGAGCCTGAAATGGTTAATCCTGACAGTGATTTGTATCGAGGCCACCCAAATTGGATTCTTCATTTTCTCACGAGAGAACGCACGCTTGCTCGCAACCAGTGTATTCTCAATATGGCTTTACCTGAAGTTCAGGATTATCTGATTGAGAAAATTGATCGATTATTAAAGGAAAACAACATCGCTTTTATCAAATGGGACATGAACCGTAATGTCAGTGAGCCAGGATGGTTGAACCCGCCAGGAGATCCAAAAGAAATTTGGGTTCGATATGTGCAGGGATTATATCGGGTTTGGGGTGAATTACGTCACCGCCATTCGGATGTTATCTGGCAATCCTGTTCAGGGGGCGGTGGAAGGGCTGATTTGGGGATCTTGCATTTGGCAGATCAAATCTGGGTATCTGATAATACACAAGCACTTGCTCGCTTGCAAATTCAACATGGATTTTCGATGGCTTATCCAGCCATCACCATGGAGTCCTGGGTAACAGATGCTGATCGCGGAAAACTACCACTATCATATCGTTTTCACGTCAGTATGTGTGGTAGTCTGGGTATCGGGGGTAATCTTCTTGAATGGGGTGAAGAAGAGCGAAATGAAGCTGCTTATTGGATTTCTCGTTATAAAAACCTACGGGGAATAATTCAGCTGGGTGACCAATACCGTCTGGGATTACAGGCGATGCAATATATGAGCAGAGATCATCAACATGGAGTTCTTTTTGTTTTTAATGTTGGTCAACCTGGCCAAGCAACAACAGTAAAGATAAGGTTACAGGGATTACATCCTGAAGCGACTTATGAAATTGAAGGTTTTAGTGAGATCAAATCCGGTCTGGACTTTATGTCAGAGGACATTGATTTTTCATTAAGCCCTTTTGAGAGTACGCTGCGAGAGATTCATCAAAAATTCATTATTTAAAACCATTGCGGAATCTTATATATACCAGAAGATTCCTCATTACATGACTATGATTCGTTTTCGTATTTGATTCCTTTTGAGGCTAAAATCTGTTTTTCTTTGTCGATTTCATGCGTTTCTTCAAAGCCAAACCTTATTGGATAAACCACCAGGGTTCTTCAAATCCTTCATTCGGGTTGTATGGTAAAGTGCATGATTTTGGATTTAAGATCTATCGTTCCCATTTTGTTCCTGTCGCAAGTGCTACGCAATTGTATGCGCCATCATAAATACCAATACTCTTATTCTTCACAATTGACTCACAGAATAACGTCAACAAATCTTTGTGATTAACCAACATATCGATCGCTTGTAATGTCAATGGAATGGTTGTGGCTTCAACAGTACCATCTCCTAATTCTGCGCCACGAATAGCACCCCATTTCTCATGCCCACCCACGCGAGCATTAAAAATTTTTGGAATTGGATAGAATGCCAGTTCACTCGGTTTCGTAACCATAACATCTACTACACGCATCAAGTAATTGGTTGAATAGACTGCATGGAAGGTGTTGTCATGTAAGAAAACATGCACACCATGAGTAGATTGTTCCCTTATCTGATTTGCCAGTGCTTTCGTGTCTTCCCAATCAAAATGTGTTTGTATCTCTAATGAACGATCCTTTAATTCCCCCTGCAACCAGGTCCAATTATCCTTATGGTCTCCAAGATTCACGAATAATGCCATTTTTCCACTCTTTACGAGTGGAATGCTATACTCGATGATTGCTTTAAATAATTCACGTTGCGCACCTGCGCCGCCCATGGTTAAAAGAATCCTGCGTGGTTCGTTATTATTCATCCTGCGGATCCGGGCGGCGCAATCTCCCTCGATGTTCTCGACCAATTCGTGATCAATATGCGCACCTGTGTAATACACAGCGTCAGTTGGTGCAGGTTTCATGATCTTTCCTTTATCATCAAACCCGCGCATTGTCCTAAAACCATAGTATGCTGATGGGGATTGAATACCATGTTTGGCACCTTCGGTTAATTGAAATGCCATTGGCCAGTTATCAAATACCATATCAACAACATTCGTCATTCCGCCAGCGACTGCACCCATACTATTCCACATATGCGAAGTCAGCATGGGAATATCAGATGGTAATGCCTGATATAGATTACGAAATAGTTCAGACATTTTGTAATCTTTAATATTTGTTTTTAGGAACCTCCACGGCCAGGTAACAATCCAGGCATTTAAAATGGAGTTGAGAATTGGTAATGAAGGGTCGCCTGTAGTTAACGATTCCCAAATATATTTATTAAAGAAGGAATTGCGTTGAGATAACCTGGAAAACCGGCTGTAATTGGAATTACACCAATTTATCACATCGGTAGTGATTCCTGGAATCGCTAATAAATCCAGCCAAAGAGGTGTATACCCCATTGCTCTGGCGCAGGAGGCACCTGCCATTGCAATGCGGTAGTGTCCATACCCCATTCTAATGGTGGAAATCACTACCGTTCCTGTTGACGGAAGAGGATCCCCGGAGTCTCCACGAACAATATCCTTTATCCCTAATTCATCGCCGAGATAATGATTGGATTGGACACTGAGTGTATATTTTTCGTTTGGGTCATATTGAAATTTCTTAACAAAAAATTGTTGCCAGCGATCTGTAGCTTTAGATTTTCCTTCGGAAAGCTCATTTTCAAATAAAGTATATTTTCCATTAATTTTCTTCATTGTTGATCTCCATTGTGTTGAAAAAATTGTAAACAAGGGCTGAAAGAATTAACCCTTAACCCCACTGCTCATTGCGCTTTCGATAAAGAATCGTTGACCAAGGATAAACAGGATAAATGGTGGCAGAATGGAAATTGCCGCTCCAGCGAGAATCAGGTTTGCCGAGTCTGAAGCCCGACCTCGCAGCATATTAAGTGTGAGGGTCAGCACATGGTTTTCATAATTACCCGTGTTAATAATCACAAGCGGCCAGAAGAAGCTATTCCAGGCGTACAAAAAAGTAAAGGTGGCAAGAGTGGCTAACGCTGGCGCAGCAGCTGGAAGGAAAATACGATATAGTATTTCAAATCTGGAAGCACCATCCATCAAGGCCGCTTCTTCTATATCTTTCGGAACTGTGATAAAAAATTGGCGCATCAGAAATGTTCCATAAGCAGTGAAAATCCATGGAAAGATCAGAGAAGCCAGTTTATCTGTCCAACCAAACAGAACCATTAATTGGTACAGAGGGATGATCAACATCACAAATGGGATCATGATTGTACCAAGATAGAAGAGAAATAATTTATCTTTTCCAGGGAAACGTAAACGCGCAAAAGCGTAACCACCCATTACTGAGGTGACCATCTGACCAATGACAACAAAGATAGTAACTAAAATTGTATTCGTCAGACTTCGCTCCATATTTTCCATTTTTAACACATGCACATAATTTTCAGGATGAGCAGTGATTTTTGTTACTGGTTCACTGGTCCTTACGACCTGGTATATCTCCTTCGTCGTATCCTCAGGATCAACAAATCGGCCTAAAGCTGTTCGATTCACCTGTACCAATTGCAATATCTTACCTTCTACGGGCACATCCATTAATTCCTGCACGGTACCATCCGGCAGGGTAACCTCTCCCCCTCCCATAGCAGGTTTTACGAACGCTAAAGGAACTGTATATGCTGTGTCAAGATCGTTGGGGTCAGCATACACACCAGCAGGTATCCCACTTTGTACCAGGGCATACTCCTTCTTCTCTCCATTCGCTAAAACATAATACAAAGGTGAAGGCTCATCATATCCATCGAGTTCAATGGTTGATTGTTCACGCGGAAATAATCGTGGTGGATAGGTAAATGTGTCATTAGGTGTTTTCAATGACGTAGCGAACATATAAAGAAATGGAAACAACATCACCAAAGCAAAAGCGGTCAGAATGATGTAGGTAATGGTATTGACCAAAATCTTTGATAGACGGAATGACTTCATCTTAACCTCCTAGACATCATATGCACCAGTTCTACGCTGACTGCGGAATTGAAGTAATGTGACTGCAAAGATAACAATGAATAAAACCCAGGCAATTGCAGCCCCATAACCTTGCTGGAACCGTTGGAAGCCATTCTGATATAAATATAAAACGATGGTCAATGTCGAAGTTCCTGGACTTCCTGGAGGATTCGTCATAATAAAAACCTGTTCAAATACCTGTAAGGCTTGAATGGTGGTAGTTGTGATTACAAAAAATGTTGTGGGTGCTAATAACGGTAAGGTGATTTTCCAGAACTTTGCCCACCTACCAGCGCCATCTACTGTGGCAGCTTCATACAATTCTCTTGGAATATTTTGTAATCCTGCCATAAATAGTACAGTATTAAAACCCATCGTCTGCCAGGCAGAAACAATTATGATGGCAAGTAATGCTGTGCGACTTTCTGATAACCAACGAATTTGAGCAATTGGATAACTGGTTGCAAAAATAGAATTAATAAATTGTAGCCCTAAAGTTATAAAGTAGTTGATGTATCCGATTGTTGCATTGTATAGCCATTGCCATATCAATGAAATTCCTACCACTGCTGCAATACTGGGCAAAAAATAGATTGCCCGAAAAATCTTCATCCCTGGAATTTTGGAATTCAGGATGTTTGAGAGTAACAAAGCTGGAATAGCACTTAATGGAACAGTAACTAAACAAAAAACAAGCGTATTGCGTAACGAAATCCAGAATCGAGCATCAGCTGCGCCTAGAACAAAGTATTTTCCAAATAGATTGAATCGTAAAAGCTCACTATATATCGATCCGTCCATCACTTGGATAAAATTTTGGGTAGCGCTAGCGAGTGGTTTTAAATTCAATTTAAAGATGGTCAGATAATTTGCTAAACCAATGAAATTTGAATTTCCAAAAGCATCCCAATCGGTAAGACTGATATAAAATGAAAAAACCAGTGGAAAAGCGAAAAAAATCAAAAACCCCAGCAAATTAGGTGAAAGAAATAAGTACCCTTCTAATGCTTCTGTCTGAGCATTATTTCTATGAAGGTAAATCCCGGTTTCTTCTCTCCACATTAACCAGATTGCTATTCCAAATAGGATTACCAGGAATGCAATCATTAAATTAGTTGGAATGATTATCTGCTTACCTAAGTAGATTAACGCCTTTATCAATCCAACCCGAAATAAAAATATGATAAAAAAGACCAGGGCAATATATTTGCCAATTTTATGAAACATTTCTTCGATATGAATTCGATAATGGAAGTGATCTCCTGCAGCGTGGATCAAGTAACCAGCCAACACACCTACCAACCAACCAATTCCTGAACCAAATGTATTTGCCAATGCATCAACGCCCAGAAATACACCCAGAACCTGTAAGAGTGCAATAAATGAAAAAATAAATCCTAGATAATTTACAACCAACGATGTAGTTCGCCCTACTCGGGTTCTTTTCTTTAGCTGATAGCCTGCAAAGAAACTGGCACCAGTAAACAAAATTGTTGAAATTGTTCCAATAAATATTAACCATGATGGCAAATTACCGAACAACTGTTTGAATACAATAAAAAATAATAAAATAAGTCCAACTAAAGATAGAAAAAAATGCCATCCGGTGACGATATTGATGAATGTTTCAATCCGCTTAACATCTTTTGGTTCTGCATCCTTATGCATATGACCTCCAAGGATTGAATCTTAAATAACCAGAATACATAAGGATCTCCTCCCTATTGAATAGGGAGGAGATCCTTGATCTAAGAAACTATTGAGTGAAAGCTTTGTTTGCTTCTATACAGATACTCTGTTTGAATTCATCAATGGTCATTTCACCATTGAGAACTTTAGAGATCATCGGACCCATAATAGAGTCATAATTCGGCCAACTTCCAGCCCATAATGGACCTTCAGCTATTGGTTTACTAGCTTCTGCAATACCATTCAGGAATGCCTGGTTATTTTCAGGAGGTGTAAAGGTAAGGAATGAGTCTAAAGCAGCTTGACTTACACGACTGGGAATATTCGTTCCCAGAGCGGAAATCTTCCCCTGGGTTTCAGCAGTTGTTAATAACTGCACTAATTCCCAGGCTTCTTCAGGATGTTGAGTCTTTGCATTGACCACATACGCGCCCCAAAATAACCAGTTGCCCATTCCTGCGGGTCCCATTGGTAATTCTACAACATCCCAGGTAAAATTAGCATTGGCGCGAGTGCCTGGAGTTGCCCAGCGGCCATTTTGGAACATACCAACTTTTCCAGCTAAGAATGGAGGTTCGCTATCCTCACCATATGGAACAGCAACTTTTTCTTCTACATAAAGTTTGCGTTCAAAAGTTAAACCTTCAATTGCTTCCGGAGTATCCAGCGCGCATGCTGTCCGGTCTGCATTGAAGAATCCACCACCAGCTGAGTTGATCCAAACACCATAAGGACCCCACCAGGCGTTTGCGCCATAACCATACACATCAGAACCAAGCGCGCTTACTTTCTTGGAAACATCGAGGAAAGCATCCCAATCCCATTCTCCTGCTTTAGCGAGCTCTCGTGGGTCATCAGCACCCGCTTCTGCAATCAAATCCAGATTCAAATATAAAACAAAAGTGGATACATCGCGTGGCAATCCCCATAAAGCATCACCTGTTTTTCCTGTTGTTGGGTTGAAAGTCAAGTGATACATAGGGCCTGAATAGAAATCTGTTGTTTTGAATCCTTCGGTTTTATCAGCCATACTTTTCAGATCCATAATTAAGCCACGGGTGGCGAAGTCTGCAATGTCGGTACCTGGAATCCAGAACACATCAGGGGCAGTGCCTGCGCCAATTTCGGTTTTGAGAACATCCTGATAACTGGAAGTTTCAGAACCACCTGGCTCATAAATTAAATTTACCCCATCCATCGCTCCATTTAATTCTTCACTTACCGATGAATAAACATCAATCTCAGCTTGATTATCTGGACGTGTCCGCCAACGCAATGTGATTTCTTCAACAGCAGGTTGAACTGATTCTTCAGGTTCTGTAGCTGGGGCTGGTTGACAAGCAGCCAGTAACATACTGAATGTCACCAAAACAACGATCAAACTAGTATTAAACTTTCGATTCATCTTTTACCTCTCCTTATAATATTTTTGATTTGTAATTTATAAAATTGGAACAACGGCAAATATTTTTAGTTAACGATCACCTCCTGTCATTAAATGGAGCTGTTGATTTTCGCTCGATCAAATGAACAGGAACACGATGGGAAATTGTTTTTTGTTCAGGTTGATCGATCTTTGTAATCAACATGAGCGCGGCTTCCTGACCAATGCGATTAATATCCTGGTGAATTGTAGTCAAAGGAGGATCAAAGTAGGAAGCCAATGGCATATCATCGAAACCGATGACAGAATAATCATCCGGTACATGGTATCCGGAATCCCGTAAAGCACGAATGGCTCCAATGGCCATCCGATCGTTCTGAGCAAAAACTGCTGAAAATGGAATTTTTTCTTCTAAAGCTTTTTTAATATCCTGGTAACCAGAGGTAGCTGTCCAATCACCGGCCATAATGAGTCTTTCGTCACATTGTATCTGTGCTTCTTCAAGAGCCTCGCAATACCCTTTCGTACGATCCTGTGTACAAGCATCCGTTTCAATCCCTTTAATACATAAAATCTCACGATGCCCGAGACTTATCAAATGATGAACAGCCAGTTTCCCGGCAGTTTCATCATCAAGCGCTACCCAACCGATATCTTTATTATTCGAGTCGTCACCAACAAAAATGGTTGGAAAATTATCAGGAATATACTCATATCGTTTATCAACGTAGGGATTTATGACGATAAGACCATCAATCCTCCGATAACCAACCAGCTCAATGATTAAATCTGCAAATGAATCAGCATCATCAGCAGAGGAGGACAGAATGAAGTATCCCTTATTACGGGCTTCTTGTTCTGCTCCTTCAATAATGCTGGCAAAGGTATAATCCGTCAGATTTGGGGCGATACATGCCAAAGTTCTGGTTTTTCCACGTGCCATAGAACGGGCAATCGCACTCGGTCTATAATCTAGCCTCTTAATCGCAAATTCAACTTTTTTACGAGTTTCTGGTTTTACATTCTCATTATTATTTATGACTCGTGATACTGTTTGATGCGAAACACCAGCAAGACGCGCGACATCACGGATAGTTGGATAAGATTCTTTCATGGTTTGTGGATATTATTCAAACAAAATTTGGAATGTTACCGGTAACGTTACCGGTAACATAATAATACAAAACAAAAGAGTAATTGTCAATAACCAATTTTAATTAATGTATCCAGTAATAATTTACAACACATACAGGTTTTAGAGGTTTTTTGAATTCCAGGTAGAATTCCTTCATTCAATATTGTAATGATGAGTTTCATCCTCAACTAGCAAATCAGATAACGGAGGTTAACAAATAACAGAGTGGTCATTTCTTTTGAATTTTTTTATTGATCTCATGTATTAACATATACAAAAATTTAATTTGCATTTGAAATTCAATTAATCTACAATATATGTAATTATGTTTCTTACAAAGAATAATTATCTTTTACATAATTAAATTGACATGCCTTATCAAACCAGAATAAGTTTTCCTCGGCAACATACTCTTCTAACTTAATACAACGAACAATTGTAAATTTTTAACAAAAAATTATCGGTTTTTTGCATCAACTATATGTTTATTATCCAACCCTGAATACCGCGTATTATCTAACCAGTCAACGGAGGGAAAAATGAATTTTGTATCTACCATTTTACAAATCAAAGGAAATGATGTTTATTCTGTCAAGAAAGACACGCCAATCATTGATGTTTTAGATTTAATGGCAGAAAAAGGAATTGGAGCAGTTCTTGTCATGGAAGATGAGAAGATTGCCGGGATCTTTTCTGAACGAGATTTCGCTCGTAAAGTTGCTAAGACCAGGAATTTGAGTTTAGATGTTCCAGTCAGCGAATTAATGACTAAAGATGTTTTTGTTATCTCCCCAGATGAGACGATTGATGAATGCATGGCTTTAATGTCAAGCTCCAAAATTCGTCACCTGCCTGTAATAGAAAATGAAAAATTGGTTGGTCTGATCAGTATTGGGGATGTTGTTAAAATCAGCATTGAGGATAAAGATCTCCAAATTCAAAGTATGGAAAAATACATCTTTGGATATGGATATGGCCAATAGAAATAATTCTTAATTTTTATTAATTTCCATACACTGAAGTTATGGTTCAATTAGAAGCCAGCATCAATACTTCAGTCCCCCCGGGTGAAAAAGTAGAATTTGATTTTTGAGCATTTGGATCGGAATGGTATGGTGACCATACCTTTGTTTTCCAACTCTATAATATCCAGGGATTAGCCATACCGGGTGGCTATGCTACTTTTATGTATACCTCGGTTTGATTTTTTGAAAAAATTCGAAATTTGTATGGACAGGGAGAATGTTATCCACCCTGTCCATTTTATTTGTTCTATTTAATAACTACCAGCATATGCATTATTGCGATTATGATTTTTCCGCGCTACCGGTCGATCTTCCCGATTGAAAGTTTTTTGATTTTCTGAATTTCGGGACAAATTGAATACACTGGAGTCACGGCGTTCAAGTCGTTCTCCAAGAACTCTTTCGATCGAACGAACCATCTGCAAATCTTCTCTGGTTACCAATGTCAGCGCTGTACCCAGATTTTCCATGCGGCCGGTACGACCCGTACGGTGAGTGTAAGCATCTACCGTATCCGGAATATCAAAGTTGATCACATGCGATACTTGCGAAACATCAATCCCTCGTGCTGCTATATCCGTTGCAACCAGGATTTTTACGTATCCTTTTCGAAAAGCATTCATGGCTGCATCCCGTTTTGCCTGAGAGAGGTTCCCCTGTAATGAGGTAGATTTATAACCTGCCTGTGATAATTGAATAGCAAGTTTTTTCGCGCGGTGCTTCGTGCGTGTAAAAACCAGAACCTTGCCATCATTACTCTCGGTCAAAAGATGCAGTAGCATATCTAACTTCTGTGATTGATCGATCGAATAAATGGCATGGCTGATTGTATCGATCGGCTTCGTGATACTGATTTCGAAAGTCACCGGGTTATTCAACATTTCTGTTGCCAATTTCCGAATTTCGGTTGGCATCGTTGCAGAGAATAATAATGTCTGTCGATCAGATGGGATAAAAGAAATGATCTTGCGGATAGATGGCAAAAATCCCATATCAAACATCTGGTCAGCTTCATCCAGAACCAGAAATTCAATATGATTCATGTTGATGGCTCGTTGTTGTTTGAGGTCTAATAATCTGCCTGGGCAAGCAACGACGATCTCTACACCGGCTCGCAAAGCTCTGATCTGGGATGATGCGCTGACACCACCGTAAATCGTCATACTACGTAATCCAGTCTGCCTACCAAGCTCCTTGATTGTCTGATGAGTCTGCTCAGCAAGTTCTCGGGTTGGTGATAGAATCAAAGCACGTATTTTTCCTCGTGGACCTTTCATTAATCGATCTAAAATGGGTAAAACGAATGCAGCAGTCTTTCCAGTACCAGTCTGTGCTAATCCGAAAATATCCTTGCCACTAAGAATAGCTGGAATGGTTTGTGATTGAATGGGGGTTGGCGTGATATATCCAGCCGCTGATATCCCGTCATTAATCTGCGGGGGAAACGAAAAAGTTTTAAAACTCACGATAAAATCCTTCAATGGTATCGCTATTTACGCAATTATTTTTTTGCGCCCGCTCTCTAGCTCCGATACTCGGTTACACCATTAAATTATCAAGAGCGGTTTTTTACAAAATAAAACCAGGGATAACCCTGGCCCGTTGAAATCAAATTAATCAACTGAAACAATTAAGTTTACCACAGAATTGATTTTATAGTTGTTCTGGTCCAATAGTCACGCATTACAGTCATTACAAAATCACCTGGATATGTCACACTTTAAATTATAGATGCTCAACATTCAACTTAGATAATGATTTTTAATGTAAAATTAATCAGTTCCTCATCACTTATATGAAATTCAAAGATTTTCTTGGCTTGAAATTCAGGAGCTTTTTGTGAAATTTGGCCGTAATTTTCAGTTTAGCTTCAAAACTTATTCTCTGCGAACGCAAATTATAGCCAGTATTGCTTTACTGACGATTTTAAGTGTGACCGTAGTGGGATTAACTGCATTATGGATTAATTACAGATATCTGGAAACTGCCAAACGTCAACAAAGCTTATCCATGGTTAGTTCTTTTTACCAGGCAAAGGAGGATCAACTTGCAGACTTAGTCACTCTGAGTGCTTCTCACTTAGATTTATACTCCGAAATTCAATATAAGCAACCGTTTCTATTAAACGAACATCTAGCAGTTCTTCATAAAGGTATGCCAAAAATTGATTCTATAATTGTTTGTGATAATCCAGGTAATATAATTGCTTATTCTGGCAATGTTATCCCTGTTGATAATTGCAATCTAAAAACCAATCCCACCTATATAACCTCAACGAACAATGGAGAAAGACAAGTATGGCTTCTACGTGGAAGAAAAATCTCTGATGGAAATTCAGACTCTGCTACCATCGTTTTGGGTATACAGCTCGACAATCAACTATTAATGGAAATGTGCGATCATTGTGATCTTTATCATTCAATTTTGCAAAATGGGGAGATGGTTGTGACCAGTTTTAGCAGTAATTATTCAGAACGAACAAATTTACGTGCGCTACCCTCCCGATTTGCTGATGTTGAATTTCAGAAGTCTTACAGCATAGGTGGTCATACGTATTACATATCATATTTTCCCTTAAATAGTACAGGGTTGGAAGTCGAAGTTGCTTTAGACATTACCAGTATTCAGCAAGATCAACGCCAGCAGGAATTATTTTTATCAATTGTGATCCTCTTTGTTGTTTTGATTTCTGTGATGGTTGGAGCTTTTCTGGCTCAATTAATTCAAAGGCCATTGTCTCACCTCGTTAAAGCAACCAATCAATATGAACACCTGGATCTCTCTGAACCGATCCAGGTAAAAACAAAATTACGTGAAGTGGTTGAACTTTCTCAGGTATTGGAGAATTTCAGATCCAGAATAGAGAGTACGCTTTCATCATTGCAAAAAGAAAAACAGTGGAGTGATCTATTACTCGAATCGATTGTTGAAGGAATCATCATTCTGGATAAAGATAAAATAGATTATTTTAGTCCTGGAGCTGAACGCATTATTGGTTTACCAGAAAAAGATGTTTTGCAAAAGCCTATTAATTCAATCTTAATACCATCTGATCAATCCAGTTCATTTTTAGATCTCTTACCACCTCCAGGCGAAAAATTAAGATGCAAATTTCTTTTGAAGGAAGATGATGATCGTATCCTTTCAATAACCCATGCAGAACAATCTATCATTGGATCTGGAAAATCTCAAACTGTATTGGTTTTGCGTGATGTCAATGAAGAAGAGGCATTCAGTCATCTTTTAGGTTCATTTCTTGGGAATATTACCCATGAATTTCGCACCCCTCTCACTGCATTGACTGCATCAATTGAGATTTTAATGGAAGGATCTGAGGCATTAGAACCTTCAGAAACGTATGAACTTCTTAGTTCTATTCATTTAAGCATTCTTAATCTTGAAAATCTAATCGATAATCTTTTAGAAGGCTCCAGTATCGAAACCGGTCGATTTCACGTTAATCCGCATCCTTCCGATCTAAACAACATCATTCAAATTGCACGTGAAACGATTGATCCTTTATTGGTAAAGTATGGACAAACTTTATCCATATCAATTCCGTCTGAGTTACCATTAGTTATAGTGGATGGACGAAGAATTAACCAGGTATTGTTGAATCTTATTTCCAATGCCAGTAAGTATGGACCAAGCGATGAAATCATTACGATCCAGGCCAGATTGATTGAAAATTTTATTGAAGTTAGTATTGGTGACAGGGGAGATGGAGTTCCTGATGCTTATCGAAATAAAATTTTTACAGGCTTTTTGCCTAACACTTATGAAAAAGGCAGAATGCACAAGGGTTCAGGGTTAGGATTATCAGTTTCCCAATCAATTATTAAAGCCCATGGCGGACAAATGGGGGTCCGAGATCGTATAGGTGGTGGCTCAGAATTCTGGTTTACCATCCCAATTACAGGTGGAACATGAAAGCACTTATTGTCGATGACGATCGAACTTTGGCGGATGTCATAGCATTCACCTTTAAACGAGAAGGTTTTGATGTAATTCTGGCAGAAGATGGAGACGCTGCTTACCGGCGGTGGCAGGAAGATAACCCAGATTTGATCATCCTGGATGTTAATTTACCCAAAGAAGATGGTTTCAAAGTTTGCAAACGTATTCGTGAACAATCTGATATACCTATCATTTTATTGACTGTTCGCAGTGATGAAGAAGACATACTAGGTGGATTTCATTTAGGTGCAGATGATTACATCACAAAACCGTTTAGCCCACGCCAATTGATAGCCCGTGTAAAAGCTGTAATGCGCAGATCAAAAAAGAAAAATCCAGCCACTGTCAGAGAATGGGGTAATATTTCTTTATTTCTTAATCGGCATGAGTTAAAGATTGGTGACTTTCCTCCGATCCAATTATCTGGTTTGGAATTACGCATGATGGATTGTCTCATGATAAATGTCGGTCAAATTGTGACACCAGAAATTATCATTGACCATGTTTGGGGGCCAAATGCGGGGGATATGGACATGGTCAGGCAACTCATTCACCGTCTACGCCTAAAAATTGATAAACAATTTCCAAACCAGATCAGTATTGATAATGTTCCTGGATTAGGATATGAATTGAAATCAATTGCTGATATCGATTAGCAATTTGTACTAAATTTCACATTGTCACACAACTGTCACACACTTATAACGAGAACTGTTACATCAACACCATAAAATATAGACAATAAAGAAAACTTTTTTACAAGTATTCATAAATTTACTTGAATCGAGGTGTGAGATGTTTTATTTCGTTGTAGGTCTCGTAGTTGTAGGGTATCTGATTTATGTAGGGTTAATGAAAATAAATGTAAAACCCCTCAAGATATCCTGTCCATGCACATTTGTAGCAGCAACAGTGCTCGCTGTAATCTTATTTGTGACAGATCACAAAGTATTAGCCTGGATTATTTTCTTCCTGGGCATATACTTGCTTTCAATCACATTAATGGCTATTCGAAAATCTACTGTTCAAAATATTTCTGTTGGTGAAACCGTAAAACAATCATAGGGGGCATCACCCTGTTATAAGCAACAATAAAATAAGGATTTTATATGAAGACACAACGATTATTTATTGATTCGTTTCTATTAATTCTGTCCGTATTCATCTGTGCTGTAATTCTGGTATTTTCACCAGTTCCTGTTCTGGCTGAAGGATTACCTGTGACCATTCAGGAAACAACACCCGATGTAGCAGATTGCTTGAGTTGTCATGCTCAATCTGGTTGGGAAATGAAATTACCAAGCGGAGATATCCTCAATTTATCAGTTGATTACGATGAATTTCGACAGTCCGTGCATAAGGATATGCAATGTGTTGAATGCCATGTAGGGTATGAAAAATTTCCTGCACCTCATAATCAAATCACAGCTAAAAATAAACGCGAGTATATGGTCAGTTATCATGATACCTGCCAAAATTGTCACAAAGAACAATTCGCACAGGTGTCAGATAGCGTTCATGATACCCTCTTTATCAATGGGAATTTAGAAACTCCTTTATGCGCTGATTGCCATCAACCTCATAGTCAAACTCATATTGATCATTTGGAAGTAGTTCAAGATAATGGATCGATAAGCTGGCAGGCACAAATATGCGCTGACTGTCACCAGGATGCTCTTGAAGAATACAAAGCCAGTGTTCACGGGCAAGGACTTCTCTCTGGTGATGGGCAGGATATGCCAGATTGCGTTGATTGTCATGATGTTCACCAAATTTATGATCCAAAATTTGACAGATTCCGCAAAACATCCGTTGATTTGTGTGCAAAATGTCACACGGATTCAGATATTATGCAAAAGTATGGTCTGGAAACCAATGTTTTGGACACCTATATGGTCTTTCATGGCACAACCATCACCTTATTAGAAGACTACGATCCTAATTCGCTAACAAATAAGCCCACTTGCTACGATTGTCATGGTATCCATGGGGTAGGAATGACCACACCACCTCCAATCCAGGCAAATATTTCAGCGATGACCTTATATCCAGAAGTAGACGTAAAACAGGCAGGGCCTCCCATTGAGAATGTGGGTATAACAGGTGTTTTAGTAGGGATACTAATCGGTAGCATTGGTGCTCTGACAATTAATCAATTGATCAAAGAACGTAAACAAGACCTGTTTGAGGAATAGGAAGTGAAGGAATATCATGACTATGGACCGTAGAGAATTCTTAAAATCAACAGGAATGGGACTGGCAGGACTTATGGTTATGTCAGAAACAAATCCTCATTCAAACGCATTAAGTGAAGATGCATATGGTATTTTGTATGATGCGAAAGCTTGTATCGGTTGTCGTGAATGTGAAAGCGCTTGTAAAGGTAGACGTGGTTTACCAACCGTTAACGAACCAGAATTAGACGCCGATAATTGGACAATTATAAAACTCTATCAGGAAGAAAATAACCAGAATATTTACTCGTTTATCAAAAGAAACTGTATGCATTGTATTGATCCAGCCTGTGTATCTGCCTGTCCAGTAGGTGCCATGCAAAAAACGCCAGAGGGACCAGTTATCTATGATGAGACCATCTGCATTGGATGCCGGTATTGCATGGCGGCCTGCCCATTCGAAATTCCGAAATATGAATGGGAAGAAGTATTTCCACGAGTACAGAAATGTGACATGTGTGCAGATCGCCTCGCTGAAGGAAAGGAACCAGCCTGTGTAGAAGCTTGCAAGATTGGAGCGCTGAAATTTGGTAAGAGATCAGACTTACTGATCGAAGCCCACGAAAGAATTGAAAGTGACCCGGAAAATTATGTTGATAAGGTGTATGGTGAAAACGAAGTTGGAGGAACCTCGGTTCTGATCATATCCAAAGTAGCCCACGATAAATTAGGGCTACCAGTTTTGACCAGCAGTTCATTACCATCCTTGACCTGGCCCTGGATGAAAGCAGTTCCAGGTATTGCCGTAGTGGTAGCCACCTTAATGACGTTTTTATATTGGATTACCGGTCGAAAATTAAAAGTTGCAGTGCAGGAGGAGAGTATCAATGACAGCAATCAGTCATAGTAAAACATCGCAACAATTAGGATTTGGTACCTTAGTACTTGGTTTTCTGTCTCTTCTGGGATTGATCCTGATTGTGTATCGTTGGATTAACGGATTAGGGGTAACAACCGGATTAACAGATGGACGAGGTTGGGGCATCTGGATCAGTTTTGATGTAATATGTGGAATTGCCCTGGCAGCAGGTGCTTTTTCAATAGCAGGGATTGTGTATATTTTACGGCTCAAGGAATTTTACCCAATCTTACGTCCTACTGTTTTGACTGGATTTTTGGGTTATGCTTTAGCGGCTTTTGCCATCGCAGTTGACCTAGGCTTTCCACACCGAATTTATTACATGCTTTATAACTGGAACATTCATTCACCTCTCTTCGAAGTTGGTTGGTGTGTAATGATTTATCTTACAGTCTTAGCCTTAGAGATATCCCCGATTGTTTTTGAACGCTTCAATATGAAAGCACCTTTGAAAATTATTCGATCAATTACAGTACCCTTGGTTATCATGGGGATTGTATTGTCTACAATGCACCAGTCATCATTAGGAACACTGTTTGTTCTGATGCCACATCGTGTTCACCCCCTCTGGTATTCAAGTATTTTGCCAATTCTATTCTTTATATCCGCTATGGGAGCAGGTTTGGCAATGGTAATTGTTGAATCCACATGGAGCTTTTTCGGTCTCAAGCATAAGCTGGAAATAAGGTTGTTAGCAAAAATCGCAAAAATTATTCCAATCATTTTAGGCATTTATGCGATTGCTAGATTTGCTGAATTGTTTATCAGCGGTGATAGTGTTTACCTCTTTACCGGTGATAAATATTCTTTATTCTTCTGGGTGGAGATGCTCATATTTGTTTTCATACCAGCGGTATTATTCTCATTACCCAACGTTCGAAGAAAACCAATGCAGATGTTCGCCACAGCATTATTGGTTGTATTTGGATTGCTTCTGAATCGGTTTAATGTAAGTCTTGTTGCCTTTTCAGCTGGCGCATACGCCCCTTCATGGTTAGAGATCTTTGTAACAATTGGTATGGTCAGCATTGGTGCATTTGTCTTCGCACTTGCAGCCCGTTATTTAGCCGTATTTCCGCACTCAGTTGATGAGAAAACAAAAATTCTACCTGAAGAAAAGAAGAAGATTGGTGATCTGGAACCAGTTTATTCACCAGTAACATACGCCAGCAAACAACCTATAGAAGGAAAGACTTCGACCAGTGTTCCAATTTCGAGACTTGAATGAAAACTCTGATTGTGGAAGATGACAAAACATTAGCAGATATTCTGGCATTTACGTTTGTCCGCGAAGGTTTTGAGGTTGTTCAAGCATTCACCGGTTCAGATGCGTTAAACCTATGGGAAAAAGAAAATCCCGATCTGATGCTCCTGGATGTAAATATTCCACTTCTGGATGGTTTCAGTGTATGTGAAACCATCCGGAAAGATTGGGATACTCCAATCATCTTCCTAACCGTTCGAGATAATGAAGAAGACATTATTCATGGCCTCGATGTTGGAGCAGACGATTATATTACAAAGCCCTTCAGTCCCAGACAATTAATGGCAAGGGTCGATGCTGTCTTGCGTCGTTCCTGCCACCATTTTAAAGAAGACCATTATCAAGTGGGAAAAGTTTTTCTCGATCTCGAACAAAAATCTTTGATAATTCCAAATCAGGAACCGATTTCCTTATCAGAATCAGAGTGTAAATTTATCCATTGCATTATGCGGTATGCTGGACAGGTAGTTACCAGCCAAATTCTCATCAATTGTATCTGGGGACCAGGAAATGGTAACAAAGAAATGCTGCGACAATTGGTCTATCGATTGAGGAAAAAAATGGGTTTTCGAGAAGAATCTGAACCTATAATTGAAACAATATCCGGGATAGGATATTGTTTTTGCCTATAAGTTCTTCCAATTTCAAAGGATTGAGAATTCAATTTCTCTCAACCAACTCCTGACCTGTTCTGGGCTTTTCAATGTATAAATGGCTTTTGTTTCACGATCTTTTTCAGTCACGATAATTCCCACACCGCCAAGCGCCTGGACTGCAGCAAACGCATCCTCATCGCGGGGATCATCTCCAATGAAAATCGGTAAAGCCCCCTCAAATCTTTCAGAATTCAAAATATAATCAACCGATACACCTTTATCAGCTTCCGGGGGACAAATTTCAATAAAGTTGTGGGTGGACTTCAGGTGAAACCCATCAGGGACATCAATTCGTCTGGCTTTCACTAAAACCAGATTTACTTCTTGTTTATCCAACCCATTGGCATGAATCGCCAAAGACCAGCCTTTATCTTCAAGATAAAAACCTTCCCTCCCATCAATTAACGTCTGCCAGGTAGGTTTAATAATTTCCAATCCCGGTCTCAAATGATCGAATTCTAATAAATGGATTTCATTTCCTCTGGGATTTACCATTTCCAGTCCATAACTACCAGCCAGCCAGATCCCATTGATAGGTACTAATGACCGGATATGATCTAATCTTCTACCACTAATAATAGCCAATCGTAAATTTTCTAATTTTTTAATTTCACGGAGTAATTGAATTAAATCTGAATCTGGTAAAACCACATCTGGATTAGGCGCAAATCGTGCCAAAGTCCCATCATAATCAAGAAACAGGAAGGCTCTTTCTTTTTGGTAATTTTTCATTAATTGTTGTAAAGATGGGCTGTTTATCATGCTACCTTCTACTTCTATTTTCTAAATGAATTTCTATTGTTTTTGTAATCACAAAGTCATTCTTTTTCTCTATTTTCCTATTTTCCTTTTGCTTTAATGGAATTCAACACATCGATCTGGGATTTGAGCCAGTAGTTGATATCTTCTTCCCGAACAACTCTTCTAAGAAATGCCACTTTTTCTTGCCTTTTCTCAATATCCATACTGAGGGCTTGATGTAATGTTTTTTGCGTGTCAAAAATATCAACAGGCGAAATAACCAGAGCGCCACTTCCCAATTGCTGATGTGCTCCAGCTCGTTCTGATAAAATTAACACACCATCTTTTTGATTCACAATCGGTCCTTCTTTTGCTACCAGGTTCATTCCATCTGCAATGGAATTTACCAACAAAACATCATACATCTTCATGGCAGCCACAGCCCTTGGGTAATTCTCTCCAACCAGCAGCCTTACTGGTTCCCAATCACTACTGCCATAATGAGTATTGATTCTTCCGACAAACACCATAATATCATCCAGATAAGTTTTATATTCTTCAACACCAACCCTGGAAGGAATCAGGTAAGCCATGAAAATAACCTTTCCGCGATATTCAGGATACATTTCCAACAATGATTCATACGCCTGGAATCCTCTCAGAATATTCTTACTTGGTTCAAGTCGATCTACTCGTAAAATCATTTTTTGGCCATTAACCTGCCTGGCGATTTCTTCCTGATAGAATGCCACTTCTGCTGATTCAGCCATTGCTTCTAATGCACCAACATCGATGGATATGGGAAAATCTCGGATGAATGTGTCATGGCTATGGTACCTCACCCTACGATTACGATATCTTACAACCGAATTCGGCAAGAAATTTTCGCACGTTCGAATGAAGTTTAAACCATCCTCACTTGTCTGAAATCCCATCAGATCTACAGCAGCCAACCCATCCAGAATTTCATACCGCATTCTACTGGGTAAAATTCCCCAATATTCAGGACCTGGCCATGGAATATGGACAAATAATGAAATTGTGACTGCCTGACCTCTTAAATATTTTTTAAGATATCTTGCCGCCAAATATAAGTGATAATCCTGTAACAGGATAAGAACCGGTTTTTTCTTCTGCCTCACCAGATCAGCAATTTCTTTAGCAAATTGTCGATTCACAACCTGATAACCAGCGTCCCAGGCTTTCCAGGTTTGGTGATCAATAACGGGAGATCGAGGAACATCCCACATGGAATGCTGCAAAAACCATAATAAAGGATTCGAAATTTGGTTGTAATATCCATCGTATGCTTCAGGATCAGGATTGATAAATCGTACACTCAGATTACAATCATTATCCTCCAGACAAATCTGACCTTGTTTCCATTCTGCGTCTTCCGGACTCATGGCGCAGGCAACCCATGTTAATTTCTTATAATGTGCCAGACCTGTCAGAGCAGTCACCAATCCCCCACTCCCTCGTTTATAACTGGTCTCGCCATTTTCATCTTTGGTGATGGTAACTGGTCCACGATTTGATACAATGATGATCTCTGAAAATTGATCTGATTGTAAAGAATTTTTCAATTCCATTTTTTTCTCCTCTTATTTCAAGCAATCCAATCAAACACATCTTAATGACGATCTAAATTAATTGTTTCACGAAAGATAATGTCAACATAAAAAGAATTTGATTAAACTAATCATTCCCTGTTTGACGGAGGATTAATGATAAATCCTATTTATAACAAAATGTCACTGCAGAGCTTAAACAAGACTCAATCAATAATTCCCCGAATTATCAATGATTGCCGTGTCACATTATAACATACCGAAAAATTCATCCAGTTACGACACATACGATCCAAGGATGATTTTTTTTACCTGTGCGGATATTGATTATCTTTGGTTAACCACCCGACATGGCACCAACAATGCGAAACGGTTCACTACCAATTAAAACCTCACGAGGCAATAATGTTTCTGGTGCCAGATGTGAAAGGTCCTGACCACAGGCGAAGAATCGCAAATAAGCTCTGCGTTCTTTGGTGACATGGTCTCGTATAGTTCCCTTCAACATCGGATATTTTTCTTCTATTGCATCCAATAATTTTAAGAAAGTGATTTCACCATCCACTTCCAGTTGAACCTCCCGACCCACATTGGCAAGCCGTTGTAAATATGTCGGTAAAATGACTCGTATCATGGTAAAACTTGTACCTCAACAGATAACACTGCTGGTAAATTCTGGGCAACTGTCTGCCAGGTCTCGCCAGAATCGGGTGATATGTATAATTGACCACCGGTTGTGCCAAAATAAACACCACAAGATTCAAGTGTGTCGACTGCTAATGCACTCCGCAAAACATTCACATAACAATCTTTTTGAGGTAACCCTTTGCTTAATTCTTCCCAGCTATAACCACCGGTTCGACTTCGGTAAACCCTGAGTTTTCCATCCGGAGGATAGTGTTCCAAATCACTCTTTATAGGTATTACATAAATCGTTTCGGGTTCATGCGCGTGCACAGCAATCGGAAAACCAAAATCACTCGGCAAATTATCACTCACTTCATACCAATCATCACCAGCATTATCACTACGCATTACATCCCAATGCTTTTGCATGAACAAAACATTCGGATTGGAAGGGTGCATGGTAATATTATGGACACAATGGCCAACTTCAGCCTCCGGGTTGGGTAATTCGTATTCGGATTTTAATCCATGGTTAATGCCGCTCCAGGACAGTCCGCCATCATTCGTGCGAAAAACACCGGCAGCAGAAATAGCCACAAAGATCTGATCAGGATTTTTAGGGTTGATTAAAATCGTATGCAATCCCATCCCTCCAGCACCAGGCATCCACATATTTGAATGGATTTCCCGCAATCCTGGTAATTCCTGCCAGGTCATACCCCCATCTGTGGATTTGAACAAGGCTGCATCTTCCGCTCCTGCAAAGACTGTATCTTTCTCTGTGGGTGAAGGTTCAAACGCCCAAATTCTTCTGAATTTCCAGGGGATCTGGTCACCACTAAAATCCTGATGGGTTCCAACCTTCCCTTCATAATCAAATTTGTTGCCAATCGTTTCCCAGGATAGACCACCATCATTGGATCTGTGATTCACCTGGCCAAACCAATCGCTGGCCTGTGAAGCATATATTCGTTGCGGATCAACACTTGATCCCTTGATATGATAGATCTCCAAACCAGCGAAGAATGGTCCTTTAATATCCCATATTTCTCTTTTAGAATCAGAGGTAAATATAAATGCACCTTTTCTTGTGCCTACCAAAACACGAACGCTGCTCATAATTTTTCCTTTCCTGTTCAGTAAACAACCTTTTCTAAGTAAATTTGATGATTTAAACTTGAACCCTAAACTGATCAATTGATATTTTTGATTATCTCAAGGTAAATTAAGTTGCCATGAAACACCAAATTTATCATCTACCCATGCAAATTTCTTGCTAAATCCATGGTTATCCAAATCCATAAGAATTTTTCCACCGTCGGAAAATTCCTGAAAAACATTTTTAAGTTCTTCCTCATTATCAAAATCAACAAAAATTGAAATGGCAGGTGTAAATGAAAAAGCATGTTGTATGAAGCTGTCGATGCACAGAAATTCCTGATCACGGAGGGCGAATTTGGCAAATTGGACTTTGCCCACTGGCCCTGGACCATTTTTATCATATCGATTGATGCTAATAATTTTTGAATCTTTAAATAATGAGACATAAAATTTCATTGCTTCTTCAGCCTGTCCATCAAACATTAAAAAAGGTGTGAAATTCATATGACTCCTCTCTTTTATTCAGATCCTCTAACTACTAATACGATTTGGCTGGTAGCTGATGGTAATTTTTTAATCCTATATTATTTTTCCATATCGTGATTGAAATTGTAGCAATTCGGATATAAATTGTCAAATTAATTTTATTACATTTCATATCGTTTGAATATTGTAATTTTTTTCTCTTGAAACATATAGAACTAAGTGGATATAATTTATCAAAAAGAGGTAAATGTGAAAAAGAATAGAATTCAAATTTTGATTATCTTTTTAGTTGTTATGTTTACAATACTTGCTTGTGAAGCCAGTGTAAGTACAGCAAAAATCACTGATGCGTATATGACTGCCAATGAGGATGGCTCAGGCACAACAACCATTTTCTCAGGAGACCAAACTTTTTATTGTATCGTAAAGGTTTCCAATGCCCCGGATGATACCACTTTGAAAGCTGTCTGGACAGCAGTAGATGTTTAAGGAGTGGATCCAGGTTTTTTGATTGACGAAGTTGAACTCACAACGGATGGACAAAATGAGTTTACTTTCAATCTTCAAAATGACAACTTATGGTCAGCTGGTGTATATAAAGTCGAAATATTTATGAACGATTCATTGGAGAAAACTTTGGAATTCTCCGTTGAATAGAATGGGTAGCCCCAATAATATCGAGGTCTTTTCCGAATTTTGGGATAAAGGCATTTTTTGTTGATTTGGAAAGGGCAAAAAACAACAAAGTAATGATTACTCAAAAGATTCATAAACACGTTCTACTCTGGCGTTGATCTGGCAGGTAACCTCATACGTAATTGTTCCTAATTTCATTGCCCATTCATCTACAGTGATTTCTTCCTGTCCACTTTTTCCAATTAATACAACTTCATCACCAACTTGAATATCCGTTTCTGGCCCCAGATTTACCATGCTTTGATCCATGCATACACGACCCACAATTGGGAAAGATTTCCCATTAATCAATACTCTCCCCATATTGGAAAACAGACGATTGAATCCGTCAGCATATCCAATTGGAATGGTAGCAATCCAGGTATCTTCAGGTGCTGTCCAGGTCCGACCATATCCAATTGTCGTTCCTTTAATTACTTTTTTAAGGAAGGAAACCCGAGTTATTAGGCTAAGTCCTGGTTTCAATGGAATCGTTCGTGGGGTATCATCACCCGGGTAAAAACCATAGATCATGATTCCTGGTCTCACCATATCCAGCCAGGCAGAAGGATGACCCAATACAGCTCCCGAATTGGAGCAATGAGCCAGATTCAATTTTCTTCCAATCCGCTTATTAACCAGCTCAACAATTTTCTTAAACCGATTAATTTGATCCTGAGTATAGCCAGGATCTCCATCGTCGCTGACTGGTAAATGTGTGAAAATACCATCCAGATGAAGATAGGGACATTCGCTTTCGATAAAATATGCCAGATGTTCTGCTTCTTCAATCGATACACCAATGCGCCCCATTCCTGTGTCAACTTTTAAATGTACATCTACACTCATTCCCAGAGTCGCACAGATTTTTTCCAATGTAAAAATATTTTGTTTTTCACATACCGTTAATGTTAATTTATTCTTAATAGCTGCTTCCATTTCCTCAGGAAAAACCGGGCTGAATTTAAGAATGGGCAACCGAATTCCTGCTTCCCGCAACTGAATTCCCTCTGGAACAGTTGCGACCCCAAGCCAGTCCACCCCAATTTTCTCAGCCATACGGGAAACAGCCACAGCACCATGCCCATATCCATTGGCTTTTACAGCAATTAATAATTTTCTTTCCGGACCAATTGCTTTTCGAATTCCTTCAATATTGTAACGAATGTTGTTTAAATGTATTTTGGCGATTGTTTGATGTAGCATTGATAAATCTCTCAATTCCACAAGTGTATTTCTCAATATCTAACATTTATACCAGATTTTTCAGTTCCATTTGTAATCTAATTGTGCGTACCACTTGTCGAATCTTAAATCCACTTCGCTATCATAATTTTAAAGATTTTCCTCGAAACAATTGCGATAAGAAACGCGGTCAGGGTAACTATCCGGATGATAGAGATCAACCAACCAGGCTTCACCACCAATGCCAGAGCACTCTCCAAAAGAAATTTTTCTTGAATTGCTGGTGAAAATAAGGATCAAATTAAAAACAATTGTTATAGTGATGATTACTGTTAAAATCAACAGATAAAATTTTTTAACAATTTATTGATGCATTCTGCATACTCTATAAAAGCGTTGAATAGCGTTGAAGATCCATTTTTCTGGCTATATCAATCGCTCTCTCGAATTCAGACCGGGTTATTCTTCTATTGATTTCCGGATATCTATTCGCCTGATAAGCTGGCCAGTATTGATCCATCAAGTTCAGATAGATGTTCCTTGAAATATTTTCTGCCAAAAATTGAATGAGTTTCTCAGTTCCAGCCATACCATTCGGCATAATTAAATGCCGCACCAATAATCCTTTTACAGCGATTCCATTTTCTTCCATAACAAGATCGCCAACCTGACGGTACATTTCCAGAACAGCTTTTTGATTGATCTTTGGGTAATTGGGTACTCGGGAATATTTTTTTGCGATCATCTCATCGGCATATTTCATATCCGGCAAATAAATATCAATCACCCCATCTAATAATTTAAGTGTTTCGACCGAGTCATAACCACCACAATTATAAACAATGGGTAAATTCAGCCCACTTTGTGATGCGACGAAAATAGCTTCCAGGATTTGTGGAACAACATGGCTGGGTGAAACCAAATTGATATTATGGCAACCCATTCTCTGTAGTTCCAACATGATTTCTGCCATTTCTTCAGTAGTGACTTCTTTACCAAATCCTTCCTGACTGATATCAGCATTCTGACAAAAAACGCAATGTAAATTACAGCGGCTGAAGAATATTGTTCCAGATCCATGCCAACCACTTAATGGCTTTTCTTCTCCATGGTGAGGTCCATAACTACTGATCTGAGCATACCGGCCGGTGAGACATACACCTTTCTTATCCTCAAGTCGATTAACCCCACAATTAAGTGGACAAATGCTGCAAACCTCTAATTTGCCCAATGCCTGATTAACTCTTTCTGAAAATTCAGCAATAGAAAGATTTCTCAGATAAGATGGATATAAATCTCTTCTCATTTTTTTATTATAACGAGACTGATTATGGAAAACAAATCCCACCTGACAAAAAAACAATCCCTGATTGGCACATTCTTAAGGTTTTGATACATTTCACCTTGTTAATCGGATAACATACTGGTACCGATCTCCGCGATAAAGAATTTTTACAAACTCAACCGGTTTGCGATTTTGATCATACGTAAGTCGCTCGTTCAACAACAACGGAGCTCCTGCTTTGACCTGTAATAATGCAGCTTCTTCTGGTGTAGCCAGTGTGACTTCCAGTGTTTCATCGGCTTCCGTCGGGATAATATTCAATTTTTCTTCCAAAACACGATAAAGAGAACCATACTGCTGAAGATCATCCTCATCGATGTGTTGGTCATCGTCTAAGACCACATATGAAGTCTGCAGCCCAATCGGAACTTCATTGCCCAGGCGAACACGTTCTATCCGTAATATTTTACTCTCCAGTGGTAATTCAAGACGATGGCGGATTTTTTCAGGGGGCACAACATGACAAATGGAACGGATGATCTGATTTGGCTGGATCCCCTTACGTAACAAATCTTCCGAAAAACTGGTTAGTTCCAACATCTTTTTCTGCAATTTCTGCGGAGAAACAAAAGTTCCACGACCATGTTCCCGATACAAATAACCTTGCTTTTCCAGATATTCAATCGCCTGACGAACAGTTGGTCGACTGACCTTATATTGCAGCTCTAATTGTCGTTCAGAGGGAATGGATTGACGCGGTTTCCATTCTCCTTCGTCAATCTGACTTTTCAGTATGCTGGCCAGTTGAAAATATTTCGGTATGGCATTATTATGATTAATAAATCTTGACATTTCATTCTCAATGATACTATAATCAAGTTGTCATGTGGTCATTACCAGTTATTATTATCAATCTTTTTCTGATATAAATCAAGAGGGAGATCCTTGAATCAACTATCCGATTCTGAATTGCACACAATTGTAAAAAATGTTGTTTCCCGTACTCTTGGATCAACAGATACAGAAATCAACAAAATACCTTGTGATGGACCGGGAAAGAAGTCCATCGCTATAGGATCAGATCATGGCGGTTTCGATATGAAAGAAACCCTCAAAAATGATCTCCTTGCCGCAGGGCATGAGGTGATTGATTGTGGCACCTTTTCTAAGGAAGCCTGTGATTACCCAGACTTTGCCCTGGCTGTTGCCCAACAAGTGAGTGATGGTTTGGTTTGTCGAGGGATCGTGATCGATGGTGCCGGAATCGGTTCTTGCATGGTGGCAAACAAAGTCCCTGGCGTCCGGGCCGCACTATGCTATGATTATTCATCCGCTGTAAACAGCCGTGAGCACAACAATGCCAATGTTTTAACGCTGGGAGCCGGTTTGATTGGCGTCAACCTGGCGAAGCAAATCGTTCAAGTCTGGCTGGCAACGGATTTTGGTGGTGGTCGTCATGCCAAACGGGTTGATAAAATTAATCTGGTTGAAAACCAGTATTTAAAAAGAAGGTGAAATGGTACCAGATAAAAAATTAGTCGAATCGCTAGTAGAAATTATTACTCGGGAAGTACTTTTGGCAATGGCAGAACAGGATGTCATTGAGAATTTCCCGGATGGATCCTATTGTGTTTCAGAAATAGCTGATGGTGTACACGTAAAAACCTGTTTCGATAACGCCGGACACGTCATTTCTGCTGGGGCAGAACGCATTGCATCAACGGTGGGTGTAATACCGGACGATTTAAACCTGGCGAAGAAAATCGATCACACATTACTGAAACCGGATGCGACTCCCGATCAAATTGCGCAACTTTGTTTTGAGGCACGAAAATATGGGTTTGCCTCGGTTTGTGTCAATCCGGCGTGGATTAAACTGTGCGCTGATTTACTGAAAGGTACCGATGTAAAAGTTTGCTCAGTGGTGGGATTTCCATTAGGAGCTACCCCACCTGAGGTGAAAGTATTTGAAACTGAACAGGTGATCAAAGACGGTGCTAATGAAATCGACATGGTTATTAATATTGGTGCCCTCAAAGCTGGAGATACTGAATTAGTGGCACGAGATATTCGCGGGATTGTTGAAACTGCCCACCGTCATGGAGCTATTGTAAAGGTAATCATTGAAGTAGCTTTGTTAACCGACGAAGAGAAAGTGATAGCCTGTCTGTTATCAAAGGAAGCTGGAGCAGATTTCGTAAAAACATCTACAGGATTTGCCAGTAGTGGAGCGACTGTTCGCGATGTTGAGTTGATGCGACGCACGGTTGGACCTGAGATGGGTGTTAAAGCTGCAGGTGGTGTGCGAACTCGTGAAGACGCTGAGAATATGGTGAAGGCAGGTGCCACTCGCCTGGGTGCATCAGCTGGAGTAAAAATTGTTCAGAATGGGAGTATGACAGAATCAAAAAAAGAAACCCCCACAGCCACCAGCAAAGGGTATTAGGATCGGAGAATATTATGTTGATTGCCAGAGTAATTGGAACAACCGTAGCAACTATTAAAGACGAAAAACTTCAAGGTAGAAAATTACTGATTGTACGCCAGACAGATGAAACAGGTGCTGCCTCTGGAAAACCCTATGTTGCCATTGACACATTAGATGCCGGCATTGGAGACCTGGTATTGACTGCCGCTGGATCTAGTGCCCGGCAGACAACCATCACCAAAGACACACCGGTGGATGCGGTGATCATGGCAATTATCGACCATCTGGAAGTGGGTGGAACGATTACCTACCGTCAGGAATAAATAGAAATCTCATACCAAAAATAGTTTTGTAAATTTGAAAGGAATAAAAATGTCTCTTGATACAGCTCAGATAGCATTAGGAATGGTTGAAACAAAAGGTCTCATCGGCGCGATTGAAGCCGCTGACGCGATGGTTAAAGCTGCCAATGTGGTTCTCATAGGCTCTGAATATATTGGTGGTGGCTACGTGACCGTCATGGTGCGTGGTGATGTAGGCGCTGTCAAAGCAGCAACAGATGCTGGTGCTGCCGCAGCAAAACGAGTTGGTGAATTAGCTTCCGTACATGTCATCCCAAGACCACACGCAGATTTAGAATTAATTCTGCCCCAAAGCACGAAAGGTTCATTTAGCGGTCGTTCGGCTGAGAAGAAATAATTCAATTCAAGCAAGATTTGTCACTGTCTAGCTATTCGCTGCAAATTATCGAAATTCCACGTACTGAAACCAGAAAAGATGGAGATCCATGCCCAGAGAATTTTATACGGAAAAAGATATTGAGGATCTTGTTAATAGAGGTGTTCGCGAACTGCAAGTTAATGACGATATTTTCTTAACTGTGCTTGCTTACGAAAAAGCCAAAGAACTGGGATTAATCTTACACAAACAGGGAAGCATTGATCCAAGTGTACCTGTTCGTCCGTATTTATCATCGAGCACTTCACAAGAAACAAATCATAACTTTTCAACAGGATCTCCATCGCTCCGAGTTCAATCATCTGATCAAATCGATTTATCTGTACGAATCCGTACGGCTGTAAAGCAGAAGCTGGGTGATCAGATTGATTCTGCTCTGTTGGATCGAATCATCGAACGTGTGCTGCATAGCACGGGAGTCAAATAATCAGATGAAGTTCTCAAAAGTTATGGGCACGGCAATTTGCACCGTCAAATACGAAGGTTTGGAAGGGTTAAAGCTCTTAATCGTCCAGCCACTCGATAAAGCTCTTCAACCAGAAGGGGGACTTGTCGTTGCTGTGGATGTGGTCCAGGCAGGACCTGGGGATATTTGTGTAACGGCGCGTGCCAGAGAGGCTGCATTGGCAATGCCGGAGATCACATTTGTACCGGTCGATCTCGCACTGGTAGGAATCGTCGATGAATATGAATTGCAACCAGATGGTGAGATTGATTTCAGCATGAAACCTGGATGGGTAAAATACACCTAAAGAGAAAATATGATTTTAGCTAAAGTTGTTGGAACAGTTGTTACCACCATCAGTCACCCTGATTTTAAGAAGCGCAGGTTGCTGGTTGTTCAACCCTTAGCTTTACCAAATGACTCACCAGAAGGGTATTTCATTGCCCTGGATAGTACTCACGCTGGCATTGGTGATACTGTTCTCGTAAACCGCGAAGGTGGGGGAAACCGGCAGGTGCTTGAAAATCCGGATGGGTGTGTCAACTCCGTGATCGTTGGCATTGTCGATTCGCTGTATTTAGAAGGGTGAGAAGTAAAAATTTAGATATAAGGGGGAAACCAAACATGTCTCTTCGTTTTGTTTCAGAATCACCTTTCCACAATCGGAAGATATGTGAGCATTACATCATCTATCAGAATTTGATAGAGCGCTTCAGAACCCATTAGATTTTCCACCAACGGTTCAATTTTAATTTTATAATTCCCCACATTGTCAATATGCAAAAGAATTCTTGCATGCTCTCCTACACCTTGTGATTCACCGTTTGCAATAGGGGTTACTCCATCTTCTCCAAAGAGCATAATCTTCACCGCAGCACCGCCACTGATGGAGGATGCCTGAATGATATAATCTCCTGCTTCAGCAATTTGAACATCAAACCAATCAGAATCACCCACGGCGCACTGATTTCTTTGTTCTGAAACACCTGAATTAATTAATTTTGCCTCACCTACACTATCATCCTCTTCATACGGATCAGCAACACAGGTAGATGGAAGGATGACACTGGTTTCAGCTATGTTATCAGCCGGCCAGGGTTCATGTTGACCATTAATGTCCAAGGCGCGCAGACGGAAAGCATAATTTTCTCCTGGTTGTCCCACAAACCAGGTAGATCGCGTATTTCCGGGTATGCTGAAGGTATTGGGCGTGTCCCAGGTACCTGGGACTGTCATCCATTGCAGTTCATAGGATCCCAAACCTGCACCCATACTCGTAGCACTCCAGCTTAACTTAGTAGCTGTTGAATCATAACTTACCGCCGGATTAAGTTGGCTGGTTGGTGGTGGGCAGGCATGATCCACCTGGATGGTTCTGGGATTTAATGCAGAAGCCACGTTGCCTTCATGATCCCAAACCCGCAATGCTACCTCAAGAGGGCCATTCACTGGCGCGAATTCACACAGGTTTACATCCCAATCATAAGTACCTGGAGAAACTGTCTTTGTAATTTTTTCTCCAATTTCAACCCATTCACCATTCAATTTCGCTACCATCTGCACAGCGGTAACTCGCACATCATCACTGGCAGTAGCAGTCACATCGATCATGGGATTTTCTCCCGATGCAACTGTTGCACCTGCAACTGGACGAGTGAGAGTTCCAGTGGGAGGATATGCCCCGACATTTCCTGACACAAACCAATCATTGTTAGGATTGCGAGGATCGGATTTATCCCCAATACACTCAATAGCACCATCATAGATTTGAAAATTGGTCACTTCATAACAGGTACGAGGAATACCACCATTAATAGGAACATCAGCAAAGCGAACATCAATAGAACGTCCCCAATAATACTGACTACCATAATCGAACCACAGGGAATCTACCACCATAAAATGAACATGATTGGAAGTACTATATCCAGTATCATCTGTATCACCGATATATTGACCACGCTTTACAAATGTCCCATCTGTCAGTTTATCAGGGATCGTACCGTATGAAAGATGGAGATAGAGTTGGTAGGTTTGATTATTGGTATCTTTAATGACAATATAATTCGTACAATAAGGATTTCCATCACTACAGCTATCACGCGAATCCAGGACGGTTCCATCCTTTGATGCCACCAATGGGAAGTGATTGACATTCGTAAAATCATAAGCATAGCGACATTCAGAAATATCACAGGAAGGATAGCCTAATTCCGGGATATATTGGAAATGACTGATCGATCCCTCCAGCCATTGTTGGGTTCCAGAGGCATAGGGAAGATAATATCCCGTCAGTGCTGAGGTGACACTCAGGTTATCCAGCGCGACATTTTCAGGAGCAGATTGTTGTTCCAGCGGTAACATTTCTTCCGGTAAAGAAGCAAATGTAACATCCCAATCAGGATCACCCGGTAAAAAAACAACCCAATGATTATCAATTTTCTTTGCCAGAGCCAGTCCAGGTTCGGTTGCTAATATTCTTCCAGAATTATCACGCAAAGCCAGCCAGATCACAGCAGTTTTTCCATCTGGAGCGATAAAGGCTGTATCTATCTCAGGGGTAAACAGGTCAAAAGCAAGTGGTCTGAATTCTGTCGAAGCATGTATTCTATTTACAAACGCATCAGAAAGTTCAGATTTGACCTCCCCTGAAACTTGTGAAGGTGGCGGGGGCTCACCTGCTGCTGAAAGAAAAATCACAGAAATTGACAAAAAAATCAAAATGAACAATCGAAGTTGACGCATTTATCTTTACATCCCGTTGGTAACCATCATCCTCTTTGAAGGTTTTGACAGATTATTTATGGTTTGAAAATTCTTAGACTCAATAATAACCCGCATAATGAGGATAACAAGATGACGAATAAATAATGATAAGAGTTCCCATAAAATTGAAATTTCATATAGGAAATAATACAAATATGTAAGATTCCAGATACTTAAAGATTAAATTACCTTAGCAATAATCGGTAAATTCCCTGTGTATTGGTTCCTAAAAATGCGGTATCAATTTTATTAGGATCAAATGAGACAGTTTTAATTGTAGTCTCAGTTAAATCACCTGACCCAACGAACCAATTCAGCCCACCATCTTTCGAATAATATACTTCACCCGGGCATCCAGCTACAATTATATTCGGTTGGTTCGGATGAATCCCAAGAGCAGTTATCATTTTGCCATTTAATCCGAGAAACTGCCATGCACTCCCATCTATTCGTTTGTATACCCCACTATTTGTCGCAGCGAATAATTCTCCCGGTAGATCTTTGTTAACAGCCAGGTCATTCACAATTCCACCCGGAACCTGGCTATTGCTCCATGAAGCACCTGCATTACTGGTTGTATAAACCAGGTCACTATTAAATACAGATGCATAAACAACATCGCTATTAGCTGGATGAAGCGCCAATTTTTGTACATTCTTTCCACTTAATCCCGCCTGAATCCAACTTTCAGTTCCATTGTTACTCCGATACACACCGTTTGAACTGGTAGCCAAATAAGCAATGGCTGGATTATTAACAGAAAATTCAAAGTCGTTTAATGGTTGATAACTGACCGATTTGGTATCCTCAACCATCATATCCTCTGAAATTTCGATGAATTCACTTTCTAATTCGTTCTGCGGGAAAAAACCAGAACCGGAAGTCGATAAAAGATCCATTACAGGCAACCCGATATTCTTCTGACTCCATTTACAATCCGGTAATGTGCAGGTGAACAACCCGCCTCCAAAAGTCCATAAATATACCAGGTTTGGATTTTGTGGATTCAGCGCAATCCCACTCGCATCCAGATCGGTTAATCCATTATTGAGTTGTTGCCAGCTTTCACCACTATCCTGAGATACGTGGAATCCTCCGCGGGACGTACTGGTAAATAATTGAGCTGATTGACTTGGGTGAACCTGAATTCCAGTAATCAATGAGTTGTTCAATCCAGTCTGGCTGTGGACCCAACCAGCTCCACTCTGGTCACTGCGAAAAATTCCATTCCCGGCAGTGCCCACAAATACCTGAGTATGTTGTAAAGGATTGACCATCACGGTATATAACAAATTTTCACCCAATCCGATATTCGTCCAGCTACCACCCCCATTGGTTGTTTTCAATATTCCATCGTAAAAATCTGCAGCATATAAAATACCGGGTTGTAGTGGATCCAGGTCCATATTGTAGATTTTTGAATAGAGGAATTGGTTCGTCCAGCTATCTCCATTATTTATCGATTTGTAGACACCGGTACGATGCCATGTTCCGTAATAAACAGCATCGCTATCTGTTTCGCTGGGATTAATCACCAATGCTCTTCCTGAGAGATCCGTCAACCCATCTCCATTCATGTTTTCCCAACTGTCGCCACAATTCAGGCTGCGATAGACTCCATATTCGTGCATGGCAACAAAAACCATACAATGATTCTTTGGATTGACCACTAAATCATAAGCCCAATCCTGCTGTTGATCTCCTCCTATATTTTCCAATACCGGTGTCCAATTGATTCCTTCATTCTTACTTCTGTATACTATGCCTTCCCAGGGCGGTGGTTCAACCGCAAATTTTCCACGCGTACCGATATAGATGATGTCCGGATTATAAGGATCAATTGCTATCGTATAAATGATGGCACCATCCTGCACACCCTGGCTGGAATGAGTCCATGTTTCTCCTGCATTTGTAGTTTTGTAGATTTCATCATTATATGTACCCGCATACATGATTTTTGGATTCTGAGGATCAATCGCCAATGAGTTGATGTATAAATCTCCCAATCCAGTACTGGTTTTCACCCATGTCGATCCTCCATCCATACTCTTGAAAACCCCATTTCCCCAGGTTCCCGCATAAATGATTTTTGAATTGGTGGGGTTGGCAACCAAGTTCACCACAAAACCACCGTCCGGGCCTAACCACGGATTGGAGTATTTTTCATTGGATACCAGTGGCAAATAGACCAATTGCGGTTCAGTGCTGTCTTCCGCCTGAACCGAGCCTGAGAAAATTGTAAAAATAATGAGAGCAAAAAATAGAGATTTCAGAATTCGTAACATGGACACCTGGCTTCATTTATCGGATTATTGAGTATAAAAATGCAATATCCATGCCATAATGATTTCTCTCTCAATCCGGCTTTTTAACCAGGTAAAATCCGATCAAATAACGATAGTCGTCCCAGTCAAAATGATATAAACCAAATATCAATCAAATATCACAATGAAGTTTCCATGAAAATACTTAAACTCTCCCTCCTCAACATCAATTTACGCTGGTTTCTGCTGGTCATGATCCTGGCGGGAGCCATTCTCCCCACAAACACCATTCTGGATCAGCGCTATAGATTGCGCCATAACCGTGCCAATTGCCTGGAAAAAATTTGTGATACCAAGGATTGAACCGGTCCCATCCTCATCAGTTGAGAATAATTCCGTTGCCAATCAATAACAGATTGAAGGTCTTTATAATTCCATAGGAATAAAACAAAAAAATCAACCTCTGGAGATAATGTCCAGAGGTTGAAATTTGTTAGTGATCAGAAATGATTAATCTAGTTCTGCAACCAGATCATTTGCAGTTTGAGTGAGTGTTGCCAGAATTGTCTCAACCTGTGCTTGATCTGTAGCGTTCCACAGCTCAGCGGCAGCATCGTTGATCGATCTTCGAACGGATGACCAGGCCGGGAATGTCTGTGGTTCTGACGGGCCAATAGCTGCCAGCGCGACACCGGAAGCCCATACTGGGTTCTCGGTGGCATAATCAGCTAAGAGTGTCTCTGTGGTATATTGCGTGCCATAGTATCCACTGATCTGCACCCAACGAGCCTGAATCTCAGGTGAGGTTAACCATTTGATAAACAACCAGGAAGCCATTTGTTCATCTTCCGTGCTGGGAACGACACCCAACATCTGTTGGAAAGCGTCCACTGCTAATTTTCCATCTGGACCAGGAGCAGCTAACCAACCCCATACATCAGTGGTGTTTCCAGCATCTTCAAAAGCTGCAGCATAATATGGGGCACCAGCAGTCGAACTCATGGTGATGATGGCTTTGCGCATGGCTTGTTCTGGATTTGGATAACTCTCTGTCTGCCAGACACAGCCTTCAGCCTTCAGATCAAGGATGTACATGGAAGCATCAATCGCGGCCTGGGATGTGAAATCATAAGCATCCCCAGCCTCATTCAGTTCATTTCCGCCGAATGCATACAGGAAATGCAACCAGTTGGTGGCACTGGGATAATAAACCAAACCACCGGTACCAGCGAAATCACCACCTTTAGCGGTATTTTCAGCAGCGGCTGCACAAACAACTTCTTTCAACTCAGCGGATGTCGCTGGAGGAGTTGCAAAACCTAATTCTTCTGCCCAGGTGAAATTGTAAACCAGCACATTGGCTGATTGTGTCATGGGGTATGCAATCCAGGCACCATCAGGTGTGGACCCTGCTGCTTTAAGGTGGGGATACAGATCTTCCAGTTGTGCTGTGGTTAATCCATAATCAGGATCATTGATATAGGGATTCAGATCAAGGATGGAATCAACAGAATACCAATCTGCAAGAGCATTGGTATATGCCATAACCAGATCCGGTAAATCACCGGACTGAATACCAGCATTGAATTTATCCTCTACATCACCATAATTTCCCTGATTGAGAGCTTCAACAGTGATACCGTATTCATTGGTTGCGTTAAATTCATCAACCAGAGCTTGTAAACCTTCACCGGGTGCATCGGAATAAACATGCCAGAATTGTATTACTGTGCCTGCCAATGGTTGTTCCACAACAGGTTCTGCTGTTGGTTCTTCTATAGGCTCTTCAACAGGTTCTTCTACTGGTTCTTCAACAGGCGCAACTGGTTCTTCCATAGGTTCTTCAGGAGCTACCGGTTCTTCGGTAGCAGTTGGAGCGCAGGCTGATAAAACCAAAGCAAACACCATAAACATGGATAACAAAATACTGATTTTTTTCATTTTTTTCATCTCCTCTTAACTAAATTTTTTTAACAATTAGATGGGTCAAAAATTAATTCAGTTCACCTCCATATTTATTATAAATTAATACTATCCTTTTAAACCTGATCTCGCAATACTTTCCGTAAACTGCTTTTGAGTGAAGAAATAAATGACCAGGATCGGAATGATCGTGATAAAAGCACCAGCCATCGTCAGGTGAATTTCCTGGCCAGCTTCATTGACAAAGTTCATCAAACCTACCGAAATAGGTCTCCAATCTGGCGTATTGGTAACCAGCATTGGCCATGCCAGGGAGTTCCACGTTCCAATAAAGGATAAAACCAGAATGACCATTAAAGGCGCTTTGGATAAGGGAAGCACCACCTGCAACAGAAATCGTAAATGTCCCGCTCCATCCATCTGGGCAGCGTCGTATAATTCATCCGGCACTTGAGCAAAAAATTGTTTTAACAGGAAAATTGAAAAAATACTCCCCATGAATGGTATGGTCAATGCCGGCCAATTATTTATCCAGGGTATGGGACCGATTCGCCCCAACCAGGTTACCGTCAGGAAATTTGGAATAATGAAAACCATGGCAGGGATCATAATGGTGCTGAGCAATATATTGAAAATCAGATCTCGCCCAGGGAACTTCATTCTGGCAAAAGCATAAGCAGCCAATATACTAAATGTAATCTCACCAACCAGTGTGATAGCAGTGATGATAATGGTGTTGATAAAATACTCTGAGAAAAGCGCTCGCTCCCAGGCCTCAACATAATTTTCAAAATGAAGTGTGGAAGGGAAAAAGGAAGTCCCTAATGCTTCTCCCAAACTTTTTAATGAGGTGGAAATCATCCAGATAAATGGTATAAGAGAAAGAAACGCTCCGGTTGCCAGAATAAAATAAGTCACAATTTTTCTTTGTGTCGATATTGAAAATCGGCTGAATTTTGGTTTTTTATTAACCATAAAACACCCTTGAGCCCTGAACTTTATTGTTGATAAAGGTTAATCCCAGAATGATAGCAAACAGGACAAAAGCCATCGCTGAAGCATAACCATACCGTAATTTTTCAAAGAATTCAATAAAAATCGTCACACTGAAAGTATCCGTTGTCCCCAGAGCTAAGCTATCACGGAAAATCCAGATCGTATTAAAAGCCTTGAAGGTTCCAATAATCGCAATGAGAGAAAGAAAATAGGTGGTTGGCGATAATAATGGGAAGGTAATATGCCGGAAGATTTGCCATTTATTGGCTCCATCCACTTCTGCTGCATCCACCAGTTCGGTTGGAATATTTCCTAATCCAGCCATATAAATTACCGTATCATACCCTACGTACGTCCAGACAGAATGGATGATTATCACAAGCAATGCCAGGCTTGGACCCGCAGCCCATTCAGGGGTGTTTATACCAAGGCCATTTCCCAGTAGTGTAAAAATACCTTTTGGCTCAAATAACCATTGTTGTGGTTCAATCCCCAGTGCCTGAATGAACATATTTATAGGTGCAGAATGTCGATTAGAAAACATTGCCTTGAAAACAGCTGCACTGGCGATGGCCGGTGTCACATAAGGAATGAAGAAAATGATGCGGAATATATTGGATCCGACCAATTTTTGAAAAAGTAAAATTGAAAGAAATAAAGAAATAGCCAATTGGAAAGGCACTGTTCCAACCGCAAAGAAAACCGTAACCTTCAAACCTTCCCATAAATCCTTATCGCCTGAAGCCACAATCGTTGGAATTTCTCCGATCAACAACCACCCCCCTACCAGTAATACCATCGTGGCTAACACATGTAACCAAAAACTGAAATTACTTAATTGTTTCTCTGCTCGTTTCCAAACATACCAGCCAAGTCCTAATAGAAATACCCCGCTCGTGATGGTAATGAATTGGGGCCAGATGCCTGGATCGATATCATTCTGCACAGCAGCTTCGTATACCAGGGCAATCTGTTGTTGTGTATAATACAACAATCCAATTCCAACGCCTAATGCGAGGAAAATTAATCCAAAATAAGCCTGATAGGTAAAGTTTCTTGGATTTCGCCAGATATATAATACCAGGCCTGATATTATAATCCCGGCAGACAACACCCAGATGAATATGCGCCAGGCAGGTAAAACACTTTCTGCCCGAAAAGCTTCGCCCAAAAGACGCATAAATACTTCCTGAGTTCGTTCCAGTCCCCGTAATTTATCCGCAATACCCAATACTTCTGGCAGTGCATTATAAATCCAATTGAGTAATGAAAAAGCAATGGATGCGTTCAATATTCCTGGTAAGATGCATAACCAGGGACGTTCATCGTGTTCCCGGGCCATTTCCAATATTTTTTTGATCAGGAAATAAATGGCAACCAATGCACCAATGCCCAGGAAAAAAACCACGACATATGCTAGATTGCCAATCGCATCTGTATAATTTTCCAGACCTATCATCGCACTTCGCTTAATGCGCCATTTATGCAGACTTACATATAACGCAAATCCAACCGGGAAGATACCAAAAATAAAAATCAGAATGGTAGCTGGAGCAATGAAAGTATAAGCTGTCAGATATTCCCGAAATTGTCTGCCTTTTCGTCCAGTAAATAATTTTTTGAATTTGTTTTTATTTTCCATGTGATGTGTTTTAATTCAATTCTGGTGTTAGATGGATTTTGATAATGTCTCCATTAATGATTATTCTAAAGAATTACAACCTATAACAACAATTAATTCTCACAATATTTAGAATCTGAATTTCAAATATAATTATACAAGACAATTATTTTTAGAAACTGCTTACCTTTTTATAAAAATCTTTGAATTATGTAACTAATTTCTAAAGATTTATTGAATCGATTTATTATAGTTTTAGAACACAAAGGAACGCTGATGAATTTCAATGTGAATCTACTGCAAGACCTTCAAAACACACAACTAGACGATATAAATTTTCCCCCAGAATTTATCCTACCGGCATACAATGGGCAATCCATATTAAACATTCCTGCATCGATTTGTCAAACATTTGGACTAGCACCGATTCATTCCGCCCCGCTGCGACCAGAAGTCTTTCCTTTTAAAAATGATAATTTCCAACGCATTATTATCATTCTCATGGATGGTTTGGCATTGACACGATTTTCTTCCTGGTTGGAAAACGGAAGAATTCCCATCTGGAACCAGTTACTCCAATCGGGAAGCATAGCACCTATCACCTCGATTTCACCCAGCACGACATCAGCCGCCATGACATCACTCTGGACAGGACATTCAGCCAATGAACATGGTGTGGTTGGATATGAAGTCTGGCTTAAACAGTACGGTGTGGTCGCCAATATGATTTCTCAATCTCCAATGAGTTTTAAATCAGGTAATGCTCATCTTGACCAGGCTGGATTTAACGCAGAGACAGTACTTTCTCTACCAAAACTAGGAGAATACCTCAAAGAAAATGGGGTGTCCACCTATTCATTCCAACATTATTCCATTGCAAATTCAGGTTTATCACGCACGTTTATGAATGCTGTTAATATTTATCCATATGCCAATGAAGCAGAATGTTGGATTAACTTGCGACAATTAATAGAAATGAAGAAAAACGAGAAGCAATACATTTGGACGTATTGGAGCGCTTTGGATAGCCTGGGTCACAAATATGGCCCAGATGATGAACGAGTTGAGACTCATTTCGCAAATTTCAGTCGCAATCTGGAAGATAACCTGATTAATCGTTTATCACCCGAACTACGTAAAGGAACGCTGCTGCTTTTCACCTCCGATCATGGACAGGTGACAACAATCAAAAATCCCCTTTTCAGCCTTTCCAATCATCCGGAATTCATAGACTGCCTGCATATCAAACCAACGGGTGAAAGTCGCTTTACCTACCTGCATGTAAAACCTGGAAAAGAGAAAACGCTGAGGGATTACATTGAATCAACCTGGCCAGAAAAATTCGTGGTGATGGAATCACAGCAATTACTGGATGCAGGTTTATTTGGATCTGGAACCCCTATGCCGGACATTCATAATCGTATTGGTGATATTACTTTACTTGCCAGGGAGTCAAATTATCTGTGGTGGTCGGATGAAGAAAATCCACTAACCGGACGGCACGGTGGTTTATCAGCTCTGGATATGATCGTGCCTTTTGTGGCCATCCCATTATAGAATTTCATCAAGAAGGATTAATCATGCTCAAAATTTATAAATTTGCTCTGGGTTTATTGGTTCTCATTTTATTAGTGAGCTGCACCCAGGTAAGTACGCCCACACCAACACAAATTTCTGATATTAATCCAGATCTAAATCCCGTAACCGATCATCTTGTTATCAGTGAAATTCTGACAGGAGTGGAAGGAAACAACAATCTGGATTTTATTGAACTCTATAATCCCACCCAGGAAATGGTTAATTTACAGGGTTATTCCTTATGGTATCAATTAAAAAAAGACCAGGAGGATGTGTTGATCCACTCATGGGAGACATCTGCCTTCATTCCACCCAATGGCCATTATCTTCTCCTGCGAGAAAATCAGGAACTGGAATTCGAAGTAGATGCTTATTTTGGTTACTCCCTGGTGCCACAAAGGGGAAGTCTGGCATTGCGCTCAAAAAGCGCCGGATTGATCGACCAGGTTGCCTGGGGAGATACAGACGCTGCCTTTGTTGAAACAACGAGTGCTTCAGCTTTTCCAAATGGATCTTCTCTGGAACGTTTACCCGGAGGACAGGCAGGAAATGGTCAGGATTTCGATAATAATGCCGAAGATTTTATCATATCGAAATCTCCCAAACCACAGACCTCCGCCAGTATCGCTACGCCTGAAACGGAAAAAGAACTTGAGCTAACAGTTGCCGTACCTTCGGATGCAAAACCAGGCAGTACACTGGTTTATGATCTTGCCATTACAAACACGTCCCAACAGATCATCAACTCCGCTCTCTTATATTTTCCTTTTCCAAAAGACTTAATTTATGAAAGTGGTTCCATTGAACCCGTTTTGGATACCAATCTGCTTCAATTTGAGCTCGGAGATTTATCCCCGAACGCCACTGTGAATTTGAGGGTGAACTTTGAAACTCCCTGGAAATATACCACCATCACGGTTCCAGGCATTTTTGTTGATGCTCCAGGCATCAATGCTCCCGTCTTCAGTGGACCGATTCGCACACAGATGCAAGGTGGAGCTGTACCCATTGGAATAGCCAGAAATTTACTGGACGGTGAAATGGTGACTGTAGAAGGCACCGCAACCATGTATACCGGAGGATTCTATGCAGGGTCTTCCGGAACAAAATTTTATATTGAGGATAATACCGGTGGTGTACAGGTATATGTGCCGGGTGGTGCTGGAAAGGTTGAGGTACCATTAGGGGCTTATGTGCAGGTACAGGGCATCCCACAACCTTATCGTGGAGCTATTGAGATCGTCCCGTCACCGGAGAACGTCACCGTTATTCACCAATCAGTGGATCCATTTGCCTGGGATTCGCGCGAAGTTTCCATCAAGGAATTACTCGTACAACCTTTGGATTTTTCAGGGAAACTTGTCACTTTAAGTGGTGAGATTTCACGAGTGGAAGAATTCTCCTATAGCTACGAGATGGATCTGGTTGAAGACGAAAAATTGATCAGCGTGTATATTGATAAATTGACCGAAATGAATGTTGAAATCATTGAACCAGGTCAATACTATCAGGTCACTGGCATCGTTGAGATGGTGGATGATGATATTCAGATTTATCCGCGTGTCCAGTCTGACCTGCTTGAAATTCAGGCACCAACGGTCACAATGGCTGCCCAAATGCCAGTCAATTATGATCCCGATCAAATTTTCACCCTGGACCTCATCGTTAACAACCACCTGCCCGAAAATATTGAAAGCCTGAAAGTATCCCTGAAAATCCCAGACGGCCTGACTGTGGATCAAGTATCCGAGAATGGCGTCCTCATGAACGATCAGATAACCTGGGCGTATGATTCCCTTCCCGGTGGTGGTACAGAGAAAATATTCAGCATCTCTGGAACAATATCCAGAGCGATCGATTATCTTTTCCTGGAGGACTACACTTTAACCTATAATGATCAGAATACATTGGTAACCGGGAATCCCATCTACAGTTTCCCTGGCGATTCTATTCCTATTTGGGCAATTCAAGGCAGAACCTATCGTTCCCCTTATCTGCTGCAACAGGTGAAAACGAGCGGTGTTATTACGGCTGTCTTTCCAGCAATGGAGGGATTCTGGTTGCAGGGGGAAGAAGATCGAGATCCACTCACCTCCCAGGGTCTGTTTATTTATTCACAGATTGTTGATCCCAACATCACACCCGGTGATCTCATTTCGGTTCAGGGAACCATTCACGAACCACACAATGAAACGCAATTATTTATGGAGGACTGGAATCTCATAGCAAGCAATCAAACTTTACCAGCAGCCATTTCTCTTAATCCACCTGTGGACCCCATAGAAAGTACCCAATATTATGAAACCCTGGAAGGCATGTTGGTTCAGGTCTCCAGCCCAGCAAAAGCTGTTTCACCCACCAATAAATATGGAGAGACTGCTCTGGTTCTTCCTTTATATGAGGAAACCCATTTGCTGCAGGGTGAGCCAAACGGAATGGCGATCCGTGTAGATGATGGATCCTTCGTTACACATGCCGATCAATCAACGATGTCCTATGCAGCTGCTACAGGTGATACCCTATCAGATATCTACGGACCATTGGCTTACAATTATGGTTATTACAAAATTGAGTCCATCTCCCCACCTCGCGTTGATAAGAATCCAATCATAATTGATGCATTACCACAAACAGCAAACAATGAATTTCGGGTGATGACATGGAACGTTGAAAATCTTTTCGATTTTCTGGAACCTCATCCCAGTAACCCTTCCTTACCGACTGTCACAGAGTATCGGGTCTGGTTAGAGAAAATTGCCAATACGATTCTCCTGGCTGATTTTCCTGCTGTGATTGGATTTCAGGAAGTAGAACATGTAGGTGTATTGGAAGATATTGCTGAACAATCAATTTTGCAGGCATTGGATTACCAGGCTGTATTGATAGAAGGTACAGATAGCCGTGGGATCGATGTTGGTTACCTGGTTCGTGGAGATGTTTCCATAAAAAATGTGCAGCAATACCCAGCTCCGAACGAATTAACCCCTCGCCCACCCTTAATGCTGGAGGTGCAAATCGATCTGGGAACGGATAGCAGGACGATCTACCTGCTCAATAATCATTTTCTCTCCATGAGCGGTGGCGAACAGGCGACCGAACCACGCCGAATTGCCCAGGCAGCCTGGAATGGGGAACTGGTAAATCAAATTCTGCAGGAAAATCCGGATGCCTTTGTGATTGTAATGGGTGATTTGAATTCCTATTACGATTCCATACCCATTGATACTCTTCGATCAGTCGGATTAGTGCATGTGTTTGATCGACTGCCACCAGAGGAACGTTACACATACATTTACCAGGGAATCGCACAGGTACTCGATCATATTCTCGTGAAGGAGTTGTATGAGAATTCAATATCAAGCGTGGATATTTTGCACGTGAATGCAGATTATCCGTTGCAAATGCCCGGTGATACATCTGTGCTACATAAATCTGATCATGACCCGGTGGTGGTAACCTTTAAATAAAAGAATGCATTTATTTTCGTTATTAAGAACTTGCCCATGACGGGGTATTAGAAAAGAATTTAATAATTTATCCTTCAAAAAGATGTAGTTGAATTTTGTTCAAAATCGTGCAAAATATAATTAATAATTCCTTTTGTCAAAATATTGAATTTGTGATGGGCTTGTAAGGAGGGTAATTATGAATAATCGTCTTCTTTTACTGGGGATTTTTTTCTTAATCTTAATTGGACTAACAAGCTGTACAGCCGAAACTATCAATGAAAATATTGAAACCCCATTTTTACATAGTAACTCATCTACACCAACACCAACACCAACAAACTTCCTGGAATTAAAAACAACTGTGATACCTAATCCAGTCAATGAAGAAGCCAAACTTGAAATACATATACCATACCAGGTTGAGAACTCTACTGTAACTGCTGTACCAGGGGAAGGAAATGAATGCATCCAGGAGATATCATTTACTATTTCTTCGATAGCTGAAAGAAGAATAGCCAGTGGAAAAGGAATAATTGATTGTCATTATACAATTGAACCTGGAGATATTCCATATCGAATTGATCTCACAATCCAAGGAGATGCATCCTTTGATGGCGAGTTATTGCCAGCGAGCGATGATTTCCAAGCGGGATTTCTGGATTCATTTCTTAATTTCAATGGAACGATCACTCAATACTATAGTGATTTCCAGGTTCCTCTTACAAATGCTTGTCCAGAAGAAAATCCTTGTATTGCACCTGGATCAGAAATATTTAATTTGCCATTCCATTGGGAGAATGGAGACCAGATTGAATCAAATTGGATATTTATTTTATATAAACAACCTAATCAATAAATAGGAAATTTTTTCTCCTATTTCTGGCTAATAGTTCACTTCTTTAATAAGGATTACATTTGACGGGTAATGAATGTGGTTGCCCGTTTTGAACTGATTCTATAGAACAAATCCATCATTTTTGAATCATTCCTCACAAAAATTCCGCACTTGTCTTTCTGCATGCCATCCACAATGATTTCTGCTGCATCTTTCGGATCCAATGGCTTATCTCCCTTCGTTTTATTTTTTGAATTATTTTCTAGCATGGCATGTTGATCGATGCCAGAATTGGCAGCAATATTTATCCCAATGGATAACCTCATAACTAAGGTCATTTATCATATGAAATGGTTGAATAATGCCTGCATTGTTAATGAACCCATCAACCACACCAGATCAATTCTTATCCGGCATGCCTTATCTTACTTTTTCCATCCCTGGCAAAGATATCATCCTCATTCAGCCCAGTTCAACCATTCTGGTTTACTTATTAAGGTTAATCATGATTGCCATTGGATTATGTTTTTCTGGTGACAAAAAAGGAACAACAGTCACACTATTATTGGAACATCGAATTAATCCTGTGGGGCATCAGCGCATTTTTCGCCGGTACGAGTTATCAGGCTTTCGGTTACGAGCCGAACATTCTTCAATACAAAAAGCACAAAGCCAAGTTAAATCTTAAACTCTTTTACATATGGATCGGTTTTCTGATCGTCAATATTGGCTATTTCGTTTTGCTGGGGGACATCGGGAGAAACCTTTACCAGAATTATGGCGTATGGTTCAATGAGAACGACTCTCTGCATGTTTTGTTGATCCTTTGGTCATGCTTGATTCTGGTGTTATTAAGGAAAGACATGAGGGGACCTTGTCGAGAAGTCACCTATTCCATTGTGAAAGGTTGTGGATCACGAGATACCCGGAATTGAATGACACCAAAAACCAGGTCCAAAATTAGTGCTGTGACACCCAGAACAAAAATTCCTTGAGACAACTTGCCATATTCCAGTAAATTCACCTGTTGCATCAGATAATATCCAAACCCTCCAGCGCCTACATATCCAACTCCCAAAGTAGCGAATAAAGCTATCATTAGAAGTGTTCGGGCCATTGAAACGATATATTCTAAAAGGCTTAAAGGAAACCATTGATTCAGGTGCGCTTTCATCATCATTGACATTGCTAATAGACTGAGTGTAAGCCCAACTATGGCTATGCCAGTTAAGTTTCCAAGACCCAGCCAAATACCGAGAATCGGAGACCACACCAGCAACAAGAGCATAAATATGATTGACCTCCAGGGAATTAAGGACATATTCCGCCTTGAAACTGGTTTTGCCTTCATTATCGGAATTAAAGCGCGCGCCACGATATGACCGACACCCCCACCGATCATGAGCGCACCAATCCACGCGACGACAGTAATCAATAGATGATTTGTGAGAATTGATATTTCCATATCATTCATGCCTTTCTTTTGGGAGTTTCAAAAGCCAGCTAACGGCATGCTTTTCCGGTGGTTGGAATTGAGAAACCTAGACCCTTATTGAACCGCGAAATCCTCTGGCACCGTAATACGAGTCTGCTCCGTTGTGGTATATGAAGACAGTGTTATAGCGGCGATCCCCAAAGATAGCTCCACCAAGTTTTCGAATTTCCGCAGGTGTTTTTAACCAGCTGGAGGTTTTCAAATCGAATCTTCCCAGTTTTTGCAATGCACGATATTGTTCTTCGGTAAGAAGATCAATGCCCATTTCCTCTGCCATGTTCGTAGCACTTTCTTCCGGAGGAAATTTTTTCCTGGCTAAAAGGGCTTCATGATCATAGCAAACATTTCTACGGCCACCCGGTGTTTCAGCGGAACAATCAAAGAAAATAAATTCTCCAGTCGTTGTATCAAAACCAACCACATCCGGTTCGCCACCAGTTCTTTCCATCTCATACAGGGACCAGATTCTCATGGGACTGGCTTCCAGCTTTACCTGGACTTTTGCCCACTCGAGACCTGCATGGCGCTGGATGTTTTTCTCGAAACGGGTTTTCAATGTTCGAAGTAATTCTTTGTTTTGTTCGGGTAACAATTCTTTTTTATCATTATTTTTAGGGTTCATATTTTTATAGTAGCTTTCTTAGGCAGGAGAGTCAACAGTGTCATAGCCAATACTTATACAAAAGCCATCAGGTCGACAAATCAAGAATTATTTCTCATGCATGAACCTGGATACAAATGCAGAAACTTTTTTCATACTTATCTGGGTTTCGGGTAAAAATGAAAATAGCTGGAAAACATGAAACATATCATCCCAAATTTTCAGGGTCACATCAACACCTGCCTTCTGTGCTTTTTCATAGAAACGGACAGAATCATCCAGCAATATCTCATTTCTTCCAGACTGGATATGGATGGGTGGCAGACCTCGCAGATCACCGAATAGAGGGGAAATCAAGGGATTATTTGCATTGTGATTGCCAATGTAATAATTCACATATTTTTGAAGAATTGTGGCACTTAAGATCGAATCAAGATGCATGTTTTTCGTCACGGAATCACCACTGAGTGTTAAATCAAGCCAGGGAGAAAAGCCGAAAACCCCTGCCGGTAATGGTAACCCTTGCTCACGCATCGCAAAGAGTGTAGCAATCGCCAATCCACCTCCAGCAGAATCGCCAGCAATACAAATCTGTGAAGGTTGGACCCCTTTCGAGAGCAACCAGGTGTAGGCTTGAACGGAATCTTCTAGACCTGATGGAAAGGGATTCTCCGGTGCAAGGCGATAATTGATCGCAAGCACTTTGCAATTTGTGTTTATTACAAGTCGTGCAATCAATTCACGATGGGAATCAATCGAACCCAGCGCATAAGCGCCTCCATGCAGGTAAAGGATCACGCCTTCACCTGAATCCGGAGAATCAATCCATTCTGCAGGTACGCTGAAGTCATTAATTGCCCGACTTCGGATACGCTTTGGAAGACGAAAAAAACGAACAGATTTCTCCTGCCTGGCACGTTGTTCATTGATGGTACCTTCAGACCACCCAGAGAGTTGTGACCTGAGAAAATACATCATGATTTTTGTGAATGTACCCATCAAAGAAAAGCAGCCAGACCAAAGAAAAGAATAAATGAAAAAATCATTACGCCTAAAATAATTGAGTAATTTCTAGGCCTGATTTGGTCTTCCCGATCCATCTTTCTAATCAGCGGAAATAAACGCCAGAAGAATGACAGCGTGGCAAGACATAGCGCTAATAAACTCAATTTTTGAATTTCAAGATTTCCATATAGAACAATCACACCAAGCAGGAAGAGAAATATTAATTTTGTACCTGCCACCCAATTAACTAAATATTTAATAAAGTCATGGATTTCTGGATATTGCTTTGATTTTTCCCAGGCAGAAAACACACCAACTGCATTTGCCCTTTTTGATCCTGGTGCAAAATATAAAGCTAGAACATTAAAAGTTTCCAGAATGATGAATGCAAAAATAACAATCTTTACGATCATAGTGTAAATTCCCGATCCTGGTTTGTATAGTTATCCATGTTAATTTACAAGTATCACAGAAAATCAAACTTGTCGATTCTTTGGCTTTTTAATAATTTTTTGGGTTGCATACCAGCCTGTTAACATGGCTATCGGCACCCCGGCAGGTGAATAAGACCATTGTCCTGCTTGAAAAGTATTTGGAATCGAGGTCAAGACAGACTTTGGTATATCCTGCAGTGTATTGACCACAGGGACAGGTGTTTCAAATGACCAACCAACGATCGCACCTTCAGAACTTCCTGATATTTTGTTGATTGTCAGTGGTGTTGATGAAAATTTAAAGAGGATGTCCTCATCTATGTTTTTATAAATTGATTTTGAGAGAATTTTGATGATCTGATCCTCAAAGACTTGCCGAAATTCAAAGTACCAACCCGCTGATTCAACTTTTTGGATCAGGTCAAAATCAAAAAGACAGCTAACCATCAAACCTGATTGCCCTTCAGGTGCCAGGCTGGGATCTCTTAGAACCGGAACAGAAATCTCGAACGTGTTTAATTCAAGAAATTTCTCCAGCCAGTCGAAAATTTCTATTTTTGATTTACTTTCAAAGTTATTTATAAGTTCATACCTATCGACCTGATCCGTTTCACCTAACCCTTGTTTCTCAGGTGTGTAAAACAAATGCTCCCCCCCATTTTCCAGGAAATAGGACGGTGGACGGTTGACACCCATGTATAAAATGTAAACCGATTCAGCCCCTCTGGAGGACAAAACACGATGCGTATCCGTTTCAATTTCAGAAGAAGTCTTATCATCCAATCCAGCTAAGTTCAAGCTTCGATACATCGTTTTCAAATCCGCCGCCCAGATCAAATGATCATAATGATAATTACTCCCTTCCGAATCAATAAGTTTTGATTCAGATGGGATGATTTCAACAATTCTCTTATTCAGAACAATTTCTCCGCCCTCATTAAGAATTTTTTCTTTCAGTAGATTGCCTAATACCCCAGTTCCACCTTTTGGATAAAAGTAATCAAGATAAACATAAAAATATCCCAGGGCAAAATTTGTTGGTGTTTTTCTAAAAAAATGTTGCGTTAAAATGTCAATTAAGGATTGGTTGCCAGTTTTACTCTTAAGAAATTCTTCCATTGGTACGTTGAATTGATTCAACTTTCTCATAGCAATTAAGAATTTAAATGTCCAGGGTATCAGTTTTTTGAATATGAATTTTATATCACTTTTGAAATCTACAAAATTCGGGTTATCAAATTCATACAAGACTTTGGTATAATCGGAAACTTTTGAAATGATAGAAATGATTTCTTCGATTTCATTTTTGCTTTCTGGGTAAAGATCTACTAATACTCGTTTATAAACCTGCAAATCATCCATCGAATGAATTTTGAAAAATTGGTCTTCAACCCCAATCGTTATCTTATTTTCTAAATATTCAGCTTGAATGCCTAAATCCTGTAAAATTGGTTTCACAATACCAGAATTTACAAAAGCCCTTGGACCGGAATCAAACGAGAAACCGTTGCTTTCAAAAGTTCCTACTAACCCCCCAACTCGCTCGTTTTTATCAACCAATAACACATTGTAATTTTCTCTGGTTAAATAGGCAGCTGCAGTTAATCCTGCCATACCAGCACCGACAATGACGACTTTATTTTCTTTACTGACCATTAAAACCACCTAATTCCAAACTGATCATCCATAATTTTTCTGCTTCATCCTTATCCAGGGCTGGCGGGGCAAGCTCTTCTTCTGTGGTGAGGTTAAAAAACTTTCCTGAGACATTATTCAAATCAGCGGAAACCCCTAAAAAATAGAGAGCGTCTGCAGAAAACGATAAGGGAATCGCTCCTCGATCAATCACTTTCTTTTTGAATATTTTATAGAACCAGCCATTGCTTTGTCCACTATTCGTCCTTACATTACCGGGATGCATCGCATTAATGGTGATGTTGGAACCTTGAAAATATTCATTAAATTTTATCATCGAAAGCAATTGTGCCATTTTTGCTGCACCATAACTTTTAATGCCAGAATATTTATGTTTACTCCATGATAAATCATCCATAGCAATACCAAATGCAGCAAACCGGTATGCCTCAGAATTTACAAACAGAATCCTTCCACTATTTTGATTTCTCAGTTTTTCCTTCAGATAATAATTTAAAATAAAGGTACTCAAATAATTCGTTTGGAAGACTTCTTCATTGTTATCGACAGTGAGGGTTCTTTTTGTCAGATATACACCTGCATTGTGTATTAACACATCAATATTTCTTTCGATACTTGCTAATTGCTCAGCAGCTTTGTGAACCTCTGACAATTGTGAAAAATTAGCTATGATGTATGAACAATTGGTATTGAATTCCCTGGATAATTCTTCTACTAATTCTTTCGTTTTATTTTCATTACGATTTATGAAAAATAAATCCGCTCCGCAAGAAGCAAATTTCCTGGATGTAGCGTAACCGATCCCGGAGGTTGCCCCAGTAATCACTACCAGACGACCGTGAAAATCATCGGTGCAAATTTTTGGATCTAATTTGAGATTGCGAATCATTGCAAAGACATTCGACCACTTATACTCTTTCCAATATTTAATCAAATTTCCTCCAGATTTGGTAAATTTTATCAGGAAATTGCCTTAGCATCCAATAATTTTATGTTAATTATGTTCCAATAAAATTTATTCTATCAACCCAGATCCATCTCATTAGGAGTGTCTTTTATTAAAGCAAAATATTATTTTCACTTCAATATTAATTACTGATCACTCGTGCACACGCTGGGGAAATCTCACAAATCTGTAGAACTCAGTTCCTGACAGTCTTTTTCAATTGGTTTGCATAATCTTTACCTTGATTATGTAAAATGTTTGTAGTATGTTTAACTGAAAGAGGTTAATATGACAGAAACACCCAATTATTCCGTTTTCAGAAAAGAAAATAACATTGAGCTGCGTCTTTACCCGGCTTATATCAAAGCAGAAGTTGCCATCACGGATACAAGTCATCAAAAAGCTGTATCCAAGGGATTTAGCTTTCTGGCTGTTTTTATTTTTGGCAACAATATCAAAGCAGAGAAGATCGCCATGACATCACCAGTTCAGGTATCTCAATCCCAAAAGATCGCTATGACCAAACCGGTCACCATCAGTGGGGATGGAAATTACACGGTTGCCTTCATCATGCCATCAGAATTTACCCTGGATACACTTCCAACACCTAGAAATGATGCAGTCCAATTTTCCAGTATACCGTCCCAAACCATGGCAGCCATTCGCTTGTCAGGATATTTTCAGGAACGCGGGATCAACAAGGCCAAACAGCGACTCAATGCCTGGTTTGAGAAAGAAGGACTTGAACCCGAATGCGATTTCATTGTTGCTGGATATAATCCCCCATGGGTGCCAGGCTTTCTCGCCCGGAATGAAGTCATGATTGTGATTAAAACTTGACGTGGCCAAAGAATTGGTTTGTGACGATCAAGGATAAAATAATCGTTGGCTGAAATTTTGTAATGGGTATAAACGGATGAATTAGTTTAGAGGAAATGAGAAAGATTTTTAGAATGATAAAAAAGACTCTAAATTTTTAATCGGTATCCAACTCCAGGCTCAGTGTGAATAAAGGTAGGTCTGGATGGATCAGGTTCAATTTTATGGCGTAAATTACTAATATTTACCCGAAGGATATGCAAATCATCATAGCCTTCGCCCCAAACTTGTTTCAATAATTGTCGATTGGTAAGTACTTTTCCAGCATGGATGACCAACGCACGTAAAATATCATATTCAGTCGGTGTTAGCTGTACCAATGTCCCATCGACCGTTATCAAACGATTTGCGAGATCAACCACCAAGCTCCCAATGGTCAAAACCGGTTCAGAATTTTCAGTTGTTTGACGTCTCAAAACAGTTCTGATCCTGGCTAATAATTCTCCCATGCCAAAAGGTTTAGTTAAATAATCATCCGCCCCAGCATCCAGAGCCGCAATTTTATCTTCCTCTTGCTCTCGGACAGATAAAATGATGATCGGAATATTCGACCACTCACGAATTCGCCGGGTAATCTCGATTCCATCCAGATCTGGTAACCCTAAATCGAGTATTACCAGATCAGGTCGATTGATTGTAATTTCTTGTAAAGATTTCTGGCCGGTATTGGCTTCGCTGACGATAAACCCCTGACCATTTAATGCGACCCGTAAAAAACGCCGAATGGCGATTTCATCGTCAACAACTAATACTTTCAAACCAAAAAGTGTCATTAATTGTTCACCTTTGGCAGAGTGATTGTAATCAAAGTACCACCTCCAGGTCGATTTGAGGCGTTTATCCGACCACCATGTATTTCAATGATTCCTTTGCTAATAGCTAATCCCAACCCAGTCCCTTTAACACTTTCTGGACGAGATACCCGATAGAATTTATCGAAAACCCGCTCAAGGTCTTCCTCAGGAATACCAATACCCCGATCTCCAATTTGAATACAGATCTCGTTTTCTGTTTGACGAACTTCAATATCAATTTGAGTGTCGTTTGGCGAGTATTTCACAGCATTGTCAATCACATTTAATAGTGCCTGACCGAATAATGTAAAATCTAAAGAGACAAGGGGTAAACCTCCCTGGACATTGACCAAGATAGGTTTTTTCCCAAGTCTTTCTTCGAGTTGATTGAGAGCAGCTCCAATGGCATCTTGAATATCACAAGGTTCCAACCTGAGGTAAATTGCGTTTGCTTCAAGGCGTGTCATATTCAATAAATTTCCGACTAACCGATTGAGACGTTCAGCCTCGCTGTATGCAGTTTCCAGCAAGCTATTACGATCTTCCTGGTTTATGTTCAATGACTCTTCCCTTAAACTGCTTAACGCACCAGTAATACTTACCAAAGGGGTTCGCAAATCGTGTGAAATGGAGTTTAATAAAGCGGTTTGTAATTTTTCAGTTGCCTGAAGCAGTTCTGCCTGCTGGGCTTGCTCTGCTAGAATGGCTCTTTCCACTGCCAGTGCAGCATGATTTGCAAACGCATTAAAAGTTTGTCGTTGGTCAGGAGATAAGAATTTTCCTTCTTCTTTCGGATGAATACCAAGAACACCAATTTGGCCGCGTGCAGTTTTTAGAGGTTGGCATCGTAATGAGGCAGCTGGCAAAGTATCGGTTCCCAATCCTGCAGGTTGATCATGTTCAAAAGACCAGGTTGCAACAGCCATATCATCCATGTCTGGGGAATATTCTGGAGTGGTCGCAAAGATTTTTAGAATACCATTTTCAGGTAGGAAAATCACAGCATCCCGCCCAAACACCTGACTGATATGTGAAATGACTATATCTGCCACCTGATGCAAATCCGTCGCTGAAGTCAGGTCTCGACCGAGTGTGAACAATGAAAATGTGTGTGCTTCACGTTGTATAGAGGCTTCTGCTTGTTCATGCAATCGAGCTGTTAGCGAGCTGACCACAATACTGACAAGGAGCAATCCGATAAAAGTAATAAAATATTGGGTATCTGAAACCGCAAAAGTAAGAAATGGAGGGACAAGAAAAAAATCAAAAGCAAGGACACCTAGAATTGAAGTGAGTAACGCCGGACCTCTTCCAAGAAAGACCGCAGCAATAACTGTACACACCAGATAAATCATCACCAGGTTCACAGGCTCAAGACTCGAATGAATCATTTTTCCAATGATCGTCGCGAGGATAACCAGACCTATAGCAAAAAAGTATCGCCAAAAAGGTTGATGTGGACGCCACTCATCGAGGTCCTTTGCAGGTTGAACATCGGGTAATTCATTAATGATGTAAATATCTATATCTCCACTGGCATAAATTAATTGATCCACGATTGAACCTGATAAAATTTCCCTCCATCTTGGACGGATTGGTTTGCCAACTACAATTTTGGTAATATTATTTTTTTTAGCATATGTCAAAACAGTTTCAGGTATAGATCGCCCGGATAAAGTACGTGTTTGAGCCCCCAACTGTTCTGCAAGTTGCATTGTCCTTTCAATTTGTCCTTGATTCTCCAAATTTAATTCCGGTTTGGAAGTCACATTTACATATACAACAAACCATTCAGCTTTGAGTTCATCTGCCAACCGGCGGGTTGTTCGCACCAGCTTCTCAGAGAGTGGACTTGGACTGATACATACTAATAAACGCTCTGATGCTGCCCATGGCCCCTGAATTGCGCGGGTTCGCATATAATCCCTCATTTGATTGTCTATTCGCTCTGCAGCACGCCTCAGAGACATTTCACGTAATGCCGAAAGATTTCCTTTGCGAAAAAATTTTTCAATAGCAAGTTTTGCCTGTTCAGGAACATAAACTTTTCCCTCTTTGAGTCTGCTCAACAACTCGTCAGGTGGAAGGTCGATCACTTCAATCTCAGAAGCTTCATCCAGTACACCATCAGGGACAGTTTCGCGAACAATCACTCCAGTAACTTGTGCCACCACATCTTTCATGCTTTCGAGATGTTGAATATTTAGTGTCGTATAAACATTAATACCAGCATCCAAAATATCCTTAATATCCAAATATCGTTTGGGATGCCTGGAACCAGGTGCATTTGTGTGCGCAAATTCATCAATTAACACCAATTCAGGATGACGTTTTATCACTGCGTCGGTGTTTAATTCCTTTAGGATAATCTCACGATATTCAATCTGTCGTAAAGGAAGAATTTCAAGACCGTCGACCAATGCTTCAGTTTCCACCCGGTCATGGGTTTCAATATAACCAATCACCACATCTATACCTTGTTGCTGGCGCTGGTGTGCAGCTTCAAGCATGGTGTAAGTTTTTCCTACTCCAGCGGCATATCCCAGAAAAATTTTCAATTTTCCACGGGAGGGATCTTCGGTTTGTAATTGTTTTAATAATTCATCGGGGTCAGATCGTTGATTCATTAATTTTATTGTATACCATCCAGTGCAAGATTTATCATTAATACATTCACTCGTGGTTCTCCCAAGAATCCAAATTGACGATTTTCTATTAATTTGTCAACAATTAGCGTAACCTCAAGTTCGTTTAAACCGCGAGACTTGGCCACGCGAGGAATTTGGTAATAGACTGCTGAAAGGCTGATATGAGGATCCAATCCTGAGCCAGATGCCGTTACTAGATCAATTGGTATTTTGGACTTATTTCCGGGATCGATTCTTTGCAAATTGTTCACGCGTGTTTGTACAGTATTGAAAAGCAGCTGGGAAAGTGGCCCGAGATTTGAACCAGATGAACCGGTCAATGTAGCTTTATCAAACGCATTATATGGATTTATCGTTGTAGCGGAAGGTCTACTCCAGAAATATTGCATCCCTGAGAAATTTTGTCCAATCAATTCTGATCCCAAGACCTTATCGTTAAGTTTGATTAAACTTCCATTTGCTTGAAATGGAAAAAATAATTGAGCCAGGCCAGTCACAAGCACTGGGTAAAATATGCCAGTAATCAATGTCAACAATGCAAAAACAGATAGGAGAGGTCGAATTTGATTTTTCATGAATTAAATCCACTGGAAGAAAAAACATAGATCCACATGATGGATACGAGAAATATCCATGGCCGAAGTACTACTGGAATATTGAATGTGTTGGGCATGACACTTACAAAAAGAATTGTAAGAGTGAAACCATAAACTGCTAATTTACCAAAACGTCGTTTTATCATTTTAGTTCTCCTAAACTAACCGCAAAAAAGTTAACAGCATATCAATCAACTTAATCCCAATAAATGGAGCAATCAGTCCACCTACACCATAAAAGAGTAAGTTGTCACGCAGCAGTTGTGCAGCAGGCATCGGACGATATGGAACACCTTTTAAAGCCAACGGGATCAAAGCAATAATAATCAAGGCATTAAAGATAACTGCTGAGATGATGGCGCTTTCGGGTGATGATAATTTCAAATAATTCAACTTTTCCAGGATTGGGTAAGTTGAAGCAAAAGCGGCCGGGATGATAGCAAAATATTTACTAACATCATTCGCAATGCTGAAAGTGGTAAGCGAACCCCGGGTCATTAATAACTGCTTTCCAATTTCTACAATCTCAATCAATTTGGTCGGATTGCTATCGAGGTCAATCATATTTGAGGCTTCCCGGGCAGGTTGAGTACCAGTATTCATGGCTACAGCCACATCTGCTTGGGCCAGAGCGGGGGCATCATTTGTTCCATCACCGGTCATTGCTACTAGTTTTCCTCCGCTCTGGTATTCACGAATCAATTTAAGTTTTGTCTCTGGGGTTGCTTGTGCTAAAAAGTCATCCACACCTGCTTCAGCCGCAATAGCAGCTGCGGTCAGTGGATTATCTCCAGTGATCATAACGGTTTTGATTCCCATCTTGCGTAATTGAGCAAACCGTTCTTTGATGCCACCTTTGACAATATCTTTAAGGTGGATAACACCTAATGTCTCATTATTTTTTATTACAACCAGGGGAGTTCCGCCGCTGTTGGCAATACTTTCTACAGCCTGGTAAAGATCATCAGGTATATCTTTTCCGTTGGCTTTGATTAACGCTATTATCGTATCTGGTGCACCCTTGCGAATCTGAGATCCATTAAAATTCACACCTGATATTCGTGTTTGAGCAGTAAATGGGATGAAATGCATCCCCCCAGGTGCTTTTTGGCTGGCTCCCATCGTTTGACCACGCAATCCAAATAGTTCTTTTGCCAGAACGACGATAGACCGTCCTTCAGGTGTTTCATCTACCAATGACGCTAATTGTGCAGCTTCAGCTAATTCTATTAATGTTGTTCCGTTGACAGGTATAAAAGCCACTGCCTGGCGATTTCCAAGCGTGATAGTGCCAGTCTTATCCAGCAGTAACACATCTACATCCCCAGCTGCTTCAACAGCACGTCCAGACATGGCAATAACATTTCTCTGGATTAGCCTATCCATTCCAGCAATGCCAATTGCCGAAAGCAATCCGCCAATGGTCGTCGGGATGAGACAGATTAACAACGCAATCAATACTGTGATCGTGATGGGTGACCCCTCCCCAGCTAATTGCACACTGAATTGCGAAAAAGGTAAGAGAGTCATGCAAACAACCAGGAAGACAATGGTAAAACTCGACAATAAAATGCTAAGAGCAATTTCGTTAGGTGTTTTTTGTCGTTTTGCACCTTCCACGAGAGAGATCATCTTATCCAAAAATCCCTGGCCAGGATCACCACTAACACGAACGATTAACCAATCGGAGAGCAAGCGTGTTCCACCGGTAACAGCAGAACGATCACCTCCTGCTTCGCGAACAACAGGAGCAGATTCACCAGTGATCGCACTTTCATCCACAGATGCTATGCCAAATATGATCTCGCCATCAGCAGGAAGAACATCATCTGTTTCGACCAGATACAAATCATTTTTAATGAGGTTTGTAGAGGAAACGATATCCACAACCTTATGGGCTGTTTCACGATTTATTGGGTTTCCATGTAATCGTTTCACAAGAGTATCCTGCCGCGTCTTTCTCAGAGATTGAGCTTGCGCTTTCCCACGGCCTTCAGCCAAAGCCTCAGAAAAATTTGCAAATAATACTGTAAACCATAACCAGATTGAAATAACACCGATAAATCCGGCTGACCCTTCACCCTGCCAGGCCAACGCTTGAATCCACAGTATCGTGGTCAACAAACTGCCAACCTCCGCAACTAACATGACTGGATTCCGAACCAGATGTCTGGGATTTAGTTTCTTGAAAGCCTCCAGGATAGCACTTCGGTAAAGAACTGCGTTGTTATTGGAAAGGAAGAAATTATTGCGTTTCATTAGAATAACCTTCCTGTTCCTAACAGCAACTGTTCAACAATTGGCCCTAAAGCCAGAGCAGGGATAAAACTAAGAGCTCCGACGAGGATTATTACGGCGATTAACCAACCTATGAAAAGTGGTGTGTGACTTGGCAAGGTTCCACTACTTGCTGGAATGATCTTCTTACGTGAAAGCGAGCCTGCCATAGACAAAACCGGAATGATAAGCCCAAATCGTGAAATTAACATCGCGATTCCAAGTGCGACATTGAAAAATGGATTGTTTCCGTTTAAACCTGCAAACGCTGACCCGTTATTATTTCCAGCGGAAGAAAATGCATAAAGAACTTCACTTAATCCATGCGGACCAGCATTTAAGATTTGTTCCTTTCCACTTGAGCTGACTAAAGCAATCGCTGTTCCAAACAAAACCGTAACAACGGGAATTAAAACGATAAGCGCTGCCATTTTCATCTCGTGGATTTCAATCTTTTTTCCAAGGTATTCTGGAGTACGGCCCACCATTAATCCAGCTACAAAAACTGCTATCACCACAAAAGCGAGCATTCCATATAAACCTGAACCGACGCCACCAAAAATAACTTCACCCAACACTATCATCCACAAAGGCACAAAACCTCCAAGTGGTGTAAACGAGCTATGCATCGAGTTGACAGACCCATTCGATGCGGCTGTTGTTGAAGTTGCCCAGATGGCAGAATTCACCACACCAAATCGCACTTCTTTTCCTTCCATGTTTCCAGCAGATTGGTCAACCCCAAGTGATGCAAAAACCGGGTTTCCGTGTGACTCTGCATGAATCGCTATGGCCGTCATTACCGCAAACACCAGGATCATGGCCGATAGAATTGCCCAGCCTTGACGTGTATCGCCAATTAATTTCCCGAAAGTATATGTCAGCGCTGCTGGGATGAGAAGGATTGAGAGCATCTCTAATAAATTAGAGAAAGGTGTTGGGTTTTCAAAAGGATGAGCAGAGTTCACATTAAAGAAACCTCCGCCATTGGTTCCTAATTGTTTGATCGCAACTTGGGAAGCGACCGACCCGAGAGGAATCGTTTGAGATACAACACCTGAAGTTTCATCCAATGTTTGAATGGAAATGTTCTCCTGAAATGACTGCACTACACCTTGCGAAACAAGCAACATTGCCAGGATGAGCGCCAATGGTAATAAAATATATAAGATGGAACGGGTCAGATCAATCCAGAAATTGCCAAGATTATTGGTGGAATGCCTGGATAATCCCCGGATCAAAGCGATCAAGACAGCCATACCCGTTGCAGCTGAGAAAAAGTTCTGCACTCCCAATCCAAGCATTTGAGATAAATTACTCATCGTGGTTTCACCACCGTAGTTCTGCCAGTTTGTATTGGTCACAAAACTAACGGCTGTATTAAATGAAAGTTCAGGAGAAACGCCGCTGAAACCTTGTGGATTCAATGGAAGAACATTCTGAATCCGAAGCAGTAGATAAAGGAAGAGAAATCCGAATAAATTAAAGATCAAAACGGTTATGGCGTAAGTCTTCCAATTCATTTCATCGTCATTTTTTACTCCTGCAACCCGGTAAAGTAATCTTTCAATAGGGCTAATAATTGGGGAAAAAAATGTGCATTCACCTTGATAGACCTGAGCCATGTAAAATCCCAGTGGTTTAATAAGTAGTAGAAGAAAAATAATGTAAAGTGGAAATTGAAACCAACTGTTATTTATCATCCGAACCACTCAGGTTTGATCAGTGCGATAAACAGATATCCCAGCAACGCCATCGCTATAATTCCAACAATGATCATGAATCCATTCATCTCAACTCTCCATTAGATTATGGCAAAGGGAAACAAATCCCCACATTAAGAGAAAAAACGCAAACACAATCAAGATCATCCATAAATCATTCATACTTCTCCTTCGTTAACACCCTATACTTTACTCCCAGACCGATAAAAAATTCGGCAAAAAAATGGGTTTAAACGTCAAGAAAAAATCAAGATTTGAGATGAGAATTTTAAGTAGGATTTAAGAATAAAAAAACCTGAAGGAGAATACCACAAAAAAAAAGTCTCCTGAAACGGTGTCTCATCATCAGGTACCTGAGAGAGGATATATGCCTAAAATTTGCACAGTGTGCCCTTTGGGTATGATTCAAAATCCTGAATCCGTGCCGTTTGTGCGGCGGGATTTGCAATTCAGCCGACCTGACGACCGCTGGTTCACTCTTACCCGGCACGCTGAGATAGTTAATCGATGTGCATATAGTAGTAGTTTTTTTCGTTGTAAGTCAACACACAACCAACGTAAGAAGAACAATTAATATCCAGGTTCAAATAAATCTTATATACAAACTTATGATTACTATTTTATTTGTTTTATAATTTCCAATAATTTACTAACAGATGGCCGATCTGCAGGTTCTTTGCTCCTATAGACCAACCTGAAGATTCCCATCGAATCGATAATAATATCTCCGCCCATTTGGGATGTATCGCCTTCTTTCGGCAGCCATTTTCGACCCGAATTTTCAATCTGGCAACCGACAAACAACCAGCTGCGTTTATTAATTATGACGATTACTGGCGTCTGGTTCTAGCAAATTACAATGCCGGCGCCGGATGTGTTTTCAGTCTCTTCGAAAAACCGGAAATCCGAACAGTTGGAATAGCATTTCAGCCAATTTTTCAAGCGGTTGTGCATGTGGCGCTGAATATATTCGACGTATCGAAGGGCAGATCAAACCTTAGGGTAGAGGTATCCCATGGATTGGATAATATTTATTCTTGTTGTAACCTGGTTGGGAATCATATCCTGGTTCGATATTCGAAAAAGTGAAATACCTCACAGCGCCTGGGTGGTTATTCCTCTCATTGGCGCAGGTCTTTATCGGATCTGGCAGGGAGACTGGACATTGGTTCTGCTTGCTGCTGTAGTTGCAGCGGTTAGTGAACGGGATAGGATATCTCAAGCATTTGGCTGGGAAGAGTTAAGCCGAATAATCACCTGGCTCCCATTGCTATTTTTGGGAGCATTCCTCTCGATTCAATCTTCTCCACTTTCAGCTCTGGCAATCATTGGCTTCTGGGCTGCCTGGGAATTGAAGTGTTGGGGCGGGGCAGATGCCATTAGTGCAATTACGATCTGTCTTATCTGGCCAGGGATTTTCTTTATCACATCGTTTCTGGTTATTCACTTAATCGTTTTGATTGCTTCGGGATTGGTATCTATCGTACGGGAACAGAAAATCATGCTTCACCGATTACCGGGATTGCCGATATTGTTGGCCTCGTTATTGATCTTGAAAGTAGGGATAATCTTTTTAGGCTAATCCGCAATGTCTGGATTATGGTTTTGTGTTCATTACAAAACTTTCGATATCTTCCTCTCTTACGCGGACTACTTTACCAATTCTCACAACTGGAATTTTACCAGTTTGCATCAACCGATAGGCACCTGATTTGCTTATTCTTAGGTATTTCGCAACTTCTTCGGCTTTCAGAAGTCGTTTTTGAGGATAGGTGGGAGAATTAGCTTTTTCTACGGGAGTATTTTCAGTGGCTTGGTTTGGAATAACCCGAAGTAGATTCTTAACCCCTCGCCGCAGGTGCAATTCGATGACTTATATTCACAAAAAAGCGAGGTTGTAATCGCTTTTATAATCAACCTCGCATGAGCAAAGAATTAACTATTTACGTGAGAAGCGTTATGGCTCGGTTGTTGTTATTTGGGCTGGTTGAGTCTCAACTGGCTGCAGTGAGGTTGCGATTTTCAGTACTTTCTTTAATGAAAGATTGGAAAGAATTTCCAGTCGGATCTCCCCTACCTGCCAGGTCAACCGGACGCCGTCAGTATACTGAATCGGGCTAAGGTAGACTTGCCCACTCGGTCCAGGCAGAACTCCGCCATCCTTGGCCAAAGGGATTCTTGCATTCACTTCTCCTGACAACCCGGTGAATAAAACAGCGGGTAGATCATTTACTTTAATTTCCTCGCCTAGGGGTAGATTTTCGCCATATAACGTCTTTCGCTCAGTTAGAATTACAAATTGGTCGTCTTTGTTGATGGTGAGTTTTAAGGTATCAAGATTTGTAACCTCATCTTTGTAAGAATCGGGGACCATTACCCAATCCCCATATGGCAGATAGTTCAGGTATAGTGGGGTAAAACCAAAGGAGCCATCACTGAACAAGCCTACTTGCACCTTGCTGTGAGGGGTCAAAAAAGAGAATACAGTTGTTTGGTCATTAATCCAATCAGCTACTTGAGCACGAACGGTAGGAATAAATGCTGTAGTTGCAACAGCTATAAGTACCAGCAATAAAGCTGAGTAAAGAAAAGCTTTTTTCATAGAAAATCTTCCTTTCAAGTCTCTTTTTATGACATCATTTTGACCTTTATTCGATCTTGAACCTAGGCGCGATCCAATCTGTGGCCATAGGTCAATGGTTTTTTCTGGAAATCGCTCTTCAGCGATCTTTTTTATAATCCAGTGAGATTGATTTACATTCTTCATTTACTTTTCTCCATTTATTTTTATTTGAACGAGGCAAGCACGTTTCGAAGTCTTTTCCGGGCTACACTCAAATGCCACCGTAATGTGCTAGGTGCGCAATTTAGCTGACTGGCACAGTCCACGGTATTCAGATTCAAAAAATAGTGCATCACTATCGCTGCTCTTTGGGACGGTGATAGTTGGGCAATAGCCTGTCGCATTTCTGTTACCAATTCCTCCTTCTCGATAGAATCCTCTGGTTCTCTTGTATTTTCGTTCAATTGTTGCAGCACAAATGCGTAATTCTCGTCCACATCATCAATCAACGCAACATTATGGCTTTGTTGGCTTGAAGCTTTTAGCGAATCATTGACCACGATACGGAGGAACCAGGGGCGAAATGGGCGTGTCTCATCGAATCCTCTGATCTTATCAAAGGCTCGAAGAAACGCTGTTTGTACGATATCCTCAGCCATCGCCCGGTCGCCAGTAATAAAACATGCTGCCTGGATCGCATCGATTTGGTATGTTTCCACCAAGATTTGCAATCCAGAGATATCTCCAGCTTTGAGTTGGGCGATAGCTTGTGCTTCATCCATAAATTCTCCTTATATTCTGAATTCGAGCGCCCTCACTATTAATATCCTTGAAAACGAAAAATGTTGGGGAAAAAATTTTCAAAAGAAAGTCTAGACTAGCCTATTGTAAAGAAATTTTATTATGAAATTCCATTTCTTCTAATCTTGTGCGTGTTTCTTTAAGTTATAATATTTGAGCAAACCAGGGAGATGCGATATGCACGATAGATCCAAGAATGTGTAAGAAGTCACATTTTTCTGAAATTAAATTATGAGGGCCGTTAACAAGAATGTTATCTATTTTTGTAATTTTACTGAGGATGAGTAAATTTTGATAAAACTTTAACTTTCCAACCAATTATGCAATTTCTCTTGATAACCCTTCATCTGATCAGTTTCATTCAACTGCGACTGACCAAGCAGATCTGGTTTTAATTTGGATTCCTATTCTGTTTTCAACTGTTGATCAAGTTCCAATGCGCGTTGGTAACCCTTAAGTAGATTTGAGTATTTCTATTGATGATTAACATGTAACAATTTCTAATCCAATATTTTATTGATATTGTTTTTTGAAATGTCTATCCAAATTCGATACTGTAGGGATCATACTGGAGTTAGAAAAAACGATCTGATCACCACTTTTTTTCCATCCATTTTTCGCGATATCATCAATTGCGCTTGTAAGAAACATGGTGCACACCCCAGCCACATCCGCCAAAGCAGTTCCCTTCTTCCAATACCAGAACTTTTAAGCCTCTTCGGGCTGCAGCCACCGCAGCAGAACTACCGGCTGTGCCGTCACTTATCGCAATCACATCGGGCTCATAAGGAATCTGAATTGTTTTCATTTAAGCTGCTCTACGGCCTGAATCGTTGGTTGGGTTGTTCCCAATTAGAATATTGAATTTCCGTGTATTTCGTCGTTAAGTTAACGCTTAACCGCGCGTAGTGCTCCTCATGCTGCCACATTAATTGGATCAGAGGGGGGATAGTTTTTTCTACCCGAAACGCTCCCTGAAAAGCAGGGTGTCGGTTACGAAATTCGATTAATTTTAATAAACGCTGGACAACGGGCTTCTGCACCACCCATTTTATTTCATCTTCACCATAATTGTGGCGGTTGATCGCTCGCATTTCGCCGGTTTCATCGATCGCTGCATAATCATTTATTCCAGCCATTAGTCCCACATAATAAACTTGGGGGATTCCAGGGCTAAAGAATTGGATTGCTCTGGCAATGATGTAGGAATCATCATCTTCGCCTAATGCGGAATAATAAGTACAGTTGATTTGATGAACATCAAAATTACCCTCACTGAGATGTTGCGGGGAATAAATTCTACTTACATTAGCACCATTTTTCAAACAATGTTCAACCAGTCTGGTCATTTCAGGAATGGTCAAAATATCCTCAATATCTGGATAGATCGGGATCCCATCATGGCAATCCAGCATTGTAAATTGTTTCCGTGGGCAAGATTGCAAATAAGCCTGCAAAGTCTCACTATCTTTATTGAGTATGGTGTGTAAAATCAAGGAAGGTAAAATAAAGTTGTAAACATAACTACCATGTTCAGATAAACGTTGTTGCAATGCGTGATGGGCGTGTACTTCAGGCAATAATTGAATCTGATGCTGATCCGCTTCGGCATGAATCCAATCCAGAAACTCATAGATTTCTGGTTCGACAAAGAAACAACTCGTACCCGCTTTTTTTGTTACGAAAGCTATCGCATCCAGGCGTAGCATTTTAACGCCTTTTTGTTGCATGAAGGCAAGGATTTCTGTGAAAAATTTTCTCGTAATCTCTGCATTGACGTCCAGATCGATTTGTTCTGACCAGTCCCTTTTTCCAAATGTTGCCCAAACCCGCTCAATTTGTCCGGTAGATTCAATTTTAACGTCCTCAAAACAATGCTCAGGGCGTCTTAAGAAGATTTTTTCAAGGTCTGCTTGCGGGGGATTCCTGTCTGGCCAGATTTTTTCGAGCGTAATAAACAGATCTGCAAACTGCGATGCTCTACCGTATTTCTGAAAATCAAGGAATTGATTCGAATGTCTTGAAATGTGATTAATCATGACATCCAGGATGACATCATATTTTTGAGCAATTTCCTGAATATCTGACCAATCCCCAAATGCAGGTTCGATTTCAAAATATGTCCTGGGGGCAAATCCTCTATCACCAGTCGATGGAAAGGGAGGTAAAATGTGTATCCCGGAAAATAAATTTGGAAAATATTCATTCAAGGTAGCGTTAAGTGCTTGGAGATTTCCTCCTAATGAATCAGGATAGGTGATTAATTGAACCTTGTTATGAATGGTCATGAATACTCAGTCTCCAGATGTTTGGGTATTTTCAAAAATTCGATCCTGTTTTTGTAATACATCTCTCAATCGTCAAACCAGATTTTAAATGTTTTAATTTCGAAGGGGGTGATGGAAAATGATAAGCGATTCCCATCAAACTGGGCTGGTGAGGGATTTTCTTCCATTAAGTTGACTTCAAACGCCTTACTGATATTTTTACCAAAGTCAATTTGGGCATGCTGGCAGCGTTTTTGCTGGAATTCATATAACCGGATGACCCACCCATCTCCATCTTCTGCTTTTTTGATCGTGTCCAAAATAACATGATTCCGATTTACTCGGGTAAATTCAAATTCGCTGGGTAATGAATCCTTTGAATGTCCTGGTGCAACAAATTCCGCCAAAACAGGAACATTCAGGTCGTATGCCTGGCGGGTGACATCGCCCTCCCGCCAATCGCCACGATGCGGTAACAAGCTGTAAGTGAAGCTGTGACTGCCAATGTCTGCCATAGGATCAGGGTCAATGGCAGATTTGATTAATGTCAAACGCATGATATTGTCTTTGATATCATACCCATATTTACAATCATTCAGCAAAGCCACGCCATAATTGCCTTCTGAAAGATCTGCCCATTTTTGAGCATTCACCTCAAAACGCGCCCAGTCCCAACTGGTATTCCAGTGCGTTGGACGTTCGATGGAGCCAAATTGAATTTCGTAAGTTGCTTTGGTGGAACGAATATCCACCGGAAAGGCTACTTTTAACAGCACCTGTGAATGATGCCAATCCACATCGGTTTCAAAGTCAATCCGGGGGGAATTAGCGTAAATCCGCATCCGCTGGGTGATGGTGGATTTACCCCATTGCCAGGTTTGTCTCAGGGTAGCCCGCAACGGACCTGTTTCTTCTATCACTGCTTCGACCAATTGGGTGATCTCGACCATTTTGTCCTGGTAATAGATATCGATATCCCAGGCATCGAAGTTCATGGGACGGTCTTCAAATACCTGGAAAACATTGCCACGACCGCCATGAACCAGCACTTCTCGCTGGTTCTGCTTATCCCAAATGGATTCAATCTGGCCAATTTCATTCATTTTGATGTGATAATAGCCATTTTCTAAGGAATTTGATGAAATGAACAATTCATTTTCTACTCGAAGGTTGTTTTCTACGAATTTATAACAACGATATCCCATGGCTGGAATCCTATCCACTTCGTACAACCAGCATTCACCCTGTGCTGTGTCAATCTTCTGGCATCGACCTGGAGTTCCATCCTTCATCATTAAGCTCTTGCCCTGATGGTCTGGTTGAGATTTAACCATGATCAAAGCATCTCTTTGCCAGGATAAAGCGTTGAAGACAACGACCTGATCCTCAACCACTGAAAGGTTATCAACGATTCTGGAAATTGATTGATGTATAGTTCGATCTGCTATGGAAAAGATCTCCTCATAATCCCTGGCAGAATCCTCGTAAACATCCCGAATGGACGATCCAGGCAGAATATCGTGAAATTGATTGAAGAGAATCTTCTCCCAGCCTGAATTTAATTCTTGTTTTGGATAGTCTGTTTCTCCAAGCAGCACATTAGCCAGTGATGCAGCCCACTCAGCATTATGATATTGGATTTCGGCTTTGCGATTGGCTCGTTTGATCCTAGCCTGAGAAGTATAAGTTCCACGATGATACTCAAGATACAACTCACCATCCCACACTGGCAAAGTTTTGTCTTTAATGTTCTGCTCCAACCTCTCAAAAAACGGTTCTGCTTTTCCCAATTGCACACGCGGTTGCCCCGGCAGGTTCTTTTGATGGGTCGCCCACTCCAACATTTCCTTGGTTGGACCACCTCCACCATCTCCCCAGCCAAAACTCAACAAGAGTTCGTCATTGACATCTTTCTGGCGATAAGCATTCCAGATCCCCTGCACTTCCTCAGGGTTGATCCTGCCATTGTAGGTATAAAACGGTGAACCTGGATCTGGTGTGGTGATAAAGTGGGACAGCACTTCGCTGCCATCCAAACCTCGCCAGTTAAAAGTGTCATTCGGAAAGCGGTTAAATTGTGACCAGCTGATTTTGGTCGTCATAAAGTACGAAATCCCACTTTTTCGAATAATTTGTGGTAAAGCAGCTGAATAACCGAATACATCAGGCAGCCACAAACATTTCATATCCCGTTTGAATTCTTGTTGTACAAATCGCCTTCCAAACAAAAATTGGCGAACCAAAGATTCACCGTTCGGGATATTGGTATCCATTTCCACCCAGGTTGCCCCGGTGATTTCCCAGTTTCCCTGCCATATTTTTTCCTTTATTCGATTGAAAAGATCCGGGTAGTCTTCTTTCAGGAATTTATACAACTGCGGAGAAGATTGCAAGAAATGATAATCTGGATATTGTCTCATCAAATGCAGCACTGTCGCAAAGGTACGTGCAGCTTTTTCCCGCGTGTGTTTCGCACGCCATAACCATGCCAGATCAATGTGCGCATGACCGACACCAATCACTTTTGGTTTGGGCTCCACCCGTGTTTCCCATTCCATCATTTTTGTTTGCAGATATTGTTGTGCATTCGAAATGCAATCATAAAAAAGATTGCAGCCGGGTTTGGAAAAATTTATCATCAGGTAAGCCTGGTTTAAAGTTTCCAGTAGCTCCCAACGCTGGTGATCATTTTCTTCCAACACTTTAATGGTCCGGAGCAATGTGTCTGTCATATAGGTCAGCCGTTCAGCTTGAACATCCACCCGAATCAATTGCGCCAACTTAAAGCGCCGTTTTGCAGGCACATGCAATATGCCGCTCCAGGCTTTGATAGCGATTGTTATCTCACCAGATTGTAAATACTCCTGAGGTATCCAGGCTTCTTCATGCCAGACATCTAAACCCTGCAATATCTCTCCATTGACATACAACATGGCTTCGGCTGTTGACTCACCTTCATCTCGTGGACCCACCAGAAAGCGCAGGTAGATACGCTCTTTCTCCCAACCAGGTGGAATGACGACCCTGGTACGAAACCATGCCTGGACATCGTAACCACCCCATAAACTTCCAACTTGAAAATCCTGCCAATCGTGATCATCAAAGGATGGTAAATGAGCTCCCACACAATCAGACTCTCTGTATTTAAAGGAAGGAATATCCAATTTCTCCCGGTACACAGCGGAACGAATTTCCTTCGCTAGTTTTTCAATTTTTTTGATAGTGAAAAATGCCATCTTTCCTCTTTATCCAGTAGCTTATTTCCAGGAATTGTCTTTTTCCATACTCATTAAAACCAGACTTTAATGGTTTTGATTTCATAAGGACGAATAGAGAAAGTAACCCGGTTATCTGCGATATCCAGAACCTCCTCATTTTCTTCCATCAAATCCACTTCCACTGCTCGTTGAATGTCCCGCCAGAAATGCAAAGAAACGCGTTCATTGCGATATTGTTTATATTCATATAAACGGATGATCCAGGCATGTTCATCCTCAGCTTTCTTCAGCGTCTCCAGAATAACGTGGTCGCAATCGATCGTTGCCCATGAGAGTTGCGATGGGAGAGTTCCGGATGGGTTGGCTGAAACCAATGCTGTATGCAGTGGATAATTGAGTGCATACGCCTGTTCAGCCACCAACGAATTGCGCCAGGTACCTTCGTGGGGTAACAGACTGTATGTCAGATAATGCAAACCCTGATCAGCCTGTGGATCCGGCTCCGTCGGTGAACGATGCAGGGTCAAGCGCATCACATTGTCTTTGACATCATATCCGTATTTGCAATCATTCAATAAAACGACACCGTAATCCCCTTCCGATAAATCGACCCATTTCTGTGCCGGGTTCTCAAAATGTGGCACATCAAAAGAGTTGTTTTGATGGGTGGGACGTTGAATATTCCCAAATTGGATTTCGTATGTGGCACTGGTCGCTCGGATGTTTATCGGGAAGGCAGCCTTGAGCAGCATTTGATGTTGATGCCAATCGATCCTTGTGCGGAAATCGATGCGTGGGTTATTCCTGTAAAGTGTGACCCATTGGGTAATGGTTGAATCAGAAAACTGCCATGTGAAGCGAATAACTGCACGGACGGGACCGGATTCCTCAACTTCGCTGGATACCAGACAATCGATGACTGTCATTTTATCCTGATAATAAGGATCAATCACCCAGGCTTCACCATCAAAAGGACGATCTTCAAAGACCTGCAAGACATTCCCCTTCTCATGGGGAGGTAACAATTCAAATTGGCGTTGTTTATCGAATAATGAAGTAATCTGGCCTATCGGATTAAACTGAATCTGATAATATTGGTTTTCCATCCAATCAAGCGCTGCTCGCAGTTCGCTATCTGGAGAATTCAAATTTTTTGAAACCCAGGGAAATGTGCGGTAGCCCCATCCTGGCAGTAGGTTACATTCCAGTAAGATTTTCTTTTCCCCATCCTCCATGATTTCTTGAATCATTTGAGGATTTCCCTCAGGATCCGCAATTGTTTTTCCCGCGATCTCAGGTATCCAGGGAAGGGTAACCACTTCATTGCGTTGCCAGGGTATGGAGTTGAAAATGACAAGAGCATCGCTTTCATTGTGTATAGAATCAGCAATCGATTGTAAAGCGTTGTCTCTCAATCTGCTTCCGGATTGTCTGATTTCTGCATAATCTTGCATTGAATCTTCCACCACAGCATGGATAGAAGTCCCAGGCAGAACGTCATGGAACTGAAGATGGAGAATTTTCTCCCAATTTTCGTTAATCTTTTCTTGTGGATAATCAATCCCGGGTTTTAATGTACAGGAGAGGCTATTAAACCATTCTGCATCGTGAAGAAGAATCTCAGACAGTCGATTAGAACGCTTATTTCTCGCCTGTGAGGTGTAAACACCCTGCAAGTTCTCCTGGAAGATCTCACCATCCCAGACCATAACTTTTTCCTGCTTCAATCGTGATTCGAGACGCTCAAAATACGGCTCAACCCTTCCTATCTTCACAGATGGATGTCCAGGCAGATTTGCCTGCACCCGGATAGATTCCAGCATCTCACGGGTGGGTCCGCCACCGCCATCTCCCCAGCCAAAAGGCATCAATAGCTCATCATTCTTACGTTTTTCCCGATAATGTTCCCAGGCTACCTGCACATCATACGGGGCAATCAGCCCATTATAGTTATAATGATTGCGGATGGTCTCGCCGGGCGCGGTAAAAAATGTAACCAGCACCTCCGAACCATCCAATCCACGCCAGTAGAAGGTATCATGTGGAAAACGGTTGTATTTACTCCAATGAATGCAAGAACAGGCAAAGTATGACATTCCGCTTTTTTTCATAATCTGGGGTATTGTCCAGGAAAAACCAAAAGTGTCCGGCAGCCACAGTACTTTGCTATCGATGCCAAATTCCTGCTTGAAAAAGCGTTTGCCGTAAAGAAACTGCCTCACCAGGGATTCCCCCGTGGGGATATTGGTATCACTTTCCACCCACATGCCACCATTGGGTTCCCAGCGTCCTTCAGCCACTTTTTCTTTGATCCGTTTAAATAGCTCTGGATCATCCTGCTTCACAAACTTATATAATTGTGGTGAAGTATGAATATATTGATATTCCGGGTATTGGCGCATAAGATGCAGCACTGTGGAAAATGTTCGCCGTGCTTTTTCCCGTGTATGCTGGCTACGCCACATCCAGGCCATGTCGATATGCGAATGCCCGATGGCATTCACTTTTGGCTTCAATTCATCGATCTGTAATTCAGCCAATCTCTGTTGCAGGAAATCCAACGCTGCTCGGATCGATTGGTAAAATTCAGGGGATTTCAGCTCAAAAAAATCTATCTGTTGGAGTGCTTTATCCAGATAATTTGTTAGGATTGCCCGTTTGTAATCGTGTTCATTCAAAACCAGAATTAATTTCAGGATGGTGTCTGTCAGATGATAAAGCTTTTCCGCATTCTCATCAATTCTGATCAGTCTGGCTTCCGCCATTCGCCTTTGTGGTGGGATCTGGTACATGCCACTCCAACTGCGCAACGCTATCTGCAATTCTTTTAGATTGGCGTATTCCGGAGGGAGCCAGGCCTCTTCATGCCAGACATCCAGAGCCTGTAAAGGAAAACCATTCACATACAATTGTGATTCGGCGGCGGAACCATACCCGTCTCTGGGACCTGCCAGGATTCTGATAACCAGTTTCTGATCGCGCCAATCCTCAGGAATGGGAATGCGGGTGCGAAACCAGGCAATCTGGTCATATCCGCCCCACCGCTCGCCCACCTGGAATAAATCCCACTCACTGTCATCAAAATCTTCTTTTTCCGCTCCAGGGCAGTCACCATTAAGAATTTTAAATTCTGAAATTTCCTGACTTTGTTTATGAATCGCCGAGCGAATAACTGCAATTTGTTTTTTTAATTTTTCTTCCGTAAAAAACATGCGCATCCTTAAGATTCAAAGAATTCCTGTTCCAGCACAGCACAAATAGTGTGGTAAACCGGTAAATGTCTTTCCTGAATAGCTGGAGTGGATTCTCCAGGAACTCGTATGATGACATCCGAATAATTCTCCATTTTTCCACCATCAGGACCACCCAGACCAATGGTTTTCATGCCGATTGCTCGGGCCGTCTGCAGGGCATAATTCACATTTTTTGCATTCCCGGAAGTGCTGATACCCAGAAGCACATCACCGGGACGCCCGTAGCCATACACCTGTTGTGCAAATACCAGGTCGGCGGATACATCATTGGCAAATGCAGAGATTAACGAGGATTGACTGACCAGCGAAATCGCAGGCAAAGCCCCCTGCAAATGATCGGCTAAGAATAATTCCTCCTGTTCATTTGTGGTCACAAATTTTTTACGTTCCGTTTCCGGTAATAGACGTTTGCTCATATAGCCCTTCATTAATTCACCCACAATGTGTTCTGAATCAGCGGCCGAACCCCCATTGCCACAGACCAATAACTTACCGCCTGCAGAGAAACACTGTGAGAGCAATAGAATCGCTTTTTGAATATCCTTCTCACAATCAACCAATTCCGGGTAAACAGCTAACAATCGTTTTATCCAGTCCATCACTTCCATCCTTTTCCTAAATTTGAAGAGCTATTCAATTAAGTTGGAAACCCTTTCATTTTTATTTTACAATCTGCGTAAATGTTTTAGTGCTTTTTCAAAAAATTCTGCTGATCCAAAACTTCCGGATTTTAAGATTAATGCATAATAAGGCGCTTCTAAAGATACGCAGGAAGGTAAACCTGGTTCAATCTCTTTTAACACACGCATGCCCGTAACACCCAGATGCTGACAAACAGCAGCCGAAGTCTCCCCGCCTGCGACAATCAGACAATTCTGTCCGGTCTTTTTTATAACCCAGGACGCAATTTCTGCCATTGAATCCGTAATTAATCGGGAGATTTCCAAAAGAGATAAACCCGTTTTGAAACCTTCCGTTCGGGTCTTTTCTACCATTGAGAATTGATAACCAGAGTGGAGAATCACATCTCTGCCTGAAAGCAACAATTGTGATAGCTCTTTGACCAATTCTGGAATATAAGCAACTCGTTTCTGGTCCGAGAATAATTCAATGGTGTTAAGCTGGAAAATATCGACTTCTTGATCCTTCATATATTCGATCTGTCTGGCAGTTTGCGGTGTCAGACTGGCAGCAACGGTTAAAATGCCCACATTCTTCTTGATCGTTGGGATGTTCTCGATTTGCTCAATTTTCCTGAAATCCCAGGCACCAGGTAACAGTTCACCCAAGGCAGAGCTACCACACAGCACCGGCTCTTCACAAACTGCTTCAGAAATTGTCGTCAGGGCATCCTGATCCATCACATCGATAATCAGGTAATTGCATTCCGTTCTCATTACATTGATTTTTTCCTGTATAGCGAATTTCCCCTGCCTCACAATTTCGTGATTTAATAGAGCAACTTTTCGCTTTGTTTGCGACTGTAAAATCTCTACAAGGTTCGAATTTCGCATGGGATGAATGGGATCATTTCGAAATTCTGAATCCTCTAATTTTTTACCATGTACATAATGGATACCATCAATGGTTATCCTGCCATTCTTCGGAAAACCAAGCACGACCACAGCAAATTCCAGATCGAGAGCATCCAGCATAGCATCAAATTCTGCTCCAATATTGCCGCGAAAAACCGAACAGGTCTTCTTAAAATACTTTTGACAACCGGCATTTTTTAACAATTGGGTGGCTTCATACACTTTCTGATATGCAAGCCGGGCAGAATCGAGTCGGGAGTTGGTATCCAACACCACCACATCCGCTGGATAGTGAGAAAATTCCGGAAAGGATAAATGATTTGGTTGAATGGAAAACACATTGGTGCGACACCCACCATTTGTGAACATAATCCCGATATCATTGGCACCGGTTACATCATCAGCCACAACACCGATTAACATATTATTGCTTCCATTGTCTTCGTTTTCGATAGCCGGAGTTTTCTAAGAAGTCCTGAACAGTTTCATTGGATAAAGGATCTATTTCGAGGCCAGCTTGCTTTGAAACAATCATCATTTTACAAACCATTTCAAGTGTTAACATCGCCATCAAAGCTTCCTTGATGGATGTGTCATAGACGAGCACGCCATGGTTCTTCATTAATATAATATTGCTTTCATAGGCTTTTTCTTCAACCGCACCTCCCAATGCCTTTGATCCGGGATGAAAATAACCAATTTTTGCTATCCGTTCCAAATAATACATATCTTCGACGAACCAATTCGCAGGGATAGAAAGGTTAGAACAGGCAACCATGGTGCTGTAAAAAGGCGATGCATGCAAAACAGCATTTATTTCAGGGCGATTTTTATAGATGGCAGCATGCATTGGTGTTTCTTTCGATGGTTTCAATTTTCCAATTACGTCAGCGCTATCTATGCTGCAGATCACAAAATCATCGGTAGTCAATTCACCCAGGTGGGTCCCGCTGGCTGTGATGACATAATGTGTCTCATCAATTCTGGCACTTAAATTGCCGGCATTTCCTAATGTTAGCTCGTTTTCAAGCATCGCACGCCCGGTGGATTGTAGCTGATGAATTAATTCCGTTATTTGTGGGTCATCTAAATGCAACATTTTTAATACTCCTACAATAATTGGCTTCCGGGTTCAACCATCCAGATTCTTTTGCAGTGATCATAAATCTCTACCGCTAAACTAAGCATTTGTAATACCATTCTCTTTGAGAATAAGTGAATTGGTATTCCATCCTTTGATTTCCAGTCTTCGCTCACCTGCGGGGATGTCTTTCCATTTCACCTGAACCATCCTGGATTCTTCCGGAAACAGGCAAAAATAATTTTGATCAAAATAAACAAAACCTGGTGCCATGCGTTCGCGCTCATCCTCCAACCATATATACATCGCGGTATGTTTTCCAATATTCTCGATGCGCAGATTCCATTGATCAGCACTGTTATCAACCTGCGCAGTGATCCGGGCAGGTTCAACATGCAACATCGGCGTTAATCGTTTATCGCATGTGAACATGTAGCGGTTCTCAGCCATTATCTCGCCTGCTAAATCCTTCATAACCAGATCAAGGAAAAATATTTTCTCCATTTCCAATAATTGGGATTGCACTTCTGCAATGTGGGTCGATAGGTTGCCTGCAAATTCCACCTGGATCGTTTGGTCGTAAAACACCTTCCCGCTTTCAGCAATCATTCGTGATTCCAAAACGGCACTGGTCGATTCATTCAGGCTCGAATTTGAAACCCAGATCTCACATTTGAATGTTTCCTGCTCAATCCAGGTGATTTTTTCAAAACGCGCGGTTACGGTGATGGGATTATAAGCTTTTTTCACAGCATAATAGACGGGTTTTGGTTGCGCATAATAGTCTACCGCTGAAGTGCAAGCTGCCATCGGATAAGGTTCATTGAACTGCCACGGTAAAGTGCCGCTATTCTGGAACTTCCTGCGCCGGTCTGCTTCCAACGCATAGCGCAACCCATCAAATTGGATAAATTGCGTGGCTTTGATATAGCTTTCCACGTCCGGAAGTTCACCAAAAATCGCATCCCAAACATCTCTTTTCACCCACCAGGCTCCGAGGTGATACCAAAGTAGATTTTTCTCCAGGGATACCGGCCATTGATTATCAGGGTGAATGACTGCATCCAGCGTTTTCGCGTTGGTAATTCCTTCGACACCAAATTCACTGTGTAATAGCGAAGTGCCGTGATTATATAATTTGTATTGATTTTCAGTGCCCTGATATTCCCAAGGACCGTGTACATCATGCAATGCCGTGGGATCGTGCTGGATATTTTCGAGGGTGTTGCCAAATACACGACCGGTAGGAGAAGTTGCCAGCCATTGCCGGTCCGAGTCCAGCTCGTTCACGGTTTGTTTTAATGCCGCCAATAAGGGATGGTGATCATCCAGAGGTTTTTCATCCAGACTTTGCAGCTCATTGCCCCCGCACCAGATCGCCAGAGCAGGATGATTGCGTTTGGTAGGGATGATTTGCCTGGCTTCGTTCGTCATCCTTTCGATAAACGCTGGCGAGTCCGATGGATAATTTTCAATCCCGGAACTGGATTGGATGAATTCCTGCCAGATGAGAATGCCATAGCGATCGCAAAGATCGTAGAATGCATCTTTTTCGATCAAACCACCTCCCCAGACACGCAGCATATTAACGTTTGCCTGGCACGCCAATGTCAATAATCGCTCTAATTTCTCTGGTCTGGGTACCCCATACAATGCATCCATGGGAACCCAGTTCCAACCCTTGATATAAATTTTCCTGCCATTAACCATCAAGGTGTAAGGCAGTGCATCTGGATCAGCCAATTCATTTCGGACAAACTCAATGTTTCGGATCCCGAATGAAACAGTTTTGTGGTCCGATAGTCCAGATTCGTCCATAACTTTCAGGGAAGCTTGATATAAATTCTGTTCTCCAAATCCATTTGGCCACCATAAGGCTGGATGTTCGACCTCTATTGAAAATTGTTGTGTGGTTCTCCCTACATCGCATCGAATGGTTTGCTGGCAGGATGCGATGATCTGGTCCTGGAATTGAATGTCTCCGGTTAGATTCACATTTGTTTCAGTTGTCGTTTCCAGCTCCACACGCAGGTCGATACGGGCTTTTTCATGCGAAAGTTCGAGTGTGGGTCGCACAAATACATCCGCTACACGCACTTTACCGCTGATTTCCAGATAAACATCATCCCAGATACCAAGATGTACCATACGCGGATTAAAATCCCACCAATACCCCATGCGGCTTTTATGCGTTTTTACCTTACTCGTATATCCTACCTGGGGTTGTTCATATGGAGCTGGCATCAGCACGACTGCCAGCAAATTTTCAATGTCAGATTTGATCAGATTGGTTACATCAAAGTGTACCTGTGTGAACATGCCTTCGTGATAACCGAGGTATTCATCGTTCAGATAAAAATGGGCAGCATAATCTACACCTTTAAAGCATAAATGAATGCATTTTCCAGTTAATTCTGAATGTACCTGAAATGCTTTTTTGTAAACCCAGGTTCTTTGCGGTACCCATTCACAGAGCATGGTGTTTCGCTCAAAATAGGGATTTGCGATTTCACCAGATTTCCAGAGATCATTCTGAACACTTCCCGGAACAGATCCGGTCTGCCAGAAATAACGGTCATTTGTATTCCTCAGATGGGATTTCCGCCAGCGCCAATCCTCTCCAGTGAACTCTTTGAAACGCCAATCATCGCCATTTAGATAAATTGTTTGCATCTTCGATACTCCCAATGGGATTTATTCTTCCAATAGATTGGTTTCGATGACAGGCAACTGTGGATCTTTCGGCACACGAAAAGTTTTGATCTCACAGGGTTGGAAAATAGTTTCGATTTTCCGGCCAGCATGTGGCAATTGAATGCTGGCTTGCGTTTTCGCCCCAATTGTTTCAACCGCGCGCAGGATCAAATCATCTCCATCTTCCGTCTGTTTCAGGACTGTGACCATCACATTATCCGGTGAAACATGAATGAAGGAATCCGATTGGGGCAATGTTCCTTCCGGATGAAATGTTGTAAATAAAGCCATTGGCTTTTGGTTTAACTCAACAGCCCTTTGCACAGTTCCGCTTGTTTCCCAGTTCCCTTTATGGGGATACATGCTGTAATGGAATGTCTGCAGTCCCTGATCCATGTACTGATAGTCCTCATCCAGTTTGATTTCTGCCGGGATGTGGTGCGCATATGCCGGACTACGCAGAATGGTCATGCCAATATCACGCACATTGACATCCAGACTGTATTTGGCATCGTTTAACAAACTGAAGCCGTAGCTCAATTCTTTGTCGCGGGCTGTGCCGGACACATCCACCCACTGTTGGAAGGGGAATTCTTCCCCATTCGCGAAAGTTTCGATATGTCCATAGGCAATATCGCGGGTGACCTTCATAAATTTCACATTGACCGGGAAGCGTAGCTTGAGCATTTTGTAATGTTCCCGCCAATCAACCGTTACCTTCACATCAATCTGGTCTTTCTGTGCATACATACAGAATTCCTGCATCAATTTTGAAGATTCATAATGACTGATCACACGGATAACCGCTTTCACCGGACCATACTCCACCAATCGCACACTGGATGGCTGAAATTCACCAATCACTTGATTCCAGACATAATAATTATGTCCCCAGGTATCACTCGGGTCATCCAACACGACTGCTCTGGCAGCTTTATCAGAAAAAACTTCCAGATCCAGTCGCAAATCACGTAAACTGACAATACTACCGGTGGCTTTATCAATTTCAAGCCGGAAAAATTGATTTTCGATGGTGGTATCGGTCGCTTCTAATTTCGGTAATGCAATTACATTCTTGCGGTGCTCGCCATTCTCTATCAATCGATAGGTGCGATACCCCAAAGCAGGTAAATCTGCATTGAAGCTCAACCGCACCCGATCTGTCACGCTGGATGAATGAACTTTCTGATGCGGGATGATTTGATCATGATCATCCACCAATATAGCTGTTTCTGGCCAGTTGCGTGACTCAATTTCGATATTTGATCTGACCGGCCAGGTAAGCGGATTGAAAACCACCAAAGGACGGACCCCTTTCTCCTGCTGAACGCCAATTTTCCAGGCTAATGATTGCAGTGCCAGATTCATATTGCGATCTGCAATGGCGAGGGCTTCGCCAAAACTGTTGCGGGTGTCATCATAGGCTTCCTTTAAAGAGGTTCCCGCCAGAATATCATGAAATTGATTAAATAAAACCTGTCGCCAGGCATGTTCGAAGTCGGTAGGGTAAGGTTGTCCTGTAAAACTGGTTGCCAGATAAGACCATTTTTCAGCTGCCTGCAGTTGGTTCTCAGCCATGCGATTCCATTGTTTGAGTTCAGAATGCACCGAATAGCAACCTTTTGCGTGGTTCTGAAGCTCATCCCGCACGATGGGAATCGGCCAGTTTTTCTCTAAAGCTGTTTTGAAGTAATTTTCCGGGGTTGAACAATTCAGAGCAGCCGGGAAATTTTCATCCTGATCCAGATGGTGTATGCTCTCAATATTTTCTATGGTTGGTCCCCCACCATGATTACCAACACCATAAAAACACATAAATTCGTCGATTGGATCTTTCATTTCCTCAACACAACGCATGGCATGAGTAGAAATTTCTTTGCCCCAGGATAGATATTCAAATGCAATCCGAAAGGTTAATACCTGCGAGCCATCACTCGATTCCCACCAGAACAATCTGGCTGGCAGGTTCTTTTCATGCGGCGTGGGTCTCAAGAAAACATACTGGTCGATGCCGCTCTTTTTCAATATTTGAGGGATCGTGGCAGCATGTCCAAAACTATCGACATTAAAACCGGTTTTTGCGATGGTACCAAACCTGGATTTGAAAAATCTTTGCGCATACAACCCGTGTCGAACAAAAGACTCACCGGAAGGAATGTTGCAATCCGGTTCCACCCACCAACCTCCAACAATCCCCCAGCGGCCTTCTTTCACCCGATCTTGAATCTCTGCAAACATGTCCGGATCCGATTTTTCAACCCAATCATAAAAAGCTGCAGAACTGGATACAAATATGAAATCATCATATTCCTTCATTCTGTCCAGTGCGGATCGGAAGGTTGCTTTTACTTCATGAAAACCTTCCTGCCATTGCCACAACCATACCGGATCAATGTGGGCATTTCCAATCATGTGTAGTTTCTTGTTTTTCATTTTTTCTCGCTTTCTATCCATGTACGGCTTTTAACATTTTTACATCGCGATATTTACATCTTTCATCAATCAGTTTTTTCTAAAACCAGGTTTGCCAATGGCATAAGCGCATCACCCATAATTCGTTTAGGATTTTTTTGTATCGCCTTCAGGATTTGACGGATATCCCGCAGAATTTTCTGATGATCGCTACCATTTTCTGCTACACGCAAAGCAAGAACGGCATTTTTACCCAACATCACCCAGTTTTCCAGTTTTTCCAGCCAGGGAAGCAATTCATTGCGCAAGGCTGTGTTCGGACAATCATTTACAATTCTATAGGAAGCTTCCGCAATTCGATCCAAATATTGTTCCAGATCAACTACATCCTGATCTGTTAGAGCAGACGAACCATTTTGGATGGACAAAATTGCATTTTTCGTTAATTGTTCCAGTTTTTCTGCTTCAGGCGTACCCAGACAGGATCGCAAAGAATTCTCAGCGATCACCTGGAGATCTTCTCCGAAATCTGCGCCAGCGACATCCTTCAAGGCAGATTGCCACGCCTCATCAGGATCATACTCTAATGGATTGTTAAAATAGTTGCCATATGTAGCCAGAGCAACTTTGGAAGCTTCAGCTTGATTCATCGGGTTGACCAGAATGCCTGACACGTGCCTATACAAATCTTTGGAGCGGCCACGGATGGGGCCAATGTGGATTTCCACATCCATTCCGCCATCATTAACTGGATAATTATCCCAGATCAATGGTTTACGACCGATGGCCTCCCCAAATTTTATGGCATCTTCAGCGGTAATTTCTTTTGAGCATACCTGGGTGCCGGTGTACATGATCATGATGTCCGGATGCAGTTTCTGACCCAGCTCAAAAATATATGGGCTGAAGGGTGCTGAACCTGCATAATCAGTCGGACACATACTCAGTCGAACCTCATTATCTAAATTTTTAAGCCAGGCAAATATCCGATTACACAAATCAGCATGGGCATCAGCATAGGATGAGTAGCGGAGATAATCTTCTTCAAAAGAAAATTCCGGGGTGATATCATCCAACAAAAGTGAGAAATCGCGAACCCCCAGCTTATAAAAAGCAAGAAATTTTTCAGCTATGAACTCGAAATCGCGCTCTGAAGAATAACAAATCGATGTTCCCGGGCTGATGCAATAACAAAATTTGATGTGGTTCTCTTTTGCAACCTGGATTGTCTGCCCGAAGATTTCTACATCCTTAATCGGATAGGGTTCACGCCATTTGACACGATGGTAGCGATCATTCTTAGGGGCATAGAAATAGGCATTGTAACCAGTTTTGCCCAAAAACCTGATCAGGTTCATTCTCTCCAGAGGGGTGTAGAAGAATCCATAAAAGCCTTCCACCACACCACGGATATCAAAATAATCACTTCCCATAAAAATCCTCAACGAATTTCCGCTTTGCCTGCACTGTCAACAAAATTGGTAATTTTTTCGATCACCACCTCAAATACAGCATCTTGAGCTGATTTAATTTTCTGTGCTGATAATGCATTCATTTCTGCATTCAATAAACGCTCAGAACGCCCGAGCGCTTTAAGCGCAGCCAATTCCAAATCCGTGGCAATATTCACCTTGCTGATTCCACCACCGGGTAGTCGAATGGCTTCCTTAATCATCTCAGCCGGTACACCTGATCCACCATGTAAAACCAGATGAACCGGTGTTTTCGCTCGTATTTGCTTCAATCTTTCCAGATCAATTCTTGGTTTTCGAACTGTATAAACCCCATGTGCAGTGCCAACAGAGACTGCCAATGCATCTACTTTGGTTTCTGTGACAAACCACCTGGCCTCTTCCGGTTTGGTAAATAATTCTTCATCGGTATCTGTTTCTATAAAGTCTGCTGTTCCGATGCGTCCTAATTCCGCTTCAACCGACACAAATTTCGGATGAGCATATTCAACAACGGATTTTGTATATTCCACATTTTCAGCAAAAGGTTTACTGGAAGCATCTATCATTACCGAACTGAACCCGGCTTCAATCGCTTTGTGGATAGTTATATGATTGCGTGTATGGTCCAGGTGTAAAACAACTGGTACGGTTATGGCTTCTTCCTGTAAAACTGCAAAAAAGGTATCTGCAAACTCCTGCGGTGTCAGCCGATACCAGCCAAACTCATTTTCTGAGATCTGGACGATGATGGGCGACTTGGATGACTGCGCGGCTCTCAAAACCGGTCTGATCATCGCAGTATAGCGGGGAGAGAAAGAACCAACCGCATAGCCACCCAGTTCAGCTTTTGGCAATACTTCGTTCAAAGTATAAAGATTATTATTAAGTGTCATTAAATCTCCTGTCTTGTTCAACCCAGTGTCCATATTTCCGGATGGGTACTTGAAATGCCAGATATCCATGTTCGAAAATGTCCTGGTAAGTTTGATGTTTCTCAGAATTTGGCGTGTAAGTTATGAACGATTGATGGGAATGAATATTTGCATAGGCATCATTCAGATCTTGAAAAATTCCATTGCCGATCCCTGTTAATATCGCTGCTCCTAATAACGTGGCTTCCGGTTGCGCAGCAACTCGGATGTCACAGCCGGTCACATCCGCTTTGATTTGCATCCAGGTCTGGTTGCGCGACCCACCACCAGCGCTCATCAAAGTGGTAATCTTTTCACTGCTCATTTTTTCACCTGCCCGGCGTATCACTTCCAGTTCAAAGGCTGTCCCTTCCAGGATGGCTTTGTATACGTCTGCAGATGTGTGGCTGGCGGTCAAACCAATGATTGCAGCTTTCGCAGAAGTTTGCGTATGCGGTGAACTGCTACCCAGTAAATATGGGTAATATAACAATTTGGTTGGTTCATCCGGAGCGGATAATATCAATTTCTCCAGATCTTTATAGTCCTGACGGGGTAAGTTGATTAATTTCCGAAACCACTCAATCGAACCTCCAGAGGACGAGATACCACCCAACCAGTAACCCATATCCGGAATAGTATGGCAACCACACAACAGTCCATTATCAAAATCCAACGCCGTCAAAGGTCGTTGAGGCATGGCTCCGATTAATATTTCTGCGGTTCCGATAGAATCAAATACACTTCCACGATTCACTGCCCCCATCGATATTGCAGCGCAGATATGATCATGTCCGCAGATGGATACAGGCGTACCGACATCCAGGCTGAGATCGGTACGTTTGATTCCTCCCATTGGTTTCCCGGATTCAAACGCAGGGGGAAATAGATCCTCAGGCAAGCCCCAGCTTTTCAACCATTCCCGATCCCATTCACGCTGATCCAATCGAAAAGCCAGGGTTCTGCAAGCCAGGGAAACGTCTGTTTGAAAATTTCCAGTCAACCACCAACCTACAAAGTCAGCCACCGACAACCAGATTTTATCCTGCAGGGAGAGATTGAATTTTTCCTTGATCCTCAGAATTTTTGTCAGGCTGGCTTTGTATGTTGCCTTCAACCCAAATTTTGTGTAACATACCTGGGGATCGCACACGGAAGTTATTTTATCGGCCATCGCTTGTGAGTCAGTTTCAAACCAGGGGAGAATCTTTGATACTGGAATCCCCGTTTTTTTATCAAACAATATGCCTGATTCTGCCATGCTGGTGATGCCAACTGCGTCAACCTTATCCGTATCAGCAGACAGGACTTCGAGAATAAGGTCATTAATTGACCTGATCAACTCATCCGGATCAAAATATGAACCCTCAACGGCAGAATATTGCGTATGCATGGGTTGAAAAACAATTTTTAATGGGAAACCATTGCTGTTAAATAAACCGACTTTGCAATGTGTCGTACCAATATCGATTGCCATGAGGCTCATAGGTCTGGTTTACTCCTTCAGTAAACGCTACAAATCTTTGCTTATTGCAGCAAAAGTGTCTTCACCTGATTCATTGCCAATGAAGGACTGCTAAAAAACCTGTCACGATATTCTTCCGGCATTTTTTCAGCCACGCCAGCCATGGATGCCTGTGCCAGAACAACCACATCAACATCATTCAATAGGTTGGAAAATGCATCCATCAGCAGTTTGTCATGTCCTGCCTGATCGCCATTCAATATCCGCTGATAAGCGCCTTCAATCAAGCACGGCGTGAGGTGCACTTGTTTTCCCAGAAGACCTGCTTTTTCTTCCAGTAACTTCATCGTAGGTTTCAGAGTAGTGGCCAGTGTGGCAGCAACGCCAATCTTTTTTTCCTGCATCACCACCGATTCTGCCATTGCTTCATCGATTCGAACAACCGGGATCTTGACAACCATGCGCATTTTTTTAGTGATTTCTCCAACCGAAGAGCAGGCTTCCAAAATGATGTCTGCACCAACCTGCTCTGCAAAGCGAGCATAAGCAATTAAACGCTCCTCGACATCAGCCAGATTCCCTTGATTATTCGCCAGTTGTGGCAAAATGGAATCATCCATGAAGTTGATGACCGTTAGATCAGGAATTGTCTCTATAGCCAATTTCTTTAAATTGCCCACTGTGGCAGGCGTTGTGTGAATAATTGCAAGGGTTGGCATGGTCAGTCTCCTTTGATGGAAATCACCGTTCCGTTCTTACCGCGTACAAAAAAAGTCAGGGGTTGATTCTGAGGGATTGATTTCCGGCTTAGCAAATCCATTATGGTTATTGTACTCTCTGGTAACAAAGTCTGGTCGATTTCAACGACAACATGTTTATCCTCTTTGGATGGATTAACGACGGTAAGGAAAAGTTCGTTTTCACGCTTAAAACAGGATACCTGAATTCCAGGCGTCAGTGAACGGGCCGGAATTTTTACATCCAGATATCGATGGATTTGCAGGATCAATTCTTTGGAAGGGTTAACACCCAATTGGATAATTTTCCCCTTGCCCAAATTTTGGGTATACCCAACAATATATTGCTCCTCATTCTGCAGATTCCATTGCAAATAATTTTCTTCCGCAACAATCGACTTTGGAGCCAGACGTTTAGCATAAATCGGGGTACCAGGCACATCACGATAATTATAGAACCACTCAGCACTGCTCGTGGCACCGATGGAAAGAGCCAGATCAATTTTTGGCAGCCCTTTCAGGATCCCGTCCGGTTCCACAATCTCCAACAGGTTACAGGGTTGAAGATTCTCATCGAGATATGGATATGTTCCCAAAAATACCAGATTTCCACCCTCTAAAACATAATTTTGTAGTTTTTCCTGAACATCGCGTGCCATCCAATACGCGCCTGCATAAAACAAAACGTTTTGTTTACAATCCCCGCGCACAGTATCAAAGAAAGCGTAATCCACACCGGCATCGTAAAATGCCTGGAACAGCGGTTGCGCTGGACGCACTGAAGCACGTTGTTGAGGATTATACGTTAATGCTGTGTTGGTCTGCTTTTCCCAGGCGTATGGCTGAACTTCAAAGAAGAGTGAAACCATCTGCTTGAAGGCCGCGAATAAGTCAGGGCGTGTTCTACCCCATTCATTGATGGGACTCTGGTACCAGTTATCGCGGTTTACCAGCATATACCAGTTCCAGCCAGCAACACCGGCACTAAGAGCAGAAATGCACGCCATTACATAATGCTTACTGGAAAGCATGCCTACATCACCTAACCAATCATGCCAGGTGCCAGCTTCAAACTCAGCGATGTATGGTAATTTGGACATGGCAGCAGTATAGCGGATAGAGTCCAGAAAATTGCGGTGTTCGTTTGGCCAATGGTCGAATTCATTGGTTGGATATGTATCCGTTCCAACCAGGTCTGCAATCATTTCCATTTCTGACCAGGATTGGGTGCCAACACCACTGTAGGCATTCAGATAAATCGGAACATCCACCCCGAGTTTACGGTAAGCTTTTACTCCCCATTCCGACACCTGATTGACATACCAGTGTTGAAAATCGACAAAGTCGATATAACGACGTAATTTTGTAGGTTCATCCGGAAACAAAGCAATCACTGCTCGCGCTTGCTCGATAGAGACATAATTGGTTTTCCAGGCTGCGTTTAATTCGTTAACATCCTGATAGCGCATTTTCAAATAATCATGAAATGGTCCTGATTGCTTTCCCAAGCCTAACTGCTCGGTGTACCAGTGCGGCCAGGGGTCAATCTCATTGTCGGATTGCCAGAGAAGTATCCTGCCACCGTTCGTCGCCAGGTAAGGCTTGGCTACCTCTGTTACTGCCTGCATGTATTGCATGGCGCGTGCCTGGAAAGCTGGATCCATCCTGTGATATCTGGCTGCATCATCCGGAACGCCACCATTTTTCCACTCGCTATAAATGTAAGGTCCTGGACGAAAAATGATCCAAAAGCCCAGGTCTGTTAACAAATCTAAAAAGCCTGTGAGATTCCTGCGTGGATTTGTTTCACCTGTAAAATCATAGACCCCTGGTGAAATTTCATGATAATCCCAACATACATAAGTGGCAATCACTTTAATGCCCATTTCGGAAACAGTTTTCAATATTGATACCCAATTATCTGGATCAAGCCTCCAATAATGCACCTCACCGCTGATCAGTGGTACTTCCACCTCTTCCACTTTAAGTACTTTATTTTGAATTGAAACATGTGGCATAAGATTGAACCCTTTCACGTTGATGATCATATAAAATGATCGGTGTAAAAATAATTTGTTTTTTCAAGGATAAAATCATGTTAGGAATTCACTTTACAAAATATAAAATTTGATTGCGCAAATTGTGAAATTTGTTATATAATAGGGTTAGTTTATTGCTTCAAACAACTAACTACATCTTACTTTTATATTACCCAATTGTCAATAAATCTGGTAACGAAGTTTCAAAAGCATTTTTCTTCAATCAATCCTTTAATTACTTCTTGAACATTACTATTCATCTTACTAACATTAGATACCCTATCTAATTCTTTACATAATTTTTTTCCACTGAGGTTTTTATGTCTTTATTCATCGGCCTTGATATCGGCGGTACAAAATTTATGGTCGCAAGCGCAGACCAGAATGGGAATATTATCGAGCGAACCCGCGCCGATAATACCAATCATCTCGAAACGGATTTGGCTTTATTAAACCAGATGATCACGGATGTTAGCCACGGTGAAGAAATCCTGGGTATTGGCGCTGCGATTGGTGGCCCGTTGGAATGGGAACACGGTATCGTATCTCCCCTTCACCAACCAGCATGGAATAATATCCCCCTCAAACAGATCATGGAAGACCGCTGGAAGTGTCCATTCTATGTGGATGTTGACACAAATGTTGCTGTGCTTGGAGAGTACTACTGTTCAAATATTACAGCTTCCAAACTTCTCTACATCACGCTCAGCACCGGCATGGGTGGTGGCTTTTTAATTGATGGAAAAGTTTACAGAGGCTTAAATGGAACCCATCCGGAAATTGGTCATCAGTCGATCCAATACCACTGTATAAATCCGGATGCCATTCAATGCGAATGCGGGGCAAAAGATTGTCTAGAAGCATTGATATCTGGCAATGGGATCCGGCGCATCTACGGTAAACCTGCCGAAGAGTTATCGCAAGCAGAATGGGAAGAAGTGGCTTATAACCTTGGTCAGGGATTACGCAACCTGGCAGCCATTCTCACCCCGGATATTATTCGCATTGGGGGTGGCATTGCCATCGGTGGTGGCGAGACATTCATTCAGAACGCAGCCAAAGTAATGTGCGAGAACTTAAAAATTGTCCCACCCCCAGAAGTGAGCTTAAGTCATTTGGGGTATGATACCGCTCTTTATGGAGCAATATCGATCGCTATTCACGGTCTGAATGACTGAATCAAATCACCAATTTTGTTGAGCTTCGGTCAAGGTTATGTCGGGCTTTGGGGTTAGCATTATTTCGGTCTGTTTATACCAGCGGAGCCATTCCTCCACGTCCAGCTTAAAATCCATACCTGTGTCATTCACCAGCAATTCATAGGCGTGTTCTCTCAAAGGAGCACGCACATCGTTTAGATAATTAATAAGTGTTGGGATACCCGTCTTCAATCCGCATCGAATCATCGCGCGTGCAATTGTTAATTCCAAAAAAGCCAAGCGGTCTTTCACAAAATCTTCTTGTGTAACATCCATCAAAACCTGATTTTTCAAATAGGGAAGCTCCTGGAGCTGGTATAAAACAGATGAACAGCGTTTATCCCCCAGACGTTCCACCCCATAACAAATTGCGTCAATATAATAATATGTTCCCTTGGTTTGTGAGTAAAAATCTTCGACAGATGTGCGAGAAAGAGCGTTGGCAACTTTTTCATAAACTAAAATCGCCCGAGGATCCCGAACCATGCCAAGTGAGTATAACCAGTAAACAACATCCGGCATCGCACCCTGATCAGGTGGAAGTTGTGTATTTCGGATCGATTGCGATCTGGAAGGTAACAGACCAGACCATAGTTGTTCCATAATCGCATCGACCAAAATTTCCACTCCCCCCGCATCGCCCATCATCGCCAGCACCTGCGCCAGTAGCATCTGGAGCTTTCCATCTGCTCTCAAAAATGCATCCCGAATCTTTGGCAATGCAGCCTTTCCCAGGCAACATATCTCCACAAAAGGAATGATGTCACGGTAAATCTCATCCATTTCCATATCAGAATAGGCGTTCAGAGGTTTTTCAGCGGATAATTGACCCAATAAATTGTCTACATCAAAAACCTGTGGCGTTATGGAGCGAGTCAGGACGGATAATGGCAATATTCCTTCATTGACCAGTTTCTTTTGAATATCGCGTATCGGTAGTGCTCGAGGTGAACCATCCTGCTTTACTGCTATAGCGGCAATGATGCCAACGGCCCCACCCAGGTTCTCCAGATCTCTTTGCATGCGAATGGAAGGCAACGCATCGTGTGTAGCTGAGATTGCCTTTCCAATGACCAGCAGACCTTCCAGTCCCTTCGGGATTACCGCGCCTAACGGTATTTCGATTTCCATGTTGGGAGGTATCAACCCTGCTTGAATCCAATCCGAATCGCTGTGGCCTTTTACATCATAATTGCTGTAGGCAATCTGGATGACATCTTGATATTTCCGCTGTCTTAATTGATCGGTCAGCGTAATCTGCGCTTCCCCGCGTATCTGTCGGCTTTCTCTGGTGGCAAGGTAGGATCCATGATCCGCGCACTCTCCGCCCCAGCGTCTGGCTGAAATAATTGCACGGGTATAATCTTCAATGTTACCAATTTCCACCATACTGGTGAAATTATTTTTCGTCTTACCAGGTTCCGTATATTGCGCCAGGGAATACCACATCGTTGATCGGTTTCGGTGTGATCCATACGTAAATTGAGCACCCGCAAAAGCAGCCAGATCCCCATCTCCGGTTGCATCGATGACCACCCTGGCTTCGATCGCACACATTCCATCCGGGGTAGCAAACACTGTGCCTATTACCCATTGCTCATCAGTGAGGGTTCCAATTGCAAGCCAATTAAAAACTACCTGAACATTCCTATCATGGGCTATTTTCAGCAGAGCTGAAGCCTTTGCCTCAATATTCCATTTTGGGATCTTTCCTTCCGGTATCGCCTGATGCAATTCCTGATGCTGGACCTCGATTTCTTTCCTTAATCGGGAGGTGAATCCTGTTTCCCGTCCATACCAATAACTATGCACACCACCAATGGTTCCTGTACCTCCCAGACGTGGATTCATTTCCACCAACATGGTTTGCATGCCATTTTCTGCAGCGGTAATGGCAGCTACTGTCCCACTGGTCCCCCCACCCACCACCAAAACATCCACCTTTTGAATAATTGGTACCTCTCTGCCGGGTACATCTACATGTTGGGTGGCTGTGTGTGAAAACACATCCATTTCACTGACATAGATGACTTTCTCATCTACCCTGGTTGAAGCATTGGTTTCTTTCCAATCCACATTGACTGGTTTTGACCTTACAATATTCTCAAGCAATCCAGTTGCCGATGGATATGAATCATCGGATGCTCCTGCCCAATAAGCCCCTTTAAATGCAGGCTGCGTCCGCAATAAATATCGAGCAGTTTGATACACCAGGTCCTGTAAAAATATTTCACTGTTGTGCAAATTTTTGCGACTTTGAAGTTGGTTGATGGCAATAGGAAATTCAACCAACCAATGTCGCTCATTAAAAAATCCTCTATGAAAATTAAAAACTCCAGTATCCACACCTAAAAATTCTGGTAAAGGGATGTTTTGACATGTTGAAAGATCGAGATTGGTAAACTCCAGTGTTCTCCAAACAATATCCGGATTAATTGTTGAAAGAGACGACTCCCAGCCAGACATGGAGAAATCAAAATACTCATCACATTGAATCACCTGGCGGCAGGATTTGTTACCAATCACTACGCCCTGAAGCGATCCTCCGTCAATAATTGTGTCAATCACCCTTGAAGCATACAGAATTTTGATGCCTGATGCCAGAAGGACACTCTCGAGGTTGACTTTGACCTTATCGATGCTGAAAATAAGTTCATCGCCGACCAGTTTATAGCACTCTGGTTTTATGATAGCTTCAATGATTGGTGGCAGCGTGTGGAAGGTTTCCAGCTCACTTTTGTGAATCCATGGACGCAGACATGCAGTCATTTCCCATCCCAAATAGGTCCGTGCTTCGATCACCGCAACCCGTTTTCCCTGCTCAACGGCTGCCAAAGCTGCTGAAAGTGCGGCAAACGTACCACCCTGAATGACCAAATCACATACATGCAGGACAGGTAATGTTTTCGTCTCGTATTGAATAATCATCATTTTATTAAGTAATGGTAATTAACGCTTCGGCCTGCTGACCAAATAAGCTGTTACCGACAGTCACCTCCAGAGCGATTCGAATTCTTCGGGCTGACTCCTCCCCTTTCGGAATCAACACATGGAAATCCAAGGTAACTTTCTCACGAGCCTTAATAATTTTTTCAATTTGTGCTGGTATGGATTCCCATCCTTCCGGTAAAACAAGGCTGGTTTTTATGAGCTGCCCACTGTCCAAAGGATTCAAAATCTCGCACTGGTAATGAACCGATTCGCCAGGTTTCTTCTGGACCTGGTAAGGTGATATACGAGCAAGAAAACCTTCGATGCCAGGATTCTCCGATTCAAGCGGTAGTATATTCCTATGATGTTCAACAAGTTTTTCGGCTCGTTCTTTGATCTTCTGGAAATATCCTTCTTTGACGTTTAATGCAGACCAATGACCTGAAAGAATAACATCTGGATTCAACTTTTGATATAAATCCGCTGTCTGCAAATAATCCTGCAGATCATAGCGGTTCTGGTATACATAATTCCAAATAAGGCCTTCTTCCCCCTGGTATTGATCTCCGCTGAATAAAATACGTTTTCCATCTGCTTCCAATAAAATTGCGACTGCATAACGGGTATGACCTGGAAGAGGATGACAGGAGATCTCGAATTCTTCCCATTGGATCGTTTTTTCCAATGGAAGGATCTCATCCGGCTCAATCGGGTCATACCATAAGCAGGGCAAATTATAGTCAAGTGGGTATTTGAGAATATCCGCAAAATTTTCTGGTGCCCAAACACTTGCCCCTTCGACTCTTTGCAACAGATTAATCCCGGCAACATGGTCATCATGATAATGTGTGGGTAAAATCACATCAATGGTTTGCACCCCATATTTCGCTTTCAAAATCGGGATGGTATACAACCAGGGTCTTCTGGATGCACGATCAGTGCCGGCAGCCATGCCACCGACGAAATCATAGCCATAATCGATGATCATAGCCTTGCCGCTGTCTGAGATGATCACGTAAGAATTGGCTTCGCTGGTAACGTTTCGATACACATGGGGTGTGATTTGAAGGAAGGGATTTTCGGTCTTCTTCAGTAAGTTCTTGAATTCTCCACGATCAAGTAATAACGAATATAGTCTCTCTACCAGAAGGTCAATCGCTACATCGGTATTTTCGATGATTTCTCCATGTGATGGTAAAAGAAGCTCCACACCTTCTCTCTTGAGTTTCAATAAGGATAATATCGAATAGACCACTCCTTCCGCGCCATTATAAGTCCATTGGGTGGCTGCTAATGACCACAGCTTACCTGGTCCGGCAATTAAATCGCCAACGAAGCAGGTTTGCTTGCCATCAATTCGCGCAATCAGTGAAATGGATCCTGGTGTGTGACCCGGTGTAGGAACAACTTCAATATTAATGCCAGAAAAATCATAGTGCTCATAATCACGCAACAATCCACTCACACGAATAGAATGCAATAACGAAAAGCGATCTTCGCGAACATTATAATTATTTAAAATATTCCGGGCTTGCCAATGCCAATCCACCTGTGAGAATAAATCCTGTTCAATTTCCGGGACCCAGATCGGGATGCCAGCATCCACGGCCTTCTGCAAACCCTGTGCCTGATCCCGGTGGTGATGGGTCATCAATACAGCTATCACCTCTTTTATCCCCAAATTCTCCAGGATTTCCAGAACAGAACCATCTCCGAAGTCGATCAAAAGAGCTGATTCTCCCTGGCGAATGATATACACATGACAGGTGTTTTTATACAGGTACAAATTTGATGAAATTTTGACGATTGCTTGATTGCGGAAATTATTATTCATAGAGCACACTCATTTCGATATGAATTTATCAAAGCTGACGTTGGAGCTTTAGAACGGTCGCATCTTTTTCTGGCAAGGAACACATAAATGATAATTTCCCATCCAACGTGGGTACCGTCCAGGAGTAACCTGTCATCAAATCATGAATCATGTAAATACCATCAGGCATGCGATCATTCAGTCGAATTTCGCAGCTACCAGCCATCTGATTGGGATTTATCACTGTGATGAATTTTGATTCTGCACGTTCGTATAAAGCCACCGTCCAGGAAGGATTACTGCAATCAACCGGTTGAACGATGCCTAATCCAAGCAGGATATTTTTCAATAGACCGGGATTAATTTCCAATCCCAGGTAAGTGATCAAGCCCTGGCCTTCCTGAACAGTATATCCAATCGGATACTCCTGTCCTTGCTCAAGGGAATGTTGATACACCAACTCTTCACTGGAAAGATTATCGGATGAAACCCTGGTTCCAATGATCGCTTTGCCAGATATTTGCTCAAACCATTCTGTGTGGTTCCCGTGGTAAATAAATTCATGATCATTGAACTTAACTTTGATGACTCCATTTAATGGGATAACCCCATCTCCCCGGTTAACTGGTAGTGACTTGAATTTCATTAAGAAATCGTCGTACTCTGGCAGCATGCCAATCAATACCAGATGACCACCCGACCGTACATACGCTAATAACCGCTCCTGTCCACTGCGACTCAACCAGGAACCGCCTGCATAGAATACGACCGGAGCTTCACAGGTCCCTGACCATAATTCAAAGAATTCATAATCAAGTCCGGCGTTATGGAAAGCTTTTAAGACAGATTCGCCAGGTCTCACCAGACTTCTTTGTAATGGATCAATCGTTACGGCAATACTAGATTTATGAATTAAAGTTGCTGGTTCCAAAAGCTGGAATACATCCACAATTTTTTTAAAGGTGGAAAACAACTCGGGTCGCGTTCTCCCCCATTCATTGATCGGGGACATATACCAGTTATCGCGGTTTACCAGCATGTACCAGTTCCATCCGACAATACCACCCGCCCAAGCGCCAATCGCTGCCATGCGATAATGATTAGCGGTTAATGCGCCGGTCAGATAATGCCAACCATGCCAGACACCCGCTTCAAATTCGCCAATGTAAGGAAGGCGGGAGATCGCCCGGGCAAATCTTCCTTTTTCAAGCAAGAAACGAAATTCATCCTGCCATTTAGCAAACTCGTTGGATGGGTAAATATCCTGCCCATACACATCCGCCACACGCTCCATTTCTCCCCAATGTTGCGTACCGGTTCCATCATACCCATTCAGGATAATCGGGACATCTATGCCTGCCTGACGATATGTGGATACCGCCCATTCAGCAGCTTTCCTGACAAACCAATGTTTGAAACGTACAAAATCAAGATATCGTACCAATTTCTCAGGCTGATCTTTTGGTTCAACACAAACCGCATGCACCTGCTCAAAATCTGAATAATCAGAATTCCAGATTTTGTTCAATGCTTCAATACTCTCATATTGTTCCCTTAAAAACTGCTGAAACAATCCAGAGGTTTTTCCCAGACCTAATGGTTCCGTAAAGAGCGCCGGCCAGGGATCAATTTCATTTTCAGCCTGTAATAGCACAATTCTGCCACCTTGAGTGGCCAAAAAAGGTTTGATAACCTTCGCAACTGCTTGAATATAATCTTCGGCTTCGGACAAGAACCTAGGATCAAGCCGGTGATATTTCGCCATTCGATCCGGAACACCATTATTTTTCCATTCGCTGTAAATATAAGGACCAGGACGGATGATGATATCAAAATCCATCTCCTGAAGCTGATTTAAAAAGGCAACCAGATCGCGTCTGGGGTCAGAAAGACCCGTGAAGTCCAACTCCCCAGGCGCAACCTCATGAAATTCCCAACAAACATAGGTTGCAACCACCTGAATCCCCATTTCTTTTACCCGCTCAAGAACAATCCGCCATTCCTGAGGATTGATCCGCCAATAGTGAACTTCCCCACTAAGCATCGGGATGGTTCTTCCATTAAGATACAGTTGTTTGCCTTTAATGTAGGGGGTAGCTTTATTCATGATTTCTCACTTTTTGTTGATATTTCTCCCAAATTTCATGCAACAAATGAATATCTTCCTCTGTCAATGGTTCCTGAGTACGATCAATATGGGAACTGTAATACAAAGCAGGTACTCCTAATTCAGGTTGAACTTTCAGATAATCCAACCAGTCCGATTTGTTTGCCATCTGCCAGTTATCTGTGTCAATCAAAATATCCTTCATCGCAATTGTAGCCACCTTTTGACGATGGCGCATGGAAGAAAGCAGATCTTTTCCAGGGTTGATATCGTTCAATCGAATCATGTCAATTAAGTCGGTCAGATATGGGTTGGGGGCATGAGCAATGATGAGAGCATCGGCTTTTACTTTTTTTGACTCGTCATGCAAAATTGAGAAGTATTGCTTCATTAATTCCAATCCCCAGGAATCACCGTATGTTTTAATACTCGGTCCGCTGGGGATTCTGGCACTGAAATCAATCTTAAATCCATCAGCATTCAATCCTTCTTCTGAAAGCATATATCGAATTTGTTCCCGAAAACGCTTTTCATATTTCGGGTTGGATGGATCCACTGACAGTGATTTGCCGGCTTTATTCGTAATACACTCTGATATTGGCAAACCTTCAGGATCCCAGAATTTCAACCAGAGTAATACTTTTTGACCGTTCTCATGTCGATTGCGGATAAAGCCAGCAAGATCTGACCATTTATCTTCATCCACTGAATTCATTCCATACGCCTTCTGCCACTTATCGTCAATCACCAGCGTGCCGACCTTGATTTTTCGATCCTGTAACTCACCTGTGAATTTGATGTAATTGTCCTGGGTGGCGTAATCAGGAGCATGTGCATTTTCAACCGCAGCAAGATAGCATTGAGAACCCCAACCGCAAAAAATTGGCTGATACCACCAGGCATGTTTTTCTTTATGGTGTCCGGCAGGAACCAATTCTCTATGCTGAATATCCAGAATGTAATCATTCAATCCCTCATAAGGGTTGTTTGAGAAATAAAAGCCAATTTCGGGCAATTTATATTTACCTTTAACCAGCGTATGCTCTTCGTATGTTAAAGCCAGAGAAAATTTCTGGTCTCCCCCCTGGTAACGGTACTCAACGAACCGGTTTTCACCCGGATCACAACAGATTCCCACCCCCAACCAATGATCATTGCCTTCGAAAGAATAGTAAAAAGGAGGTGGTGTGAAGAACCAACCATCCCGACCAGGAATAGGTACTCCATTTAAATCAATACTTTCTGATCCTTCTGGCGAAAAATAGATCCTTTCACGCGTGTTGGGTTCTGGTGTCCAACCCTGCTTAAAATTCTGGCCAGAAATAAAATACCCACTTCCCCAACGCTCCACGCCGGAACAATATCCCCCAAAATAAACTGCATCGGATATCAGTCCTTTGCCTTCGATTTCAATTCCATAATAAAATCGATTCGGCAGACAACGCAGCCAATATTTTTTCTGGGTCCAGATTGAGCTGGCCACGCTGCAGGAAGCTATAATCTCATCTTCGCTTTTCTCATATTCCCAAGCGCCAATTTGGGTTGTATCATCCATGCCTGAGCTCGAATGGATACTCGAGAACAAAAAGAGTTGGGCAAGAACTTCATCGGATTTATTTTTGACAAAAACAAATAAACCATCCTTAGAAAATTCCAGGTTATAAGAGCCAGCTTCAATTATGTTTTTCTTTTCGTTAATGATGGGCATATTCAATCCTATGTGTGAGATTTTCTTTATTGATCAATTCAACAAACTAATACGAGTATACATGATATGTACTGTGGTAACCAGTTTTTTACCAATTTATTCTGAAATTTTGTCTGAATTTCCACAGCTTAATTAATTTCCAGGGTGGTAAAGCATTGAGCACAATAGAAATCAAATTTGTATGTCAAATTTGTATTGACAAACAATTTTATAAGTGCTAAAATATTTTTATTAGATAGTTTGTTGAATCAATAAACTAACTTAGCATATCCAAAACTTCCATATTCATTAAATTCAAATATTTTATATCTGTACATTTCCAATTTCAATCAATATCAGATCTTTCTCCTCATGAGGATAGATTCTTTCAAATGGAGTTTCCCTTTTCTTCATGTTCACCCAGGAAGCTCAACTTGAAGGAATTATAAAGAATTATTTCTTGCTTTTCCTGAAATTTATATTGTCTAAAGGAGGTAAAACCAAACTAATTTTAAACACTTCCCAGTTCGTTCTTAAAACAACCCTTAATCTGTACTGGTTTAGGAACTACGATCAAGGGAACAATTATTTTCAGATCTCGTTAAGGAGGAAAAATGTTAGAAGGAAAGAAATTTAGTATGTTTTTGAAGGTTGGAATCCTTCTCACGCTCACATCCATCATTTTCACTGCTTGTGCCCCCACTACCGTTGTTGAAACAGTAGAAAAAGTAGTAGAAAAAGAAGTTATTCAAACTCAAATTGTTGAGCAAATTGTTGAGCAGGAAGTGGTCGTTACTGCTACACCGTCACCTATCACCGGAACCCTCAATGTGTTAGGATTCACCCAGGGCGATGAAATTGCCAAAGTTCGCGTGGATACTTTCATCGAAAAATTTCCACAGGTTGAACTCGTTATGACCGAAGGCAGTCTGGACACACAGCAGTTTCTTACTTCAGTCGCCAGTGGCAATGTCCCCGATTTAATCTACACCAATCGTGACGTTTTGAGCACCTATGCAACCCGTGGAGCACTTCTTCCATTGGATGATTGTGTAGCCAGACAGGATATCGACATGACCCAATATCGTGAATCAGCCGTGAAACAGGTAACTGTTGCTGGTTCTTTGTATGGTATCCCTGAATTTTTCAATATCATCACAGTACTGGTCAACGATAAAGCGCTTGCTGATGCTGGTGTAGCGATTGAAGATATCGATACCAGTGATTGGGATAAAATCAAAGAAGTTAATGAAAAATTGACTCGCATGACCGATGGAAAAGTTACCCGTATCGGTTTTGATCCAAAGCTGCCAGAATTCCTACCCCTGTGGGTAGCAGCCAATGGTGGGGCTATGTTGTCAGATGATGGACGAACTGCTTTGTTAGATGATCCAAAAGTTGTCGAAGCTTTGGAATTTACAGTTTCCTTACACGAACCTGCTGGTGGACGCCAGGATTTCATGGCATTTCGTGATACATGGGATTTCTTTGGTTCACAAAACCAATTCATGAGCGATCAATTAGGCGCATTCCCAATGGAACAATGGTATGTGAACGTATTGGTCGGATCTTCACCTGATGTAGAACTCACTGTACTCCCATTCTTAACCCGCGAAGGTGAAACCATCACCTACGCAACCGGAAACACCTGGGCAATTCCTCGTGGTTCCAAAAACCTGGACGCTGCCTGTGCATTCATGAAAACAGTTACATCCCCAGAAGCATGGACTGCTGCAGCCCAAACACGTGCTGATATGCGTGCCGCAGAAGGAACAACCTTTACCGGTGTTTATACTGCCAACAAATTAGCTGACGAGATTATTTTTGGTGAGATCATGCAACCGAGTGGAAGCGAAGTCTTTGACGCAGCCGTGAAAGTCCTTGTAGAAGTACAGGATTATGCTTTCTCAATGCCCGCCAGCCCAGCTGGTTCCGAATTCAAACAAGCCTGGCAGGATGCAGTTAACCGAGTTCTGGCCGGCGAACAAACCGCTGCAGAAGCATTAGCCCAGGCACAGCTTGAAGCCCAGGCTGCCCTGGATAAAGCTTGGAGCCGGTAATCAATCGATGAATGTATTACAAAACGAGGTCCGCCCTAAAAAGCGGATCTCTAATCTTCAAAAGCAAGAAACTTTAGCCGCGTTGGGTTTTATTTCCCCGTGGATAATTGGTTTTTTCGTATTCACATTCGGTCCAATGGTCGCCAGTTTATATTTATCTTTGACTGAATACGACATTCTACGACCTCCTTTATATGTTGGTCTCGATAATTATGCCCAATTATTAAAAGATCCTAAGATTGCCAAAAGCTTATATAATTCTTTCTTCTATACGATCTTACACGTTCCCCTGGCCACAGTCGTCGCCTTAGCCCTTGCGATGTTGTTGAATAGTGTACCAAAGCGTGCTGCCGGGTTCTTTCGGACAGCCTTCTATCTGCCTTCTATCACACCATCCGTAGCTATTGGAACTTTGTGGCTCTGGCTATTGAATCCCCGCATCGGGCTGATCAATCGTGGGCTGGAGCTTATTGGTATAAACGGCCCGAATTGGATTGCGGACCCCAACTGGGTGAAACCTGGTATTGTTCTGATGAGCCTGTGGAGTGTTGGCGGGACAATTATTATCTATTTAGCCGCTTTACGTGAAGTTCCCAAAGAATTATATGAAGCCTCAAGAATTGATGGCGCAAGCAACTGGAAACAATTTACGAAAATCACATTACCGATGATCAGTGGATCTATTTTTTTTACGCTCATCGTAAACACGATTAGCTCATTACAAATTTTTTCGGAAGTCTATACAATGTACTTTGGGCAAATGAACACATCGACAGGAACAGACTCAGCTTTGTTCTTTGTTATATACCTGTTCCGTCAAGCCTTTGAATTTCTAAACATGGGATACGCATCAGCGATGGCCTGGGTTCTTTTTGTGATCGTAATGATCCTGACAGTTATTCAGATGGCATTCAGCAAACGCTGGGTTTACTACGAAGGAGAATAAGACGTGAACACTGAATCTAGTAAAACTGAAATCCTAACCAGCCTTTGGAATAAAATAATCAACAAAAATACAAAATCGATTACCAGCAAGGTCATCTATATTCTCATTCTCCTTTTTGTAACCGCCCTTTTTATCCTGCCATTTTTGTGGTTAATCAGTGCATCTTTGAAAATTCGCTCGGAAGTTTTTAATTTTGAATGGATTCCAGATCCGGTGGCGTGGATAAACTATGCAACAGTCTGGGAAGCTGTCCCATTATTAACCTGGGCAAAAAACAGTGTTCTGGTAGGATTCCTTGCTGCAATCGCAGTGGTGATCAGTTGTTCACTGGTAGCTTTTGGATTTTCTTACTTCCGTTTTCCAGGCAGAGATTTTCTCTTTGGTTTGGTTTTAGGAACCATGATGTTGCCGGGAGCGGTCACTTTAATTCCTGTCTATATGATATGGGATAAATTAGGCCAGGTCAATTCCCTTACCCCCCTTTGGGCTCAAAATCTCTTCGGGTCTGCTTTTTATATATTCTTGATGAGACAATTTTTCCTCTCCCTGCCAAGGGAGTTATTTGAAGCCGCCCGGGTCGATGGCGCATCCTATTTACAAATGTGGTACAAAATTGCCTTGCCCCTCACCCAGACTGCCATGATCGTTGTTTTCATCTTTGAATTCAAAGCCAGCTGGGCGGAGTTGCAAAAATCCCTCATTTACCTCCAAAATAATTTGCTTTTTACCCTTCCTCGAGGATTAAAGGCAATCCTTGACCGATTTGGTCAGGGAGGTGAAATGCAATGGGAAATCGTATTAGCAGCCAGTGTGATTATCACGATACCAATGGTTGTTCTATTTTTCATGGGGCAAAGGTATTTTATGGAAGGTATTTCAACAACCGGTCGCAAAGGCTGATTGCCTTCTTAGTTCATTCTTTTCTCAAAAAGCGTGGATGTATGACCATCCACGCTTTTGTGTTGATCACTTACGCAACATACCGGGATTCTGGAAAAGTTCACGTAACACCAGCGAAAATGCGCCAATGATTTGCACATCCTGACCCATTTCAGAAAAATAAAGCTGAACTGGTTTTTTATCTCCTGATAATGTGCGTGTTTTAATCGCGTTTACCAGATAATCATGCAGAAATTTTTGTGCGAATTCAATCTCTCCACCCACAACAATCGCTTCTGGATCAAAAATATTTACCAGATTGACAATTCCTGCAGCAAGTGCATTTCGCATGCGTTCAATACCTTCCAAACACAGCATATCTTTCGCATCTGCGGCTTCAACAATTGTCTTGAATGAAACCCGTTCTAAATCCCCTTTCACGATCGACATGAGAATTTCTGCCTGTCTGCCTTGTTTCATTTGTTCCAGCACATATCTTCTGACAGCCCGGGGTGAAGCATATAATTCCAAACAGCCATAATTTCCACAACTACATTGCGGCCCATTCATATCGACTGTGGTATGTCCAATTTCCCCTGCAGTGCACTCTTCTCCATGGTAAATTTCACCACCAATCATTACACCACCGCCCAGACCACCATCCGCCAATAAAAAGATAAAATTATCTGCTTCACGCATCTGACCAAATAATTTTTCTGCGGTTGCACTTGCATTGGCGTCCTGTTCCAAAAATGTAGGCAAATGAAAACGATCTTCAATAATTTTTCTGATGGGAGTGCTTGGCCATCCTGGAAAATTAGGAGGTGACAATAACACACCTTCTTTAACATTGAGCGGTCCTGGAGCACAGATGCCGATACCCACGAGTTCTTTCTCGTTGACTTTGGATTTTTTGATTAATTCATCAATGATATTAAGCAAATTTTCAATATTAATCTGGCTGGTCTTATCCGTCTGGGTTGCATAAATTTCTGAAGAAATTCTTTTTTCCAGATTTAAATCAGTGATCATAACACGCATAAAATAACGATCAAGATGAACGGCAATAATATGACCAGCTTGAGAGCGGATTTTTAATAAGGTGGAAGGACGCCCACCTTTGGATTCTGTCATTCCAGCTTCCTCAATCAGTCCCAAACTCGTCAATTCCCGTGCAATGTGCGTTACTGTAGCAGGATTTAAGCCGGAAACTTTTGCCAGTTCAGACCTCGAAATAGCACCAGCTTCTCGGATTGTTCGAAAAATCACCGCTCGATTAATCAATTTGATATCCCCTAAATTTCGCCCGGAACCGTCATTAAAAAAAGGATTTTGCATGTTTAATTATCCCCATTTCGATGGAGTGTTTTTGTCTATATCTTTGATAGTACAGACTTTATTGAACAATTAAATTATACCAATAAAACGGATCATATCAATGATTAGGGGAAAAGAATTGGAAAAGCGAACAGGATTGGGAAGAAGCATCATTTCTAGAGCGACTGGATGAAGGTTTACCCAAAATGAGCAAACAACAACGCAAAATATTGATCAATGGTGCAGCGATCACAGCGTATCATGTCCAAAAGGATTAACCGGTCATGTAGGCATTGGTTTGTGATGACGCGCCTCAGTTCAACTGGTTAGGCCAGGAGATGATGTTGTGCTGGGTGCATGATGGCAGGCACTACAAGAAGTTCATGCCTGTGATTGCATTGCATCGCGAATTACTGGATGATTTTCTGAAGCAATTTTGGGAATATTACCACAAGTTGTTAGATTACTGCCAACAATCAACATTAGAGGAGCGTCTGCTAATAGAGACTGCGTTTGATGGCTTATTCACAAACAACACTGGATATGACGCGCTGGATCAAAGGATTGCAAAACCTAAGCCAAGAAAGACAATTTGTTACTGGTGTTGTAATACCCCGAACTGCCCTTACATAACAATGCCTCAGGAAACTGGACTGAAACCAAGGGTCAGTCCGGCTCGATAAATTATTCTGGCATCACCACCGCTGCTGAGTTATTGTCCTCCGGATTGGTCGATGGCGCTACCTGCCCAGCACCAGGGTTGAATCCTGATGGCTCTGCAAATGGTTGTGGAATTGAACTCACCAAAGACCAGGTGCTCATCTGGCAGAACCAATTCGACCCGGTGATTCTCTCTTCTTCTCAGGCCACAGAGTTACCCCTAAAGGTAGTCAAAGCTGTCATTGCGGTTGAATCGCAATTCTGGCCGGTGGCAAATTGAACGCTAGATGCGATTGGATTGGGTCAGATCGATAAGAAGCAGCGGCTATGTTTAATATGTTCTATGATTACCATTTACTCATTTATGGCTTTGGTTTCTTCAATGAGAACGCTCCTTTGATTAACTCACTTCAAGCATCCGATGCGGATTATACATTGATGGAGACTTCTGAGTGACGGAAAATCATGCAGTATAATCCCGATTTTGAATTGGAAAAGTATTCGCTGATCAAAATGTGAAAATGTTGTACTATGAAGGAAATCATGCTAAACTTAAATTGGTTCAGCCACAACCATCACCCTTCTGGGGTGAAAATGTTGGCAAATTTTATTCCACGTTGAATTTTGGTGTTACTAAATTAGAAAGTTAATAACCTCCTGTTCCTCATACGTTGAAATTTCGCCACGCCAGTAAATTTGAAAAAGTGTTGATGAGACCCTTTTTCTCTCCCGTTTTCCTGAAAGGAGTGAACGATGAATTGTCCCCGTTGCGGAATCGCGTATCAACCTGGCATCCAGATTTGTCCTTCCTGTGGCATAAAACTCATTCTCCAGGAATCAGATTTCACCGCCCTGGCGAAAAAAACACACGCCTATTACCATGATCTCAACACCGGCCGGCTCACGCAGGAGCAGTACAACGCTGCTATTCAAAATTTAACTCTCCCGGATCCCGCAGGCGGGCACTGGGCATTTCAACCCAGCTCCCGCCGATGGCTGTGGCACGATGGCAGTCAATGGCAGTGGCGCAACCCGCCTGTCAGGAAAACAAGTTCAAAGAAGCCGATTCTGATTGGCGCAGCGATCGGTATTCTGCTGGTCGCGGTGACATGTGTCTGTTTCCTGGTCTCTTTTCTGCCCCTCGGCGGAACAGCGGTGGAACAGGCTGCCGGCAACCCTGTCGCCGCTATGCTGCTGGCAGTCGGAGAAACGTCTCTGGCTTTCAGCGCTTATGTGGGCGACCCGGCGGTCAACCCGCTGATCCTGCCCGCAGGGGTGTACTACGTAGAGGTGATGACCCCGGAGGGGGAAGTGGTGAGCCTGGGCATGGAAGAGGTGAAGGATGAGGAGAATGGAGAAGGTGAGATGCGTTTTCCATCTTCTCTGACGGATTCCGGGGAGCTGCTGGATGCCGCGGCTGTAGGGCAGTTCATGGACCTGCTTGATTTTATACTGCTCACTGACGCCGCACACCTGACCTATTACGGCATCGTCACGGCTGATTTCACCACACTGCCTTACACTATGGAGGGAGATATTCAGATCAGCGCACTTCAGCCGCTGTTTACCTTGTATGACGAACTTGCAGCAAGGGAGGATGTGTTGACGGTCGCGGCGCAATCCTTCCAGCAGCGTGCGCTTGATTCAGCCAGCGCGTTTGCGCCTGACGATTTTGTGGGCAGAGCTGGCAAAGCCAGCCCGCGCCAGTGGATCAGCCTGCTGGATAAGCTGCGCATCTTCTGCGGTCTTCCGGCATCAGCCCAGGGGCGCGCCCAGCAGGAGATCATTAATGCATTTTCCGTGATGAACGATGTTCAACGACAGGAAGCAATGCAAGCATTGGAAGATACATACGGGATCGATCTCAATGACCCCGATAAATTTATCGAACGAGTGAATAATGGAGAGCTTCAGGAAAACATTCTGCGCATCCGCGAGGACCTTTACCAGGATTGGGGTTATCACGGGACGGTACAGGATATGACCGGCGTGAATCGCCCGGGACTGAACACTGCCCGGCAGGAAGGCGCCGCGCTGGTGGAGGCTGGCGCGAACCTATATGTCGAAGTGATTAAACTAACCCTCGACACGAAATTCCCGGGCATCAACACCGGATACGGTTACGCGGAAAACATCGATAAGTGGGCGAATTACATCCGCGACTTGGTCAACGACCCCGAGGTCGCCATAGAGCGCTTCACGCTCGACCAAATCAAGGACCTGATCAAGGACAATGTCAAGGACGGGCTATCGGACCTTGTGCCCGGTTTGGGTGAGGGCGAGATCGACGAAGCTGCCGGGGTGGCAGCCGACCACATTATGGAAGGGATCAAGAACGACCTGCAGACGCGCATTGATGCGTACACCGCGAATGTCGAAAAGACGCAGCAGGCGGCTGCCAGCGCAACCGCTGAAGAAGCGGCTAACGCCAAGGCGCAAACCGAGGTTGAAGAGACCGAATCACAGCTCGATTACAGTTGGATCGAGGGTTTTGTGGCAGCGGTTGCAACTGACCTGCGCACAGCGGGGTACGAGGACAACAAGGTGAGCAACCTTGTGGATGACCTGCGCGGCTGCCTGACTCGCCAAGTGAACCGCGGCAGGGATGAATTTGAAGCCAAGGAAAATTGTACCAATTTGATCGACCGGTTCCTGGATGACCCGCCGCCCACCAAAGAGGAGTATCACTTTGCGGGAAGTTGGCACAGCCCGGTGTTGTGCGGCGAGGACGATGACCCACCCTACCGCTGGAATGTCTTCCTCAGTGAAGACGCGTCCGGGTGGGTGACTGGCACCATCTCCTTCCACGCCTGCCCGGGCGGGGGCGCAGCTTACTACTCGGTCAGTGGGCAGAATATTGGCGAGAAGGTGCTGGTGTTGCAAGCGACACGCACCGACGGGCGTGGCGGGCTATGGAACACCGCCATGCTTTCCGGCGAATTCCGCATTGAGTACCTGGGTCCTCCACAGCCTAATTATGCGCCGTAGCTGGCCGCTCTTCTTTAAATTAGCGGGGGTGCACCCTCCCGCCTAATTGTTTTTATTGATGGTTAACTCGAGATCTTTTCGTACTCTTCGCGGCTGTAAACACGCCACTGGTACGACTCGCCGCGCGTCGCGGCTTCGAGCAGCAGCAGCAGCACGGGCTTGCCATCGCGCAGCACCGGGGTTTTATTTCAAGGCAATTTGCACATAATGATCATTTCACGGCTGTCCCGACCAATACGATCAGGATGGTCTCGGGCGGATCTTTTCAATTACCAAGGAGGACATCTCGCCATACCTGTCCGGAGATTCCGCGGACACAGATTGAATACCGTCTGACTGATGCCACAACCGTGGATGAGGATGGCTTATTTTGGCCGATCAACTACTTTTCTTTTCCACCGGCGATAGAAAATTAATCCCTGCGGAGGACCAGATCGCACTGGCATTTGGGGTTGGAGCGAGCCATCAGGACTCGTCCCAGGTTGAACGGTTGATTGTCTTGAGGACCTCGTCGGACTACATCCAGGTGATCAGCTTGTCAACGATCTATCTGAAGCTGACTGGCGAGGAATCCAACAACAGGGAGGGGGGTGCGCATAGATCAGGGCTTCCTCCTGGTAACGGATGAACACCTCACCACGATCCTCGGATATATTGATTCCAAGAGATTTCACTTTTTTATTTTATCGTTCTAATACCAAGGATTTTTTAGATTAGGATTGAATGTCAATATTTATCAAATGATAATTATTGACATTTGAAACAGCCGCTAAACGTCCAACTCGAAATACGCATGTAACTTTTAGTCCACTCTGCTCAAAATCAGATCTTTAAAATCCTTTCAAAGTTGTCGAGGGTAAGTAAAATCATGTTAAAACTCGGTTCAACAAATGGTCGAACATCCTCCACAATCCCTGACCATCTCAGGGTTTGCAACCTTTGCCAAACCTGTTGCTTCCAATTTTCATTGGTTAAAGGTTCTCCTGTCCATTTTGTCTGGGCCAGGGCATTGTTCAAGAGAATCAAATTCGGTGCCGGCCAGGTTGGATCGCTCAGGTACCAAAGCAAATCATAAATATCGCGTCCCTTTGTGTACGAGCGTTGTAAGATTGCATGGAGTTTTCCCGAAAGTAAAGAAGATTTATCATGATGGTGAAGTTGAAGAACAACAAACCGTCTGACGACCGTTGTGGCTAAACCAGCTCCCTTTGGAGGATTAGTATCGACTTCAATCTTCACCGCAAGGACCTCACTCTGCATGGGAGATAGCCCCATCTCGTAAAGTAAACCCGGAAAGCGAATAAATGCAATATGGACTGTTTTTTGATCTTTTGCTTTTATTTCGATCTGATATCCCTCTGGAGACAAATCAGAGCGGATTGCTTTCAAGAAATCTCGGAAATTATAGTATTCTCGATTTCCTTCCAGAGCAAAATCGAGATCTTCAGAGTAGCGCCCATGTGAAAACAAGAAACGGAGGGCGGTTCCGCCATGGAAAGCCAGTGGAATCATGGCGCCTGATTTTTGCAGAGATTCCAAAATCCGTGCCTGTAAATACTCACGCACCAGGTTTCTTCCTTCTAATGGTGTGTTTGTCTGTTTTACCAGGTTTGCCAAATATTCTTTCATAGGTCCTCAAATTCTTCAGATTCGCCAGACATTAATTGGAGAATACCTTTGACAGCGTTTTGTAGTTTTGGAGTGTTGAATTTTTCCGCTTGTTTTCTGAGCAAGTCTTTATCAAGTTTTTCTGTGTTCTGTAATCGCAATTCTTTCAGGTAAGTCGGCGAGTCTCCTCCAGGTTGTAAGTAGATCAAATCCAGGAGCGCTTTTTCTGGTGTGGCGATTAAAGCCCTTTGTTCACCTAATTCATTCATTCGGTAACCAAACAACAACTCTGTTTTGATATGTCGAAAATCAAACGCTCCTAACGGAGTATCCAATCGTTCCGGACGGCCAGTCGACACACTGGTAGTGATATTCACAACTTCGGGGATCAGTCCGTAAAACGATAATGCGGATTGGAGGCTAACATAGGATGCCTTCTGCAGGTGATTGGCGACCAGGAAAGGGTGAGGCTGTTGTCTTTGATAGGGAGGTGCGATTGAATAGAGTCCCCTGCGAAGCTGATAGATTTTGCCGGCTTTCACCCACCGGGAAAGTTGGATGCGGACCAACTTCGGATTGACATTCCCAGCGAGAAGGATGGACGATTCAAAGATTGGTTCGTTCCCAATAAGTTTTAATAACGAATTAAATTCCATTGCATTATATTAGCATGATTGATAACTTAATACAATGGAAATTGTGGAATAAAAAAAAGTAATTACGTCCTGGCACATAAATTAATGAAAAAACGAAGAGGGTTAGAACCTTACCTGACCACCATTTCCACCTGGAACCAAGGATCGGTAATAGCACAGAACCTCTTTGTGACAACGCGTCATAAGCCATATTGCCCATTAAAAAATACAAAAGTATCTGCGGTATCAACCGGGCATATTGGTCAAGCAGACGTTCCACAAAGTCCTGGCAACCAGACCGGGTGCAGCCTTAAATCAGCACGATGACCACTATCTTTGCGTTGTATACTTCTCAGTGTATTAGAGCGAAGTGGTTTCATAGAACAATATGTCGTGCTATGGGTTTGTTTTATCCTGAGATTCGGTTAATCCTTTCTCTGTCGTACCTCGTCTTATTAGTATATGAGTATATAAAGGTTCATGGAGTTAAGCATGGAAATCAATATGACCCAATTGACCAAGGACTACGGCAAATTCCGGGCGCTGGATGGCATCTCCCTCACCATCTCTGGTGGCATGTTCGGCCTGCTGGGACCCAACGGAGCCGGGAAAACGACCCTGTTGCGTATCCTGACCACCCTGCTGGCGCCCACCTCCGGGCAGGCGCGGGTAGGGGGAGTTGACGTGATGCAGAACCCTGGGGAAGTACGCCAGCGGTTAGGCTACTTGCCCCAGGACTTTGGCTTCTACCGCAGCCTGACCGCTTTCGAAATGCTGGACTATATCGGCGCGCTGAAAAACATCCCCGCCCGCCAGCGGAAGGATCAGGTAATGGTGGTGCTTGAAGATGTCCATCTGATCGCAGAGGCCCGCCGCAAAGTGGGCACGTTTTCGGGTGGAATGCGTCAGCGCCTTGGGATCGCCCAGGCCCTGTTGGGGGATCCCGACCTGATTGTGGTCGATGAACCAACTGCCGGGTTGGACCCGGAGGAGCGCATCCGTTTCCGCAATCTGCTGGCACGCCTGGCGCAGCAACGCACTGTGCTGCTCTCGACCCACATCATCGCCGACGTGGAAGCGAACTGCGCCGGCCTGGCAGTATTGAACAGTGGCCGGATCGTCTTCAGCGGCAGTCCAGACGCGTTGCGAGAGCAGGCGCGTGGGTCCGTCTGGCAGGTGGACGCGCCGGCGGAACGCTGGTCAGCGCTGGAAGCGCGTTACCCGGTGCTGGCGGCGCGGGCGCTGGACGGACGCGTCCAGGGGCGCCTGCTGGCCGATCACCCGCCCATGGAGGGTGCCCAGCCGGCTGAACCGCGGTTGGAGGATGGCTACGTCCACGTGATGAAATCCAGCGCCTCCACGCAGGAGGCCCGTCATGCGTAGCCCAACTTTGAACCGTTTACGCGTCGCTTTCAACACCGAGCTGCGCCTGCTGACAGCCAACTGGATCTACCCGCTGCTGCATGTGCTGTGGATCGCTTTGCTGTACATGATGTTCGCCGGGCACGATAACCGCTCGGTCCAGGCGTTGCTCGAGACGGCTCTGGGACGGGTGGCCATCGGCCTGTTGTCGCTGATCGGTCTCTTCCTGGCCGGGATCAGCGCCTCGCGCTCGCAACGGATGAAGTTCCACGAGCTGGAGGATTCCTTCCCTACCGGGTTCGAAGTGACCGCCGGGCGCTGGCTGGCGTGCGTGCTGGCGCTGCTGTTCTTGCTGGTGGAACCCATTACCATCGCCGCCCTTCAGGGTCAGAGTCCAGCCGCTTCACTGCTGGATGAACTGCCGGTCTTCTTGGGGGAGGCTGGCCTGACCGTCGCCTTCACCAGCGCGTTTGGCTGGGCGCTTGTGACCTGGCTCAAGCCCGGGCGCTGGGCTTACCCGCTGCTGGCCGCCGGGTGGCTGAGCTTTCTGCTGGGCCCGACCCTGCTGGCAGACTTCTTCCCCTCCGCCAGCCTGCTCAACTTCATGCGCCAGGGGGTCAGTTTCTATTCAGACCTATGGGGACGGTTGGTGTATGGGGACCAACTGGCCTGGTTCAACCTGTTTTATACCGGTCTGCTGCTGTTTTGCTTAACGATCCTGGCGTCGAGCCTGTCGCTGCGCCGCTTTCGCCGGCTTTCCTTGCCGGGCAGCGCCCTGACGGTGGTTGCGCTCGGGCTGATGGTTTGGAGTGGTATGCAGTATATAACCGGGGTGCAGGCAGCCCAGGCCGCGCCTGAAGCACGAACCCTGCAAGACAAACCCAGCCCATTCACTGTTACAAACTACGATCTAACCCCCGACCTGAGTGATGCCCACCAGCCGCGCTTTGGCGCGGATGTCACCATCGTGAACCGCAGCTCCGCCCCGCTGGACGAATTGACTTTCCGCCTCAACCCGGCACTGGCGATCACCGACGCCAGCCTGCCATTCGAGCGCAAGAACGATCTGGTGTACATCCACCTGCCTGAGCCGCTCTCCCCCGGAGAAACCCGCTCCCTGGCCTTCCAGTACCAGGGTAGGCTGCGACTGGAAAGCATTTCCGCAGGGGTAGTGGAAGCCAGCGATTTCATCGACCCGCGTGGGTTGCGGCTCACGCCCCAGGCCAACTGGTACCCGGTACCTGCCGGTCCGATTGAAACGCCCGGCCTGCACGATCCGGCCCGCATCCGCCTGACGGTGACTGGCAGCGACTTGCCCTTGGCGGCCAACCTGCCTGCCGCCGGCGAGAACGTCTTCGAGGCCGGGGCAGCCGGATGGGTCTTCCTGATCGGCTCGCCTCACCTGGTAGTCGAGCCGGCCGGGGAGGTGACCCTGATCACCTCGCAGGCCGATTTGGCCCAGGTGCGTCAGTATGCCAGGGTCTTCGCTGATCCGCTGAATGCCATCCTCCCATTCTTTCCGCAGGCCAAGGTGCAAGGGCTCATCCTGATGGTGCTTGGCGAGGAGGGCGGGCTGCCGGAGAACACACCCCCTGTGGCCGGCTACCCATTGGTGGTTACCCAGCGCTACGCATTGGACAATATGGATAGATTACGCCCCCTGGCGGCCGACCTGTGGTGGTTGAGCGGCGGCAGCCTGGACTCCCAGTACAGTGGGCCGGTCACCAGCCTGGACCGGGCCTTTAGTGTGGTGGTTCGGTTTCTGGATGCGTATATCAAGGAAGACGGTGACCCGGTGCAGATGCTGGCCCAGTTACAGAACAAGACCGCTGAACAGCAGGCGGAGCCGGATCCTGCTCTGCTGGCCCTGGTGGAAATCTACCAGCAAGGCGGGCAGGTAGGTATCGCCGCCCTGCTGGATGAAATGTACCGGCGCCCCGACGAGCTGCGTGCCCTGCCATACGAGGCACTGCCGGAGTGGATCGATGCGGCGGGGGGCGGGCGATGAGAACCAGACCCGTGCTGCTCTACGAAGCACGCCTGGTCGCTGAGCCATCCGGGCTACTGCCCTGCCTGGGGCTGCCGGTCTACGCGGCGCTCTCCTGGCTCTTGTCTGGAGGCTCCGCCGGGGAGACGCCACTCCCGATGATCGCCTTTGCCTTCGAGATCATCCTGCCGCTCGCCGCCGGGCTTTCCGCGGCGCATCTGATGACCATCGAGACCGAGGCAGGCTTCGATGAACTGCGCCGCTCGTATCCGGAGCTGCGCCTGCGCCTTCCGCTGCTGCGCGGTGGAGCCGCCCTGTCTTTCCTGCTACTGGCGGTGGTTTTGGGCGCGGTGGCTTTTCACTGGATTTGGGGGCCGTTCGACATCTTCGCCGCAGCGCTGCCGGCGCTGGCCCCGGCGTTGTTCCTGAGCGGGCTGTCGCTGCTCGCCGGCGGACTTTCACACTCTTATTGGGGCGCAGCCGGCGGGGCGATGGGGTGGTGGTTTCTCGATCTGCAAACCCGCGGGCAGGTGACGGGTGCGCTGTTCCTGTTCGATACCGTCTGGCCGGTTTCAAACGTACCCTACGCCCTCAACCGGGCGCTCCTGGCCGGGCTGGGGCTGGCGTTCTTTGCCCTGAATGCGGCCTGGTTCACCCGGGCTGGTAATGGGCAGATGAGGAGAGGCACGCTTGGATCGCGATGAGCAGGACTACGCGCGGGCGCGGGCGGGAGACCGAGTCGCTCTGGCGGGGCTGGTGGCGCGCTATCACGCACCGCTCTTGAAGTTCCTGACCCGGATGACCGGCCAGGAGCAGACCGCCGAAGACCTGCTGCAGGAGACCTTCATCCGCATCCTGACCTATCGCGGCGCTGCCCCGGAGCGCTTTCGCCCGTGGATCTACCAGATCGCTCGCAACCTGGCCCGGGATACTTTCCGTTCGTCTGCTTTTCGCAGAGAGAAGGAGGGCCTACCGGACGAAGCACATGGGTCTGAATGGTCGGTAGATCCTCCCGACATCGAAAACCTGGCTCTGCAATCCTCCGCCCACCAGCAGGTGAGTGCTTTATTACAGAATTTGCCGGCCAGTCAACGCGAGGTGATCATACTTCGCTTTTACCAGGAGCTGTCTCTGAATGAGATCTCCACAATCACCGGCGCGCCAATTGGTACCGTCAAAAGCCGGCTGTTCCACGGCCTGCGGCGCGCCCGGAGGATCCTGGAGACGGAGGAGGTGAGATAAAATGAACAATAACGTTGACCGGTTAACTAATGGACTAGACGAAGTCCAACGACAGGAGTTGGGCGACTTGAGCCAGCTGGCACATTTCCTCGAATCCGACGCGCTCCCCGATCCAGGTTCAGAGGACCACGCCCGCCTGCTGGCGGCGCTGGAACCATATTTGCCTTCTTCTGCCGTTCCACAACCACACCGCCTGGGCAACTGGCTACGCCTGGCACGGGGACAGCTGGTCCTGTTCGAAAGCTCCTTCTGGCTGTCTGGTGCGCTGGTTCTGTTGCTCGGTCTGTTCCTGACCATCGTCGAAGTGGGCGAGCTGCTGCCGCTGGCTTTCGTGTTGCTCGCTCCCCTATTAGCCGTCGCCGGTGTGGCCTATGCATTCCGACCTGAGACGCGCACCTTGGGCGAACTGGAGCGCTTAACTGCCACCGGCATCGCTGAGCTGCTCTACGTCCGCCTGGCGCTGGTGCTGGCCTTCAACCTGCTGATCTCGCTGCTTCTGCTCCTGCTGATCTGGTTGGAAGGCCCACAGATCGTGCTCTGGCGGCTGGTGCTCGCCTGGCTGGGCCCAATGCTTGCTCTGGCTGGGCTGGCGCTTTATACCACGGTCCGCTGGGGTTCGCTGGTTGGGGCTATCCTCCCGCTGGCTCTGTGGGGGGGGCTGGCGCTGCTGGGCTGGCGCGAGGCGCTGCTTTGTGCGGCCGAAGGTATGACACCGGCCGCCTGGCTGTTGCTTGGGATTAACCATTCGAACACAGCGCTGATCAGCTCAATCCTGGCCTGTCTGGTTGGCCTGGGGTTACTGGGCCTGGCCGGACGAACCGTAACCGACGAGAGGCGATCGTGGAACTGAAGATCCAGGGTCTATCGAAATCCTACAGCTCCCAGGTGGCGTTACAGAATATGACCTTAAACCTCAAGCCAGGGATAGTCGCCGTCCTCGGTCTAAACGGCGCGGGGAAAACCACCCTGCTGCGCTGCCTGGCCTCTCTGACGAAACCGGATCTCGGCCAGCTTTGGTTCGATGGGCTCCCTTACTCCCAAAACTTGGCGCTGCTGCGGGGGCAGATTGGATACCTGCCGCAAGACCTGGATTTGCCGGCCAGCCTGACGCCCCGGCGGCTTCTGGAATACCTGGCAACGCTGAAGAACATCACCGAAGATAGTCAGGTGAACCAAATGCTTTCCACCCTGGGATTGGAAGAGATCGCAGATTGGCCCTTCGCCAGGTTATCTAGCGGACAGGTCCGGCTGGCCGGGATCGCGCAGGCCTTCCTGGGTCGTCCGAAGTTGCTCCTACTGGATGAATTGACCCACGGGTTGGACGTGGAAGAGCGTGAACGGGTCTTCGCACTGGCGCGCCAACCAGTCCCCGGACGTCTTATCCTGTACAGCACCCACGAACCTGCCGACGCCGGGCGGTTGGCGGACCAGGTGATCGTCTTGCGTCAGGGACAGGTAACTTTCTTCGGAAAGGTTGACGACTCCCGCTGGCAAGACCAGGGTGAGCATATCCTGATCTAAGCAGAAAAGAAATAGATATCCATCTCATCCACGGGTAAATTCCCGGACATTCAGCAAAACCACTCTCCGCAACAATCACTTCCGGTACCACGCTGGAAAACAAGCTGTCCAGCTTCGCGGAGACCTGCACTAAAACTGTACGAGTCTCTGTGTTCGCAGATTTGTCTATCCTGTTTCCATCAGTAGTTCCCTAGGTGCTGGTAACTCAAACGGGAGTGGCCAAACTACGTGCATTCACACTTTGATCCATATTTATACCCGTACATACGACTCTGACCACGCGGAGCGACTAAGAACAATCATCTAACGGCTTGCGCTTCACCTGCGCCTAGCGGCGCATCGGAGCGAGTCTGGTGCAACCGCTTGTTCGGCAGCGTCGTTCTGCCACCATGTTCACCTTAAAACGATTATATCACCTTGACCATACGATGATAGCCTGTTGTATCGCTAAACTGCTTCTGCCATTCAAATGTGATAGTTTCCACCACTCGATACCCAAGGCGCTCATAGAGAGTACGGGTGCGCAGATTACTCACTTTAACGCTCAGGGCGCATTTGTTGTAGTGCATCTCTCGCGCCTTGTATTCCGCGTAAGACAGCAAAAAGGTACCAATACCTTGCCCTTGAGAATCGGGAAAGACTGCCACCGTGTTGATAAAATTCTCATCGCTGCTTGCTTCTCGCACAAAGGCAAGCGGCAACACCCTTCGCACAAAACGGACAAATCCGCGTGCGCCATATACGCTTCATAACTGCTCGCCCATGGACAGGCCCAGACGGTTCATTGTCCGACCCGGATAACTGATCATTATGCCAGCAGCCTGATCATCCTTTTCCACCATATCAGCAAATTGGTAACTGAACCTATTCAGAGGCTGCGCGAAAAGTCTGTTGATGACCTCGACCACTTTTGTAGGGTTGTCAGCACCAAATAGATAGTTGGTAAACTGCCCCATCGTCATATGAATCAGGGGTGTGGCGATTGGGGTGTCAGCAATGGTGGCTGGTCTCACAGCAAGTCCATGCATCATACATCGTCACTATTTTCATCAATTGTGCGGCTTACAGTGTTGGCCGTCGAACGTCCCGCCTTTCCTGCGCTGGGTCGAGATTGGATTCGCTTTGAGAGCAGGATTCTACAACTCAATACAATCCCAAAAAATCCCACCTGAGTTTCTTATTTTAGTGACAAAAAGAAACTGAAGCTAAATCACGTTCACGGCACAAGAAAAGTAAGAAAGCAGAATTCGACAAGATTTTACCGCTGTCACCAATGACCATTTGATGTAGATTATGAACTGATTGATTGAATCATCGTCCGCGAAAATGCCTTGATTTCCTGTCATCTTTTTAAGTGTTCTTTGATCAGTCTATTGCACTTACGAGTTGAATCCAAGACATAATTATCCCAAGTATTATGAAGATTATTCCAACAGCCTTAGCCAATATTTGTTCATTGACCCTATTAGCAAATCTAGCACTAGCCATACCGCTACCTGCAGCACTAAAGCCCAAGATCAATCCAGCAAGTGGTCTTATGTTACCGTGTAAAGCGTATCCAAGCGTACCCGAAGAAGCTGTTATTGCCATAATAAGGGATGAAGTCCCAATTGCTATGTGAAGAGGAAAGTTTAGAACAAAAATCAAGATTAGCAATACCACACCACCCCCACCTGCGCCAAGAATTCCTGTCATAAGACCAACGGCAAAACCTAGAATGAGAGTGATCCATATTTTCTGAGGCCGAGTCTCAAATTTTACTACTTTCTTCATTACTTTTGCTATAGAATCATGATTTAAGCCTTTCTTCCATATCACTACACCCATAATAACCATAAAAACTCCAAATGCTCCGCCCAAACCCACTTCGGGCATGCCAGTAGCGAAAGTTGCACCCAACTGTGCTCCGAAAATTGATCCTATAGCTATCCATAATCCAGATTTTATATCTGTATTTCCATGCTTATAATATGTGTAGGATATTGCTAAAGGAGCTATAATGTCCACCATCAAACTCGTTCCTATAGATTCATGAATTGAAAAATTTAAGAACATACTAACTAAAGGCACAACAACCATCACTCCCGATGCACCTGTTAAACCAATTACTATGCCGGTGAATACACCAATCAAAATCATTACAATAATCATACTAACGGTCATCTTTTTACCTCACATATTTTTATGCTTGCAAAATTTTATCATAACCTGGTAGATTTTCCTTGTCCATCCATAAAAAAAGCATATCTCGGAAGATCTTAACGAAAGCGACTTTTTGATTGCTATACTCGTATTACAACTGAATAATAAATAATCTCTTCCGTAGACCAGACGTTACTCACTGAGATCTGTCCGGCATTTTATTTTTAACCCAAGATGACGATGGTTTCATGAACAAGAAGGTCAGATGATAAACGATGTGGTTATAGAAGGAATCGTTGTCCGTGATCCATGGAAATTTATGGATGACCTGTTCATCCAGTTAGTGATCAATCGAGACAGTCATTTGCTGCCAGGAAATTGGATTTGGAATGTGATGCAGGCGATTACATCAATGTCCGGGTCAATGGCGGAGCCTCGCCTAATATTGCTTTGCATCATCCGCTTGTATTCCCTTCGTTTTCTATGTCAAAGGTTTTTCTATTGACTTAATACGAGTATTTAGGTAAACTTTGGTTACTATAAAAAATAAAGTACCTTTTGCGCCAAATAATGTGGCGTTTTATTTTTCACCTTCTACTTTATTTTTTATAGTAAGGAGTTGACGAATGGTAGATCAAAACTGCCCGATCACAAAGGCAGCCAAAATTCTCGGCAGGAAGTGGACATTGGAAATGATCTACTACCTGCGTGAACGCAAGCGGTTTTGCGAGCTGCAGGAGACCGTCGGCGGCGTTAACCCAGCCACGCTCACCCAGCGACTCAAGACATTAGAGCGCGCTGGCATTGTCAATCGTTATCCCGTCTATGAGGGGCCGCGCCACGTGGAGTATGAACTGACTGAAAAAGGCAAGGACCTTATTGGCGTGTTGTCTGCCCTGACGACCTGGGTGCATCGCTGGTATCCGGAGGAGGAAAATGGGAACCAACGGCTGTAATCTGCATGGTCAGGTTGTGATCTCGTCATTCCATCTCGACATATCTCAATAAGGAGGAATTCATGTTAGATAACATCTTTTCAATGTATAGCAATTGGGGTCTGGTCATCCTGCGTCTGGCGATGGGTATTATCTTTCTGGTGCATGGCTGGCCCAAACTCAACCCCAATTCGCCGATGAAGGGCCCGGCTGGTTTTGGCGGGTTCTTGAAGCAGATGGGTGTCCCTTTGCCCATCTTCTTTGGCTGGGCGGTCGCCTTGCTAGAGACAGCAGGAGCAGTGTTGCTCATTCTCGGTCTGGGGACACGCATCCTGGCGGTCCTGTTTGCTATCAACATGCTGGTGGCTATTCTCGTCGCCAAGAGGCGGGTGATGAAAGTTGGCTTTTCCGCCCAGCAGGCCACCGGCTGGGAGTTCGACTTTGCCCTGCTGGCCATTTCGCTGGCGTTGCTCTTTACCGGCGCAGGCAGTATAGCCCTCGACCCATTGATAGGGTTGTAAATTACGGAGGTTTACCTATGAACATTTTTATCTGGATTGCACAAATCCTGCTGGCTCTGGTGTTTGCCGGTTCTGGAATCTCCAAACTGGTGCAGCCCTATGAGAAGCTGGCGGCACGAATGGCTTATGTCAACGACTATACGCCGGGTGTCATACGCGCTATTGGCACCTTGGAGGTTTTAGGTGCAATTGGGGTCGTATTGCCTGTCTTGACCGGCATCCTGCCCTGGCTAACTCTGCTTGCCGCCCTGGGGCTTTCGCTGATCCAGATCCTTGCCTTTACAACGGTACATTTGCCCAAAAAGGAATATAACGTCCTGCCAGTCAATCTGGTCCTGCTGTTGCTTTCCATGTTCGTCCTATATGGGTGTTGGGAGTTCTTCCAATGAACCCCGAGGTTGAAAGCGCCAAACTCGTTCCCATTGAGGAATTCGCTCGGCTGGCTAGCGATGAACAAATCAATCGCTCTGACCTGGCGCAGGAGGCTCATGGCATCACCAAGCCTGATCCCCCCGCGTCAAAAGCGCCTGCTGCGAATCAGCCGTTCATAAAACCCGTCACGCTGATTGGACTCGGCGGCAACACCGCCGGTGGTTACTGCGACCCCCTGACGGGCGAATGTTATCCCGCGTCCGAAATGGACGACCCTGTTTTTCAAAAGGAGAAACCCATGACTACTGCCATTGATCCCGTTTGCAAGATGGAAGTCGAAATCGAAACTGCACAATACAAGAGCGAACATGCTGGCGAGATGTATTATTTCTGTTCTGCTGGCTGCCAGAAATCCTTCGAGAAGGATCCACATCAATACCTGCCCGAAGATCACCACGGACATGACCACAGTCACGAAGGTCACTGACTAACCCGCCTCTTGAAACTCGAAACTATGCCTTTTACTCAACCCCCTGTTTTTGGCATCAATATTGACCCTTCCACCGCCAACCTTGATTCCGCCCTGCAGCGAGCCCGCCTGGCGGATGAAAGCGGTGTGGAAATGGTCACGATTCAGGATCACCCCTACAACCCGGACTTTCTGGATACGTGGACCCTTCTCACCACTCTTGCAACCCGCACCGAACGCGTGCATATCGCCACCAACGTCATGAACACTCCCTTGCGCCCGCCCGCTATGATGGCAAAAATGGCCGCTACGCTTGACTTAATTACCAAGGGGCGTCTCGAACTTGAACTGGGCGCGGGCAGCTATATTGAGGGAATGCAAGCCTGGGGAGGCGCGGTCGGACAAACGCCCGGTCAGCGCTTTCAGGCTTTCAAAGAGTACGCCGAAATCGTGCGCGGCATGTGGGATCACGCCGGCGGGCGCTTCTCGTATTCTGGCGGGTTTTACAAGGTGGGCGAACTCATTCCCGGCCCGGCTCCCGCCCATCCCATTCCGTTATGGTTTGGGGCCGGTGGCCCGCGTATGTTACGCCTTACGGGACGCATGGCTGATGGCTGGCTGGTTGGCACGATTTATGTGCCGCCCCAGAAACTGCCCGAAGTCAACCGCCTGCTGGACGAGGGCGCCGTGCAGGCCGGTCGCAATCCATCCGAAGTACGGCGTGGCTATAATCTGTTTGGCGCAATCAAACTACGCGCGGGCGAGAATTATCAATTAAATCGTCCGGGCTTGGTGTTGGGAACGCCTGCCGAGTGGGTCGAAACCCTCGTCCGCTATCATCTCGAATACCGGCATGACACCTTCATCTTCTGGCCCGTAGCGGGAGATGAAGAGGCACAGATCAAGGTCTTTTTGAACGAGATCATGCCCGAGGTCCGCAAACAGATTCGAGAAATCCAGGAAAAGGAAGCGCAAGACAAATCTTACCCTGATGTTTTTTGAGGAGCGTTTGCAAACAGCTTTAAATCAAGTATGAGGAACCTATGGAACAACTCAAATTGACAATTTACTCCGACTATGTCTGACCCTGGTGCTATGTCGGCCAGGGTGTGGTCGAACGGTTTAAATCCGAGCACGGCGCGGAGGTCGAGTGGCGTCCGTTTTATTTGCGCCCCGATACGCCGCCGGAGGGCATGGAATTGCCTGATAATGTGAAAACCCACGCTGCCCAATCCTACGAACATTTGAGGCAAAGGGCAAATGACGTCGGGTTAGAGATGGTCTTCCCGACACATATCCCTAATACGCGGCTGGCGCACGAGGCCACCGAATATGCCCGCCAACGTGGAAAGGGTTTTGAGTTCCACCATGCCGTCTTCGAAAAATTCTACGGCAAAGGACAGGACATCAGCAAGTGGAATGTCCTGCGCGCCGCTGCTGAAGAAGTTGGACTGGACTCGGAAGAGATGCAAAGGATGGTGGAAGCGGGAACATACACCGCTGCCGTCCAGTCGGAAGTAGACCAGGCATACCAGATCGGTGTGACCGGCGTGCCGACTTATGTTTTGAATGATCGCTACGCCATCGTCGGCGCACAACCTTATGAGGTATTTCAGCGTGCGCTGGAGCGACTGGCCTCTGAAACCAAATAAGAAGTAAATCGCAGGAGGTAAAAATGAATTCAGACTACCAAATGGAAATTCCCAAACGCAAGCGACCCAGGCCACTCACTCACCTGGGCATGCCACATGCACAGATCGGCATACGACCTGTGCCTGATATCCACGCTGAGCTTTTCAGACGTTGTTATTCTTTACCCTATGTTCAGAACCGCCCCACAGTGATATCCGTCCAGGGCGCGCGCGCCCTTTGGCTGCAGGAAGATTTGCCGCTGGCTCACCCCGAGACAATCGCTGCCGGGCGCGAATTTGCCCATATCCATCCGGATGGGAGCCTGCACGTCTCGCTGCCACCCGAGCGCGCCAGCGAAGCGGTGGAAAAAGGGTGGGCCGAGCCTCACCCCATAGCCCAGTATCTGGGCAATGAAGGCATGGTGTTGCTCTATACCCCGCTGGATATGGATGAGCTGAATGTGGTGTTAGGGTTGATCCTGGATTCTTACAACTTCGTCACCGGGCGCAGTTTGCAGCCCAAAGAAGTCCTTTCTGTTGAAAATAAAGGAGAAAAATGAACGTCATAACCCTTCCTCAACCGGTTGCCATTGCCCCGCACCGCATTCATCCGCAGACCCGTCCGGGTTACGTCCATCTTAAGGTCGCCAACCTTGATAAACAACTGGACTTTTACCAGCAGGTGCTGGGCTTACGTCTTCACTGGCAGGATGGAAACAGCGCCGGTCTGGGGGCTGGCAGCGGGGATATCGTACGACTGACACAAATCCCCAATGGCAAACGCTATCGCGGCGTGACCGGTATCTATCACTTTGCAATCCTCTTCCCCAACCACCGCGAACTGGCGCGCGTAATAGCCCGTCTTTTTTCCCTGCGCTGGACAACTTATCCCACCGACCACATCATGACCAAAACCACCTACCTGGACGATCCGGAAGGAAACAATATCGAACTGTACTGCGAATCGCCTGAAGACGGAGTGAACGAGATCACCGACGGACAGTTTTATGTCCGCCGTGCCGATGGCTCCATCAGCGATGGGCGCGAACCGCTTGATATTCAGGCACTTTTCTCCCATCTGAGCGCAGACGACAGCCTGGATGAACCCGTCCCGTCTGAAGTACACATGGGACATTTCCACCTTTATGTTGCTAATCTGAATTTGACGCGGCGCTTCTATCACGACCTGCTCGGTTTCGACAATATGGGCATTGCGCGCAACTTTCGGATGGGTATGGTCTCGGCGGGGGCTTATCACCACCACATCGGATACAACACCTGGCAGGGAGAAGGTGCCCCACCGCCTCCCGAGGACGCCCTGGGCTTGCTCTATTACACCGTCAATCTTCCCAACGCCCAGGAACTGGAACGCATGGATGGTCTGTTGGGAGAAAAAGGAGTGATTTTTGAACATCGCTCCGATGGTCTCTTCATGCGCGATCCATCACGGAATGCTTTGCTCCTGACTACTGCCGAATTGGCAGAATCGAACAAAGGATAGAACATGAGCGATGAATTAACCATTGGCTCTCACGCGCCCGAATTCAGACTCCCCTCCAGTAAAGGCGGCCAAACGGGACCTGGCGACTACCGCGGCAAGTCGCATGTCGTCCTGTTCTTCGTTCGCGAATATAACTGAATGCAGTGCCGTGCGCACGTCGCCCAGTTGGGGCGCATGTACGAGGATTTTCAAGCAGTAGGCGCGGATGTGGTTGTAATTTTGGGAGATACGTCCGACCGCGCCCGCCGGTACGCCGAAAGCTTGCACACCCTCTTCCCCGTGTTGGCTGACCCGGATCGAGAAGTATACAGGCAGTTTGGATTGGACAAAGCGCTACTCGTCATCCAGCGCACCGCTTCAGTGGTGGTGGATCGCCAGGGTGTGATCCGCTATCTCAAGCGCGCCACGAACCCGATGACCTGGTTGCAGGAGAGTCAAGAGTTGCTTGATGTCGTCAAAGAAATGGAGAATGATTCATGACGGTCGCAGCCAAACCTGTGAATTGCAAACAGGAACCAGGCGACTTTATGCCCGTCGTCAACCGCGACAAGTGCGAAGGTAAAGCCGAATGCGTGGCGGTCTGAACCGATTCATTTTCATCGGAGTTTTTTCTCCAGAAAGGAATCAATGACAAGTATTGAAGAACGAAAGAATCTTTCTATTTACCACCTGGTGCAATTTCCCGCTTCCTACTTTCCTGATCAGGAGCAGACGCTCTATCCCGCCGTCTTTGCCCTGCATGGACACGGCAGCAACGAGCACGACCTGATTGGGCTGGTTCCTCATCTGCAGGATAATCTGTTATGGATCAGCGGCCGTGGACCGGTGGAATTTGCCCCCGGCGCTTATGACTGGTATCCCGTCACCCAGTTTGGCCGCCCCGATCCTATCCATTTGGAGGCGGCGCTGGAGAAAATCAACAGCTTCATCAGCGAAATGCTCGATACATATCCGATTGACCCGCAAAAACTCTTTCTAATGGGCTTCAGCCAGGGCAGTATGATTTCGATGTCCTTCCTGCTCACCCGTCCGCATCGCATCGCGGGAGTCATCGCGCAGTCGGGTTATATTCCCATGCAATCGGGTCTGCAGGTGCATGAAGCAGGCGTAAAAGGCAAGCCTGTAGTGATGACGCACGGCTATGAAGATTCGAGTATGCCGCTCGAGTGGTCGCATCAAACCCGCGACTTTCTCCAGGGTTATGGCGTGAATGTGGAGTATCACAACTTCCACATGGGTCATACGATCACAGCGGAATCGCTGTCGGCGATCAAAGTTTGGTTGGATCGACTCATCTAAAAAGAAAGGATGGAAAATGATTAATTCTCCTGTTAACATAACTGAATACCATGACGTGCTTTGAGCGTGGTGCTTTGTGGCGGCCGGTCGGCTGCACCAAATTGAACAAGAATATGACGGGCGCGTCATCGTCACCTACAAGGCCTTCCCGCTGGGCGCCACGCGCGCGGAAATCAACCGTATGTTTGGCTCACCCGAACGCGCCAAAACCGAGATTCTCGGTCACTGGACTTCGGCGAAACAGCTTGATGGCGGCGTGGAAATCAATCCCGAACTGATGGCTACGCGTCCATTCCCCTATCCGTATTCCATGCCAGCTCTGCGTGCGGTCAAGGCGGCGGAATTTCAGGGTGGGATGGAAGCCCACGCCAAGCTGTACGACCGCCTCCAGCGCGCCCATTTGGTGGAAGCTCGTGACGTGAGTGAACCGCAGACCTTACTGGAATGCGCTGCAGAAATCGGCCTCGACCTACAGCGTTTCCAAATGGACCTTGCGGATGATTCCACACTTCAAGCTGTCCACACCGACCAGCAGGAAGCCTTGGCCCGGGGCGTCAGCGCCACACCTACCGTTGTCCTGAATGACCAATGGGCGTTACCTGGCGCGATGCCGATAGAGCTTTACCGCCAGGTCATTGACGACCTGCTGGCGGGAAACAATCCCAACCGCCGCGCAGCGTGATAAAACGTCCTGGCGTAGTACAATGTTTTTAAAAAGAAAGGATGTTCGCTATGCAATTCGGGATTCACAATCCATCTTTCCTGTTTCCCAATGGGGAGACACGCATATTCGACGACTTGAAACGCAAGGCGCAATGGGCTGAAGCACATGGTTTCGTCTGGTTTGACGTAATGGATCACATGATCCAAATCGCTCCCGGCGTAGGTGAAGCTGATGATCCTTTCATGGAAAGTTGGTCGACCCTCGCCGCACTGGCGGCCGTTACGGAAAGGATGCGCCTGGGGGCGCTGGTCACTTCGGTTTCTTACCGCAACCCGGCCTTATTGGCCAAGATGGGCGCCACTCTAGACATCATCAGCCACGGACGGCTTACGCTTGGCATCGGCGCAGGCTGGTACGAGACCGAATATCGGCAATACGGCTGGGATTTTCCCAAACCCGCCGTACGAATTCGTCAGTTGGAGGAAGCTGTACAATTGATCAAAGCCATGTGGACTCAGCCACGCGCAAGCTTCTCCGGGCGCTATTACCAAACTCAGGACGCCATCCTCGAACCCAAGCCCCTGCAAAAGCCGCATCCTCCCATTTTGATTGGTGGGAGTGGCGAGCAGCTAACCCTGCGCGTCGTGGCGCGCCATGCTGACGCCTGCAACTTGTTTGGCAATCCCCAGGAAGTACGCCAAAAACTGGACATCCTGCGCCGTCACTGCGAAAACGAGGGCCGAGTCTTCGACGAGATCGAGCGCACCTGCCTGCCGACTTTCCTGCTGGCGCGTGACGAGGCAGCGCTCAAAGCCAAGGCAGAACGACTGGGCGCGCCGGGTACCTCACGCGGCTTCGCCCTGACCGTCTCTGATGCTGCCGACCTGCTGGCTGAGTACGCCCAGGCGGGCATCCAATTGTGCATTTGCAGTATCTACAAGAACGACTTGGAAACGCAGGAACTATTGGCTGAACTTATTCCCCAGTTTGCATAGAATTTAATAATCTGATGACAAAATTTTCTCCCATTTCTATCGCGTACCGTACCTCGCCAGCCGAGAGAGCCAAAAATCAAGAAATCGGGTGCGGTAGACATAACCGCTGAAACATCTACCACGGTTTTGTCACTCATGCCATCGCCGAGACGGCCGGGCTGACAAAACTCATGCAGGAAGCCTTGCCCCAGATCAAAATTACCCGTTCTGGCGATTCAATCGCGCAATGACCGGGTGATGGAGCCAAATACCCTGGATATGGAGCCCGAAATCGTTTACGAGCGAGTCGCGCGGTTCATTCGACAACTGGAAAAATAAAACGAAACCATTTTCATCCAAAGGAGTTTCCATGTCTGCCTCTTCCGAACCGCTTCCCGTATCCGAAGCCGCGCCTGTAAAAGGGTGCTGGCGCAACGAGGTGACGCTGGCATTCACCGGTATTGTGGACGCTTCTGATCTGCTTTTCCGCCTGTTACGAAATGCTGCTGGTGGTTGCTGCCATCGGGCTGGTCGCTCTCGGTGCGCCGATGAACTCCAAGCTTACCAATATGTTCTCGCACAAGGAGCGCGGCAAGGTCTTTGGCATCTTGCGCATGATCTCCACCCTGGCGGTGATTGCCAGCATCTTATTCTGTGGACACCTGGCTGAAATTCTCAATTCCGATTGGGAGATGTTGACTGCCTTTATCAGGACCCGAATATCTTCTGGTATCTAGCCGCCAGCAGACATCATCAGGAAAGCCACCTCATCGCTATCCTTGAGGGGAGGATTCCCCCCCTCAAGGGATTCTAACGCCATTCCATTGAGTAAGACTCGCACTGGTGACTTAATCTTGATAGTGCCATGATCTTCATGCTCTGCCAGGGTAACCTCCGCAAATGCGGTGCCAAATTCCGCGACCATTTGCTCGATCAGATCGTGAAAATGGCTCTGGTCCGACAGCTCCCATTTTGTCAACAGGTCTGTTCGCAATCAAGCGTTCATGGGTAGACAGAACATGACAATGCCGAGTGATAGCCGTCCGCCAATGAAAACCAGCGCAGCAACGCATGGTTTACTACTGCGTCAGTCTCGTTTGCAGATATCAATCAAGTCCTTCGTCAGGGACGCAGATGCACCGTTGCTGGCGCTGGTTTCGCTGCCGGTTTTGCCTTCTTCGGCCTGGCGGGTGGCGCGCAGGTTGCCTTACACTATTTCGACGCTTCATCTTCAAAAACACGGTTATCTTTCCAGATAATCGACTACGATCTTCGAAAACAGCTTAAAGGCTGCAACCATATCCACTTTCTTCGGATCAAGAAGCCATTGAATCTGCAAGCCGTCCATGATTGCCATGATCAGTGTCGCCAGCTCTTCCAAGTTAACATCGGGGCGAATTTGGGTCTTGATCAATGCAAAAAATTGATTTACATACCCCTCCCTGACTCGCTGGTAACGGTCTACAAAATAATCGTGGGAGGGATGATTGCTTCGGACGCTCTCGCCCACCAAAACAGTGAACAATTGAATCAGCCCAGGAATTTTTTCATTTTTGGCAACGAGATCGTCCAGTATGTCGAAAAGTTCTGGAACGTTTTTCTTCTCAGTCTGAAGCAATCCCAAATATTTGTCAGCGTATTTTTGTTCGTGATATTCCAGAACGCCTTGCAGTAAATGAATTTTGCTGGGGAAATAGTGCAGGATGCCCGGCTCAGTCAGCCCCAGCACTTCGGAAAGTTGAGAAAGCGTGGTGCCTTGAAATCCATGCTCGGCAATAAGCACGGCAGCCCGTTCTAAAATTTCTTCTTTTCGGTTACGTCTGACCCGTTTGGGGTTTGTTGTGTCAATTTTATTGCTCATGGTCTTATTATATACCATTTTGAACTTAAATTATCTAGCGTGCGCTAGGTAAATATGGTAGAATTGAAATTGTCCAATCAGTGTTTCCCAATTTACCCTTAAACGGAGGAATGTATGACAACTCAAGTAACTGTTTCCACCATTGCTTTTCAAACTTCGAAATCTGAACGCGTCTCGTACGGCTTCTACTTTTTCGGGCAGAACGTGTTCTACATCCTTGTATTGAACTTTCTGCAAATCTTCCTGACAGATCAGGGTATGGCTGCCGCCGCTGTAGCAGGTATCTTCCTGGTCTCCAAAATTTGGGACGCGGTCAACGACCCAATCTTCGGCGTCATCATAGACCGCTCCAAACCCAAGGGCGGCAAATTCCTCCCCTGGGTGCGTTTCTCGATCGTCCCGATTGCGATCACCACGGTTTTGCTCTTTGCCATACCCGCCTCAATGCCTTTGGGCATCAAGATTGCATGGGCGATGATTGCCTACTTGCTCTGGGATTTAGCCTACACCCTCTGTGATGCGCCTGTCTTCGCGCTGACCACTGCCATGACAGAGAATATTCAAGAGAGGACTGTTCTTCTCTCCATCAATCGCCTTGGGGGTATGCTCGGCGCGTTGATCATTGGACTGGCTGTTCCGCTTCTTTACCCGAATGTTGGCTGGCTTCCGACAGCGATTGGATTGGCTATTATAGGCGTGGCGACCATGTTCCCGGTCACACGGCTGGCGAAGGAGCGCATCCTCAGCCGAAAGGAAGAAGCGCCATCGCTGGCAGACATCTGGAAATATCTCAAAGGCAACAAATACCTGTTGATTTTCTATGGCTCGATGGTGGTTTATTTCCTGACGAATACCGCACTGACCTTAAATCCGTATTTTGCGGTCAACAACCTCGGCAGCGCAGAACAAGCCACCGTCCTGTTGGGCGTCATGATCTTTCCCATGTTGATACTGGCAGGTTTCGTTCCGGCGTTGGCGAAACGCTTTGGCAAATTCAACCTGTATATTTTCTCCATGATCTGGTTCATTGTCTTTAGCGTGTCGCTATATTTTGTCGGCTACAGCAATTACAACCTGTTCATGCTCGTCCTGTTCCTCCGTAGCATCGGGTTCGGCTTATCCGGTATCCTGATGTTCATGTTCACTCCTGATTGCGTTGAATACGGTACATTCAAGACCGGAGAGCGCGCCGAGGGTATCACCTTCTCCCTGCAAACCTTTACGACCAAATTGATGAATGGTCTGTCGGGCGTGATTGCCCTTTCGGGGCTGGCTTACTTCGGGTTTGTAGAAGGCGCGGGAGCGGTGCAATCTCCTGAAACGCTCAACGGCATCTGGTTCATGTACTCGTTGTTCCCGATCGTTGGCGCATTACTTGCCCTGCCCCTGTTACGCATGTTCAAATTGCGCGATAACTACGTCCAGGTGATGGCGCAAGCCAACAACGGCGAGATTACCCGCGAAGAGGCATTCAAACAATTGCCAGAAGAGTTCCAATTAAAATAACTTTTATAAAAAGCCATTGCGCTCAACCTCTCTGGCTGTTTTCTTATTCAACAGGAGGTACGAAATGAAAAACAACGGACTTTGGATAGGCGTAGCTATTTTCGCAGCGCTCGCCATTCTCTTTACCTTTGCCGACTGGCAAATCTCCCAAGCCTTGTACAACCCCGAAGTAGGCTGGGCACACTTAATGGAAGCCTATGGACAATTGCCGGGTTCCTTCCTTGGTCTTTTGAGTGGGAGCATCCTGATTCGCACATATCAGCTCGAAAAGAACCCTAAAAGCATTTTGGGCGTGATTGGTCTGTACTTTCTGACTCTTTTCGCGGCTTTCGGTTTTTTGGGAGACGCATTCGGCGCTCAGGTGGACATGGATCAAGTCAACCTTCCGCTGGTCTTCGCCCTGGCTGTGGTCACATTAATTCTCGGAAAGGTAATCCTGAGGCGGGTCCCGTTGGAGGCGTTGAGTCAGTATAAGAATGCCGCCAAGGTCGGCCTGGCGGTCATGTTTGTGGGTGGATTCGTCACAGTCTGGCTGATCAAAATTCCGTGGGGACGCTGGACCTACCGCGATATTCTCGAAGCTGGAAATGCCGCCCTGTTCACCCCCTGGTACCTGCCGCAGGGAAACACCGGGCATCATTCGTTCATTTCAGGGCACACCGCGCTTTCTTTCAGTGTTCTGCCGTTCATCTTGTTCCTGAAAAAGAATCTCAAGACGCGCAACATTCTGTTTGCTGTCCTCCTGCTCTGGGGTGTGATTGGAGGACTGAGCCGCATTGTGATCGGCGCGCATTTTGCATCCGATGTTCTGTTTGCCGCCGGCGAAACGCTCCTGTGGCTCACGCTTTTTTCAAAGTGGTACAAGGTGGAGCGGTAGGGTAATTTTACCCAAGGCAAAAAGGAGAAACTATGGCAAACAAATATCTGCGTGAAAAATGGCTGGCGCTTTGGATCGTTTTGGGCGTTGCCCCGTTGCTGGCCGCCCTGGTCATCATCGCGTTCAACCAAATGTAGGCGCAGTCCTTCAACGAGGACCTTGCGAATTGGGTAAACGAAATCGCAAAGATTGAAGCCCGTTTTGGAAACTGATCTGGCAGAGTAAAAGAACACGAAATAAAAAACCAACCGGAGGGAATCATGTCAAAATGGTTTGATAAATATATCTATACAAATGGATTGAAACTCCATTACTACCGTACTGGTGGAGATAAACCACAAGTTGTCATTAATCACGGCGCTGGGGATGACGGTCTGTGTTGGACGCATGTCGTCATGGAGTTGGAACACGACTACGATGTTATCATGCCTGACGCGCGTGGACATGGAAAGTCGGCATCTGGTAAAGGAGATTATTCTTTACAACAACGAGTGGCAGATCTGGCTGGGTTGATCAAAGCATTAAAACTGGATCGTCCCGTTGTCGGCGGGCATTCTATGGGGGCAGATACGTCCATGCATCTGGCTGCAGAACATCCGCGCCTGATCCGCGGCGTCTTTCTCGAAGACCCGCCCATCACACTGCCAGGCGAGCAACTCGGCAATGGGGAGCAGGTTATCGAACCGGAAGAAATCGGCAAAATGATGGTGAAGTTCATGCGGATGTTCAAGTTTATGCCAAAATTTGTCGGCATCCGCATGGCAAGGAAAGGCATGCCAGCTTACCCATATGAAGAAATCCATCCATGGCTTAACGCAAAAAAGAGACTGAGCTTTGACTTTTTAGGTTCAATGGGAAAGATGGACATAGAGTTCTCGAAGTCTTTTGAGGTGATCGGAAAGATCCAGTCACCCGTCCTGTTGTTCATCGGCGATCGGGAAAAGATGTCCATCATGTCGCAGGAGGCGGCTCAACAGGCAGCGGATGCGAATGATAAACTGCGGGTTGTTCATTTAGAGGGCGCCAGCCATGATATACGCCGTACCCGCTTTGATGGTTACATGCCAGCGCTAAAGGCTTTTTTGAGCGAAATATACGCGATTTGAAACAGGACCAAGAACACAGAGGACGATACGAAATGCAGATTTTAAAAAACACAATCTCACAAATGACTCTTGAAGAGAAAGCCGCGCTCGTCACGGGCTTGAACATGTGGCAAACCACCGCCGTTGAACAGTTTGGCATTCCTTCCATCATGATGACCAACGGTCCGCACGGTGTCCAAAAACAGGTGGGGGAAGCCGCTGATTTCGCCGGGATGAGCAACAGCATTCCCGCTACCTGCTTTCCACCCGCCGTCATCCAGGCTGCCACCTGGAACCGTGAACTCATCCACGAAATGGGCATCGCCCTCGGCGCAGAATGCCGACAGGAAAAGGTCAGCATCCTACTCGGACCTGGCATCAATATCAAACGCTCGCCCCTTGGTGGACGCAACTACGACTACTACTCCGAAGACCCATATGTTGCAGGCGAGATGGCAAAGCAGCTCATTCTCGGCTTACAGAGTCAAGGAATTGGCGCATCTCTCAAGCACTTCGCAGTCAACAATCAGGAATTCCGACGCATGACCATCAACGCCGTGGTGGATGACCGCGCTCTGCGTGAAATTTACCTTGCTGGCTTCGAGACCATAGTCAAAGACGCCCAACCCTGGACAGTGATGAATGCCTACAACACGCTGAACGACATCTACTGCTCGGAGAATGCGAGCATTCTCAACGACATTCTGCGAAACGAATGGGGCTTTGAAGGTTTTGTTGTCTCGGATTGGGGTTCGGTCAACGATCGTGTGGCGGGTCTCAAAGCCGGCATGGACCTGGAAATGCCAGGACCTTCGCTAGACAATCAAAAAGCCATTCTCACTGCAATTAATGCTGGTCAACTCGACCTAGCCGTTCTCGACCACGCCGTTGAGCGCATTTTGAAGGTCGTCACCAAGGCAGTCGAAACACTAAATACCGATTTTACTTACGACAAACAGGCGCATCACGACCTCGCCTGCCGCATTGCGGAAGAAGGTATCGTCCTGCTCAAAAACGAAAATCAAACTTTGCCCATTCGCGCAAATACGAAAGTCGCTTTGCTCGGTCACTTAGCAAAGAAACCGCGCTATCAAGGCACTGGCAGTTCGCTGACCAACGCCTGGCAGGTGGACAACCTTTACGATGAAATGGTCAAGCGAATCGGCGCGGATAACGTCCTCTTCGCGCCTGGCTTCCCCGAAAAAGACAAAACCCCAACCGACCAAGCCTTGCTCGATGAAGCACTTGCTGCCTCTGCCCAAGCTGATTACGCGGTTGTGATGGTTGGTGTCGCGGTCTCCGAAGGCGGCGACCAGCCCAGCATGAAACTGCCCGACGCGCATATCGCACTCATCGAAAATATTTCCTCCGCGCACAAGAACGTCATAGTATTACTTAGCAATGGCAACCCGCTTGATATGCCGTGGGCGGATCATGTCCCTGCGATTCTTGAAGGCTATCTTGCGGGGCAGGCAGGCGCAAGCGCGCAAGCGGATATCCTCCTCGGCAAGGTCAACCCCAGCGGCAAGATCGCCGAGACTTTCCCATACAAACTCGAAGACAATCCTTCACATAACTACTTCCCTGGAGGTCCCAGCACGGTTGAATATCGCGAGAGCATTTACGTTGGCTATCGTTATTATGATGCCGCAAATCAAAATGTGCTGTTTCCATTCGGTCATGGTTTGAGTTACACCGCCTTCGAATACCGCGATCTCGCGGCACAGGTGAAAAACGATTTGGCGGTGATCACGTTTAAGGTCAGGAACACAGGCCCGGTCGCCGGCAGAGAGACAGCACAGGTCTATGTTCGGGATGTCGAATCAACTGTCTTCCGTCCGGTCAAAGAACTCAAAGGTTTTACCAAAGTCCATCTTCAATCCGGTGAAGAAAAAGAAGTGACAATCACGCTTGAGCGCCGTGCCTTCGCTTTTTATGATGTGACGCAAAAAGAATGGGTTGTGGAAGCAGGCAATTTCGAAATATTGGTAGGCGCGTCATCACGGGATATCCGCCTCACGATGTTCATTCGAGTTGATTCTACTCAAAGAGCCTCTCCCATCACTAACAGGGAGTCGCTCGCCCCCTACTACGCCTTGACCTCTAAACCCATTCCCCAGTCTGCCTTCACCGCTTTATGCGGGCGCGCTCTGCCAGAAAATAAGAAACCGCAAAAGGGCAATTACACGCTCAACACCCCCTTCGGCGATATGAACGATTCGTGGCTTGCCCGTCAACTGCTCAACATGATGGATCGGCAGGTCAAAAAGATGGTCAGCAGCAACGACCCGGACAACCCTCTGTTGGCGATGGTCGAGAACATGCTCAAGGAAATGCCCCTGCGCGCCATGTTGATGATGAGCAACGGCTCACTCAAACGCGGAACGCTGGAAGCGCTGTTGATGATGATCAATGGCAAAGGCTTCAAAGGATTCTTTGCGCTGTTAAAGTCTCTCGTGGCGAAATAGTTTCGTAAATCAGCCCTGCTTTTCAACCAATACGACACACCCAGAAATTAAATTTTCGCGGGTGAGTTTGTTTTTGAGGGACTTTGATTCAAGTCAATGGAAGAGTGAAAATCGGTGTTAGTCTACACGTACATCCAAAATAAATTCAAAGTTGATTATGCTTACATCAAAGTCGCTTCATCTAAGCATTACCAGGTTCATCACATCGGATGCGGGTCACCCCGGGCGGTTATTGGTCCCGCTGTTGGGTCTCGGGGATCGCGTCAGTGTGCAGCTGGCCGATTTTCCAGCGTAAACTTAAGCGACACCGATGTGGAGACCCTTTACTTGTTACAGCGGACGAATAAGAGCCTGTTGCTGAAACTCAGGTGGTGTGAATTGAAAACAGGAACCAGGCGTCTTTATGCCTGTCGTCAACCGCGACAAGAGCGAAGGCAAAGCCGATTGCATGGTGACGTGGGGCGCCACAAACACCAGCAATAGGTCATCCTTGCAATCCACGATAAGGTGCTTGAACCGGAAACCTTTGCCGCGTTGATTACCAAGGTGCTGCGGTTTTATGCAGAATTCTCATCTGGTATCCACACCAATATGCCTCTGGAGGATGCAATCCCACTGGAAGTTTTGGCGAAAGACATTCGGGTGAAGGACATCAAGAATGGTACAGGTGTTGCAAACGGCATTTTTTCTGGCGGTTATACTCATTACGCGGCCTCCAGCCACAACCAAAAGGATATTCGAGAGCGATGATTGAGTAGGTAGTGCTTTTCTGGTGTATCGAAACCCACCTGAAGCTATCTCCTAGCGGTACGGGAGACTGATTCGCAAGGAACGTTCGCAGTGACACATCATCAAAGATTTGCGCTGATTGCGCAAATGTTGCGGAGTAATCTCATAGAAATTTTATGAAATTCGGATTATCTCGTCGACGCGCCGACCGCCTAATCAGCGGCTCAAGTGCTCCTCAACTCAAGGAAGCCCTACGGGACTGACAAATTCCAGCCCCGTAGGAACTTTTATGCGCTGAGGTGTTCAATCCCTGATTATACCCAATAGCCCTGCTCTCTCGTTCGACCAGAAACGGGCTTCAAATCCACTTTAAAGCAAACGCTTTCTTCAATTCCAAAAGGCCGACGATAACTATCATTGCCAGTGCTATGGACATCAATTGCGTAAAGGAGACCACTGTGAGGTTGAGTGGCTCATTTAAAACCGGCAGATAGATTCCAAGTATCAGAAAAGCAATTGCCGCGAAAGCCCATATGTTCATAACTCTATTGGTAAACATTCCCAGGGAAAAAACCGGCGCTTTGTCTGAACGGGAAATGAAAGCCAGAACAATATGACCGAAGATCCAGGCTGCGAAAGTAAAAGTCTGGGATTGAACAAGGCTGATATTTTGAGAGCGGGCACAGAGATAAACAGAAGTTACTGCGGTGAACAAGACTGCCCCATTGATCAAAATATCTTTAATGACGCGATTGTTGATTACGTCTTCTTTGGGATTGCGCGGCGGCCGGGAATAGATATTTTTCTCTCTTGGTTCGGCGACAAAACCGGCTGAGGCGGCTAAATCCATAAATAATTCCAAAAGAATGATTTGGATTGGGGACATGGGCATGGGAATGTTCAAAAGGACGGGTAGAAGGAATATTAAGATCAGGGCGACTTTGACAGAGAGGTAGTATTTAATTCCCTTTTGCAGATTATCGAAGAACTTTCTACCCTCAAAGATGCCCTGGGCAATGGTGATGTAGTTGTCATCCGCCAAAACGACCTCAGCCGCCTCTTTGGCAACGTCTGTGCCACGCAGCCCCATGGCGATTCCGATGTCCGCACTTTTTAGCGCCAAAGCGTCATTGATGCCATCACCGGTAACTGCCACGACCTCCCCGTTATTCTGGAGCGCCTGCACGATGCGATATTTGTGCTGAGGCGTGGTTCTGGCAAAAACGGAGACTTTTCTCACTGTTCCCTGCAATGTCTCATTGTCCAATTTATCCAAATCCTCACCGGTCAACACTTTGTCGGCTGAAATGTAAACCTGTTCGGCAATAAAACCGGCAGTCTGGGGATGGTCGCCAGTCACCATGATGGTTCGAATACCGGCTGTGGCCGCCTGGGCAATTGTCTCTTTCACCCCGCTTCTTGGCGGGTCTTCAAAACTGATCAGGCCCGTAAAATCCAAATCTTTTTCAAGTTCTGCGAAATCGAACCTTTCTTCGTGAGAGGCCAATTTTCTATAAGCGACGGCAATAACCCTTCTACCTTTAGAAGTTTCTTCGGCCAACTCATTCTTGATATCCTCGCGTATCGCACGACACATCGCAAAAATTTCCTCCGGCGCGCCGCTGGCAAATAACTCATCCCCGCTCTCCGCTTTTCTGATAACTGATTTCGATTTTCGTCCATTACCAAAGTTTCTTTGGCGGACGATTTCGGATGGCACGTTCGCTATCCTCAACTCCGCAGCCTTGTCTTTTATTTCCTGATCCATCGGAGACACGGAATACGGGGTGAGAGAACCGAGCGCCTGTCTTATGATTTCTTTTTTGTCATCAGGATATAGCGAAACGATTTTCATCCGGCTTTCGGTTATGGTTCCGGTTTTATCGGTAACGATGACTGTGGCGTTGCCCAGTATTTCGGCGGCTTTGATCCGTTTAACTAAAAAGTTGTTTTTGGAAAGCGTATACGCGCCCAATCCTAAAACCATCGTAATGACGATGGGCAGTTCCTCGGGGATGGTAGCAAAAGAAAGGGACAGGCCAGTTAAAACCATTGTTTTCAAGTCCTGACCGCGTAAGATTCCCACGATTGGAATCAAGACGGAAAAGAACACCGCCAGATACACCAATTTCCTGGACAGGGATTTCATTGCTAACTGCAAAGCGGTTTTGGGTGGCTTGACTTCTTTGAGGGTGGCGGCAATTTTGCCAAGTTCCGTTTTTTTGCCGGTAACTTTTACTACCGCCTGACCTTCACCGGAAACAACCACCGTTCCGGCATAAATCGCATCGTCGTTATTTTTCTCTTGCGGGAAAGATTCTCCGGTCAGCGCCGATTCGTCCATCTGCACACCTATGCTTTGCTGGATTTGCGCGTCCGCGACAATTTTGGTTCCAGAGGTTAAAATCAAAATATCGCCTGGCACGACATTCTCCGAATCAATTTCTGTAATAGCGCCGTCTCTGAGCACCCTGGTCTTGGGCGCGGCGATTTTCTCTAAAGATGCAATCGCTTTTTTGGCCCGAAATTCGTTACAGACCTCCGCTAAAACCAACAGGAAAATCACCGCGAAAATCGTGATGGCATCACCGAGCTGCCCCCAAATGCTGTAGACAACACCGACAACCAGCAAAAGAAGGATCATCGGTTCTGTCACTTCATGCCTGGCTATCCCAAAAAAACTTATTTTTGCCGGTTGAAAAATTTGGTTAGGTCCAAATTCCAAAAGCCTTTTTTGGGCTTCCTGCGCAGAAAGTCCCTGGTTATCTTTTTGAGTCATATGAGTATCTCCTCAATTAATTTTTTAACCTTTTCTGTTGCTTCAGTGAGCACCTCTCTGCCTTTCGCAGTCGCCCTATAATACTTTCGCATTTTTCCTTCAACGACCTGCTGCTGACAGATAAGAAATTTTTCTTTTTCTAAAGAATGAAGTATAGGGTAGAGCGTGCCCGGGCTGAGGCGGTAGCCGTGGGTCTCCAATTCCCTGATCATGTCCAGACCGAAGATGGGTTCGATGGAGGCATGGTACAGGATGTGCAAGCGGATAAAGCCAACGAAGAAGTCGCGGGTTATTTTATCGCATTTCGTTATCGCCATACGATAATTATTCCCCGCGATGATTTTCTGTCAATCTGTTCGTGATCATCTGTTCGCAGTCAATCGTTCATGGGTAGACAGAACATGACAATGCCGAGTGATAGCCGTCCGCAAATGATAACCAGCGCAGCAGCGGAGAACTTCAAAAATGCCCATGGCCATCCTACCTCCCTGTTTGCATTTTTAGCTTGACAGATACGTTTTTGTCGTATATGATTTCAGGAATATTTTGGTTTCTTTGGTTAAATTGGTTTTTTGGAATAATCATGAAACTTACAAAAAGACAAAAAACATTTATAGAAAATTTGTTGGATATCTACCTGGAGATCCAGGAACCCATTCACTATACAACGGTAGCAGAGCAATTAAATCTCAGTAAATATACTGCTTACGATATGCTTCGCTTACTGGAAGAAAAGGGGTATGTTGAATCAGTATATGAAACACGGGGTGAAGGTCCCGGACGGGCTTCCGTATTGTTTCAACCCACCCAAAAGGCTAAAGAGACCTTTAAGAAGCTAGCTGGAGATGAGATCCTATCGCTGGAAGAAGCAAAGGAAAGGATCGTTTCAAAAATTGCAGCAGGGGAATTTGAAGATGCAAAACTGGCAGAAGACATCCTCCTTCAAATGGATGCTGGTCTTGACGATGTACTCTATTGTACAAATTTAATAAGCGATCTCGTTACACGAATACGCCTCCTGGGACGGCATCGTATGATGGATTATTACGCTTCAGTGATTCTCGCCCTCATTGAGAAAAAAAATGCCAGCGGCTTAAACTTGCTTCCCGGATTTATGCTAGGGCTTGCGTCAGGAGAAAGTAATGCCGTTGAATTAACCGATAATGTACTCAAGAAAATTCGTAACTACGAAATCCTTCTCGATCACATGGACAAGGAAGCACGCGATAGCCTGGGGAACATGCTCTCTAAAGTAATTGCTCCATTAAAAATCGAGTAAACGCTCCACCAAAAAGGCACATCAGGAGACAAGATGGAAGAAGTTATAAAAACACAACAGCTCACGAAATATTACTCAAAAACAAAAGAGGCAGAGCCCGCCTTGGCAGGGGTTGATTTGATTGTTAAACCAGGAGAGTTGTACGGTCTGGTCGGTCCTGACGGTGCAGGCAAAACCACGCTATTGCGCATTCTTGCAACTGTAATGGAACCCACCTCGGGTTCTGCTCATTTAGCAGAACTTAACGTAAGTAAGCAGCCTGAAAAAATCCGCGCTCGTCTGGGTTATATGCCACAAGCCTTCAGTTTATACCCGGATTTAAGTGTAATGGAAAACTTGCGCTTCTTTGCAGACATCAATGGTGTACCACGCAAGAGACAAAAAACTCGCATTGATGAACTGTTGGATTTTGCTCGTTTAACAGATTTCACCAAACGACGAAGTGAAAATCTCTCCGGCGGAATGCGCAAGAAATTGGCACTGGCGTGCGCGCTGATCCACGAGCCAGAAATCCTATTGTTGGATGAGCCTACCACAGGCGTAGACCCGGTTTCCAGGCGCGAGTTATGGCAGCTACTGACAAAGGTTATCCACCAGGGCGTGACCGTATTGGTCAGCACACCTTATATGGATGAAGCTGAGCGCTGCAAAACGGTCAGCATCTTATACAGGGGACGAATACTCATCACCGGTTCGCCAAATGAATTGGAAAAACAAATGCCTTTTCGCATTGTCGAAGTAAAAGCCCGTCCGCGGCGTATCCTTCGCGAGGTTGCGGACCAGACGGAGGGCGTATTGAGCTGGCGCGCTGTAGGCGACCGTTTACGCCTATCGGTTTCGGATTCAAGCCAAGTTTTGCCAAATCTTGAAGAATCCTTGAAAAGGGAAGGGGCGAACATCAGTATCCTGCGAGAAGCGCGGATTGTGATGGAAGATGTCTTTATCCACCTGGTTGAAAAGCAGGAGGCACAGGGATGAGCAACGAAAAAGCAATAGAGGCAATCCAATTAACAAAAAAATTCGGTGATTTTACTGCCGTCAACCAGGTCAGCTTTGAAATTCCCAAAGGTGAGATTTTTGGATTGCTGGGACCAAACGGAGCTGGAAAAACCACTACCATCCGCATGCTTTGCGGAATTCTAGAACCCACTGCTGGTGAAGCCCATGTAATGGGTTACGATGTAGCGAAACATTCCGAGGAAATCAAACAACGCATTGGTTATATGTCGCAGAAATTTTCTTTGTATGATGATTTGACGGTTTATGAAAACCTTGATTTTTACGCCAACTTGTATGGCGTACCTCGTGAAAAACTCAAACCTCGCCTCGCTGAATTGATCGAGATGGCGGGTTTACGGGGACATGAAAAGCAGCTGAGCAGTGGTCTTTCAGGCGCATGGCGGCAGCGATTGGCGCTGGCCTGCGCTATTGTTCATGAACCGCCCATGCTTTTTCTGGATGAACCAACGGCGGGGGTGGATCCGGTTTCGCGTCGAGAGTTTTGGGAGATGATCTACCAACTGGCAGGCCAGGGTGTCAGCGTCCTGGCGACCACGCACTACATGGATGAAGCCGAATTTTGCAACGTGATTGGAATGATGTATCGTTCCCGCCTGATTGCGTTGAGTGACCCTGATTCGCTAAGAGAAGGCGCGATTGGAGTCCTCTTCGAAGTGGATTGTCAGGAACCCAGCCATGCAGAGTTGGTTTTAAAAGATTTACCTTTCGTCCTGGATGTGGCGGCGCACGGCGTGTTGCTTCATGTCCAGGTCGCATCTGAAAAACAAAAAGCTGAGTTGGAGCAAACGTTGCAATCCAGCGGCATTATTGTGGAACGGATCGAACGCGTCCTGCCATCGCTGGAAGATATCTTCGTTTCGCTTGTAGATCAGGAAAATCGCCAGCAAATACGGGCAGATAAGGATTAAGGAGGTTCATATGAAACAAGGTTTTCGCCGAATGGCAACGATTGTAAGGAAAGAATGGCTGCATATTATTCGTGATCCGCGTACCCTTGCGCTGGTGATCGTCTTCCCGGTCATGATGCTGGTCTTGCTAGGATATGCGGTTGCCAATGATGTGGAGGATATTCCTTTGGCAGTTGCTGATTTATCAAAGACAGATGCGAGCCGATTATTGGTTGACAAATTTACAGTCAGTGGTTTTTTTATGGTTACACATTCAGCTCAAAGTGAAGATCAAATATTGGAAATGCTGGATGCAGGAACAATCAAAGCTGGCTTGTATATCCCTGAAGGCTTTGGGCGCGAGATTACCACTGGCGGCACAGGAGTAATTCAATTTTACATTGATGGTTCAAATCCTACGATTGCGCAGACTGCTCAATTGGCAGCCGAAACCGTCAGTCAGTCCACGTCGCAGGAGATGCTTGTTCAGCGCCTGGAACGAAACGGTGCGGGTATGACAATTCACTTACCTGTAGACACACGTGTGCGATATCTGTACAACCCAAATTTGAAAAAGATGAATTTCATGATCCCCGGTCTGGTGGCTGTTATTTTGCAAGTCCAAACTTTGCTACTAACAGCGTTTGCCATCGTGCGTGAACGTGAACAGGGGACTTTGGAGCAGTTGATTGTCACACCGGTGCGTTCATGGGAGTTGATGCTGGGGAAGATTTTACCGTTCATCCTGGTTGCCTTTATTAACGTGGCTATGACAGTTGCTGTTGGCGCGATTTGGTTTGGTGTTGAAATTGCCGGCAACATCCTTTTACTGGCCGCCCTCAGTTTGATCTTCCTGCTCGGTTCTCTTGGTTTGGGCGTGTTGATTTCCAATGTCTCAAGGACACAAATGCAGGCCATGTATATGGCATCCTTCATCATGATGCCATCGTTCCTTCTGGCTGGATTATTATACCCGCGTGAAAATATGCCCTGGGTAGCTTATTATGCCGGCTATTTTCTACCTGTCACGTATTTCCTGGAGATCGTGCGGGGAATCATGCTCAAAGGTGTGGGATTTTTCACGCTATGGAACTGGGTCTGGCCGATGGCAGTTTTCAGCATCGTCGTTTTCTTTGCCAGCGTGTTTATGTTCCGAAAGCGTCTGTGAGTGTAGTTAAATAGAAAAACATCAGTCCATTTCATTACAAAGGAGTTAGATATGAAAAAAAGTCAATATTGGCAAATTGTGCTTGTCCTTGCTCTAAGCTTTACATTGAGCGCATGTAGTAATATAGCCAGCGCAAATAATAGCTCGGAACTTCAAGCATCTGGCACATTCTCGGCCCGGACTATCGATATTTCTCCCCAAATTGGTGGGGAATTGCTTTCGATCAATGTGGAGGAAGGCCAACAGGTGGAAGCTGGAGACGAACTCTTTCGCCTGGACGATCAGCTATTAAAAGCCCAATACGATCAGGTAATCGCTGCCGTACATGTGGCAGAAGCAGCGTTGAACACAGCTCGTGCCGGGCTGGAAAGCGCTCAAGTCCAGTACGAGATAACCTTGGACATGGCTCGCCTTCAGGGTCAACAACAGCGGGCTTTGGCGTGGCAGGCAGTATTGCCAGAAGAATTCTCCCTGCCAGTATGGTACTACCAAAAATCCGAAGAGATTGCTGCAGCAGAGGTGGAAGTTGCCGAAGCCCTCAGGACGCTGAACACGGAACAAGCCAATTTGCAACGGCTGCTGGAAAGCAGCGCCTACCAGGAATTCATTGATGTGGAAAATCGTCTTGGCGAAGCCCAGGCAGCTTTCCTGATCGCCCAGGAAATTCTCGACCAGGCTACGGCTGCCCAGGATAAGGAGAACCTGGAGACCTACGCGCAGGAGCAGTTCGACGCAGCCAAGGCAGAATTGGAGGCGAGCCGCTCAGCATATGATCGAATGTTAACCTCCCAGGCTGCGGAGGACATCCTGGAGGCTCGTGGTCGAGTGGCAGTCGCTCAGGCTCGTTACGACGCTGCCGTGGATCGTTTAAGCCAGTTAAATACCGGTGAGCAATCACTGCAGGTTAAAGCCGCGGAAATGGGCCTCAAACAAGCTGAGGCGGCAGTCAGCCAGGGTGAGGCGGCGCTGGAACAGGCTCGGAGCGCCACGAAAGTGGTCAAAAACCAGCTGGATAAAACCGTAATCAACGCGCCTGTTTCGGGCATTATCCTGGCGCGCAATGCCGAGACTGGTGAAACCGTCTCGCCTGGCAGCATCTTGTTGGTGATCGGCCAATTAGAAGAAATGGAGCTGATCGTGTATATCCCGGAGACAGAATACGGGAGGGTAAATTTAGGTGATCAAGTGAACATCGTCACTGACTCCTTCCCGGGGGAATCGTTTACAGGTACCGTGGTCTATATTTCTGACCAGGCCGAGTTCACCCCGCGCAACGTGCAGACTGTGGAAGGCCGGCGTGCGACCGTGTATGCGGTCAAACTAAGCGTGCCAAATCCCGACCTAAAGCTCAAACCCGGTATGCCGGCAGATGTGACTTTCTTTGAATAATACCAGATGATGCTTGAGCATTGCCCTCTTCTTAAATTTAAATCGAGATCTAGGAAACGATATCATGGAAAACTCCAACCTATTCTTTTCGAACGAGGCAGATCGCACCCCAAAAACAATAGCTGGTCGCGAACAGATCGTCGCTATTGTGACCGATAGCGTGGGGCAAGTGCCAGCGGAGGTGGCGCGGGAGTTGGATATTTCCGTCATCCCGTTTACTGTGTCGATTGATAGACAGCCGTATCTGGATGGAATTGACCTCGCACCTCAAGAACTCTACCGCCGCATGCGCATGGAAAACATCCTGCCGACCACTACTGCAGCTTCTTTAGGGCAATATCAGCAAGCTTTCGAGGCTCGCCTTAGCGCTGGGGCACAGGCGGTGCTTTACGTGGCGGTCAGCAGCAAACTGAGCTCGGGCTACAACACAGCCTGCTATGCAGCCAAGATGATGCAGGAGGAGTTTCCAGACCGGATCATTGAGGTGATGGACAGCCAGATGGTGACCATTTCACAAGGTTTTATAGCTATGGCCGCAGCTCGCGCCGCCAAGCAAGGAAAATCTTTGGCGGAAGTGCGACGAGCAGCCGAAGAAGCGAAACAGCGCGTTGGCTTCGCTGCAACGCTGGAAACATTAGAATACCTGGCGCGCGGCGGGCGCATCGGCAAAGCCGCCTCCATGTTGGGAAACCTGATCAAGATCAAACCCATCCTCTCCCTCAAAGATGGAGAAGTGACGCCGGTGAGCCGGGCACGCGGCGAAAACCATGCTCTGCAGGCTATCGTAGATTACGTGGTGCGACAGGTCGACGATTACCGGGCCCTGCACTTGACTATTATGGAAGCCGATGCCCCAGAAAAAGCCGCGCGCCTGCAGGAATTAGCCTTGCAAAAATTGCAACCGACAAAAATCTTCCACACGGAATTCACACCCGTCTTGGGCGTTCATACCGGGCCGGGGTTGGTCGGATTGGGCTATTACTATGAGTAACAGGTAGGTCGCTTCTGTAGGGTTCATAAATCCGATAATGATTACAAAATTCACTTTATGGAGACCTGATTACAATGAATCAACACTTCGCTTCAAAAGTTGTCACCGGTAGTGCTGCCCAGGTACCGTCTGATTTAGCAGAGCAGCTAGGTATTGAAATACTCCCTTTGAAAATTTATATAAATGGGAAGGAATACCTGGATGGCATTGATTTATCCCCAAATGATCTTTATCAGAAAATGCGTAACAATAAGGTAGATGTGAAGACTGCCGCTCCAAGCGTGGGACAGTACTATGAATGTTTCAAAAACAAATTGGAACAAGGAGAGGGTGATCTTCTTTGTATTACCCTCTCAAGCAAATTAAGCTCTGATTACCTTTCCGCTGTGAATGCTGCCAATATGGTCCAGGAGGAATTTCAAACCGCCAAGGTCATTGTCTATGATAGCTTTGCGGCAGCTGTACCACAGGGTTTTTTAGCCATTGAGGCAGCTCAACGGTTGCAGAGAGGGGAATCAATCGATTCTGTTGTTAATTACTTAAATACTGCCAGGCAAAGGATTGGGTTCTTAGCGGCGCTGGATACGTTATCGTACCTTTCGCAGGGTGGACGGATTGGCAGAGCAGCTTTTTTGGTGGGCGATGCTTTTCAAATTAAGCCAATTCTTACACTTAAAGATGGTATTGTCGCACCTGAGGCTATTGTCCGCACGGAGGACAAAATAATTTCCAGGATTACATCGATCGTGAAGAAAAAAACTGAGGGTTGCCAGAAACTTCGTTTATCAGTGATGCAGGCGGATGCGCTGAAACGGGCAAAAAGATTGCAAAAAATGCTTCTTAAACATTATCCCTCCATCGAGATTCCAATTCTTGAGTTTACACCGGTGATGGGAGCTCATGCCGGCCCGGGATTGGTGGGAGTGGGGTATTACTATGAATAACGAGCTAATCGCATGGGGAGGATTTTAAAATGGTTAATTTTACCGACTTTTGGTCCATAATGCTTTTTGTTTTCTTATTATTCGCAGGATACCTGGCAGGCTCGATTCCAAGCGGGTATCTTGCTGGAAGATGGATTAAAGGTATTGACTTGCGCAATTACGGCAGTGGAACGGTCAGCGGCTCGATGGTTTGGGAACATGTCGCCAAGTGGGCGGTGGTTCCAGTCGGGCTTTTTGATATTTTCAAAGGCGCATTCCCGACATGGTTAGGATTGCGCCTGGGGTTAGGAGAGGTCGCAGCTATGTGGTGTGGGTTTGCGGCGATCATCGGCCATAACTGGCCGGTTTTCCTGAATTTTCATGGCGGACGAGGATATAGTCCATTTTTAGGGGAATTGTTAGTCCTTTTTCCCTGGGGAGTTGCGATTACATTGGCGGGCTTGGCCATCGGCAACCCTTTTCGATCGCCAGCGATACCATTATTTGTCGTGATGGGTTTGCCAATCGTTTCCCCATACTTGAACGGCTCCCCCGCTGTGCTGTGGTTATCGGCAGGAATGACGGTTATTACCATTGTCAAACGACTTGAGGCAAACCGCCGACCTCTCCCAATTGATCCAGTCGAACGCCGGAAAGTAATCCTTCGGCGAATTTTCTTAGATCGTGATATTCAAGATCACAAAAGCTGGATACGTAGAGAACCTCATCAGCACGATTAGACGCTAACCAAAGGATCATAATGGAAAAATTACCGGATCATGGTTCTTGTTTTGTGTGCGGTACAACCAATCCACATGCGATTGGCGTGGAATGGTATCTAGACGATGATAAGAACATTGAAGCAAATTTCATCTTTACCCATCAACACCAAGGCCCGCCTGGTTATGTCCATGGAGGTGCATCCGCTGCCGTATTAGACGAAGCCATGGGACTGGCCATTTGGCAGGCTGGTTACCGTGCGGTTACCGTACACCTGACGATCGATTATCGTCAACCGGTTCCATTAGGTGAACCAATCCGTATTCGCGGTGTGATGCACGGCAAAGCGGAGCGGCGTATCGAAACTTCAGGTGAAATTTTACTGCCGGATGGATCTGTGGCGGTTTTTGCCAAAGGCATTTATGCTGATGGCGCTCATTTTCTTGACCTGGACGCCATTCGGAATTTCAAGGCAAAAAATGAATAACGCCTTTAAAAAGATTTTTTGGGTTTCTTTATTTTCAATTGCTATGGCATACTTGGAAGCAGCCGTAGTTGTCTATTTACGGCGAGTATACGGTATCACCGATTTAATTCTGCAGGTTCCGCCTTTTGATGCGCAAATTGCAGCAATTGAAGTGGGCAGGGAATTGGCCACATTGGTGATGCTGCTTAGCATCGGATGGATTGCCGGAAAGACGTTTCAATCCAGGGTCGCTTTTGCTTTCATTACATTTGGTTTGTGGGATATTTTTTATTACATCTGGTTGCGGGTTTTTATCGGCTGGCCCCAGAGCATCCTTGAGCCGGATTTGCTTTTCCTGATTCCTCTTCCCTGGTGGGGACCGGTACTATCTCCTGTCCTGATAGCCTTATTGATGGTGATCGGCGGAATTTTTGCAGTGATCAGAGTGGAGAACAATGGTACTCTTCACAAAGACGCCTGGTTTTGGATATGCCTGATCACTGGCATTTTGATCATGCTTTATACATTTATGGCGGATGCTTTAATAGCGATGCCCACAGACATATCAACCCTGAGTAGTCTAAAACCCTCGCAATTTAATTGGCCGCTTTATTTTCTTGGATTCGGTCTGGATGTGATTGCTATTTGGCGAATGCTGGTGGGTAGCAGAAAAAATTAACGACCCGGTTTATTTGAGACGGTAGAAAGGATTTATATGAAAATCAGGTATCTTGGCCATTCTTGCGTGGAAATTCTAGGAAGGCACCATATCTTAATCGATCCAGATTTTTCTCGTCCGCCATTGCCCGATGTGGAATTCATTTGTGTATCCCACGCTCATAGAGACCATATAGGTCAGATTTCATCTGTTTCAAGCGGTGTCGTTCTGGCAGCGCCTGATGTATGCGAAATTGCTCATAAAATGGGCATCCCCACATCGCGACTGAAACCGGTAAAAGCTGGAGAACAGATAGAAAACATTAAAATTCTCCCCGGCTTTAGCGTTGTGAAAGATCCCATGTACACTGCTGTGAGTTTGCTATTCCGCTTTCGTCTGCCAGATCCAGGGGGCACCCCACTTTCATTTCATATCCAGGATGAAGCCGATTTGTTGCACGTTGGCGACGCCCACCAATTCCCGATTGAGTTACGGCCGGATATTCTATGCCTTCCCTGGCGTAATTCTCCAATTCGCACCGAAAAGTACAAATCGGTGTTAATTGATATGGCGAAACAGGTCGCTGCACCTTACATTCTTCCAATCCATTACGATCTTCCACGAACGGAAGCGGACCCCGCTGAAATCACGCGTCGAATCCATTCTATTGTTTTGAGTGGAGAGAGATGGCACGTTTTCAGCGCGAGAAAGGAGATCAAAGAAAATTAAAAATCGCAACGATGTCTTATGGTATCCGATGTACTGGGTTGTTCATGTTGGCTTTACAACCAAACATGGAGTAACTGAAGAGAGTTCCAGAGCAAAGTGTTAGTCGGCGCATGAAAAACACTAAGTAACAATTACCCTTCGTAAAAGAAAGGATTGAATGATGAAAAGTCGAAAAGTCGCAATTGTAACGGATGGAACGTGTTCATTGACGACTGCCCAGGGCGAGCAGTTGGGGATTCATGTAGCCCCAATCTATGTTACACTCGGAGAAAAAACGTATCGCGCCGGAATTGACCTCGATTCCGAGGAGTTTTACCGTTTTCTCAGCGCCAGCAAGAAATTGCCTACAACAGCCCAGCCTACTGTAACTGATTTCGTGAATATCTATAATAAACTTGCAGAAGAAGCTGAGGAAATCGTCACAATCGTAATTTCACATCACATGAGTGCGACAATTCAGTCTGCAGAAATGGCCAGGGAACAATTCGATAAAGTGCCAGTGCACATTATCGATTCTGAATCCGTCTCACTTGGTTTAGGAATGATGGCGATTGCAGCAGCCAGAGCCGCTGAACAAGGCCAGAACGCTCAAGCAGTCCTTAAACTTGTGGAAAACCTGAAACAAAAAATTAACGTGATTTTTACCGTCAATACCCTGGAGTATTTACATAAAGGTGGCCGGATCGGTGGTGCAACAGCATTTCTGGGAACCGCGTTAGATATTAAGCCCATTCTCTATATTAAGAATGGGAGAATTGAACCCTTAGAGAAACAGCGTACGCGCAAACGATCGATTTCACGTTTAGTCGAATTGATGGAAAAAAATGTTGGAGAGAAACCAGTGCACGTTGCGATCCTGCATGGCAACGTCCCCGAGGAATCTCGTAAACTTGAGCAATCCATTCGAAGTCAATTCAATTGTGTCGAGCTGATCACCTCGGATATGGGACCGGTAATTGGCACTCATGCAGGACCGGGAACATTAGGCCTGGTTTTTTATACCCCCGACCAGGAATAAAGCCGAAAATTAGACTTTAAAGAAGGATTTCGTGATGGATTTATTCCATTTTTCTCTCAAAGGCTAGATTATAAGATTTGCCGGTGGCTTAACAAGAGCGTACATTGTATTGTTCTATTTCTTTCAGCTTAGTATTGCAGATTTTTCAATCCTCATTTTTCTTAGTCAACTCCGGCAAACTTGATATAGAATGTCGTGCCGTTTTGAATTTTACTTGTTACCCTAATCGTTCCTTTGTGTTCTTTTACAATCTCTTTGACGATGGCTAACCCTAACCCAAAACCTTGTGTGGTACGCGATTCATCCACCCTATAAAACCGATCAAAAATATGCGTCAGGTGCTCCTGGTCAATCCCACGACCCGTGTCAGAAATGGTTACATCGATGGTATTTTTCTCTCCCTTTTTGGCATCAACAATAATTTCACCTAGTTCTGTATATTTTATTGCGTTATCCAATAGATTGATAAATGCCCTGATCAAAGCATCGCTATTTCCAAAAAGAAAAAGACCACTCTGGATATTCTGTTTGAGCAACAACCCCTTGGATTCAACCAATGGCAGCAACGATTCACTTACATCGATGAGCAAGTTTGAAAAATCCACTTTTTCATAAGAGGTAATAGGGCGCGAAGAACCACGAGCGATATATAACAAATCCTCGGTCAATGCTTTCAAGCGGTCTGTCTCTTCCAGAAGATCATCCATTGCTGTTTCATATTCTTCTGGGGGCCGTTTTCTTTCACGAGTAACATTCAAAATCGCTTGCATGGCGGCCAAAGGGGTACGCAGTTCGTGTGAGGCATCTGAAGTAAATTGGTGTTCACGATTAAATCCTTCTTCAAGGCGTGAGAGCATGATATCGAAAGTGTTGGCCAGCCGTCCAATTTCATCATCATTTCCTTGCAAATTAAGACGAGCTGATAGATCTTCAGTGGAAATTTTTTGCGCCGTTTGGGTAATTTGATCAATCGGGGATAAAGCTCGTGCTGCCAGAAAATAGCCACTGAGTGCTGAAACGATAAAAAGTACAGGGATACTAATTAGCAATGCTAACAAAAGACGATCCAGAGTCTCATCGAGAGTTGCCATACTCTGCATCACCTGAATAATTCCAATGATGTTTTTATTTTCCACGATAGGTGCTGTATAGACTCTGATGGGATCAGAATCATTCAAACGAATTGTGCTGAAACTTGAAACGCTGGCATTTGCATTTTGGATACTATTAAAATCAATGCTGAGATTTTTATAGGGTCCTACAGACTGGAGGACTGTTCCATCCGATGAAAGAATGCGAATAGTCAAACCCCGGTCTCGAAGCTCTGCTGCTGAACTTTCTGGCAGACTGTCTGAAAAATTAATTTCTCCATTCTCTATATTGACTGCAGCAATCGCCTGGGATGTGCTCAACTTTATCGAATCATCCATTGAGTTTGCTAAACCTTGCCACAAACTGATATACACAAAAGTACCAAAAAGAACCAGGACGAGCAGCACCAAACTGGATGTCCAAAGTGCAAAACGAACTCGCAGGGACCTAAACCGTTTCATCAGATTCACTTTCTGCTGAAATCCGGTAACCCGAACCACGAATGGTATGGAGTAGTTTTAATTCAAACGGATCATCGATCTTTCGCCGCAAATTGCGGATGTAGACATCCACTACGTTAGATTGGTTGAATACATCATAATTCCAAACATGTTCAGCAATCTGGGTTCGACTGAGTACACGTTCAGGTTCACGCATCAGACATTCTAAAACTGCGAATTCTTTACTGGCTAACGAAACGAGTTTTCCCCCCCGTTTGACCCTCTGAGTGAGCGTATCGAGGGTTAGATCAGCTATCTTTAGAAGCGTATCTTTTGGCATTTCATTTGACCGACGAGACAAAGCACGCAGCCTGGCCAATAGTTCCTTCAGCGCAAATGGCTTGACCAGATAATCATCTGCACCAGCATCCAAACCTGCCACACGATCATCAATGGCATCGCGAGCGGTCAACATCAAAATTGGAACGCGGGAACCTTTTTTTCGTAACTCACGACACACACTAAGCCCATCCAGTTCTGGCAGGAGAATATCGAGAACAATCAAGTCAAATTCAATTGTGCTTGCCCAATCCAGGGCTTCCTGTCCAGTGTATGCTGCATCCACTGCATACCCTTGTTCTTCCAGGCCGCGTTTGACATATGCGGAAATTTTCCGTTCATCCTCTACCAACAAGATTCTCATTTGTTTCTCCAACATAAAGAGGGTTGACTTAAGTTTTTCATAATAAGAATATCATAGTTGGATGAAGCCAGGATGAAGAATAGATGAAGAACTAAGAAAAAACAACTCCCCCGGTAATTGATGCCGAGGGAGTTATAGTCATTTATAAGCGATTTAGTGGTTGTTAATTACCTCCTTCAAATTGCCCATCGCCCACCTGGTCCACACCCAGGACAATACCGCTCATGGCATCTACTTTTACATCGCTGCCGTCAAGGTCAACACTATAGACCAGAGTACCATTTTCGTCATCCAGGGTTGCAGTTCCAGCAGCAGTGGTATTCAAATATGCCTGGGCTGCCTGCAATGCTGCATCTGATGTGATGGCAGGAGTTCCTGATGGAACCTCATCAATACCATCGCTTCCTTCTGTCTCAGCGGCTTCGTTACCATCTGGAATTCCATCCTCAATTTGCTCGCCAACCTGCTCCTCAACATTATCTGTATCTGCACCGGCAGGCTGTTCGTTGTCGAGAGCTTCATTCACTTGAACTGGGGGTTCCGGTGTGGTTCCACTTTGTGCATAGGTTCGGGAAGTGACAAAACCCATGGCTCCGATGGCCATAATTGCAATGGCTGCTAATGCTAAAAACTTGTTAATTTTCATTCTTGGTTACTCCTTTTTTGAATACTGGCGGATATTGAATTTAATTAAGTTTTATCCGTCGTTAGCATAAATATACCCAATGCAGATGAAGTAACCATGAAGCGGGAATTAAGGTTTCTTCACCAAACCCATGTTTAAACCAAAAACGACCATTTCTGGTCGTTTCTCTCAGGTAAAGGGGAGCGGATTCGAACCACTGACCTCCGGGTTATGCGTAAAAATCCTGAATTCGTGCCACATCGCTCTGTACTATTGTCACATTTCTCTCCCTTTAAGCGTCTTTATTATGTAGCTACAATTTAACAAGGATCCTGCAAAGGAAAACCAATGTATGAAACTAAAACCTTCACGAAAGAAAAAGAAGCACTCGCTTTAATGGTGAACAAAGCCGAAAATGCGGACCAGTTGGATAGGGTCAACTTTACCGAGCTTTACCGCCAGAATGCAACCAATGTCTTCTACTATCTCTACAGCCGCGTGCGCAACGTAGCAGATGCCGAAGACCTGACCTCACAGACGTTTGTGACCGCGCTTGAAAACCTGTCCGGGCTGCGCGACCCGCTCAAATTCACGCCCTGGGTTTTCACAATCGCCCGCAACAAAGCCTTCAATTTCTTCCGAAAAGCGCAGCGCCGCCCAACCGTGGATTTCGACGAAGAGCTGGATCAGACAAAAGCTGTGGAAGTGACACTGTCCCAAACAGACCAGGACCGTCTGTGCGACCTGGAACGTCTTATTTCCCGTCTCAGTCCGATCGAGCATGAGTACCTGCGCCTGCGCATTGTAGCAGACCTGCCCTTCGCCGAGATCGCTTCGATCCTCAACGAACCCGAGACCCGTATCAAAAAGAAATATTACCGGCTCCTGGAGCGCCTACAAGCCCAGGTGGAGAAATAACATGAACGACCTCAATCCTTTTGAGAAAGAAATCAAGCAAACCTACCGCCTGCCGGAGGTTAACCCAGCCTACTTCAAGCAACTCGAAGCCAAACTGCTGGCGTATCAGCCTTATTCTGAAGCAAAGACCAAATCCACTTTCAGCTTTGCGCGTGGTTGGGCTTTCGCGGTGGCTACCCTGCTGTTTATCGGAGTCATGATAATCGCTATCGGCCCCTCGAAGGTATTGGCGCAAATCCAGGCTGTTTTCGGATTTGTGCCAAATGTCGGGCTTGTGGACACCAGCTCACCCTTCAGACAACTGGCTGAACCAGTGAGTGATACGAGAGATGGCGTTACACTCGACATCCAATCCGCTTTCCTGAGCGCTGACGGAACGATCATCACCTACACAATGTCCGATCTGCCCGCAGAAATTAAACATACCAGATTTGGCGAACCAGAGTGCAATATACCGGCTTACCTGACCCTCCCGAATGGCAGCCAGGTTGAAGCATCTGGAAGCAGCGGCGGCCTCACACCGGGTGGGTCATTCGTCCATGAAATCCGCTTCAGTGGCCCGTTCCCAGCAGATTTCAACCAGGCCACGCTGGTCTTCCCCTGCCTGGAGGGTACGGTTCGGGGCAAGGGACCTGAAGACTGGCAGTTCGCTCTTGCCTTCAAACCCGCACCTGAGAACCTCGCGGTTTACCCGGCCACGCTCATACCGTCCCAGGCTCATATCGAAAACCCGGCGCCGATCACGTTGGAACCTGTCGCGCAGTCTGAGGTTGAATCCGGTGTTCCTGCTATGCCGGGCATGATCGTCAATGGAGACCGCCAGGAGGAGATGATCGTCCTTGCCGTAGTCGAAAAACCAGATTCCTACTGGGTTACCTGGGCTTATCCCGATAAATCCGATGACGATATCCAGCGTAATGGCTACCTTTATGAACAACCTTACAATCCCGTCCTTTACGATGCGAACGGCACGCAACTACCAGTGCCAAACCACGAAACCCAACTTCAGCTTTGGCAATATCAAGAAAGCCTATTCAATCAGCTTTCGGGTCAAGACCAACTGAAATACTATCCTCATACGATGTACACGATTGTTGTGCCCAAGTCTGGTGTTGCCTTCCCTATTTACGCCAAACAAAATGTGTACGAACGATCCTTCCCCGAGAAAGAAAACTATGCCGACATCGAGTTTGATGGTACCAAAGTACAAACCTCCGATGAACCCGTTGAAATCAACCAGAAAATCCAGCTCGGTTCAGTCAAATTCGAATTGGAAGCCATCGAGAAAAACCAGTTTGGCGGCTACTCCTTCCTCTTCGATGGTACCGAGGGTAAGGTCGTCCAATGCCAGGCTGGCCTGGTTGGGTACACAACCAACATGGGTGGTAGTAATAGTTTCAACCCGGGTGACCCTTTCCATTTCTACCAGGCAGAAATGTACTCGCAAATTCCGACCGGCATGCTGACCGTGCGCGTTTCTCAGCCAGCAGTCCTTGGCGACCTGATCAGTTTCATCGGCTCCTGGTCGCCTGAACAATAGCCGCTTTCCGGCAATCGAACCAAATTCCAAAAAAGCGCTGGATTTTATCCAACGCTTTTTTTTGCATTGATCCCAAAAGCAAGTTCTGGCCGAAACCGTTCAACCTGCTATCGAGGAGATGGAATGGCGCGTTCAAAAACGGAATGCACCTTGCTAACCCACCAAAATTTAATCAAAAGACGACCAGAAATGATCGTCTTTTTAGTAGCGGGGAGCGGATTCGAACCACTGACCTCCGGGTTATGAGAGATTTTCCTGGTTTCGGAGCGTTTTTCACGCAGGCTCTGCATTTTAGCCTGGCCTGAGGGACGCTCTTCTGAAGAGGCCGGAGGATCTTTGGTTACGAGTTATTAGACGTATAATAGCGACTTTTTATGAAAGGGTCAAGTAGTAGTTTTTTCGCGACCCGGAGGACGATGGTTGAAAATTTGTGAATGAACGATAAAAAGCCACGACCTTTTCGTTCTATCGTTCATATGCGATTTGTTAAGATTATTCAAGATTTTTGTTGCCACAAAAGGTCAAGCGTTGCATAAATGGATGTGTGTCAATCATCATTCAATAAACCACTTCCTAAATCGTCAAATTGTGGAAAAATTGACGATTTAGGAATTTAACAATAATCCCAAAAACCAGGTTTGTTTGAACTCGAAAGACAGAAATTGAACCGAACAAGAGTCATATATTTCAAGATTACCCATTTGTACTTGACCTAATGTCATCTAGCCTGACATGTCTCGATGACAACCTTTTCTCCCTATTCACCGCTAGGCAATGCGTACAGTTCTTCAATGGTCATCCCAAATGTATCACGGACATATTGCACCATTAAATCCACAGAGTGCTGATAGACATCTGTGATGGCGGGGTCGTTGAAGGCTTTGATGAAGTATTCTTGCACGGTCTTGTCAGGATCGCTGCACCATTCATCGATGTGTTCGTTGGTGTCTAGATCATAGTAAAAACTTGCACCACCGTTGTAATTATCGTCGGCGCCAACAAAAATTTTGTTGTCAATTGTGTGATAGAACAAGTTTACGCGGTAAACGTCAGTAATCGGTTGAAAAAATACGACATCATATTCCTTATTTTCTTTTTCGTTGTGATCGATGCGGATGTTGGTATAGATGCCTTCATGCTGCTCATACATGTAAATCCCGGGGGTCTCGTCTGGGACAAAGCCCAGATTCTTGAGGGTCGGTGGTTCATACGGCAATGTGAACAATTTTCCGGGGGTCATTTTGAAGGTGTTCTGAATGGTTTCATTAAAGAAGCGGACAGGCGCATACAATGGATCTTCGCCATTTTCAACTTCCATGGCGGCACGGATCATATGTTCTGAGTACGCCCGATCTTGCCCTTCGATGGAATATTCGCCAGTGGCGATGTCGTAGAGGTAGTTCACGGGCGGCTGGCCTTCCTTATCCATTTGGCAGAGGTAAACCTTGTGTACGTCATAGTAACCGATAGAGGTTTTGTATTCATCATTCAGGTACAGGGTCATTCGGATGATATTCTGGTTGTCTTCCCTGGATGGCGGCCCCCACTTGTCATGGGTAACGGTGAAATTGGCTAACTCGTTTTCGAAGTAAGCTTCGTGATTGTTGGGATCAAGGTTGAATCCAAGGTCTTTAAGTGTGGTAGGAATAATGAAATCTTTGTTGGCAAGGGTGGTGTAGATGTTTTCGAGGGATGAATAGTCTTCGACGCTGCTTTTGTCGAGGTAAAGGGTCTGGAGGTTCGTCAGCGAAGCCAGCGAAGAAACATCTGAAATGGTTGAATTGTCGAGCCACAGCACCTGCAAATTGATCAGGTTGGAGAGAGCGCTGTAATCTTGCGCCTGGCAATTGGAAAGGATCAAGAGCTTAAGGTTGGTTAATTTGGCCAGAGGTGCAACATCAGTGACGGGATTGCCAGCCAGGGATAAGGCGGTTAGTTTGGTGAGCCCGGCCAGAGGGGAGATGTCGGTCACGGCGTTTTGAGACAGGTCGAGGCTTTCGAGGTTGGTAAAGGCTTCCAGTCCGTCGAGGTTGGTGATGGGGGTGAATTCGGAGAGCTGTCGCTGCAAAGAGTCGGTGAGATCCATGCGGGTGACGCCCTGGGCTTCCGCGAGGGTGATTTCGCCTTCTGTTTTGCCCATTGTGCTGCGTATCATCGCTTCTAGCACTGGATCAGCAAAGGTTACGATACCAGACATCGATGTCTCAACAAGAGACGAGGTCGTCGTGACCTCCGCAACTGGGTTTGATGAGGTTGTTGTCACAGCGGGCGTGCTACAGGCTGCAAGGGTTATGGTCAGCAAAACGGTTATCAGAATATTATGAGGCTTCATCATTGAAAGTAATCCTTTTTATTTTTTTGAGTGAAAATTGTGAAGGTGGGCTAACAGGTTAGCATCCTTTTTGTTCCCATAAATTATGAAAATATTATAACCCATTGAATTTTACTCTATCCACCTGAGCACCCTTCATGCTGTGCAATTCGAAGAACATCACTTATTGACCTTTAGGTTTTAATGAAAATAAATGACCCGCCTCGGTGCGCATGCATAGCAGAGGCGTGGTGGGTACTGTTGGAATGATTTTAACCAGGTTTACCCATAATAAGTCCTGCCTGGGAAACTTCCGGGCCATCAAAACCCGAATAAGGTTATTTTGTATCGGGGATTAACTTGAATTCAATCTTTGCGCCTAACGCTTCAGCGATCCTGGTAAGGAAGGATAAACTAGGAGCGCTGGTGCCATTTTCCAGTCTGGCGATGGAAGGCTGCCGGGTGCCGACCAACTCGGCAAGTTGAGCCTGAGTTAAACCCCTTAACATGCGCAGCCGGGCAACCTGGTAGCCGGGTTCCAATTCCTCTGCAGTAGCCAGAAAATCCGGGTTTTTAATCTTTTCAGCTTCCCAATCTTCAAATTTTGGCATATTCTTTCGAGCCATATTACACCTCATCCATTAACTCTTGCATTCGCCGCATGGCTATCTCAATCTCACGGTCTGGGGCTTTTTGACTTTGTTTTCTATACCCATGCAAGATGACAAATTGTTGTTCAATATATGCAAAGTAGAACAATCGAACTCCTCCAGGCCTTAACTCCCAAAGCTTTCCTTTGATCTGCTTTGCATGCGGCATGCTCAGATTGCTTCCAAATTCTTGCAGCAGCCGCAAGACGTTACGAATCTTTGCTTGCTCCATCACAGGAAGTTCTTCGATAAACTCCCTGGGTGGACATTTTCCACGATGATCAACGTAAAATACGATGTTCCACATGTTTTTCCTCTTCTATTATAACAATATTGTTATATTCGTCAAGCGATTATGAAAAATCATTGAAGTATTTTAAGTCACAGTGACAAAAAAGTTATTCGACCACCAAAAATTCCTGTAATGGCTTGCCTAACAACTCCTGTGCCCTGGACCGTGAGATCAAATCCTCAGCCAAAGCGCGATAAATTAACCTTTCCATCCGCATGGGTGTTTCAGATGGATAAAGTTTTCCTGGTTCCTGGCGATGCCAAGTATTGACGCGAAACTGCCGGAATAAACGCGCTGCGGTATTTTCAGAAATAATGGAAAGATCCTTGGCACGGTAAATCCAGGCTTGCATACTTAAACCGTATTTATGCTTAAGCATGTGCAGCTCGTTGATGTTCAGATCCGTCCGGTTGGCACCCAGTTCAAAGCGAGCCGTTACAGCCGGCACGAGGAAAGCCCCGACAAACCGATTGGCCGCCTGTTCTGGTTTGAGGTCGCCCTGAACATCCAGGATCAGGTGTCCCAGTTCATGCCCTAAATTGAATCGCTGCCGGTCACCTGATAATTCGCCTTTAGTTACAATGACCGGATCGCCATCGGCCTTGCACGACTGTGTACTGTAAGCAAAAGTGCAGGCGTCAAAATGCTCGAAACCAGAGATGATCCCCACCTTGATTCCCCGGTCCTCCAGCAACTGGACCAGATTTTCGATTGTATCATAACCCAGATTCCAGTGGTCACGTAATTCGAGAGCAGCGGTTTCAATCTCATCCAGTGAGGTCACTTTGCGCAGGGGGAGATTTGCTGCGTGTTCTTCTTCCGGGAAAAGACTCTCAACCTCGAGATAACGCTCCACCCAATCCTGGATACGCATCTGGATGGCTTCCTGCTCTTTGACACCCAATACAGCGTGTTTTCGATATGCCTGAAGTTGAACGGAGACCGTACTCGGGCGAAAGAAGAAATTCACCTTGACCTGCAAAGCCTGAGACAGCCGCAGCAGAACGCCTGAGCTGGGCACATCCTGATCCCGCTCATATTTTGAGATTGCCATGGCGCTGACCCCAATTTCATCCGCCAGTTTTCGCAAAGATAAATTGCTCGCTTTCCGAGCCTGTTTGATACGCCCTCCGATGGTTATATCTTCCTCCTTTTCTCTTTCAGTTTACATAATAGCACAAATCATATATTTTGTAAACTGATATCTATTCAAAAATGGATTGGAGATGAAACTGCCCCTCTATTTGAATTTGCTTTTTATTTCCTGATGCTATAATTTTTAGTTGTTAAGGTTCATTGGCAGTTCACAACGGCCGAAGCACGAGTAAAGTTACAAAGTCTATCCCCAAAGATTGAGGTCTGACAGTTTACTGGAAAACTTGTACTTTTAATATGTTCCAATTACTCAAAAGACTTTGATTGCTAATCAGCATGCATGTACAATAAAACTATGTCAGAATCCTTTGATCTTGGACGAAAAATTTCTGAAATCGAAGCAGAATTAGCAAATCTGGATCATCACCGTGACCAGTTAATGGATGAGCTGACCCAATTACGCCGGCTGCTCATTCAAAAAGATTCCCCGGCACAACGAATGCTGAACATTCAGGGAATTACCGTCAATAATCAATCCTCTCAAGAGGAAAAGATCCGGTTATTTCGTTCTTTATTCAAAGGGCGGGAGGACGTGTTCCCACGCAGGTTCGAAAATTCCAAAACCGGAAAGTCAGGCTACGCCCCTGTCTGTCGTAATGAATGGCAGGCAGGTATCTGCCAAAAGCCGAAGATCGGCTGCCAGGAATGCAATTTTCGCGCGTTTACTCAAGTGAACGATGAGATCATCCGGTATCATCTCATGGGAATTGACCCCAATGAACGTTCAGGCAGAGACTTTACGATGGGGGTTTATCCTTTGTTGGCAGACGAATCGTGTTGGTTTCTGGCAGCTGATTTTGATAAATCCATGCGAAGGTGAAATCACCGGCGTCCGGGCGGTAGTTTTAGATGAAACCGAGAACGAACCCTGGAAACTGAACCCATCTCGAAAATATAAGGAACCGCCAATAAGCGGTCCTTTGCCAGATCAACTCAACCTGATCCTCAGCAATCAGATTTACATCGAAAAAGAAGGGCTACCCGCGCCTTTGCGAAATCGCATCGTTCGATTGGCTGCCTTTCAAAACCCGGAATTTTACAAAGCTCAGGCGATGCGTCTCTCAACATTCGGGAAACCCAGAATTATCAGCTGTTGTGAGGAATATCCGAAACACCTTGGCTTACCCAGAGGGTGCCAGGAAGAGCTGCTCCAGGTATTGGGTGAGCTAAAAATCAAAACGAGGTTGATTGACGAACGTGCGGTTGGTGATCCTCTATTATTAAACTTCCAGGGAACGCTTCATCCTGAGCAGCAGCTTGCCGCAGATCAACTGATTAAGCATGGTATTGGCGTCCTTTCTGCTTCTACTGCTTTCGGCAAAACGGTCATTGGTGCCTGGTTGATGGCTCAAAGGAAAGTGAACACCCTGGTGATTGTTCATCGAAGACAGTTGATGGACCAATGGGTAGAAAGCCTCCAATCTTTTTTGGGACTGGGGAAAAAGGAAATCGG